>Ga0302196_10000936_pt1 | contig 27695 bp, 25 predicted proteins | sample II_Bog_N1_3_FD_198794 | JGI IMG/M metagenome (GOLD analysis project Ga0302196, IMG submission 198794) | Peat permafrost microbial communities from Stordalen Mire near Abisko, Sweden - II_Bog_N1_3 | ecosystem: Environmental > Terrestrial > Soil > Wetlands > Peat | place: Sweden: Abisko...
TCGGCACGTTGAATTCGGCCGCGGCGCTGGCGACGAGGCCGGCGTTGTTGCGCAGCAAGGTGGTGTCGATCGACTTGGTGGCAAAGGCCATCTGCGACTGGAAATCGATCAGGATCAGCGCGTGGTTGGTGGGCGTCAGCAGGGTGGCGCCGGGGGTCGGGGTGGCAACGGGCATGGGGATGGTCCTTTGGGTTGGCCGCGCGCTCAGGCGCGGATGAAGGCGAGGATATCGGGGTTGATGGCATCGGCGTGGGTGGTGGCCATGCCGTGGGGGAAGCCGGGATAGGTCTTCAGCGTGCCGTCGCGCACCAGCCTGATCGAGAGGTGGGCGCTGTCGGCGATGGGGACGATCTGGTCGTCCTCGCCGTGCAGGATGAGCACCGGCACCGTGATCGCCTTGAGGTCCCCGGTGAAATCGGTCTCGGAAAAGGCCTTGATGCAGTCGTAGTGCGCCTTGGCGCCGCCGGTCATGCCTTGGCGCCACCAGTTCTGGATCACGCCGGGATAGACCGTCGCGCCCGGGCGGTTGAAGCCGTAGAACGGCCCCGTCGGCACATCGAGGTAGAACTGCGCGCGATTGGCCGCCAGCGCCGCGCGGAAGCCATCGAACACCGCGATCGGCAGCCCGCCGAGGTTAGCCGCCGTCTGCAACATGATCGGCGGCACCGCGCCGATCAGCACCGCCTTGGCCACCCGGCCGGGCGCGGCGCGGGCGACATAGCGCGCCACCTCGCCGCCGCCGGTGGAATGGCCGATGTGGATCGCGCCCTTGAGGTCCAGCCTGGCGGCCAGTTCGATCACGTCGGCGACATAAGTGTCCATGTCGTTGCCGGTGTCGGTCTGGGTGGAACGGCCGTGGCCGCGCCGGTCATGCGCGATCACGCGGAAGCCCTGGCCCAGGAAATACAGCATCTGCGCGTCCCAGTCGTCCGCGCTGAGCGGCCAGCCGTGGTGGAACACCAGCGGGCGGGCATCCTTCGGACCCCAGTCCTTGTAGAAGATCTCGGTGCCGTCCTTGGTGGTGATCGTGCCCATGTGTCTGCGTTCCTTGGGGTTGGCGTGTGGGGGGAAAGCCGCGGCGCGGGTGGCGACCGTCGCGGCGGCCATGCCGGCCAGAACCGTGCGGCGGCGGGTGCGCAGGCGCGGCGCGTCGGCCGGTGTCATGTCTGTCTCCTGAAGCGTGGCGGGCGGCGCGGTTGCAACCGGTCCGCCGTGATGCCGCCAGTTAGACGCAGACGCCGCCGCCGAGCTTGTATGATCGGGCGACAATTGGAACGATCCGCCCATATCCTTGCCATCGGCCTGCGCGGGCCATCGGGCACGCCCCGTGCAATTCATGTCAGGTTCCGACAAGCCCGCCGCGCCGGCATGTGGTCCATGGCCTGCGCACCTGTCTGGAGTTCACGCTATGCCCTATCGTTCCGCCACGCCTGTCGTTCGCGTTCTTGCCGCCGCGCTGTTGCTGGGCACGGCGGTGCCGTCGCTGGCCCGCCCGGCGCATGTCGCCACCCCCGATTTTGCCGTGGGCGAACAGTACGATACCAGCCACGTCTATGTGCCGCCGGCCGATGTCGATGCCTTCGTCGCCAGCTTTGTCGCGACCTTGGGCGGCGCCTCGACCAAACAGGGCGTCGCGCAAGTGACCCCCACCGCGTCGAGCACCTCGACCCAGCTGGTCCAGACGCCCTCGGGCACGGTCTCGCTGTTCGGTTTTCGCACCGGCACCCCGTGGCCCTTCGGCGCCGAGCGCACTGGCTGGCTGGTCACCGATCTCGACAAGGCGACCGCCGCCGCGCGGGCCGATGGCGCCGATGTGATCGTCGCGCCGTTCAACGATCCGATCGGGCGCGATGCGGTGATCCGCTGGCCGGGCGGGGTCAACATGCAGCTCTATTGGCACGTCACGCCGCCGCATTACGCGGCCTTCGCCGATCTGCCGGAGAACCGGATCTATGTCTCGCCCGATGGGGTGGGGCCGTTCCTCGCGGCGTTCACCCGCTGGGCCCACGCGCGGGTGGTGGACGATAACGCCGCCGCGCCGGGGGCCGAGATCGGGTTGCCCGGCCGGACCTATCGTCGCATCCACCTCGTCTCGAAATTCGGCCGCCATCTGGTGCTGGTGACCGATGGCCACCTGCCTTACCCCTATGGCCGCGAGACCACCGGTTATGCCGTGGCCGATCTCGACGCGGCGCTGGCACGGGCGGCGGCGAGCGGCACCAAAGTGCTGGTTCCGGCCTTCGCGGTGGATCGCGGCCGCGCCGCCATGGTCGAATTCCCCGGCGGCTACATCGCCGAGATCCATCAGGCGAACCCCTGACACCCGCGGGGGCGATGATCGAAAACGGTGCGAACTGTGATCCGAGATCCAGCTTGGACCGATCGCCGCTTGGTCGGCATCACCCCCGTCGACGAAAGCAACAGGACCTGCGGAGACTGCCATGAACGAGACTGCCAAGTGCCCCTTCCACGCCGGGGCGAGCCGCGCCGCGATCGTGCGGTCGTTGAACAACCAGATGTGGTGGCCGAACCGGCTGAACCTCTCGATCCTAAGCCGCAATTCGTCGCTCAGCGATCCGATGGGCAGCGGGTTCGATTATGCCAAGGCGTTCCAGACGCTCGATCTGGCGGCGGTTAAGGCCGATATCTTCGCGCTGATGACCGACAGCCAGGACTGGTGGCCGGCGGACTTCGGCCACTATGGCCCGCTGTTCATCCGCATGGCGTGGCACAGCGCCGGCACCTATCGCATCAGCGACGGGCGCGGCGGCGCGGGGGCCGGGCAACAGCGGTTTGCCCCGCTGAACTCGTGGCCGGATAACGTCAACCTCGACAAGGCGCGGCTGCTGCTGTGGCCGGTCAAGCAGAAGTACGGCGCGGCGCTGAGCTGGGCCGACCTGATGATCCTGACGGGTAACTGCGCGCTGGAATCGATGGGCCTGCCGACGGTGGGCTTTGCCGGTGGCCGCGCCGACGTGTGGGAAAGCGACGAGGACGTCTATTGGGGGCCGGAGGCCGAGTGGCTGGCCGACGAGCGCTATACCGGCGACCGCCAGTTGGAAGACCCGCTGGCGGCGGTGCAGATGGGGCTGATCTACGTCAATCCGGAAGGGCCAAACGGCAACCCCGATCCGCTCGCCAGCGCCCGCGACATCCGCGAGACCTTTGCGCGCATGGCGATGGATGATGTCGAGACCGTTGCACTGATCGCCGGCGGGCATACCTTTGGCAAGACCCACGGTGCCGGCGACGCCGGATTGGTCGGCGTCGCGCCCGAGGCGGCGGGGATCGAGATGCTCGGCCTCGGCTGGAAATCGACGTTCGGCACCGGCATCGGCGCTGATGCGATCGGCAGCGGTCTGGAAGTCACCTGGAGCCAGACGCCGACCCAGTGGAGCAACAACTTCTTCGACAATCTGTTCGGCTTCGAATGGGAACTGACCAAGAGCCCCGCCGGCGCACACCAGTGGACGCCCAAGGGTGGCGCCGGCGCGGGACTGGTGCCCGATGCCCACCGCCCCGGCGTGACCCATGCCCCAGCGATGCTGACCAGCGATCTGGCGCTGCGGTTCGACCCCGCTTACGAGAAGATCAGCCGGCATTTCCACGCCAATCCGGACTTGTTCGCGATGGCCTTTGCCGAGGCGTGGTACAAGCTGACCCACCGCGACATGGGGCCGCATGCCCGCCACCTCGGCCCCGAAGTGCCGACCGAGCCGCGCATCTGGCAGGATCCGGTGCCCGCGGTCGATCACCCGCTGATCGACGATGCAGAGGCAACCGCGCTCAAGGCCGCGATCCTCGCCAGCGGGCTGTCGGTCTCGCGTCTGGTGAAGACGGCGTGGGCGGCGGCGGCAACCTTCCGCGCCTCGGACAAGCGCGGCGGGGTCAATGGTGCGCGCATTCGCCTCGCGCCGCAGAAGGACTGGGCGGTGAACGAGCCGGCGGAGCTGGCGCAGGCGCTGGCGGTGCTGGAACGCATCCAGAGCGCGTTCAACGCCAGGGGTGCGGCGAAGGTCAGCCTGGCCGATCTGATCGTGCTCGCCGGCAACGCCGGGGTCGAGGCGGCGGCGCGCGCGGCAGGGCATGACGTGACCGTGCCGTTCCACCCCGGCCGCACCGACGCCAGCGATGCCCAGACCGACCATGCCTCGTTCGCGGTGCTGGAGCCGAAGACCGATGGCTTCCGCAACCACCAGAGCGCGGCCAGCCAGCGGTCGCCTGAGGAACTGCTGGTCGACAAGGCCAACCTGCTGGGCCTGACCGCGCCCGAGATGACCGTGCTGGTCGGCGGCCTGCGTGTGCTCGGCGGCAATCTGGAGGGCGACAATCGCGGCGTGTTCACCGATCGGGTGGGCGTCTTGACCAACGACTTCTTCGTCAACCTGCTGGCCTCGGCGACGGGTCTGGTCTGGACCGAAGAGGGCGGCGATTTCGTCGGCCGCGACCGGCACACGGGGGCTTCGGTCTCGCGCGCCAGCCGGGTGGATCTGATCTTTGCCTCGAACTCGGAATTGCGCGCGCTGAGCGAAGTCTATGCCGCCAGCGATGGCGCCGCGCGGTTCGTTCAGGCCTTTGTCGCCGCCTGGACCAAGGTGATGGAGGCCGATCGCTTCGATCTGCGTTGATCGCGGCGATCCTGCGCGAAACCCCCGGCCCGCAACGGCCGGGGGTTTTCATGTCAGGCGATCAGGCCCTGCAACGCCGCGACATGCGCCGGTTGCAGGCCCAACTGGCTCACCAATGCCACGCCCGGGGCGTGCCCCGCGCGGGTGGCGCAGGCAAAGCGGCGCACCGCCTCCAGCCGGGGGTTGGCCAATGCGCGCGGGCGATCGTCACCGAACACCCAGAGCAGCAGGCAGGCCATCCACCCCAATTGCTCGCGCGGGACGGCGGGTTCGCGGCAGCCGCAGCGGGCGGCATCCTGCGCGCCGATCTGCGCGGCCAGGATCTCGGCATGGGTCAGTGGCTCGATCATGCGACGTCTCCATCGGTCAGGCGGGTGGCAACGGCGGCGCCAGCAGTCAGCGTGCGGTGCACCGGGCAATGCTCGGCGGCGTTGAGCAGCGCCGCGCGGGTGGCGTCATCGAGGCCGGGGGCAAGGGTGATCTGCCGCTCGAACCGGTCGGCGGGGGTTTCGCCGGGGACGCGATGGTGCGTGACATGGGTGGTCACCTCGCCGATGTCCCAGCCCTTGCGCTGGGCCTGCAAGCGCACGGTCATCGTCGTGCAGGTGGCGAGCGCGGCGGCAAGCAGGTCGAACGGCGTCGGCCCCGAACCCAGCCCGCCGAGCGCGACGGGCTCATCGGCGATCAGCGGCGCACCGGCAATGTCGAGCCGGCTCTGGAACAGGCCCGCGCCGGTGCTGGTCGCATCAGCACGAGCGGCGGCGGTGTGCGGATCGGTCATCGCACCCTCACGCCAGCCTGGCGCCGGGCACTTCGGCCGGCAGCGGGATGAATTCGTCGTCGCCGGGCACGCGGGCAAAGCGGTTGGCGCGCCAGTCGGCCTTGGCCTGTTCGATGCGCTCGACGCTGGACGAAACGAAGTTCCAGTAGATGTAGCGCTTTTCGGGGAACGGCTCGCCGCCGACCAGCATCAGGCGGGTGGCCTGATCGGTGGTCAGCACCACTTCGGCGCCGGGCTTGAGCACCACCAGTTGGGTCGCGCCGAACGTGCCCTCCTGCCCCTCGACCCGCAACGCGCCGCTGACCACATAGACGGCGCGCTCGATATGCTCGGCGGCGAAGCGATAGCGCGCGCCGGGGGCGAGCAGCAGGTCGCCGTAGATCATGTCGGAGAAGGTCTCGACCGGCGACGTCAGGCCATCGGCGCTGCCGGCGATCAGAGTCAGGCGGGCACCGCGATCCTCGGCCACCGGGATGGCCTCGGCCTTGATGTGGCGGAAAGCGGGGGCGGTTTCCTCGTGCGCCTTGGGCAGGGCCACCCAGGTCTGCAACCCGAACAGGCTGGCGCCGACGCCGCGCTGGCTGGCGGGGGTGCGCTCGGAATGGACGATGCCCTGCCCCGCAGTCATCCAGTTGACCTCGCCGGGGCGGATCGCCTGCGCGCTGCCCAGGCTGTCGTGGTGCATGATCTCCCCGTCGAGCAGATAGGTGACCGTGGCGAGGCCGATGTGCGGATGCGGGCGGACGTCCAGCGCCTGATCGCCGGCGAAGGCGGCGGGCCCCATTTGATCGAAGAAGATGAACGGGCCGACCATGCGCCGCTGAGCGCTGGGCAGCGCGCGGCGGACGGAAAAACCATCGCCCAGATCGCGGACCGGCGGCAGGATCACGGCATCGACAGGGGTGTGGGCGAGAGACATCGCGCGGGCCTTTCAGAAGGTGGCGGCGGGTGGGGGCGCCCGCCGCCGGGGGGATTACAGCGTGTCGACGAGGACGACTTCGGCGTCTTCCAGCGCGGTGATGCTGATCGTCTCCAGATCGGCGATCGCCAGCCCATCGCGGGCATTGGCTTCGACGCCGTTCACCCGGATACGCCCGGTGGCCGGTACCAGATAGCCCTTGCGATCGGCACCCAGCGCATAGTCCACTGTCTCACCGGCGCGGATCGTGCCCGCCACCAGCCGCGCATCTGTGCGGATCGGCAGCGCCTCGGTGTCCTCGGCATAGCCGCTGGCCAGTACTTCGAGGGCGCCGGCCCGCGTGCCGCCGGGGAACTGACGCGCGCCCCAACTCGGCTTCTCGCCCTGACGGGTGGGCAGGATCCAGATCTGGAACAGCGTGGTGGTCTCGTCCTCCAAGTTGTATTCGGCGTGGGTGATGCCGGTGCCGGCGCTCATCACCTGCACGTCGCCGGCGGCGGTGCGGCCCTGGTTGCCCAGGCTGTCGCGGTGGCTGATCGCGCCGCTGCGGACATAGGTGATGATCTCCATGTCGCGGTGCGGGTGGGGGGGGAAGCCCGACTTGGCGGCGATGGTATCATCGTTCCACACGCGCAGGTTACCCCAGTGCATGCGGGCCGGATCGTGATAATCCGCGAAGGAAAAGTGGTGGCGGGCATCGAGCCAGCCGTGGTTGGCGTGGCCGATGCCGGCAAAGGGGCGCAGTTCGATCATCGGTGGTCTCCTGTTCGCCGCTGTTCGGGTGGGCGGCTGTTGGGCTGATATTTAGGGGGTTTGGTGCGCAAATAAATGGCAATGATGGAAACGTATCGGTGAATAATATTTACCAATGACGTTCCGCTCGACGCGGCGGCCGACGCCGGAGACCCCCACGCCGACCGCCGCAGCACGGGACATCAGGCGATGGTGGGCACAATGCCGCCCTCGACGCGGATCGCCGCGCCGTTGGTGATCGCACCCAGCGGGCTGGCCAGCAGCGCCACTTGCGCGGCGATCTCCTCGGGCTCGATCAGCCGGCGGATCAACGACAGCGGCCGCATTTTCGCAAAGAACGCGGCCTCGCGCTCCGGCTCCGGTGCATCCTTGTTGTCCACCACCGAGCGGATGAAATCGACGATCCCTTCGGACCGCGTCGGCCCCGGCAGCACCGCGTTCACCGTCACCCCGGTGCCGCGCGTCTGCTCCGCCAACCCGCGCGAGATCGCCAGTTGCGCGGTCTTGGTCATGCCATAGTGGATCATCTCCTGCGGGATCACGAGCGCGCTCTCGCTGGCGATGAAGATCACCCGGCCCCAGTCGCGCGCCAGCATCCGCGGGAAATAATGCCGGGCGAGGCGCGCGCCGCTGACGACGTTGACCTCGAAGAAATGGTGCCAGTCGGCATCGCTGATCTCGGTGAAGGGCTTGGCCTCGTAGATGCCCAGGTTGTTGATCAGGATGTCGGTCTCGGGCACCGCCGCGATCAGCGCCGCCGCACCCTCGGCCGTGGCGGGATCGGCCAGCACGCCATGCACCGTGCCATAAGCCGCGATCTCCGCCAGCGCGGCGTCGAGCTTGTCCTGACGGCGGCCGCAGATTGTGACCAGCGCGCCTTCCTCGGCCAAACGGCGGGCGATGGCGAGGCCGATGCCGGCCGTGGCGCCGGTAACCAGTGCGGTTTTTCCTGTGAGCGAGAGATCCATGTACATTCTCCGTGACAATAGCCCGCCGAGATAGCCACGCCGTTCAGTCGTGATTAGAAGGCACGGTGTCACGACAGAATTGCTCTGGTTTCACGGATGGATCGGCATGGATAACCGTCTGGGCGAAATGGAAGTTTTCCTGGCGGTGGCGCGTCAGGGCAGCCTCGCGCAGGCGGCGGCGGAACTGCGGCTGACCCCCTCGGCGGTCAGCCGGACGCTGGCCCGGCTGGAGGCGCGGTTGGGGGTGCAACTGATCGCGCGCACCACCCGCGCGCTGGCGCTGACGGCGGAGGGCGAACTCTATCGCGTCCGCGCGGCAGGGTTGCTGGAGGAATTCGTCGCGCTGGAACGCGATTTTCCCCATGGCGAGCAGGCGCCGGGCGGCCGGTTGCGGGTCAATGCCTCGGTGCCGTTCGGGGTGCATTGCCTGATCCCGATCCTGCCCGCGTTCCAACGGGCCTATCCGGCGATCACGCTCGATCTGGCGCTCAGCGATGCTGTGGTCGATCTGGTCGAGGAGCGCGCCGATGTCGCGATCCGCATCGGGCCTTTGCGCGATTCACGCCTGCGCGCGCGCAAGCTGGGGCGCAGCACGATGGCGCTGATCGCCAGCCCGGATTACCTTGCGCGGCATGGCACGCCGACCAAGCCCGCCGATCTGGCCGGGCACGCCTGCCTGCGCTTCAGCTTTCGTCGCTCGATCGATTCGTGGCCGTTCCTGATCGATGGCGCGGTGACGCAACTGGCGATCGATGGCCCGTTCATGGGCAATTCGGGCGAGGTGGTGCGGCAGATGGCGGTGGCCGGGGGCGGAATCGCGCGCTTTGCCCGGTTTCATATCGCCGAGGATCTGGCGGCGGGGCGGCTGGTGGAAATCCTCGCCCCGTTCAACCCCGGCGATGGCGAGGACATTCACGCGCTCTATGCAGGGCATGAGCGGATGACGGCGCGGGTGCGGGCCTTCGTCGATTTTCTCGGCGCGCATGTGCGTTGCGACTTTGACTGAGTGCGGCACCGCTCCGGCCAAAACGCCGCGACCCAAACCTGGGTATGATTGCCGGAGAATGGCGCGGCCGCGTATCAAGGCAGGGGGCCTGTCGGTCGGGGCGCGGATGGAACCTTGTGCGTAACCCATACCTTTATATGATTCGCCGGAGATGCAAACGCGTGCATTGAAGGCCCATAGCGGCGCTCTGCCGCGCACGGAGATAACCCGGTGCCAGGTCAAGGCGTCATCAGTGTGGTCGACGATGATGCCGAAGTGCTGGCCAGCCTGGGCAGCTTTTTCCGCTCGGCCGGATTGACCATCGTGCCGTTCGCCACGGCCGAGGCCTTGCTCGACTGGGCCGGGCTGGCGACCATGGACGTGCTGATCACCGATCTGCATATGCCGGGGATGGATGGGCTGTCGCTCCAATCGGCGCTGTTGGCGCGCGGGTTGACGATGCCGGTGGTGTTGATGACCGCCTTTCCCACCGATGCCGTGCGTGACCGCGCGCGCGAACTGGGCATGGCCGCATTCGTCGTCAAGCCGCCGCATCCAGACGACCTGCTCGAAATCGTCGAACGCATTCTGGCGAACCGCACGCGCTGAAATGCTCAGCGGCGGGTCACAGCCCCTCGCCGGCGACCCAATGGCTGTTGGTCAGATAGCGCGCCAGATCCCAGACCTGCCGCCGGATATCGGGCACGGCGATGATCTCCCACGCGGCGCCCCGGGTCAGCGGGCCAACCGCGAAGAGATTGTCGCGCGCGGTGCCTTGCGCATCGCGCACCCGGCCGAGATGATCGACATCGAGGCCCAGCCGATGCGCATCGGGGCGGATGCATCCCGCCGTCAGCAGGCCGCGCAACAGCGGATCGCTCACACCCGCCAGATCCGCCGCCGGGCCGGTGCAATTGATGATCCGTCCCACGTCCATCGCCTGCACCGAGTGTTCGCCGCGCGGCCGCCACCACACCCGCGCACCCTCGGCCGCCGCATCCACCGCAACCACCCGCCCGGCCGCCACCGTGAACCGCTCCGCCGCCCGCAGCGCGGCGATGCGCCCCGCCACCACCGGGGCCAGCCGGTGGCGGTGCACATCCCACCATGGCCGCAGATGGCGCAGGAAGCGGCGCTGGGCCGCCAGATCATGCCGGCGCCACAGGTTCTGGGTATGCGGGCGCAGTTCGTCCACCGCCGCGCGCCAGCCGATCTCGCGCGCGCGCCGGCGCACTTGCGCCACCAGATGCGACCCACGCACCTGCGGGCACGGCACATGTTGCACCTGCGGGCCGGTCTCGGCATGGGCATGGGGCAACAGCCCGCGCCGCGACAGCGCCGTGATCCGCCCGCGCCATCCCGCCGCCTCCAGCGACAGCGCCACATCGATCGCCGTCAGCCCGGTGCCGAGCAGCAGCAGGTCCTCGTCGGCGCCGATGCTGGCGATCAGCCCCGGCTGCCACGGGTCGGCGGCATAGATCGATCCGCGCAAGCCGGCGAACGGCGCGAACGGCGTGGGCGGAAAGTTGCCCATGGCCAGCACCAGCGCTCGCCCCGCGATCGTCCGCCCGTTGTTGAGCGTGACCCTGACCCCTTGCGCCCCGGTTTCGGCCGCGACCGCAGTGCCGGTCATCACGGTAATCCGGTCCGGCCCAGCCGCCATCGCGCTATGCAGCAACTCGCGCAGATATTGCCCATAGGTCAGCCGTGGCACGAAACGATTGGCCTGGTCCGCCGTATCGAAGCGCATCCAGCGGAGGAAATGGTCCCGGTCGTCGGGAAAGGCGCTCATGTTGGCGGCGCGCACGTTCAGCAGGTGCTCGGGCCGGCGGGTGCCAAAGGCCAGGCCATGCGCCACGCCGTTCGCATCGCGCTCGATCAGGGTGACGCGCGCGCCCATCCGTTGCAGGTTGATCGCCAGCAATGTGCCCGAAAACCCGCCGCCGACGATGAGGACCGGGGCTTCGTGGGGGTTTGTTGGCGTCATGGTCACGGCTCTCGCACGGGGGGTTTGGATTTGCTTCGTCGGTCTCAGTGCAGGGTCGCTTGCCAAAACTCAACTACAAAAGTAGAGTTTTGGCAAGCGCAGCCGCGATGGTTTGCGCTGGTGCCAAAGCCGGAACGGGCCCAGCATGCCGAAGCCGGACGTTCGGCAACTTCGAGATCAGGGCCCGGCGTCCTGCTGGACCTTGTCGCCCCGCCGGCACGCGTGATCCGTTGGCGATCTGAACGTATGTTGGGAATTTGGCGATGAGCAATACCGACCCGCACGTCCACCTCCCCGCCGCGTCCCCGACGACGCTTCACGATCCGGTGTGCGGCATGGTCGTCGATCCCGCCAAATCGCCGCACCATGTCCGCCATGACGGGCATGACTATCACTTCTGTGGCGCCAAGTGCCTGGCGAAATTTGTCGCCGAACCGGCGAGATATCTGCACCCGGCGCCCGCGCCGGTCGATGGCCTCGCCGGCACGATCTGGACCTGTCCGATGCACCCGGAGGTGCGGCAGGATCATGCGGGTGCCTGCCCGATTTGCGGCATGGCGCTGGAGCCGGAGCTGGTCAGTGCCGATACCGGCGCGAGTACGGAATATGTTGATATGCTCCGTCGCTTTTGGGTGGCGCTGGCGCTGGCGCTTCCGGTGTTCCTGCTGGAGATGGGCGGGCATGTGGTGCCGACGATCCGTCACCTGCTCGCGCCGGAGATCTCGCATGGGGTGCAGGCTGTGCTGGCAACGCCGGTGGTGCTGTGGGCGGGCGGCCCGTTCTTTGCGCGGGCCTGGGTTTCCATCCGCACCCGCCATCTCAACATGTTTACGCTGATCGCGATGGGCACCGGGGTGTCGTGGGGTTACAGCATGGTCGCGCTGCTGATGCCGAACGCCTTTCCGGCGGAGTTCCGCGATCCGATGGGGATGGTTGCGGTCTATTTCGAGGCAGCCGCCGTCATCACGGTGCTGGTCCTGCTGGGGCAAGTGCTGGAGTTGCGCGCACGCGACCATACCTCGGGGGCGATCAGGGCCCTGCTCAATCTGGCGCCCAAAACGGCCCGGCGGGTGAAACCCGATGGCACGGAAGACGAGGTGGCGCTCGACGTCGTGCTGGTCGGCGATGCCTTGCGGGTGCGGCCCGGCGAGAGCGTTCCGGTCGATGGCGTGGTGGTGGAAGGGCGTTCCTCGCTCGACGAAGCGATGGTGACGGGCGAGTCCATGCCGGTCACCAAAACCGCCGGCGACAGCGTGATCGGCGGCACCCTCAACCAGACCGGCGCCTTGCTGATCCGGGCCGAAAAGGTCGGGCGCGACACGATGCTGGCGCGCATCGTGCAAATGACGGCCAACGCGCAACGCTCGCGCGCGCCGATCCAGCGGCTGGCCGATTCGGTGGCGGGATGGTTCGTGCCAGCGGTGTTGGCCATCGCGCTGATGGCCTTTGCCGCCTGGGGCGTTTGGGGACCGGCGCCGCGGCTGGCGCATGGGTTGGTCGCCGCCGTTGCGGTGCTGATCATCGCCTGTCCTTGCGCGCTGGGTCTGGCCACGCCGATGTCGATCATGGTCGGGGTGGGGCGCGGGGCGGGCATGGGCGTGCTGATCAAGAACGCCGAGGCGCTCGAACGCTTCGAAAAGGTCGATACGCTGGTCGTCGACAAGACCGGGACGCTAACCGAGGGCCACCCGGCGGTGACTGCCATCGTGCCGGCGGCGGGGTTGGATGAGGCGGCGGTGTTGCGCCTCGCGGCCAGTGTCGAGAGCCTGTCCGAGCATCCGCTGGCCCGCGCCATCGTCGCGGCGGCCAAGGGGCGGAAGCTGGACATTCCGGCGGCGCAGGACTTCGATTCCCCCACCGGCAAAGGCGCCCTGGCAACGGTCGAGGGCAAGCGCATAGCACTGGGCAATGCGCGGTTTCTGGCTGAGTTGGGCATCGATACCGCGCCCCTTGCCGCGGCCGCCGACGCATTTCGGCGCGATGGCGCCACCGCGATTTTCGTCGGGATGGACGAAGTCGTCGCCGGGGTCATCGCCATTGCCGATCCGGTCAAGCCGTCCACGCCCGAAGCCCTGGCCGCGCTGCGCGCCGAGGGCATCCGCGTGGTCATGCTGACCGGCGACAACCGCACCACCGCCGAGGCGGTCGCGCGCCGCCTCGGCATCGCCGAGGTCGAGGCCGACGTGCTCCCCGATGGCAAGAGCGCGGTGATCGAACGGTTGCGACGCGAAGGCAGGATCGTCGCCATGGCGGGCGACGGGGTCAACGATGCCCCGGCGCTGGCGGCCGCCGAGATCGGCATCGCCATGGGCACCGGCACCGATGTCGCCATCGAAAGCGCGGGTGTCACATTGCTGAAAGGCGACCTCACCGGCATCGTGCGCGCCCGCCGCCTCAGCCGCGCGACGATGCGGAACATCCGGCAGAACCTGTTCTTCGCCTTCATCTACAACGCGGCCGGCATCCCCATCGCGGCCGGCGCGCTTTATCCGTTCACCGGCATCCTGCTCTCGCCGATCGTCGCCGCAGCGGCCATGGCGCTCTCCTCGGTCAGCGTGGTGAGCAATGCCCTCCGGCTCAACCGGGTGACGATTTAGGTTTTGGGTTTCGGCGCTTGATGGTGCGGGTTCAGGCTGAAGCGATCTGACGCAATGATCCCAGCGGTTTCGGACGCCACGCCTGACGGAAGGGATCGCCATCCAAAGAAATTCCGGATCGGCCTCTTCGCCGATCCGGAACGGCACCGCTTTGCCCTCAGCCTGCTGCGGCAAACTGATAGAACAAATCGGCGAAGGCATGGATCGCGCGGCACGATCGTCGTCCTGGTGCCGTCACGTTCGTCGACTGCGCAAGCGGCCTTGATGATGGATGCGTTCTTATAGGTCACCAGATCGACGTAAAGCCGTTTGGCCGTCCGTTATCCCCGGCGCGACCACGACCTCGGGGATAACCCAATTCTCGGTACCCGAGGACGTCGGCGCAGAAAGACTGGCTGGATCCCATCTCCGATACGCCCTAACGCGCTGGCCCCAAGGCAATGCGCTGATCAGGCGTGGACGATGCATTGCCTTGCGCCCCGCCTGCGCGCACAATCCGACCGATGCCGCCCAACCGATCCGACTTTACCGATTTCACTTATTTCCTGGCGATCGCCCGGCACCGGAGCTTCCGCCGGGCAGGGCTGGAACTCGGGGTCAGCGCCTCCGCGCTCAGCCATGCGCTGAAGGGGCTGGAGGCGCGGCTGGGCGTGCGACTGCTCAACCGCACCAACCGCAGCGTGGTGCTGACCGCCGCCGGCGCCGAGTTGCAGGCGGCGATCACCACGCCATTCGATGCCATCGCCGAGGCCGTGGAGGGCCTCAACCGCTATCGCGACGCGCCGGCCGGGCGGATTCGGCTTAACGTGCCGGTGGATGCGGCGGTCCTGCTGGTCGCGCCGGTGCTGCCGGTGTTCGCCGAGCGCTACCCCGATGTCGAACTCGACATCAGCGTCAGCAACCGGATGATCGATGTGATCGGGAGCGGCTATGACGCCGGCATCCGTTATGGCGGCACCGTGCCCGGGGACATGGTGGCACAACGGCTGTCGGCCGACATGCGCTGGATCGTGGTGGGCACGCCGGGCTACTTCGACCGGTTCGGCCGGCCGGCCCATCCCGATGATCTGGCGCAACACCGCTGCCTGCGCTTCCGGCTTGGCGACGACAGCCTCTATCGCTGGGAGTTCGAGCGCGATGGCGCGGAACGGGTCATCGCCGCGCCGGGCATGCTGACCTTCGACGACAGCCGGCTGATCCTTGCGGCGCTGACCGGCGGGGCCGGGTTGATGTACGGCCCCGAGCCCTTGCTGCGCGACCTGATCGCCGCCGGCACAGTCGAAGAGGTGTTGGCCGACTGGGCGGGCCGGGGCCCGGGATTCCACGTCTATTATTCCAGCCGCCGCCAGGTGCCCACCGGACTGCGCCTGCTGATAGAGCTGATCCGCGAACGCCGCCCGCTCGGCCTGTAAAGGTTCCGCGCGCCGATGATGAGCGCCATGCAACGCGCCATGCAACGCCGTCGCGGCTGACCCCGCCGGGCACGAGGCCTATATGCGGCGGCAACATCGCCCCCGCAGGAGACCCTCGATGAAGCCCGTCTACGATTTCACCGGCAAGGTGGCGCTGGTCACCGGTGCCAGCCAGGGCATCGGCTTCGCCACCGCGCAGGCCTTTGCCAAAAGCGGCGCCGCCGTCGTGCTGGCCGACCGCAACGAGGCCGCGCTGGCCTCAGCCGTCGCCAAGCTGACCTCTGCCGGACACAAGGCGATCGGCGTCACCTGCGACGTCACTGTCGAGGCCGAGGCCAAGGCTCTGGTCGCGCGCACCGTCGCCGCATATGGCCGGCTCGACGTGGCTTACAACAATGCCGGGATCATCGGTCCCTGGGGCCCGATCACCGAGGAAACCGAGGCCGGCTTCGATGACGTCAATGCCGTCAACCTCAAGGGCATCTGGACCTGCATGAAGCACGAATTGATCCAGATGGACAAGCAGGGCGGCGGCGCGATCGTCAACTGCTCGTCGCTGGGCGGGCTGGTCGGGTTGCCCAATCGCGCGGCCTATCACGGTGCGAAACATGGCGTCCTCGGCCTCACCAAATGCGCCGCGCTCGATTTCGCCACGAAGAACATCCGCGTCAACGCGGTCTGCCCGGGTACGATCGAAACGCCAATGTCATCCGGCATCGATGAAGCCGCGCTCAAGGACGTGATGCGCGAGCAGTCGATCGGGCGCCTCGGCCATGCCGATGAGGTCGCCGCAGCGGTGCTCTGGCTGTGCAGCGACGGCGCGAGTTTCGTGCTCGGCATCGGTCTGCCGGTCGATGGCGGCTTCACCGTCCATTGATCATGCACGGCCCGACGTTCACCCGCCGGGCCGCGATCGCCATTCCCCTCGCCGCGGCGTTGCCATGGCCCGGGCAGGCAGGAGACTGGATCATGCCGACCGAACCGACCAACGCCCGCACGTCCTTTGGCGACATCGCCCCCCACCTCGCCGAGATCACCGACAAAGTTCTGTTCGGCGATGTCTGGGAGAACCCGGCGCTGAGCCTCGCGCGATCGCAGCCTGGTGACGATCACCTGCCTGATCGCGATGTACCGGGTCAACGAGATGCCGTTCCACATCAAAAAGGCGCTCGAGAACGGCGTGACCCGCACCGAAATCGTTGAAACGATCACCCAGATGCGTTCTATGCGGGTTGGCCGCCGGCCATGACGGCCCTGCCGATCATCAAACAGGTGTTTGCGGGCGCTGGCGTCTGAACCCTCGCGTCCGATGAATTCCCGAAAAGGATTGCCCCATGCAACCGATACGCGCCGGATCGCGGCCCTCGCAAAAGGTCGATCTTGCCGCCCCACCACCATCAGGCGCCCAATGATCGACGCCGCACACCCGTGACGCAGGCACCCCCGCCCGCTGGGCTAAGGCCGGCCATGCCGATCATGGCCAGCGTGTTCCTCTCGTTCCTGATGATCGGCATGGCGTTGCCGGTGCTGCCGCTACACGTCCACGATCGGCTGGGGTTTGGTCCCTTCGTCGTCGGGCTGGTGGCGGGCGGGCAGTTCATTGCCTCGCTGGTTTCGCGGTTCTGGGCGGGGCGATTGACCGATACCCGGGGCCCGAAGCGGGCGATGGTGCTGGGGCTGGTCCTGGGTGCGATGGGTGGCGGCTGCTATCTGGGCTCGGTGCTGTTGCTCGCGTCGCCGGTGTGGTCGGTCGCGGTGTTACTGGTCGGTCGGACGCTGCTGGGCGGTGCCGAAAGCCTGATCATCACCAGCGGAATGCTGTGGGGACTTGGCCTTGTCGCGCCGGATCGTTCGGCGCAGGCGATCGCGTGGGTGGGCATGTCGATGTTCGCGGCAATGGCGATCGGGGCGCCACTGGGCAGCGCGATCTACGCCCGGTTCGCGTTTCAGGGCATCGCGGTGGTCTGCACCAGTGTCCCGCTGGTGGCCTTGTGCATCGTCGCGCCGCTGGTGCCACTGGTGCCCAAACATGCAGCGCAGGGGCGAATCTCGGAGGTCTTCCGCGCCGTGCTGTTGCCGGGCGTGGGGTTTGCGCTCAGCGGGATTACCTTTGGCGCGATCACTGCGTTTCTCACGCTCTATTTCGCCGTCAGGCATTGGGCAGATGGCGCGCTGGCCTTCACGGTATTTGCATCGGCGTTGATCGCGGCGCGCATCGTCGGCGGCCACTTGCCGGATCGCCTTGGCGGAGCGCGGGTGGCATTGGGGTGCCTGTTCGCGCAGGCGGCAGGGTTGCTGGTGATCGGCCTGGCACCTTCGGGCACCGTGGCGATGATCGGCGCGGCGATGGCCGGCGCCGGTTTCTCGCTGGTCTTCCCCAGCCTCGGCATCGAGGCGGTGCGCCGCGCCCCGGCCGACAATCGCGGCCTTGCCATGGGCACCTATAACGCGTTTCTCGATCTCACGCTGGGGCTGGGCAGTCCGGTGCTGGGGTTGTTGGCCGGGCGCGCCGGGCTTGGCGCGGTGTTTGTGGCCAGCGCCATTGCGGCGCTGCTGGCAGTGCCGATCGCGATCGTTTTGATCCGGGCGCCGCGGCGAAAAGTCGCACCGATCCGTCCGCAGGCCGCATCGTCTTGAGCATTTCGAGGATCTGCGATCCCGAAACACTGGAGGCACCCTTTGGCGATCAGCGCCGTTTTGAGCTAAGCCCGTCTGATTTTACGACCGTATCCCTTCCGCGCACACCGATTTTGCGCGTCACGACCCAGTGAAATCGGGACGCGCGAAGTGACTCTACGCAAAGGGCGCGCGCGTTTAGAACGCGTAGCGGACCCTCTGGCTCCCTCGATCTGATAGAGGTTGCCCATGACGAATGAGGCAGAGCCCGACTCACCGAGGCGCGGATTATCGGGATGATCAAGGAGCAAGAGGCCCGGCTGCAGACTTTCGAGGTTTGTCGCAAGCATGGGCTGAGCACGGCCACGTTCGACGGTGGCCGTATCACCTCGGACGGCGGGGTTCCTTTTCTGGCTCAGACCGAGCTTGCGGTCAACCACCACGAGTTGCCGCCGCGTCCGCGCCGATAGCGGGCCGGAAACCCCGGAGCGCAGCGCCCGGTCCGCGGCGGCAAAGCCGCCATGGGTCACGACCCCGGCGAAACAGGCATCGTCGTTGAGATCCTCGCTCCCGTGGTGGAACGACAAGGATCATTGGGCCAGCGGGCCATAGAACCACGATGCCGTCGTTCCGCCGTCCATCAGGATGTCGCTGCCGGTGATGAATGCGCCCTCGCGCCCCATCAGGAAGGCGCCGAGGCCACCCACTTCATCCGGCGTGCCGGCGCGGCCGGCCGGCGATTGCGCCAGCATCTGGCGATAACCCGCACCGCGCGGCCCATTGAGTTCATCGTTGGCCAGCGGCGTGATGATGATCCCCGGGCTGATCGCGTTGACCCGCCCGCCACGCGTCCCCCAACGCACCGCCTCCGCCTTGACGCGCAGGCCGTTCCCGCGTTTGGACATCTGATAGGCGAGCAGCGTGTCGGTGATCCGCTCCGCCCCCAGCATCGGCAGCGCCAGCAAGTCATCGGCGGGCGTCGTCGCCAACAACCGGTCCTCCTCGGCGGTCAGCGCGGGCATGCGATACCCCGATTGCGACGAAATCACTACACCCGCCCCGCCCGGTGCGATCACCGCCCCGAACGCCTCCAGCACCAGCGCCGTGCCATAGAGATCGACCGCCAGAATGGTGCCGACGGGCGCCTGCGACGGCGAGACCCCTGCGGCGTGGACCACGCCCATCACCGGCCCCATCGCGGCGGCCTGCGCGGCCAAAGCCTCGACCGACGCGCGCGAGGCGACATCGACCAACGCCGCCGTCACCGCAAAGCCGGCGTCGGAGAGGGTTTGCGCGGCGCTGTCCACGGCGGCCTGGCGCAAGTCGGCGATCAGCACCTGCCGGCCGGCGCTCACCCGGCGGGTGATGGCCTGACCGATCGAACCCGCGCCGATCAGAACGGTGACGTCTGGCATGTCTTGGTCTCCTCGCATGTCGTTCAGGCCGGTGTCGCCAGTTTGCCGGCGCGCATGGCGGCGATCACGCCGCCGTCGATCAACAGGTCGCTGCCGGTGATGAAGCCGGCGTCGGGGCCCAGCAAAAACCCGGCGGCGATGGCGATTTCCTCGGGCGGGGCCATGCGCCCGGCGGGCGAGGCGGTGATCATCGCCCGGTACATCTCGCCCACCGGCGAGGCCATCTCGTGCCGGGCCAGCGGCGTGGCGACGATCCCCGGGCTGATCGCGTTGACTCGCGCACCCCGTTCGCCCCAACGGATCGCCTCGGCCTGCACCCGCAGGAAATTGGCGCGCTTGGCGATGATATAGCCGATCATCGCATCGGGCACCGCCTCGGCCGACAGGCATGGCAGCGCCAGCAATTCATCAGTGGGGGTGAAGGCCAGCGCCTGCTCGACTTCGGCGGACAGCGGCGGCGCCATGTGGCCCGCCATGCTGGAGATCACCAGCCCCGCGCCGCCCGGCGCGATCACCCGGCCGAATGCCTCGAACACCACGGCAGTGCCATAAAGGTCCACCGCCAGCACCCGGTCGACCGATGCCATGTTGGGCGACAGCCCCGCCGTATTGACCACCTGCGTCACCCGCCCCAGCGCCGCCGCCGCATCGGCCAGCGCCGCCACCGATGCGCGTGAGGACACATCCACCTGCCGCGTTTCCACGCGGTAGCTGGCATCGCGCAGCGCCTCGGCGGCATGGGACAGCACATCAGCGTTCCAATCGGCCAGCAGCACGGTTTTGCCAAACCCCTGCCGGCGGGCGATGGCCGCGCCGATGCCGCCTGCCCCGATGATCACTACGACGTCTTGTGTCATGGCCCAATTCCCGATGCGGCCAACTGCCGCCTGTCGGTGCCGGTCTAGCCGATGGCATTTACCGCGATTAGTCGCTAAGTTCCGCATGTGCCTATATCTCAGGATGATAAATGCAGCGCGACGAACTCGGTGATCTGGCGGTGTTCCTGGCCGTGGCCGAGGAGCGCAGTTTCACCCGCGCGGCGGCCCGCCTCGGCACGTCGCAATCCTCGCTCAGCCACACGGTGCGGCGGCTGGAGGCGCGGCTGGGCCTGAAACTGCTGGCGCGCACCACCCGCAGCGTCAGCCCCACCGAGGCCGGGCAGCAATTGCTGGAGACGCTGGGGCCGGCGCTGGGCGATATTTCCGCGCGGCTGGCGGCCTTGGGACGCCTGCGCGAGACGCCTGCGGGGCTGGTGCGCATCACCTGCAGCCGTCATGCCGCAGAGACAGTGCTGTGGCCGGCGATCGACCGGGTCCTGACGCGTTATCCCGACATCCAGGTCGAGCTATCGATCGATGGGGCGCTGACCAACATCGTCACCGATCGGTTCGATGCCGGGGTGCGGCTCGGCGAGCAGGTGGAAAAGGACATGATCGCGGTGCGTATCGGCCCCGACCTACGCATGGTGGTGGTGGGATCGCCGGCCTATCTGGCGCGCGCCGGCATGCCTGCCAGCCCGCGCGACCTGCCCGGCCACCGCTGCATCAACCTGCGCATGACCACCAAGGGCAGCCTTTATGTCTGGGAGTTCGAGCGCGACGATCAGGTGCTGAACGTGCGCGTGGATGGCGCGCTGATCGTCAACGACATGGCCACCGCCACCCGTGCCGCCGATGCCGGTCACGGGCTCGCCTATGTGATGGAGGATCAGGTGCAGGCCCGGCTGGCCGAGGGCAGGCTGGTGCGTGTGCTGGAAGACTGGTGCCCGACGTTTGCCGGGCACCATCTCTACTATCCCGACCGGCACGATCTCTCGCCGGCCTTTGCCGCGGTGGTGCGCGCATTGCGGTATCATCCGGCGCGCGACGACCTCGAATAAGTCCATAGAGCGCAAGTTTTGGCACCCGCTTGCGGCGGTGCCGGCTCAGAGCTTGCGCGTCCCCAGCCATTTGACCATCGCCGGGTCGCGGTGGTCGAAGAAGCTGCTGGCCTTTTGATCGAGCGTGGCGATTTGGGTGATGTCCGCGTCGTCCAATGCGAAATCGAAGATCGCAAAGTTCTCGGCCATGCGGTCCTTGCGCACCGATTTGGGGATGGCGACGATGCCGCGCTGGATCAGCCAGCGTAGCACCACCTGGGCGATGGTCTTGCCATGCTTCGCGCCGATATCTGCGAGAATCTCGTTCGAGAACAAACCGTTCTTGCCCTCGGCAAACGGGCCCCAGGCTTCGGGCTGGACGTTGTATTCGGCGAGGATCGGCTGCGCCGCATCCTGCTGGTGGAACGGATGGATCTCGATCTGGTTGACCGCCGGGGCAATCTGGTTGTGCAGCACGAAATCTACCAGACGGTCGGGATAGAAGTTGCTCACCCCGATCGCACGGATGCGACCGGCACGGTGCAGTTCCTCCATCGCCCGCCAGGCGCCATAGACGTCGCCATAAGGCTGGTGGATCAACCACAGATCGAGATAATCGAGCTGCAACTTGTTCAGCGAGCGCTCGAAGGCGGCCTTGGCGCCGTCATAGCTCGCGTCCTCGATCCACAGCTTGGTGGTGACGAACAACGCGCCCCGTTCGATGCCATGGCTGCGGATCGCCGCGCCCACTGCGGCCTCGTTGCCATAGGACGTCGCGGTGTCGAGCAGGCGATAGCCGACATCGATCGCATCGCGCACGCTGCGCTCGCATTCGGCGGGATCGGGCACCTGAAACACGCCGAAGCCGAGGATCGGCATCGAGACGCCGTTGTTCAACGTCACGCCGGGGATGGTCATGGTTGGTGTCCCTTCGCTCAGCGGTTGACGAATTGCTGGTTCGCGGCGGCATAGCGGTCGCCCTGCACCGCGACGGTGGCGAGCGCCTGCTCGATCCGCGCCATGTCGTGTGCGGTGAGGTCCACCGCATCGGCCCCGAGGTTTTCCTCCAGCCGGTGCAGCTTGGTGGTGCCGGGGATCGGCACGATCCACGGCTTGCGCGCCAGCAGCCAGGCCAGCGCGATCTGCGCCGGGGTGACGGATTTCTCGGCGGCCAGATCACGCACCAGATCGGCCAGCGCCTGATTGGCCTGCAATGCCTCGGGCGCAAACCGGGGGACAGAACCACGAAAATCGCCGGCGCCAAACGTCGCATCCGCGCCGAACCGCCCGGTCAGGAACCCCTTGCCCAGCGGGCTGAACGGCACGAAGCCGATGCCCAGTTCCTCCAGCAGCGGCAGGATCTCGGCCTCGGGCTCGCGCCACCACATCGAATATTCGCTCTGTAGCGCCGCCACCGGCTGCACCGCATGCGCGCGGCGGATCGAGTCCACACCTGCCTCGGAAAGGCCGAAATGCTTGACCTTGCCCACAGCGATCAGGTCCTTGACGGTGCCCGCCACGTCCTCGATCGGCACCTTGGGATCGACGCGGTGCTGATAGAACAAGTCGATGCGATCGGTGCGCAGGCGCAGCAAGGCCTCGTCCGCCACCTGACGAATGCGTGCGGGCCGGCTGTCCAGCCCCTGCGCCGGCACGCCGCCCACGAAGCCGAACTTGGTGGCGATCACCACCCGGTCGCGCACCGGCGCCAGCGCATCGCCGACGACCTCCTCGTTAACCCCGGGCCCATAGGCTTCGGCAGTGTCGAAAAAGGTCACCCCGCGTTCATGCGCCGCGCGGATCAGGGCAATCGCCTCGCCCCGGTCGGTCGCCGGGCCATAGCCATAGCTCAGCCCCATGCAGCCCAGCCCGAGTGCCGATACCTCAAGGCCATCCTGGCCCAGCCGACGTGTGTGCATGACAGATCCTTTGCGCTGGCGGCGCAGGCGGCGCCGGTCGTTGCGGACCGTTTAGACCTCGACCGTTATCGCGATTAGACGGATAATGCGGCATAGGCCTATGACTGAAAATCATGAAACCTGACGGAGAATGCCGATGCAGCGCGCCGATATGGGTGGTCTGGCGATGTTCATCGCGGTGGCCGAGGAGCGCAGCTTCACCAAGGCGGCGGCCAAGCTGGGCGTATCGCAGTCCGCGCTCAGCCACGCGATCCGGCGGCTCGAACAACGGCTCGACCTGCGGCTACTCACCCGCACCACGCGCAGCGTCGCACCGACCGAGGCCGGCGAGCGGCTGATGGAGACAGTCGGGCCGGCCTTTGCCGACATCGACGCCCGCATCGCCGCCCTCACCGAATTGCGCACGCGCCCGGCCGGAACCGTGCGCATCACCACCTCCGAACATGCCGCGCGCACGCTGCTGTGGCCGGCGGTCGACCGGATCTGCGCCCAATATCCCGAGATCCGCGTGGAACTGAGCGTGCAGGCCGGGCTGACCGACATCGTGGCGGAACGGTTCGATGCCGGCGTCCGCCTCGGCGAGCGGTTGGAGCAGGACATGGTGGCCCTGCGGATCGGTCCGCGCCTGCGGATGGCGACTGTCGGATCACCCGCCTATTTCGCGAAACACGGCACCCCGCTGGTGCCTGACGACGTGACCCGGCACACCTGCATCAACCTGCGCATGAGCGACGGCAGCATCTATGCCTGGGAATACGAAAAGGGCGGCCGCGAGGTGAAGATCAGAGTCGATGGCCAGTTCACGTTCAACGATGGCGAACTGATGGTGGCCGCGGCTGTTGCCGGGCACGGCTTGGCCCACACCGTCGAGGACCGCGTCGCACCGCTGCTGGGCGATGGTCGATTGGTGCGCGTGCTTGAAGATTGGTGCGAGCCGTTCGACGGTTATTATCTCTATTATCCCAACCGTCGGCAGCCGTCTGCCGCGTTTAGCCTGTTCCTTGCCGCGCTTCGCTATCGCGCATGAGGCGGCGATGGATCGGCGCTCTCGGGCATTTGGCGACGACTGAATTTACGGCCGTGACTGCGAACGGGTTTGGGCACCCTCAACGGCGGCGCACTTGCCGGCCCGATCCAGGCCAGAACGATCAAAAGAGGCTGGCGGCCACGATTGCGGCCGCCAGCCAGGTCGAACGCGCGGAGATGAACTGCGCGCGTCGGGTCGCCTCGGTAAGGTGGCGGTCTGGTACCGGCCCCCTTTCGCTGTCGGTCTTGGCATGCGTGGTTCATCGCGGCGATCCGGGAAATTCCCGGAGGCGCCGCCATCAAACCCCATCGCGGCTCAGCGCGATCAATTCTGCGAGGCCGTTGGTGCGGGTCTTGGTCATGATCGCGGCGCGATGATCCTCGACCGTGCGCGCCGATATCGCCAGCCGCGCCGCAACCTCCTTGTTGCTGTGGCCACGGACCAGCAGATCGAAGACCTCGCGCTCGCGCGGGGTCAGCGACGCCGTCGCGGCGGCGATCCGATGCGCCTCCCGGGACCAGTCGATGCCGGCCCGCACGGCCTCAGCCAAACGGCCCTCGTCCACCGGCTTTTCGAGATAATCCAACCCGCCGTGACGGCGCACAGCATCCACCGCATGGCTGGTGGTGGGCCACGCCGTCATGAACACCAGCGCGGTGGCGGGGGCTAATCGACGCACGTGTCGGGCGACAGCGAACCCATCGGCGTCACCCATCTGGATGTCGGTGACGACACAGGCAATATTGCCCGCCGACAGCGCCGCCAGCAGCGTCGCCGGCAGGACATGGCCCTGTGCGCGAAAGCCGCGACGCCCCAACATGCGCGCCACCGAGGCGGCGAAATCGGCATCGTCGTCCAGGACGGCCACATCGGTGGGGATGTCGGTCATGCGATGGCCATCGGCACCAGCGGCAATTCCACGACAAAGCGGACGCGGTCGGGGCCGTCATGCCGGGTCAGTGCGCCGCCGTGGGCCTCGATGATGGTGCGGGCGATGGCAAGGCCGATGCCCATGCCATTGGACACGTCGTGCGCAGCTGCATGGGAGATCGGCGCATTGCTCACCTCAATCGCTGCGGACAACGCATCGGATTGCACGGTCAGACCGATGGCAGTGGCGGGTGGATCGGCGCGGGTGCTGGCGGTGATCGCGTTGCGCAGCAGGTTGACCAGGGCCTGGGTCAGTTCGATCTCCTGTGCCTGTACGATGCAATCCGCCGGGATCGGGGCCATCTCGATGCGGCTGCCACTGCGCAGCAATTCCGGGCCGACGATCTGGCGCGCGGTGCGCACCACGGTCTCCAGCGGCAACGGCGAGGGTTTATCGACGTCCCGGCCACCAAAGCGGCGCAGGCGGCGGACCATCTCCGACAAATGCCGCGCCTTGCGATCGACCAGTTTCGCGCTCTCGGCCAGATCCGGGTCCAAACCGGCGCAGCTTGCGTTCAGATGGCTGGCCTCGATCGCCAGCGTGGCCAGCGGCTGGCTGATTTCGTGGATCACCGCCACCGACATCGCGCGCAAGGTCTTCAATCGCTCGGCCTGGAACAGCATGCGGTTGCGGCGATCAAGATCCGCGCGTGCCGCCGTCTGGGCGTCGGTGAAAGTGCCCGCGATCCATGTCACCACCACCACCGAGGCGATCCCCAGATGCAGTTCCAGCCGGTGCGGATAATCCAGCGACATGGCCGACCAGGGCAAAAGCATCAGCGCTTGCACGAGGATGGCAAACCACGCACCGACCCGGCCAAAGCGCAGGCCGACCCAAGCGCCGGCCAGCAAATGCGGTGCGGCTTGCACCCCCAGTCCGGCATGGGCGAGGCCCGAGGTGACGGCGGCCCCCAAGGCCAGAACACCCGCGGCTTCGGCCACGTCACGCGCGGGCGGCAACCGCATCGGACGCGGCGCATCGGCGAGATCGGTCAACCACAACAGCGCCGGGGCGACCATCAGGATGCCCAGAACATCGCCCGTGACGAAGCTGGACAGCGAGATCATCAATGCGGGGACGGATTGCGATGGCACCAGCGGACGCGGAAACAGCCAGTCGAACGGAACCACCATCAGGGCATTCAGCGTCGGCGCCAATATCGCCGCCAGCCCGAACCGCATCGGCGACGACAACGCCGATTCCGGGTGGCGCGCGCCCAATGCCTGGAGCGCGCCCAACACCGCACCCGACACCAGCGACGAGCGGCAGGCACCGGCGATGTCATGCAGCGCCTCCGGCCCGTGCCAGGGCACCAACCCGGTGGCCATATCGGTGAGCACTTCTGCCATCATGAGGCCCGGAGTCATGCGGACCCCACGCCGCCACAGCACGGCGAACCGAAGCCCGGCGGCCGGATACCACAGCGAGAAATAGCCGCTGCCGCCCCACAGCCGCGCAACATGGTGCAGCGCCGCGAATGCCGCAGCATAAGCCACCAGCAAAGACACGTCCGCACCCCGCAGGGTCCGGCCCAAGCCCCCGCGGCCGCGCCGCTGGATGCCCGAACTCATCATCAACCTTGCAAGCCATCGACATCTTGCGCCGCAATGGCCGCGATGATGACTCGCGCCCTGCTCATGCCGGAACACCGAGCCGAAGCTGAGATGGCGGTGCCGACCGAGCGGCGTGAATAACGCGGGCTAGTTGCTGGGGTCTCGGTATGACTGGGGGACGATCGGGGGGCGGGTCACCTACGCTGTCCACCCCCCGGCTTGCCTTCAGGAAGATATCGGCGCGCGCCGACGTGCATTGCGCCGGCCATCGGCACAACCCGTATCTGGAAGAGCCGCGAGGCACCCCCGATCGAGAATACATTCAGGCCGGTATATGGCGCGCGAGGAAACAGGGCGGTGGTCATCACCGTTTCACCACCATCAAGGAACGCCTCGATGCTGGAATGATCGATGTAAAACGACATGCGCAATAGATGCGCTTTCGCCGTTCTTGGCGCCGTATCGATTGACGCAAAATTCGGCGCGAAATCCACCCGCCCTGATTTGGTGCGATCACTGATAAAGCTTTTCGTGTGGGCATCGTAGACGAAGCGATAACTGTCTCCGAGGCGGTTTGACAATTCAATCCCCACCTGGGACGAGCCAATGGGCACCGCGAACGCAACCTCGACGCGCGATTGCGATAGAACTCGTGCCGGCAACGGCACTGCGACGTCCCCCGTGAGCCTTCGCGCACCCATGGTGACCGCATGCCCATCCAGAACGCCGAGTTCACGCACCGGCATTGAGCGGACCCCATAGCCGCGGCCTGCAACCCAATGAAGCGACAACTCACGCGGCAATGTCATCGCGCTGCGCCATGAACCGGTGGGGGTCTTTTGGCCATAATCCCAGTTATTCATCCACCCGATCACAATGGCACGGCCATCGCGCTTCGGCAGATCGGACCAGGCCACGCTGGCGTAGTTGTCGCGGCCCCAGTCCAGCCATCGTGGCCCGGTCGCGCCGGCCGCCCGGGCAAAATCCGGATCGAGCGTGAAAGTCCGGCCATCGAAATCTCCGACAAAATACTGTGTCGCGGAACCGCCATTGGGGCCGCCCGGATTGAAACTCTGGATCAGCACCCATTTCGTGCGCCCGGTTTCGGCCACGCGCAGCGGCAGCAGATCGGGGCACTCCCAGACGCCGCCATGCGGGCCCAGGCCCGCGCCAAACCGGCTCAAGCGATGCCACTGCCGCAGGTTGGGCGAGCCGAAGAACTCTGCATGGTCGCCCACCGCCAGCGCCATGATCCATGACCGCGTCGGCGCGTGCCAGAACACCTTGGGGTCGCGGAAATCCTTCTGGCCGGCCCCGGGGCGCAGCACCGGGTTGCCCGCATATTT
>Ga0302196_10000941_pt1 | contig 27655 bp, 23 predicted proteins | sample II_Bog_N1_3_FD_198794 | JGI IMG/M metagenome (GOLD analysis project Ga0302196, IMG submission 198794) | Peat permafrost microbial communities from Stordalen Mire near Abisko, Sweden - II_Bog_N1_3 | ecosystem: Environmental > Terrestrial > Soil > Wetlands > Peat | place: Sweden: Abisko...
GACAACGTTCGCAATCCGAGCCGTCCTCCGAAGCGCGTGATGACGGGCGAGTCGTCTCTCGACGAGATGGGGAACATCACGTTCCAGGTTCTCCCGCACGACGCGCGCGGCCTCGTGCGGCTGCGCGCGGGGAGCTACGAGCGACTGCTGCAGCGCGACGACAGCGCGCGCAATCACTACAACCTCGCGAACGCGCTCGCCGACGACGGGCGAACGGACGAGGCCATGGCTCGCTATGCGAGCGCCATCGAGAAAGAGCCGGGGCTGGCGCCGGCGCACTTCAACCTGGCGAACCTGGAGATGGCCAAGGGGGACATCGACCGTGCGATCGCCGAGTTCCGCGTGGCGCTGAAATACACGCCGGAGGCCGTGGGGGTTCACGTGAACCTCGGGCATGCGCTCGAAGCCAAAGGGAGCCTGCAGGATGCCCTGGCCGAGTACCGGCAGGCGATCGCCGTCGGGCCCGGCGAGGCACTCGGTCACGCGGCGCTCGCGGCAGCGCTCGCAAAGAAGGGGGACCGCGCCGAGGCCGTCGATCAGTTTCGCCAGGCCCTGGCGATCGAGCCTGGGAACGGGCGCATCAGGGACGCGTTGGAAGCGCTCGTCGGTGACGCGGGGACGCGGTGAGCTCCACTCCCGGGTAGGGTCAGCTCCCCGAGATCGCGCACCCGATCGCCGGCGCGACCGTCTCGCTCGGCCTGTGCCCTGCGAGCACGGCCTCGATCGCGTCCTCGAGATCCCGGTGCGTCGGCTCGGGGCGCGCGACGCCGAAGTCGACCTGTCGATCGTCGATGCGCCCGTGATAGGCGAGCTCTCCCGCGCGCGTGAAGACCGCCCCCTCCGGCGTCACCTTCGCCCGGGCGCGCGCGACGAGCGAGTGGCTCGGGTCGCGGAGCGCCGTGAACGGGAACCCGAACTCGCGCACGTGATCGCGGATCTGCGCGGCGCTCTCCTCGACGCTCGGGTAGACCAGACGAAACACGACGCCCTTCGGCGCGAAGCGCTCGTAGATGCGGCGAAGCTCGGGCGCGTAGCGGTTCGAGACGGGGCAGTCGGTCGCGACGAAGACGAGGACCGTGGCCGTCGCGTCTGCAGCGAACGGATCGACGGGGTGGCCGGCGAGATCCGTCACGCCATCGCCGGCCCGTGCATGGCAGGCCACGAGAAGGAATCCGATGAGGGCGAACCGCAGCGCCCGGAGCCGCGACCCGCGCGCCATCGAGAAGGTCACTTCCTCGCAGCCGCCATCCACCGCTCGATCTCGTCCGGCTCCTTCGGCAGCTTCTCGCTCAGGTTCCGGTAGCCCGTCTTCGTGACGACGATCGTGTCCTCGATGCGGATGCCGATGTGCTTCTGCGGAATGTAGATCCCGGGCTCGATCGTGATGACGGCGTTCTCGGGGATGGGCTCGTACACCGTCGCCTGCCCGATGTCGTGCACGGCCAGGCCGACGTGGTGCCCGAGTCCGTGAATGTAGAAGTCGTAGTACCCCGCCTCGCCGATCACTTTCCTCGCGACCACCTCCAGCTCGTGCCACGTGACGCCGGGGTGGACCGCCGCGAGCGCCGCCTTCTGCGCGCGTAGAACCACGTCGTAGACCGCGCGCTGCTCGGCGGTGAACTTCCCGTTGGCCGGGAACGTGCGCGTCACGTCGGTCGCGTAGTGGTCGACCTCGGCGCCGGCATCGACGAGCACCAGATCGCCGTCGGCGATCACCCGATCGTCGCTCGGGTAATGGAGCACGCAGCCGTCGGGCCCCGACCCGACGATGGACCCGTACGCAAAGTGGCGCGCGCCTCCTTTGCGGAAAGAGTCCTCGATCGTGCGCTTCACGTCCCACTCGCGCACGCCGGGCTTGGCCATGCGCCACCCCTCGAGGTGAGCCGCGACCGTGATGTCGGAGGCGCGCGCGATCTTCTCGATCTCGCGCGGCTCCTTCGCCATGCGCATCGCGCGGAGCTCGCTCGTGGCGTCGACCACGTGAGCGCCCGGCAGCCGCGAGGCCACCTTCTGGAGCAGCGCGAGATCCGCCGGCTCGGGCCCTTCGAGCGAGGAAGCGCCCACGAGGAGCGAGAGCGTGCGATCGGGCGCGTGGCGCGCGAACTCGAGCACGTAGGACGGCAGCCGTCCGACGCGGCGCACCGCCTCGAAGCCGGTCCGCACCTCGATGGCGCGGCTAGGGAGCCCCGCGCGGTACCCCTCGACGCGATCGTGCTCGTCGTTCTTGTCGTCGAGGAGGAGCATCTCGCGCTCCACGGTGCCGGGGAGGAGCAGGAGCGCGGCGTTCGCCTCGTGCGTGAGACCGGTGAGGTACGCGAAGTTCCCCTCCTGGCGGTTCTCGTCGTCCTCGTCGATCTCCTTGGCCGCGAAGACGACCGCGACGCCCGGCTTCAGGTGCGCCATGAGCCTCGCGCGTCGCTCGCGGTACACGTCCGGGGCGAAAGGCTCCGTACCCGCCGGCGCCGCAGGAAAGTCGTCCGGGAGTCCGTGGGTCGCCGCGCTCGGGTACGGGACCGGCGCGGGAGGGACGGGCGTGCTCGGCGTCGCGACGCTCACCGCGGGACTCGCGGGCGCGCTGGGGGGCGGCGGTGCGGGCGCTCCACACGCCGCGAGCAGGAGGACCGACGCGAGGAGCGGCGTGCGCTGGCGGGAGATCATCGCGGGCGAAGATACCTCAGAGCGCGCGCCGCGTTCTCTCGATCGCCGCCGCGATGGCACGGCGCAGCGCGGCGGCGCCCACCGGCTTCTCGAGGATCGGGGTCGAGGTCTGCGTGAGTGCCTCCCGGGTCGCATCCGTGAGGGTGCCCCCGGTCATGAACAAGACGCCCCGCTCGAGCCCGCGCCCCTCGCGGCGGAGCGCGTCGTACACGTCGAGGCCGGAAAGCCCGGGCATGTTGACGTCGCAGAGCACGCAGTCGAAGCGCTCCGTTCGGCATCGCTCGAGGGCGTCGGCGCCGGAGGAGACCACGACGACCTCGTGCCCTTCGAGCGCCGCCGCGAGCGCCTTCCCGACGAACAGGTCGTCGTCGAGGATCAGCACGCGCCCGTGGACCGTCGCAGGCGTCGGCGCCGTGACGAGCGCGCCCGCGCTTTCGACCGCCGACGCGGGCGGGAGCACTACGCGGAACGTCGTCCCTTCGCATGGCGTGCTCGTGCAGCTGATCTCGCCTCCGAGCGAGGTCACGATGGTGTGGCACACGGAGAGGCCGAGGCCCATTCCCTTGCCGACCCCCTTGGTCGTGAAGAACGGATCGAAGATTCGCGACTTCGCGTTCGCCGGGATGCCGATCCCGTTGTCACGGACCTCCGTCACGACACGGCCGTCGCCGTCGGTGTAGGTCCGGACGCGGACGAGGTTGGCGGTCTCGCCTTCGGGGAGCGCGTCCACCGCGTTGAGCAGGAGGTTCACGAAGACCTGGCCGAGACGAAAGGCGTTCGCGGTCGCCACGGTCCCTTTCGCGTAGTCGCGCACGACGCGCCCGGTGTGGTGCAGCTGCATGGCGGCCACGTCGATCGCCGAATCCATCACCGCGTTGACGTCCACGGAGCCGACCCGCTCTTCATCGCCGCGGCCGAACGCCGTGAGCGTCTTGACGATTTGCCGCACCCGCTCCGCCCCCTCACGCGCGCTCTGCACCGCCTCCTGCATGCGCGCTGCGACCTTCGGATCGACCGGGGGAGAGAGCTGAGCGAGGCGCGACGCGAGGAGCTCCAGATTGAGCGTCACGTACGCCATCGGGTTGTTGATCTCGTGAGCCACCCCACTGGCGAGCCTCCCCAGCGACGAGAGGCGATCGGACAGCAGCAGCTGCGCCTGGACCTGCTTGCGCTCCGAGACGTCGCGCACGACGACCTGGAAGTTCCCGTCGAGGAGCGCCTTGGTCGTGAGCTCCCCGTGCATGACGCTCCCGTCGCTCCGGACGAAGCGGCGCTCGCTCAGAATGACGCCGCCGCGGGGGATGCTCCCGAACCGGATCGGGGCCGCCTGGAGGTCTTCAGGGTGGATGACGTCGTCGGCGCGGAGAGTGACGAGCGCCTCGTGCGTGTACGCGAGCATCTTGCAGGCGCTGTCGTTGGCGTCGAGGATCCCGCGAGTCGGCGCGACCAGGAAGATCCCCTCGAACGCCTGCTCGAACACCGCTCGGTAGCGCTCCTCGCTCGACTTGAGGGCCTCCTCGGTCGCGCGCCGTTGCGCCTCGCGATCGAACATCGTGAGCGCGTTGCTCAGGTCGTCGACGAGGCCCAAGAGGAGCCCCACGAGCTCATCGTCGAAGACGTGCGGCCGGTCCGCGTAGACGCTGAGCGCCCCGAAGAGGCGACCCGAGCGACGAAGCGGAAAGGCGCCGAGGGAGCGATAGCCGCGCGCTTCCGCGGCGGCGCGCCGGGGGGCGAACTGCGCGTCACTGGCGATGTCGTTCCCGATCCACGGTTCACCGCGCCGAATCGCGACCAGGACGGGATCATCGGGCACGAGCTCCTCGCGCAACTTCCCGAGGTAGCCCGCGTCGTGGCCCCACTGCGCCGCCAGCTCGATGGAAGCGCTGCCATCCGGCGGAATGACGCCCACCCAGGCGAACCGGAACAAGCCCTGCTCCACCGCGATGCGGCAGGCGTTGGTGACGAGCTCGGTCTCGCTCGTGGCGCGCAGGATGGTCCGGTTGATCTCTCGCACGACGGACGACGAGCGGTCGAGGCGGGCGGCCCGCGCTTCTCGCTCCTTGCGCGCCGTGATCTCCCAGATCACCCCGGTCATACGTACGGCGCGTCGCTCGGCATCGCGGAGGACGTACCCCTGGCTCGCGAGCCAGCGCGGGCTGGCGTCCGTCCGGTCCACGCGGTGCTCGACGTAGTAACCCTGCGTGTCACCGCGCAGCGCGCGCTCCACCGCGGTCGTGACGACCTCCCGTCCCTCCGGCGAGAGCGCCGCCAGAAAGGCATCGTAGGTCTGAACGCTCCCGCGTGGCTGGCCGAAGAGCTCGTCGATCCCCGCGGCCCGCGTCAGTCGCCCGGTCGTGATGTCCCACTGCCATGCGTACATGCCCGCGCCCGCCAACACGGCGAGCACGTCCTCGCGCTGCATGGTCTCCCCATGCTCGGAGCCACCCCCCAACATCCCACCCATTCATAGCGCAACCGCGGGAGTCGCTCCACGCACTGTCTGCGCGGCGCGCGACCGCTGCGCGGAGAGCTCACGGGCAGAGGCCTTGCGCGCCGGCTGCGTAGTACGCCTTGGCCTTCGTCACGAAGTGCCCGCTGTCGCTCTCCGCCGTCGTGCAGCCGGTCGCTCCGGCTCCGAACGCCGCGCCGACGGCGTGGGCCGCCGCGAGCTCGTTCATGTGCGCGAAGAAGTAGTCGACGCGGTTGTCCTGGTACTGGCCGGTCGTGTTGTTCAAGCTCGTGTTCCCGTACGGCGTCTGCCAGTACAGCGCGGCCTTGTTCAGCGCTTCGGTGAGCGCCGTCACGTACGCGAAGTCCTGGTGGAAGTCGGGGAGCGCCGCGTTGGTGGCGTCCCACCACGTGTTCTTGCTCTCGACCACCTGGTAGTAGCCCGCGTCGCGATCGCTCGTCTCCACGACGACGAAATCCGCGCTGGCTTCGCCACACGCGGCGAGGAACTTGGCGGTCTTCTGCGCCACGGTGGCCACGTCGAGCGTCGGGTTCGTATTGCCCGCGGCGTCCACGTTGGTTCCCCAGGCCGAAGCGTGCAGCGCGACGAAAGCGTGCGGCGCGTACTTGCGCACCATGCCGATCATGCACTGCCCCATCCCGGCGATCGTGTTCGGGCTCCCGCCGCAGTCGGTCGCGTTGGCGCTCGCGACCGCCGCGCTCAGCGAGGTCGGGTCCTCGTTCTGCTGCTCGGCGTAACCCCAGAAGTCAGGCTCGACGTGCAGGAGCGCGACCCCCTGGCCGATCTGCTGGAGTAGAAAGCGCCAGTCGGCGAAGTAGCGCGCCATGAAGGTGGCGTTCGTCGCCGCCTGCGTGACCTCGGGCGCCCCCTCGGTGACGCCGCTCGATTGGAGCAGCTGGTAGTAGGTGAGCATCGGGATCTGCGCCGGGCTCGCCGCGGCGCACGTGCTGGCGAACGTCCGCGCGTAGTCGCCGGGAGCGTCAGAATCGGACTGCCAGCAGCCCCACCAGGCGCAGCCCGGACCCGAATTGGCGCACGTCGTACCGTTCGTGGTGCACCCGGTCGCGCACGATGCGCAGGGGCCCGCGCCGTCCGCCAGCCCGCCGGAGATGTAGACGTACTGCAGATCGAACGGGGCCGACGCGGCGGTCGCCGCCGCCATCGAACCACCGACGAGCAGGTGATCCTTTCCGAGGGCGCCGAGGAACGAGGAGCCGATGCACGTCGTCGCGCCCCCCTCGCTCGACGCCCCCGCTTCCGGAGATCCGACGCTCGTCGAAGAGCCATCGCTCCCCGGACCCTGCGCGTCGGGGATCGAGCCGTCGGCCGTCGCGGCCCCCCCGCCGTCGGTGCTCGTCGCGGCGGTCGAAGCGCCGCCCGTACAGCTCGGTGTCATCGCCAGTGCAACCACGCCAGCGGCGACGATGCTCCACACCCGCATCGCTCGAGTGTAGCTCCGCGAACGCTCGCCAACGAGCGACGACCGTCACCGCAACGATCGGGCTCAGCGAAAGCGAACTTCGCTATGCTCCCCGTCCATGGGCAACCTCACGGTCTACGGAGGGTGGGATGCAGAGGGGGTGGCGGACTTCAGCCCCTTCTGCCTCAAGGTGAAGACGTACCTGCGAATGGCGGGCGTGTCGTACACGTCGAAAATCGGCGATCCGCGCGCGGCGCCAACGAAGAAGATTCCCTACATCGACGACGGCGGCACGATCATCGGTGACTCCGGGCTCATCGTCGATCACCTGAAGAAGAAGTACGGCGACGCGCTCGACGCCAAGCTCACGGCCGACCAGCGCGCGCTGGGGCACCTCCTTCGACGGACGCTCGAGGAGAGCCTCTACTTCGTGGGGCTCTACGCGCGTTGGGTCGAGGACGAGAACTTCCCGACGGTCGCGAAGCTCATGGCCCCGCTGATGCCGCCGGTGATCGGATCGCTCATCATCAACGGCCCCATTCGCGGTGGCGTGAAGAAGACCGCCTTCTTCCAGGGGATCGGAAGACACACGCGGGACGACGTGTATGCCATCGGTTCGGCCGACGTCGACGCAGTCGCGCACATCCTCGGCGACAAGACTTGGCTCTTCGGAGACGCGCCCACGTCCTACGACGCGATCCTCTTCGGCTTCATGGCGAACACGCTGGCGTTCCCGAAGAACGTGCCCGTATCCAAGTGCGCCGCCTCGCACGCGAATCTCGTCGGCTTCGTCGATCGCGTGAAGGCGAAGTACTGGGCGACCCCCGATACGAAAGGTTGAGCCGGGTCGTTCGCATCATATGAGCGAGCCGAACGAAGCCCGGTTGAACGAGCACCTCGCCGCGGAGAACGCGCACGACCTCGAACGGATCATGGCGACGTACACGTCGTCGCCGACGATCGAGCTGAACGGCGCGCGCATCGAGGGGCGTGATGCCGTGCGCGAATTCCACCGTGGCTTCGGCTTCGGCGCGGACGAGGGCGCGAGCTTCTCCGGCGTGCAGGTGGTCGAGCGACGGCGCCATCGCGCGGCCGGCGCCATCATCATCGAGCAGACGTTGACCGGGTCGCATACCGGAGTCTGGCGCGGCGTCGCGCCGACTGGGCGCGCCATCTCCATCGCCGTGTGCACCGTCTACGCTTTCGCGGACGGGATGCTCGCGCGCGAGAGCGTCTATCTCGACGAGGGGCGCATCCGTCACGAGCTCACGAAACGAGACTGAGGAGGGCAGGGGAGGGGACCCACGCCCCCGGGGCGCCATTCACGAGCCGAGGCGGCGCATTCGGGTGCCTTGCGAACCCGGGCGTGTGACCCTAGCTGCAACGCTGTGAGGTGAGCACGACTCAGCCGTGCTGAGCGCTCGCTGCCAGTCACATGAGCACCAAGACCCTCATCCGCGAACCCGTCGTCGTCGTCATCGGTGGAGGCTTCGGAGGGCTGAGCGCCGCGACGGCCCTCAGGCATGCACCGGTCCGCGTGATCGTGCTCGACCGCACCAACCATCATCTGTTCCAGCCGCTGCTCTACCAGGTGGCGACCTCGCAGCTGTCGCCCGCCGACATCGCCAAACCGATTCGGTCCATCCTCCGCGACCAGAAGAACGCGATCGTCTCGATGTCGTTCGTGAAGGAGATCCTCCCCGACTCGCGCGAGGTCGTCACCACGGGCCGTCGCATCAAGTATGACCATCTGATCGTTGCCGCGGGAGCGCGCCACTCCTACTTCGGCAACCCCGAGTGGGAGCCGTTCGCGCCCGGCCTGAAGAGCATCGTCGACGCCGTCGAAATCCGGCGCCGTGTGCTCACGGCGTTCGAGCAGGCCGAGAAGTACGACGACGAAGTCCGCCGTCGCAGCGCGATGACGTTCGTCATCGTCGGAGCCGGCCCGACGGGCGTCGAGACGGCGGGGGCCATCGCCGAGCTGGCCCACAACACGCTCAAGGCCGACTTTCGCAACATCGACCCGAAGCTCACCCGCGTGGTGCTCGTCGAGGCGGGACCGAGGGTTCTGCCGACGTACACGGAGAAGCTCTCGGAGAGCGCGCGCAGGCAGCTCCAGAAGAAGCTCCACGTCGAAGTGCTGCTCGATACCCGCGTCACCGGAGTCGGCGATCGGTACGTCGAGCTGAATGGCGAACGCGTGTCGGCGCACACGGTGATCTGGGCCGCCGGGAACGTCGCGACTCCGCTCGCGAAGCAGCTCGGCGCGCCGATCGATCGGGCAGGGCGCGTGGTTGTCGAGCAAGAGCTCACCGTGCCCGGTCACCCCGAGATTCAGGCCATCGGCGACATGGTCTCGATCAAGGACAAGCACGGGCAGCCTGTCGCCGGGGTCGCACCCGCCGCCATGCAGATGGGGCGGCACGCCGCGAAGAACGTGCTGCGTCAGCTCGCCGGCAAAGCGCCCGAACCGTTCTGGTACGTCGACAAGGGGAGCCTCGCCACGATCGGCAGGCACGCCGGGATCGCCGATCTCCACGGCCTGCGCTTCGGCGGGTGGCCCGCGTGGGCCGCGTGGGCGCTCATCCACCTGTTCTTCCTGGTCGGCTTTCGCAACCGCACGCTCGTCTTCCTTCAATGGGCCTGGGCGTACGTCTTCTATACGCGGGGCGCCCGGATCATCTCGGAGATCCCCCCGCACCGCACGCTAGGTCCCGGCGAAATCGGCACCGCGCCTTCTACGAAGTCGTGAGCGCGAGCCTCTCCCAGACGACGCGCGCGGCGGCATGACTCTCTTCGTCGTCGAAGCGCGCTCGGGGAAACACGGCGACGTTCCGGCCGGCGCCAATCCGCGCGAGCTCGCGCGCGTTGCTGCCGGTGGACTCGTCGGGCGTCGCCGGGGCGGAGAGGACCACCGACGTGATCGCGACGCCCGACGCCACCGCCGCCGCGAGACAGGCGCCGACGTCGTGCAGAACGCCGAGTCTGTCGGCCGCGACGAGGATCACGTGGGCAGGAAGCAGCCGTTTCACGAGCGTGATGTTGCTCTCCGTGTCACTCAGCGGCGAGAAGAGCCCGCCGGCGCCTTCGATCAGCAAGACGTCGACGGCGAGGGCCAGCTCGTCGGCACGCCGCCCGATGACGTCGAGATCGATCGGGCGACCTTCTTCGCGCGCGGCCAAGTGAGGCGAAACCGGTCGCCGGTACGTGAACGTCGGGTGCACGTACGGCGACCCGAGCGCTTCGGCGTGTCTCTCGGCGTCGTCGCACCGCCCGTCGATCCCCGTCGCCACGGGCTTGTACGCGCCCACGCGCATCCCGCGCGCCCGCGCGCTCGCCAGCAGGCACGTCGAGACGTGCGTCTTGCCGACTTCGGTTCCCGTCCCGACCACCACGACGCGTACCGGCATCATCGGCGGAGGGTGTAGCGGCAATCGTCGTCGGCGGCGACACGTCTTGGTCGCGATCGCGCACGAGCGAGCAGCGCAGAGCTAGAGTCGCACCATGGAAGGTCACATTCTTGCCGACGGGGGCATTCGTCGCGCGAGCACCTCGGACGAGATTCGCGCGGCGCACGCCGCCGGTCGAACGATGTGGGTCGAGCTCGGGGAGCGGAGCGAGGAAGCGGAGGCGCTGCTCGCGAAGACGTTCGGCATCCACCCGCTCGTCATCGAGGACATCTTCGGCGAGCGCTCGGCGCCGAAGATCGACGAGTACGACGGCTACATCTACGTCGTCATTCACGGTCTCCGCGACGCGAGCGACCCGATGCGCGCCGACCTCGGAATCATGGACGTCGTGATCGGCCGCACCTTCGTGCTCACGCAGCACCGCGAGGGGCCCGTCGACGATAGGCTCCGCGCGCGGCTCGCCGCCGCCCCGCACTTGCTCGAACAGGGGCCGGCGTGGGTCGCGCACGCCTTCATCGATCTGGTCATCGATCGGTTCCTCCCGTTCGTCGAGCTCGTGCGCGTGCGCGGCGACGAGCTCGAGAACCAGGTGGTCACGCACCGTGACGCGAGCGATCAGCGCGACCTGCTCCCGGATCTGTTTGCCTTCAAGCGATCCATCCAGACGCTCGGCCGCATCGCTCCCAACGAGCGCGAGATCCTCCAACGCCTCTCGCGCGAACCTTTCCCGGTCATCCCGAACGACGCGCGCCCCTACTTCAGCGACGTCTTCGACCACTTCTCGCGCGTGGCCGAGCAGCTCGACACGTACCGCGACGTCGTTCAGAACGCGATCGACGCCTACCTCAGCGTCCAGGCGAACCGGATGAACGAGACGGTCAAGCGGCTCACCCTGATGTCGACGGTCATGCTCCCGTTGACCTTCGTGGCCAGCTTCTACGGCATGAATTTCAAGTCGATGCCCGAGCTGAGCTGGGCGCACGGCGAGCTCTTCGTGCTCGCGCTGATGGCCGTCGTCTCCGTCTCGGTCTGGACCTGGTTCAAGTGGAAGCGGTGGGCCTGACGCTCGAAAACGCGCACCCCCTGCCGGTCAGCGCACCGCTTGCGCGCCTCGCCCCCTCTCTTCTCCAATGGCGCACGGGAGGCACGCGGGTCGCATGTAGGGTCCGGCATGAGCCCCTCATCCAAGCCCGTTCGCAACGTGATCCTCGTCGCCATCGACATGTCGCCGGAGGCGAAGAACGTCGTCGCTTCGGCCGCTGAGCTGGCCCGGAAGACCCCCGGCGCCGAGCTGCACGTCGTGCACGCGGTCGACCCACGCGCCGCCGTCCGGCAGGAGGCGAACAGCTCCCAGCCCTACGATCTCATCATCGCGACGCACTCGGACTTTCTCGACGAGCGAGCGCGCGAGGCGCGTGCGTCCTCCGGCGTGACCGTCGTCGGGCACCTGGTCGAGGACCCGCCCCCCCAGGCGATCCTTCAGACGGCGGCGAACATCGATGCCGACACGATCGTCGTGGGCACGCACGGCCGGAAGGGGCTCGCGCGCTGGGTCATGGGCTCCGTCGCCGAGGCCGTGGTTCGCGGCGCGGCGTGCCCGGTCTGGGTGCTGCGCGAGAAGAACCACGAGACGCCGCAGGCCGAGCAGATCGAGCCGCCGTGCCCGGACTGCGTCGAGACGCAGCGCGCGTCGGGGGGAGAGAAGCTGTGGTGCGCCCGGCACGCAGCGAAGCACCCGCGCATGCACCTCCACTACAAGAACATCGAGGGGTTCGGCGCCGGCTCGAACCTCCTTCGCCCCTGAGCGGGAGGGACGTGCTAAGGCTCTGTGCCTGATGTTCCTCTGGATTCATGCGCGTTTCGGGCTTCTTCGCGCGTGACGTCCGAGCAAGAGCCGTATTCGATGCTCGACTGGGCCACGGTCGAGCGGGCGCGCATCGCTGACGGGACCGAGTTCGTTCTCGGCCGGTACGGCGACGATTGGGTCATCAGGGTCGGCCTGCAGATCCTCATGTCCAACCGGATGCACGACTCCGAGGAGGAGCTCGCCGAGATTGCGCTCACGCGGGTGACCGCGCCCGGGGCCGTGCTCGTCGGCGGGCTCGGCCTCGGGTACACGGCGCGCGCGGTCCTGGATCGCGTGGCCACGGACGCAGAGGTCACGGTCCTCGAGCTCGTGCCCGAGCTCGTCGACTGGAATCGTCGGCACCTGGGCGGGCTCGCCGACCATCCACTCGCCGACCCGCGGTGCCGCGTCGTCGTAGGCGACGTGTTCGACACGCTCCGTCTCTCGCCGGCGACGTTCGACGCCATCCTTCTCGACGTCGACAACGGTCCGCAGGGGCTCTCGCAGGCGAAGAACCAGCGCCTCTACGGCGACTGGGGAATCCGCGCGTGTCTGACCGCGCTGCGACCCAACGGCGTGCTCGCGGTCTGGTCGGCGGGGCCCAACGCGCGCTACCAGCGGCGGCTCGAAGCGCACGGCGCCGAGGTGGAAGTGCTGAGCGTGCAGGCGCGCGCGGGCCTGAAGGTCCGGCACGTCGTGTTCGTGGCGAAGGCCAAGGTCGCGCGGTAGGCGTTACTCCGCGGGCAATAGTCCCGGGAGCGGCGTGAGCCTCGCGCCTCGCAGCGCGCGTGACTGGGATTCTCTATCGCGCCATCCGCGGGAAGGCCTCGCGGCCGGCGTACATCGCCTCGTCGCCGAGCTCTTCTTCGATGCGGAGTAGCTGATTGTACTTCGCCACCCGTTCGCCGCGGCAAGGGGCGCCCGTCTTGATCTGCCCGGCTCGCGTCGCGACCGCGAAGTCGGCGATGAAGTCATCCGACGTCTCGCCCGAGCGGTGGCTGATGACGATCGAGTACCCGCCCGCGCGCGCTTCGGCGATCGCGGCCAGCGTCTCGGTCACGGTGCCGATCTGATTCAGCTTGATGAGCGCCGAGTTCGCGATGCCCCCCTTCACGGCGTCACGGATGATCCCCGGGTTCGTGACGAAGTTGTCGTCGCCAACGAGCTGGATGCGCGCGCCGAGGCGCTCGGTGAGCCGCTTCCACCCCGTGCGATCGTCCTCGGAGAGCCCGTCCTCGATCGACACGATCGGGTACTTGCGAACCCACTCCTCCCAGTGCGCGATCATCGCGTCCGAGGTCTGACGGCTCCCATCGGATTTCTTGAGAAGGTAGCTCCCCTCGCTGCCGAACTCGCTCGCCGCCGGATCGAGCGCGAGGACGATGTCCTCGCCTGCACGGAACCCCGCCTGGCTGATCGCTTCGAGGATCACCTCGATGGCTTCGACGTTCGCCTTCAGGTTCGGGGCGAAGCCCCCCTCGTCGCCGACCGCGGTCGACAGGCCCCTCTTCTTCAGCACCCCCTTGAGCGCCTGGTACGTCTCTGCCCCCATGCGCAGCGCTTCGCGGAAGGTCGGCGCGCCGATGGGCGCGATCATGAACTCCTGAAAGTCGACACTGTTGTCCGCGTGCGCGCCGCCGTTGAGGACGTTGAACATGGGCACCGGGAGCAGACGCGCGTCGACGCCGCCGAGGTAGCGATAGAGGGGCTCGCGCTCGTGCGCGGCCATGGCACGCGCGACGGCGAGCGACACGCCGAGGAGAGCGTTCGCGCCGAGCTTTCGCTTCTCGGGCGTCCCGTCGAGCGCGCAGAGGAGGGTGTCCAGGCTGGCTTGCCTCTCGGCGGGAAAGCCGATGAGCTTTGGTGCAAGCACGTCGTGCACGTGACGCACGGCTTGCGTGACGCCTTTGCCTCCAAAGCGCTTCGGGTCGTGATCGCGCAGCTCGAGCGCTTCGCGTGATCCGGTCGAGGCGCCCGAAGGAACGGCAGCGCGACCGAACGCGCCGCTGTCGAGGTACACATCCACTTCGACCGTCGGGTTGCCGCGAGAATCGAGGATCTCACGCGCGCGAATGCTCTTGATCGTCGCCATGGCAGGGCTCTCCTTCACGCTTCGCGCAATGCGAGCTTCGTGCCGGTCCGGCAGCGCGGGAACCGATACTCTCCGGGCGTGGGTTCCCTGGCGCGAATCGCGGAGCTCGCACGGGAGGTCGACGCGAACGAGATCGCGGCCGACGCCGAGACCATCGCGGCGAGACTGGGCGAGGGACGGTTCTTCGTCGCATGCCTCGGCCAGTTCAAGCGCGGAAAATCGACGCTCCTGAACGCGCTCATCGGCGAGGCGGTGCTCCCGACGGGCGTCGCCCCGGTCACTGCGGTCGTGACGGTCGTTCGCTGGGGCGAGTGTGCGTCGGCGCGCGTGCGATTGAAGGATGGCGTGTGGCGAACGATCGCGCTCGACGCGATCGCCGAGTACGTCGCGGAGGACCGCAACCCCGAGAACGAGAAGGGGGTCACGGGCGTCGAGGTCTTCGTGCCGAGCCCCCTGCTTCGCGAAGGCATGTGTCTCGTCGACACTCCGGGGATCGGCTCGGTGTTCGAAGGGAACACGGCTGCCACGCGAGAGTTCGTCCCCCACATCGACGTGACGCTCGTCGTTCTCGGCGCGGACCCGCCCATCTCGGGCGCCGAGCTCGCGCTGGTCGAGGAGGCGACCAAGCTGGCACCGCGACTCGTCGTGGTGCTCGGCAAGGCCGACCGTTTGACGGATGAAGAGCGCACCCAGGGGCGCGAGTTCGCCGCGCGCGTTCTCGCGCAGAGGCTCGGACGCGAGGTCGGACCGGTGCTCGAGGTGAGCGCTCTGGAACGACAGCGCGCGGGCCCGACGCGCGACTGGCGCGAACTGGAGGCAGCGCTTGTGCGACTCGCCGGGGAGGGCTCCGATGTCGTGCGCGATGCGGAAGAGCGCGGCGCGCGTCGCCTGGAAGACCGTCTCGCGCGCGAGTTCGATGAGCAGCTCGGCGCACTCGTTCGGCCACGCGAAGAATCGCAACGGCGGATCGATGCCCTTCGTCGCAGCGTCGCAGATGCAGAGCAGACGCTCGACGAAATGGGGTACTTGTTCACTGCGGTACAGGACCGGTTGACGCGGTCGTTCCAGGCGACCCGGGACGCGTTCCTCGCGCACGCGCCCCGCGAGGCCATCCTGGGGCTCTCGCGCGCGATCGATGCCGAGGGCGAACGAAGCGCGCGCGACGCGATGGCACTCGCGCAGTCGAGCGCTCGTGACCGGATCGAGCGCTGGCGTACGGAGACTGCGCCGAATGCGGAGGCTCTCTACCGCGAGGCCATGACCCGCTTCGTCGACCTCGCCAATCAGTTCCTGAAGCGCGTGGCCGACGCGACCGATCCCGCGCTCGCCGCGCTCCCGGCGAGTTTCGAGCCCGATACCGGCTTCAGGAAGACGGCGGAGTTCTACTTCAACGATCTGCTGCCCCTCGCCGACCCCAAGGCGTCGTCGCGGCTAGCGGCCTTCGTCGGCGCACGCGGCAAGCTCGCGCGTGACGCGGCCGACTACCTCGAGCACCTGCTCGACACGAACAGCGCGCGGGTCGTGAACGACTTCTCGTTGCAGGTCCTGGAGAGCCGGAGGCGACTGCAGGGCGAGCTGCGGGACGCGCTTCGGAAGGTGGTGTCGAGCGCGGAGCGCGCGCTTGCCCGAGCCGCCGAAGAGCACTCGAAAGGAGCACCTGCGGTCGACCTGAGCATCGCCCGACTCCACGCGGTGCGAGCGCGCCTCCTTGCGAGGACATGAGCCCGGACGTTCCGCACCGCGCAGCCAGCTTGACCAGCCGCGCGCGCGTCCCCTACGTTAACGAGCATCACGCTCGGCGATGGAGTTCGCCATAACCGCCCCGGGGCTCTCGCGCCGGAGCTGATGACTCCTACAGAACCCCGAAGGAGGGTCGTGTCTGTAGTCGAGTCCACCGAAGCGAGCGACCCCGACGTCCTTCTCAGGCGAGAAGGGTGACCGTGGAGAACCCGCTACGTTCCCCTCGATGGGCGCGGAAGATCATCGACTTCCGGCGCATGGCACTCTTTGCCATCCCCGTCGGCATCCTCTCCGGCTCCGGGGTCGCCGCGCTCGAGTGGACCTGCAACGCGCTCCTCTGGCGGCACCTCGGCGCAATGCACGTGGCCATTCGACTGGCCTGGCCCATCCTCGGCCTTCTCATCTCCGGATACGTGCTCCACCGACTCCGGGTGCGTACCGTCGGGATGCTCAACGAAGTGGTCGTCCACTACCACACCCCTCCGGAGGTGCTGTCGCTCGGCGAAGACGGGCTCAAGCTGGGCGCGTGTGTCGCCACGGTAGGTCTGGGGGCCTCGGCCGGCCTCGGCGGTCCAAGCCAGTGGCTCGGTGCACGCATCGGTCTTTACTACCTGCGCGCGCTGGGAAAGACCCGCATGCTCCGCGGCATCCTCCCCACGCACGCTCTGCTCGTCGGGGCAGCGGCCGGTGTGTCGGCGATCTTCCGCGCGCCGCTCGCGGGCACGCTCCTCGCTCTCGAGACGCCCTTCGCGCGTGACATGGACGGCACGGCGCTCGTCCCCGCTTCCCTTGCGGCGCTCACGGCGCACCTCGTGCACGGCTTCCTCGTCGATAGCACCCCGCTCCTGCCGTTCCCGTCGTCGTGTACGTGCAATGTGCACACAGTGCTCAGCGCGCTCGTCATCGGTGTCGCGGCCGGCCTGTTGTCACGACGGTTCCAGCGTGTGCTCGCCTGGACGCGTCGCGAAACAGGTCACTTCACGTGGTGGCAACGCTCTCTCGCCGGAGGCCTGATCACTTCCGCGACCGGCTGGGTGGCGTGGTTCTACTTCGGCGAGACGTGGACCTTTCAAGGTGGTCTCCCGCTCGCGCACGCGCTCTTCGCCGCGCGCTTCCTCGGCTACGCGGCGCTGGCTCTCCTCGCGCTCAAGCTCGTCTCGGTCTGGGCGACGTTCGGTACGTCGGGCGTCGCCGGGCTTCTCGTGATCACGCTCACGATGGGCACCCTCCTCGGCGCGAGCTGCCAGCCGCTCTTGCCTGCGCTCGATCCGCAGACCGCCTGCGCGATCGCCGTGTGCGCGTACCTGGCCGCGAACTACAACGCGCCGTTGACGGGCATCGCGCTGGCCGCCGAGTGGGGGGGGACGTCGCTCCTCGCGCTCGCCTGGATCGCCGTGCTCGTCGCCGCCTGGATCGGCGAGGGGCTCGCGAACACGCCTGCGAAGACGGGGCGACGTCACGCGCGAGCGATTCACCACCACTGAGGACGAGAGCCCGAGAATCGATGAACCTGCACCGGCGAACCCAGATCATCCTCCAGTGGATCGCGCTCGGCTGTGCGGTCGGACTGGCCTGCGGTCTTGCCTCGGCTCTGTTCCTCTTCATGCTCGATAGAGCGACGCACTTTCGCATCGACCACGAAGTCATCGTCTACACGCTCCCGATCGCCGGAATCGTGATCGGCCTCATCTACGAGCGCTGGGGGCACTCCATCAAGGGGGGCAACAACCTCGTCCTCGACACGATTCACGACGACTCGAAGCAGATTCCGATCCGCATGGCGCCGATGGTGCTCGTGGGCACCGTCCTCACGCACCTGTTCGGAGGGAGCGCCGGGCGCGAAGGGACGGCGGTGCAGATGGGCGCCAGCCTGGCCGACGCCATCTCGCATCGCCTCCGCCTTCACCACGAGGGTCGGCGGCAGCTGCTCGCCGCCGGGATCGCCGGCGGGTTCGGCTCCGTGTTCGGCACTCCAATCGCCGGGATGATCTTCGGCCTCGAGGTCGTGTGGGTCGGTCGCATCGAGTACCACGCGATCCTGCCTGCCCTCGTCGCCTCCGTCGTCGGCGACGTCGTCACGCGCGCCTGCGGCATCACGCACACGAGCTACCCAATCGTCCCCTTTCAGGCGATGTCGCCGCTCCTCGCGCTCAAGTGGCTCGGCTTCGGCGTGGCCGTCGCCGCGACGAGCACGAGCTTCGTCGAGATGACGCATCGCCTGAAGCGCTGGCTCGAGAAGCGTGTCCCTCGCCTGCCGCTTCGAATGATGATGGGCGGTCTCGCGGTCGTCGGGATGTGGAAGTTGATCGGCTCGAGTGACTACCTCGGCCTCGGCGTGCCATCGATCGTTCGCGCGTTCGTGGACCCGAGCCTGCCTCCCTACGCCTTCGCGGCGAAGCTCGTCTTCACGTCCGTCACGCTCGCGACGGGGTTCCTCGGTGGGGAAGTGACCCCCCTGTTCTTCATCGGCGCGACGCTAGGCGCCGTGCTCGGCCGCGTGATGGGCATCCCCGTGGAGCTCGCCGCCGGCGTGGGGCTGGCCGGCGTGTTCGCAGCGGCCGCGAACACGCCGCTGTCGCTCTCCATCATGGCCGTCGAGCTGCTCGGCGCGAACGTCATGCCGCACGTCGTGATCGTCTGCGTCGTTGCGTATCTCATCACGGGCCACCGCGGCATCTACCCCTCGCAGCGGCTGACGCGGTTCAAGACGGGGCACCGCCTCCTGTCACACGCCGTCCCGCTCCACGAGGCGCACGGCGTCGCGAATCCCGACGACCGCCGGAGCACGCGACCTCCGCCGAACGCGGATCCGGAGCAACCGCGCTGAGGCTTCGTCGGGTGCGGAACCGCGATCCGCCCGTGCAGCACGAGCCCCGATCGAAGTGAGATGACGCACGCCGCGGCCTTCTCTTGCCGCACCGCGGTGTCGTCTCGAGGTTGCTCGTGACTCGTTCATGAGTTACCTAATCCCTCCGGCGGGGGTTTCGCTCGCGCGGACCCGCTGTCGCAGGCGCCCTCGCCGCCGCGACGTTGACTCGGTGATCTCGTCTCGAGCGGTCATGTTCCGGAGGACTCGATGAGTCGTGTCGTTCTTTGCGTCGTCGCCGCGATCCCGCTCGCGCTCCTCGCGTGCAGCTCGACCAATGGGCCGTCGGGCTACGTTCCGCCCCCGTTGGGGATCGACGCGGGCGGCGGCGGGAATGGCGCCCAGGACGGCTCGCCTGGTACGCCCGGTTCTCCGGGCTCCGACGCATCAGCGGACGACGGTTCGGCGATTCCCAACGACGGATCGATGGGGACGATGGACGCCGGGCCCCCTCCTACGACGTGCCCGGAGACGTTTTCTCTCCCGGACAACGGCTACACGACCGTGCAGCTCGAGACGGACTACAACGCGTGGAAGACGGGCATCCCGATGGCGAAGAACGCCAGCGGTGAGTGGCAGGTGACCACGTCCGTCCCTTACGACACGGATGTCGAATACAAGTTCGTCGCCGACGGCAACTGGATCCTGAACACCAGCGCGCCCACGGTGGACCTGCCTTCGTCGGCGGGCATGAACACGAACAACATCGCCGAGGCGATCGCCTGCGGCCTCCCGGCGGCGGGGACGCTCACGCTCGTCGGCGGCACCGTCGCGACGACCGCGACGAGCTACTCGTTTCAGGTCACGTACGCTCCAGGCGGCGCTCCGCTCGATACGGCCAAGACGCTGATCACGCTGAATGGAACGCCGGTCGCGGCAGGCTCCGTACCCTACGACCCTACGTCGCAGACCTTCACGGTCTCCGTATCGTCGGGCATCACCGCCCCCAACAAATACGGCTATCTCTTCCAGGTCCAGGACACGTACGGCACCCCGGCCCGGTTGTTCGTCCCGTTCTGGGTCCAGGCCTCGTCCTTCGATTGGAAGGACTCGTTCATGTACGAGATCATGGTCGACCGCTTCCTCGCGGGCGGCACGAGCAAGGCCGGCCCGAACGGCTCGCCGACCGATCCGGTAGGGGACTGGAAAGGAGGCGACTTCGGAGGCGTGACCCAGAAGATCAACGAGGGGTACTTCGACGCGATGGGCGTCAACACGCTCTGGCTCAGCTCACCAGTCCTGGGGACGAAGCTGTGCGAGGAGGGGGCGGGCGCGAACGTCGGCCATTGCCTGTCCGGGTACCACTCGTATTTCCCGATCGCGAGCGGCTGGACGTACGGTTCGGAGAACGATCCGCTCTTCTCGGGCAACGGCGTCACGAACCCCATCGAGCCCCACTTCGGCGTCGCCGCCGATCTCCAGGCGCTCGTGAATGCCGCCCACCAGCACGGCATTCGCGTCCTCACCGATCTCGTCGTCAATCACGTCTTCGCCGACCCCACGCCGCCCAATGGCCAGACGGCCCAGATTGCGCCGCTCGCCGTCGCGCACCAGTCGCAGTTGGCGTGGTTCAACATCCCGTACGCCAGCGGCACCAACGACTGCGGGGACGAGAACCTCTGGGATACGGCCGAGACCTCTACGTGGAACCGGGCCGACTGCTGGTTCGATCCGTACCTCCCCGATCTCAACTCCACGAGTCCGTCGGTCGATGACGAGATCTCCAATCACGCCGTGTGGCTGATGGAGCAGTTCAACCTCGATGGGTTCCGCGTCGATGCCGTCAAACAGGTGAACAACGCCATCTGCGTCGACATGCGATCCAAGATCGATGCAGCGATCTCGACGGGCCTCCCCTTCTACATGGTCGGCGAGGCGCTCGGTGGCGTCGTTGCCAACGTCATGGATTGCGTCGGGCCGACGATGCTCAACGGCTCGATGGACGACCCGCTGCACAACACGATCGTGGGGACGATCCTCTCGGGCGACGCAAACACGGGGACCGACCTCGACAACGGCGCGGTCTCCGATGAGGCGACGTGGACCGGCGCGGTGCCTACCGCGCTCATGGGGCACTTCTTCGGGAGCCACGACACGGCGCGCGCCATCAGCATCGCCGCGGGGGAGGACACGGGCGATCCCTGGACCAACCCGCCGCCCGCACAGGAGACCAACCAGACCGCCATCAGCCGTCTCCGGCTCGCGCATGCGTTCCTGCTGACGTTCGACTCGATTCCGATCATCTGGATGGGCGACGAGTTCGGGCAGCCCGGCGCGATCGATCCCGATTGTCGTCGCATGATGCGGTTCGGTACCACGGACCTCAGCGCCAACGAGCAGGCCACGTTGGCAAATTTCCAAAAGCTCGGGACCGTTCGCGCCGCGCACCCCGCGCTGCGTGAAGGGGCGCGGACGCGGCTCTGGGTCAACTCGACCTTCTACGCCTACGGTCGCGTCAGCGGCTCCGACATCGTCGTCGCGGCCTTCAACTTCGGAACGGCCGCGGCCACCGAGACGATGAGCGTCACGAACATCGGCCTCACCGGCACGGTCACGGACCAGCTCACGGGAACGAACACGGCGACCGTGTCCGGCGGCAACCTGACCATCACGTTGCCCCCGCTCACGGCGGCCGTCTTCACGCAGTAGCAGCTCGGTCTCACGGCTCGCGCGCGAGCCGGTCGTGAAACGCGAAGAACGCGCGAAGCACGCCGTCCGGGTCTTCTACCTGCGGGTAGTGCCCGACGCGCGGAAGCTCGGTCACGTCTGCCTTCGGAACCAGCTCGCGGTACCGCGCCGCGAGGTGAGCGCCCGAGACGGGGTCCAGTGAGCCGTCGATGAGCCGGAGCGGCACGGACGTGCGGAGCAGCGGACCGACCCAGCGCTCGCGGTGGCGCCGCCGTTCGGCCATGTAGCCGATTAAGCGATGAAGAACGCGCTGACCGTCGGCGTGGCGGAGGAGCGTCCAGAGCTCGTCGACCAGCTGGGGACTCGGCGGCGTGTGTGGACCGAAGACCGCGGTGAGCCCGGCGCGGAACGTCGCCTTGCTCGAGAGGGCGCCAACCGCAAAGCCGAGCGGGCTGGCGAGGAGGTGCTGAACGAAGCGCGGTCGATGTGCCTCCGGGAAGAGGCCGCCGTTGAGGAAGCAGATCGACGAGATCGCGGGGCCGCTCTTGCCGCTGGAGGCGCGCGCTTCGTGGCGAGCGAGGAGCTCCTGCGCGACCGTGTCGCCGTAGTCGTGCGCGAGGACGTGAAAGCGCTCGACGCCGAGCGTCGCGAGGAGCCCCTCGTGCAACGTCGCTTGATCGAGGATCGAGTAGTCGTACGCGCGCGGCTTGTCGGAGTCGCCGAAGCCGATCATGTCGGCGGCGATCACCTGGAAGCGAGCGGTGAGCCGCGACCAGAGCGGCGCCCAGTCCCACGACGCGCTCGGGAAGCCGTGGATCGCCAGCAGCGCGGGGCCTTCGCCTTCGGCGCGGTACGCAATTGCGTGTCCCCGATGCCGGTAGGTGCTCGCCGTCCTACGCCACTGCTCGAAGCTCGGTGCTGGCGTGTCGCCGCTCATGGCTCGCTCTCCACGGGAACCCTCGCGCGCGTCAGGGCGGGATACGCGAACACTGCGCCAAGGACGATCGAGACGCCGAGGTAGAACGTGCCGCCGAGCTCGCGCCGTTCGCCGAGCAGCAAGCTCGCCAGCGTGATTGCGTAGACCGACTCGAGGTTGGTGACGAGCTGCAGCTCGTATGCCGTCAGGTGCTTGAGCGCGACCAAGGAGAGCGCGAACGGCAGCAGCGTGCAGCAGGCGGAGAGCACGAGGAGGAGCCCCGCGTCGTGTGCGCTGGGGATCGGGAAGAGCGGGCCGCCGTGCGCGCGCGCGAGCGCCAGCACCGTGAGGAGCAGCGTACCGGCGCCAAGCTCGAGGCACGTCACGGTGAGTGCATCGGCGCGGCCACTGAGGCGCTTGTTGACGGCCCCGAACAGCGCGACGAGCAGCGCCGACGTGGCGCCGAGGAGGACGCCCACGTGCATCCGAGCAGGGATGCCCCCGAGGACCAGCGCGACCCCGGGGACGACCACGACGCCGAGCATCAGCTCGACCGGCCGGAAGCTGCGGCGCGCGATGCGCGGCTCCACGAACGCGAGGAAGACGGGGGCCAGCGCGAGGCACGTCGCCGCGACCGAAGCGTCCGCGAGCTTCACCGCCGCATAGAAGGACAGCCAGTGAAGCGCGATGAGGGCGCCGGCTGCGGCGTACGAGAGCGCGAGGCGGGGAGAGAGGCCGCGAAGCCCTCGTCGGACCCGCGGCACCAGCAGTAACGCCGAGACGACGAGCACCATGCGCCACCAGACGAGATCGAGCGCCGACAGCGTGATGAGCTTCCCGAGAATTGCCGTAAAGCCCCAGAGGAACACGCAAAAATGAATCTGCAGCTGGGCTCTTTGCTTCGGTTGCATTGCGGGGGGCGCCGGGGGGCTATCGCCTACCACGGCGAGCGCCCCCCCCGCTCTCTGGTGACTCTGACCCGCGTTACGTGCTACCGCAGGCACGTGCAGTATTCACACACCTCGACTCACCTCCTCCTCGGCCTGCTTCCCGGCGCGCTCTGCGCGCTCTTCATCGGTGCGTGCGGCGCCAGCGGTTCTGGTCCTGCGCACGACAACGCCGGCTCCGACGCCGGGGTGAGCACGACCAGCGTCGGCGCGGACGCTGGCGGGACGGTGGGGAGCTCGCCGTCGAGCGAAGACGGAGGCGCGGGCGCCAGTTCCGGGGCGGATGCTGCGAACGGCAGCGGCGACGCCGGTACCGTTGGGACGGGGGCGGGTGACGCCGGGTCCCTACCGGCGGGCACCGCGCTCGTGCGTGTGCACTACCCGGCCGGCACTCACTCCGTAACGGTCCGTGGGAGCGCGGCGGGATTGAATTGGACGACCGGCGTCGCGACGACGGTTGCGGCTGACACGTTCAGCTACGCGCTCACCGGTGTCACGACGGCGATCGAGTGGAAGCCGCTGCTCGACGACACGACGTGGGCCATCGGGCCGAACTACCACGTCGCCTCCGGCCAGACGATCGACATCTGGCCGCACTTCACGGCGACGACCGGCACCGTGTCGACTCTGATCGCCGACTTCCACTCGACGGTGTTGAACGATGATCGCGCGATCTACGCGTACCTCCCTGCGAGCTACGACGAGAACACCGACGCGACGTACCCCGTCGTCTACATGCACGACGGCCAGAACCTCTGGGCCGCGCTCCCGCAGCTCGCGTTCGGCGCAACGTGGAACGTCGACACCGCTTTCGACACGGCGTCGAATCTCGGCGGGTGCTCGTCGGGCGGCGTCATCGGGTGGGGAGCGCAGCCGCTCGGCGGGACGGCGACGACCTGCACCGGCGACAGCGACTGCACGGCCGGAGAAGGGTGCGCCACGTTCCCCGAGGCGATCGTCATCGGCGTCGCCAACAACGCCAACCGCGTCTACGACTACACGCCGACGGTCGACCCGTCCGAGGACGACGCCGGCCTCGGCCCCCAAGGCGGCGCCGATCTGTACCTCCAGATGCTGGTCCAGGAGCTGAAGCCGAAGATCGACGGCATGCTGCGCACGCGCCCCGATGTCGCGTCGACGGCGATGGCTGGTAGCTCGCTCGGTGGCCTCGTGACCGCGTACGCGGGGTTGAAGCGGCCCGACGTGTACGGGCGCATCGCCGCGATCTCTCCTTCTTCGTGGTGGGACAGCGACGTCATCGTCACCGACGTGCAAGGGACCCCCGCAGCGCCTGGGCGCCCCCTCATCGTCTATGTCGACTCCGGGCAGGGGACCGTTGACGACGAGGCTGATACGGATCTGTTGGCCGCGGCCTACCTGGCGCTGGGCTACGTCAACGGAGCTAACTTCCGCCACGTGATTCAGCCGGGCGCGGCGCACAACGAGACGTACTGGGCGGAGCGCTTCCCAGGTGCGATGCAGCTCGTGCTCGGCGTGCGCTGAGACGGCACGCTGCCGCGTCAGCCGTACGCGTCTTCGACGAGGCGGAAGTTGAATGGCAGCGGTCGCGCTTCGTCGCGCTGGACGAGCAAGCGAAGGAGATCCGTGCTCGTCACCAGCCCCACCAGATGAAGCCCTCGCACGACCGGGATCGCGTCGATCTTCTCCTCTGCCATCGTGCGCGCGAGCTCGCCTACGTCGCTCGATTCCTCGCAGGTCCGGAGCGGGGTGGGTGTCATCGCATCATCGACGATGAGGCCCGTGGGGAGGTGGAGCGCGCGATCCTTGCCGAGCGTTCCACGCGTGAGCACGTCGCGGTCCGAGAGGATACCGATGAGCGCCCTCGCGCGGACGACCGGAAGGTGGCGAATCCTGTGGCGCACCATGATCTGCCAGGCGACGTCGAGCGGCAGCTCGGGCGGGACCACGATCACGTCACGGGTCATGGGGACGTTGGCGCGCATGCCAGGGGCCGAGAGCAACGCGCGTGCCTCGGGGCGGCCCTGTTTTCACGCCCCACGAGCAGCTTTCATGGTGGTGGGAGCCCACGCAGACGGTGCACTCGGCCCGCGAAACGTGCGCGCCGACGTTCTGGCGCTAACGTCCGCCTGCCATGCGTTACGAAGGAAGGCTCTATCGCCCGCCGTCGGAGGCCGATGCGTACATCGTCCAGGCCACGATCGGCTGCTCTTGGAATCACTGTACGTACTGCGACATGTACAGCGACAAATCGTTCCGCGTGCGCGAGCTCGGCGACACGATCGCAGATCTCGAGGAGGCGGCGCGTTCCTTTGGCCCGCGCGTGGAGAAGGTCTTCGTCGCGGACGGCGACGCGCTCGTCCTCCCGATGGATCACCTGCGGCGGATCCTCACGCGCGCTCGCGCGCTGTTCCCGAACCTGCGCCGCGTGTCTTGCTACGCGATGGCCAGGAACATCGCGGGTAAGAGCGAGGCGGAGCTCCGCGAGCTCAGGGAGGGGGGGCTCACGACGCTCTACATCGGGCCCGAGTCGGGTGACGACGTCACGCTGAAGGTGGGCGCAAACCCTCTGGTACCAGCCGAGGACTTCGTCGACCTGCGCGTTGTCGCTTGAATCAAGCCGCTCCAGGCGCGGCGACTGCGGGGGGGGGCGAAGGGGTCGCCTTATCGTTCCGCCTTCACGCTCGACGACCACGGCCCTTTCGGCGCCCAGAACGACTCGAACGCGCGGCCATCGCGGGCGGCGTCGAGCGGGGCCCAGACGAACGGCGCGATGCTCTCGACGATCTGCTCCAGCGTCATCCCCGTCGCGGCGAGCCGACTCCGCGCCGTGAACGCCCTCCACTGCGTGGTCTTGGCGACGTCGCTCGAGAAGGCGGGCGTCAGCGCGAGCGGGGGCGCGACCGGAATCGGCGTCTCCCTTCGCTCGAAGGTCGCGCGGAGTGCCGCGCTCAGCACCGAGCCGTCGAACGCGAACCCCTGCGAGAGGAACCAGACGTCGAAGAAGTCCTTCATGCGGCTGTTTGCGATCCCCAGGTGCTCCATGGCCTGGACCTTCTCGGCGACGACCGTCTCGCGTGGGTATGCGCGAAGGCGCGGCTCGGGCGGCATCGTCAGCAGGGTCGGGAAGTCGATCGTGCTCGCCTCCGGCGTGACCGCGTCGCCGAAGCCGACGTCGATCTGGAGCTCGAGCCTGGCGCTTCCGACGTGCGCGGTGACGTTCACGCGTACGCCCTCGTACTCCGCGTCCTCCTTGATCCGCTGGGCGTGAACGCTCTTGGGATCGAACGTGACGCCGTCGTCGGGGACGGCTGCCGAGCAGACCTCGGCAAAAATGCTCACGAGGCGATCGAGCTCCGGAGGTCCCGAGCCGAGAAGATCCAGATCCTTCGTCGGGCGATGGAGTCGAGGCGACCAGACCCGGAAGAGCATCGCCCCCTTGAGGACGAACGCGTCGCGGTACCTCGAGCCGGCGAGCCGCGCGAGGAGGCGCTCGAGTCCGTACCGCGTGAGGACGTACGTGAACTCCTCGCCGCTCTCTTTCGCGAGCTTGAGGAGCCGCGCCCGCACGGACGCGGCCATGTTCGTCGGCTTGGTGGTTTTCACACGATGGCTTCGAGGTACGGTCGGAGAACGTTCGTCACGCGGCACGCGTCGGCGGCGCGCATGAGGGCATCGATGGATCGCCGCTTGCCGCGAACGTATTCCCGGAGCGCTTCGAGCGCGACATCGAGCCCGATCTTGTTCCGGTACTTGAAGCAGTCGGCGACGGTCTTCTCCTTCGAAGTGACGGAAACCTCGACCCCTTCGAGGACGTGCGGTTCGACGCCGTAGGCGAGGGCGCGACCGGAGAACCGTACGATCCGAAGGGGCGGCCAATCCGTAGTCGGCTTCCGCGCCTTCACGTCGATGGCGAGCCAGACTTCGTGGGGGGTCTGCGTCGTGAGGCCGTGGAATTGCAAGGCGGAGAGGAGGCAGACGATCCCCTTCGGCACCCGCTTCGCCGCCTCCACGAGGGTGTGGTGCTCGGTCACGTTCGCACCTGCGGGGACGTAGAGGCCGCGACCGACGCGTTCGAGCGAGCCAGCCTCGACGAGGCGTGCGATTTCTGCGCGAGAGACGCCAGCGGACGCGACGTCTCGCGGGCGGATTACCGTGGGGCGCGGCTTCGCAGTCGTCCGCAGACGATCATGGCTTGGACGATTCGCATGCATATCTTCATATCTACCAACGTTTTGTATCTGGGCAAGAACGCGCTTCGCGCTGGGGGCCGCCGTTCGCAGGACGCGTGCGCTGGTGCATATCGCCTGCGCCTCGCCGGAGCTTCCCGCTTCGACCGCGCAACGTGACGGGCTCCCGCGGAGGCTTCGTGGTCGCCTCTGCTGTCACTCTTGGTTGTAGTGATCGGCGGTCATCGGACGCGAAGACTCGAGCTCGATCTCGAGCTTCTCGGCCCCATCAGGTCCTCTTTCATCTGAGCGGCCAGGGCTAGTGAGCCCTGGAGCGTCCGACGCGGCCCGGGAACCATGGAGGCGCGATCAGGTCGCAGACGGATCGATTACGATGCGGACTGCGACGATCACGACCGCGTCTTCGGCGGGGGCAGACGTAGTCACGGCCCGGGTGGCCCATGGACATGAGCGATCAGATCGGTGCTGTAACCGAGGTGCACTTGCCCCTCTC
>Ga0302196_10000943_pt1 | contig 27622 bp, 24 predicted proteins | sample II_Bog_N1_3_FD_198794 | JGI IMG/M metagenome (GOLD analysis project Ga0302196, IMG submission 198794) | Peat permafrost microbial communities from Stordalen Mire near Abisko, Sweden - II_Bog_N1_3 | ecosystem: Environmental > Terrestrial > Soil > Wetlands > Peat | place: Sweden: Abisko...
GCCGGTCGACCACGTGGAACCGGTGCCGCGCCGGATCCGGGCCACGCTCGGCGGAGCGGTGGTCCTCGACACGACGTCCGCCCGCTACGTGTGGGAGTGGCCGTACTACCCGCAGTACTACGTGCCGATGGCCGACATCGACCCGGCGTACCTGGTCGACGAGGACCACGAGGAGCACCTCCGACGGGGGACGGCCCGTCGGTTCGGCCTCCAGGCGGCCGACGGGGTCCGGCCCGGAATCGCCCACCACTACACGTCGTCGCCGGTGGAGGGTGTCGCCGGGACGGTCCGACTCGACTGGGACGCCCTCGACGCCTGGTACGAGGAGGACGAGCAGGTCTTCGTCCACCCGCGCAACCCCTACGCCCGGGTCGACGCCCTGCGCTCCTCGCGGGTGGTCGAGGTCGCCCTGGACGGGCTGGTGCTGGCCAGGTCCACCCACCCGGTCCTGGTCTTCGAGACCGGCCTGCCCACCCGGTACTACCTCGACCGCACCGACGTGGACTGGTCCCACCTGGTGCCGAGCGACACCCGGACCGCCTGTCCCTACAAGGGGGTGACCAGTGGCTACTGGTCGGTGGCGGTCGGCGACCGGATCGAGCCCGACCTGGCCTGGGCCTACGACTTCCCGACCCGCCAGCTCCTCCCCATCGCCGGACTGGTCGCCTTCTACGACGAGAAGGTCGACGTGACCGTGGACGGGGTCCGGCGCGAGCGCCCGGTCACCAAGTTCTCGTGACCGCGGCGGATGGGCCGGTGCCAGGCACCACCGTGCGCCCGGCCGCGGTGATCTTCGACCTCGACGACACCCTCATCGTCGAGGAGTCGTTCGCCATGGCCTCCCTGTGCGAGGCGCTCGCCATCCTGCCGGGCGTCGACCCGGAGCCGTCGGCTCCCGACGCCCTGGAGGCGATCCGCACCGTGTGGCGCACCGGGCCCGTCCACGCCCGCTGCGTCGAGCTCGGATTCGCCTCGTGGGAGGGACTGTGGTCGACCTTCGCCGGCAACCACGGATCACTGGACGGGCTCGAGGCGTGGGCGCCCCGCTACCGGGCCGAGGCCTGGGAGGTCGTCGCCTCGACCTTCGGGGTGGACGACCCGGGTGCGGTCCGGGCGGCTGCGGACCGGTTCGACGCCGCCCAACGCCGGGGCCACCCTCCCATCGAGGGCATGCAGGAGGTGCTGGGTCGGGTGGCCGGGCGCCTCCCGCTCGGCCTGTTGACCAACGGCCCGTCCGACATCCAGCGCCTCAAGCTCGACCAGGCCGGGCTGTCCGACACCTTCGACACGGTCGTGGTGTCCGGCGAGGTCGGGGTGGGCAAGCCGACCCCGGCGGTCTTCGACCTGGTCCTCGACCGGCTCGGCGCCCGGGCCGAGCACTCGGTGATGGTCGGGGACAGCTGGGAGCGCGACATCGTCGGGGCGCTCGGCGCCGGACTGACGGCGGTCTGGATCGCCGACGGACGGACACCCCCGGCCGAGGACCTCCGGGTGACGGTGGTCGACTCCGTCCGGGAGCTCGACGGCCTGCTGGTCTGACCGGCGGACGGGCCTGCGGCGGCGGGTCGGGGCCGACGCGGCTCCGTCGACGCGCCTCAGCCGGCCATCTGACGCAGCATGTAGGGGAGGATTCCCCCGTGCCGGTAGTACTGGGCCTCCATCGGCGTGTCGATGCGCAGGCGGGCGTCGAATTCCCTGGTCCGGTCGCCCTCGGTCACCGTCACCCGGACGGTCTTCGGGCTGATCCCCTCGTTGAGCGACGCCAGCCCGGTGACGCTGAACGCCTCCCGGCCGGTCAGGCCCAGTGACGCCGCACTCTCGCCTTCCGCGTACTGGAGGGGCAGGACGCCCATCCCGATCAGGTTCGACCGGTGGATCCGCTCGTAGGACTCGGCCAGTACGGCCCGGACCCCCAGGAGGGCGGTGCCCTTGGCCGCCCAGTCGCGGGACGAGCCCGACCCGTACTCCTTGCCGGCCAGGACGACGAGGGGCACACCGTCCGCGGCGTAGCGTTCGGCCGCCTCGAAGATCGTGGTCTGCTCGCCGTCGGGCAGGTGCACCGTGATCCCGCCCTCGGTGCCCGGCGCCAACTGGTTCCGCAGTCGCACGTTGGCGAACGTGCCGCGCACCATGACCTCGTGGTTCCCCCGCCTCGCCCCGTACGAGTTGAAGTCGACCCTGGCCACCCCGTGGTCGGCCAGGTAGCGGCCGGCCGGCGTGGTCGGGTTGATGTTGCCGGCCGGCGAGATGTGGTCGGTGGTGACGCTGTCGCCCAGCTTGGCCAGCACCCGGGCTCCGACCACGTCGCCGACCGGGGCCGGGGTCATGGTCAGTCCTTCGAGGAAGGTGGGGCGCAGGACGTAGGTCGAGGAGGTGTCCCAGGCGAAGGTGTGGCCGGTGGCCGTCTCCACCGCCTGCCACCGGTCGTCCCCGTCGAACACCGAGGCGTAGCGCCGGCGGAACATGTCCGAGGTGAGCGAGGAGCGGATGGCCTCGGTCACCTCCTCCGAGCTCGGCCACAGGTCGGCCAGGTACACCGGCTCGCCGTCGTCCCCGGCGCCCAGCGGCTCGCTGTCCAGGTCGACGGTCATGCTCCCGGCCAGGGCGTAGGCCACCACCAGCGGTGGTGACGCCAGGTAGTTCATCCGCACGTCCGGGTGGATACGGCCCTCGAAGTTCCGGTTGCCGGACAGGACGGCGGCGACCGACAGGTCACCGTCCTGGACGGCCTCGGAGACACCGGGCAGCAGCGGGCCCGAGTTGCCGATGCAGGTGGTGCACCCGTAGCCGACCAGGTCGAAGCCGATGGCGGCGAGCGGCCCGGTCAGGCCGGCCCGGTCGAGGTAGTCCATGACCACCCGGGACCCGGGGGCCAGGGTGGTCTTGACCCACGGCTTCACGGTCAGGCCGCGGGCGACGGCGTTGCGGGCCACCAGGCCCGCCGCCACCATGACCTGGGGATTGGAGGTGTTGGTGCACGAGGTGATGGCGGCCACCACGATGTGGCCGTCCTCGATCTCGGCGCTCCCCCCGTCGGCGAGGGCCGCCGTCCGGCTGCGGGGCTCACGGTCGAGGGCGGTGCGGAAGGCGGTGGCCGCCTCGTCCAGCCGCACCAGGTCCTGGGGACGGGACGGGCCGGCGATGCTCGGGACGACCGTCGCCAGGTCCAGCTCGATCACCTCCGAGAACACCGGCTCGGGGGCGTCGGGGTCGTGGAACATGCCCTGGGCCCGGGCGTAGGCCTCGACCAGGTCGACGTGGCTGTCCTCACGTCCCGAGAACCGCAGGTAGTCGAGGGTGGCACCGTCGATGGGGAACATGGCACACGTGGCGCCGTATTCGGGGGACATGTTGCCGATGGTGGCCCGGTTGGCCAGCGGCACCGAGGCCACGCCGGGGCCGAAGAACTCGACGAACTTGCCGACCACGCCGTGCTGGCGCAGCACGTTGGTGATGGTCAGGACCAGGTCGGTGGCCGTGGTCCCAGCCGGCTGCTGGCCGGTCAGGCGGAAGCCGACCACGGGCGGGAGCAGCATCGACAGGGGCTGGCCCAGCATGGCCGCCTCCGCCTCGATGCCTCCGACCCCCCAGCCCAGCACCCCGAGGCCGTTGACCATGGTGGTGTGGGAGTCGGTACCGACCAGGGTGTCGCAGTAGGCGCGTCCGTCGTCGGTGGCGAAGACCACCCGGGACAGGTACTCGAGATTGACCTGGTGGCAGATGCCCATGCCCGGAGGGACCACGCGGAACCCGTCGAAGGCCTGCTGGGCCCAGCGCAGCAGCTGGTACCGCTCGATGTTGCGCTGGTACTCGATGTCCACGTTCTCGTCGTAGGCCGTCGCCGTCCCCGACGCCTCGGCGATCACCGAGTGGTCGACCACCAGTTCGACGGGGACCAGCGGGTTCACCTTGGCCGGGTCACCGCCGAGCTCGGCCAGGGCGTCGCGCATGGCGGCCAGGTCGACGACGCCGGGCACCCCGGTGAAGTCCTGCATCAGGACCCGCTCGGGGGTGAGGGCGATCTCGGCGGCGTCGGTGCCGCCCACCCCGTGACGCTGGGGGTGGACGCCCCACCCGGCGACGGCCTCGATGTCCGAGGCGGTGACCGCCACCCCGTCCTCGTGGCGCAGGAGGTTCTCCAGGATCACCTTGATCGAGTACGGCAGCCGGGCCACGTCGAAGCGGTCGGCGAGGGCCGTGATGTCGAAGATCTCGTAGCTGGCGTCGCCGACCGGCAGGCGGCGGCGGGCGCCGAAGGAGTCCGGGGAGGTGGGGGTCTGTGCCATGCCCCCATTCTGCCGCGTCCCGGCCGGCCGCGATTCCCCGACGCCCCACCTCGGTCCGTGTCCGGTCCGTTCAGGTCCGGGTGCGGTACTTGCGGATGGCCAGGGGGATGAACACCACCAGCAGGACCACGGTCCAGGCCAGGGACTGCCACAGCCAGAACGCGGTGCTCTTGCCCGTGCCGGTCGAGGCGGCCCCGACCATCAGGGATCGGCAGGCGCTGACCGTGACGCTGAACGGTTGGTAGGTGGCGAACCCCCGGAGCCAGCTGGGCATCGAGCTGAGGGGGACGAACGCGGCCGAGATGAAGGTGAGGGGGAAGATCAGCGGGAACGACATGACCTGGGCGGTCTCGCTGTTGGGGGCGGACAGGCCGACGATGGCGAATCCCCAGGACAGGGCGTAGGCGAAGAACAGGATCAGCAGGACGCCGCCGATGTAGGACACCACCCCCGTCGTGGGCCGGAAGCCGACCAGCAGGCCGACCACGGTCATCACCACGATGACGAAGATGTTCCGGATGAGGTCGGCGGTGGTCCGTCCGAGTAGCACCGCACCACGGGACATGGGGAGGGCCCGGAACCGCTCGATGAGGCCCTTCTGGAGGTCCTCGGCCAGTCCGATGCTGGTGCTCACCGCCCCGAACGCCACCGTCTGCACGAAGATCCCGGGCATCAGGTAGTTCACGTAGCTGGTGGCGTCGGTGTGGATCGCCCCGCCGAACACGTACCGGAACAGCAGCACGAACATGATCGGCTGCACGGTGGAGAAGAAGAGGGCCTCGGGGATCCGGGTGACGGCCAGCAGGTTGCGACGGGTGAGGGTCCCGGTGTCCGACAGCAGCCAGCGCACGTTGCTGACCACTCCGGTGGAGGCGCCGGTGCCTCCGGTGTCCGGGGCGAGGGTGGCGGTGGTCATGCGAACTCCCCGGTGGCGACCGGCATGGCGTGCTCGAGCTTCTCCATGCGCTTCTTCCTCCCGCGCCGTCCCGTTCCCTGGTCCCCGTCCCCGTCGGCGCCCTCCTCCTCCTCCTCCTCCTCGGTGCGGTGCCCGGTGAGGGAGAGGAACACGTCGTCCAGGCTGGGCTCCCGCAGGTTGAACGACGTCGGGGCGATGTGCTCGGCGTCGAGGGCCCGCAGGGCGGTCATGGCCGCCTGGGCGCCGTTGTCCACGGTGACCTCGGCATGGGTCCCGTTGACCAGGGCGGTGTGGGGGCCGAGCGTGTCGAGGATGGCCCCGGTGCGGGTGGCGTCGTCGATCGTGGCCAGACCCACTTCGAGCACGGTGGCCCCGAGGTCGGCCTTCATCGACGAGGGAGTCCCCTCGGCGATCACCCGGCCGTGGTCGATCACGGCCAGGGTGCTGGCCAGGCGGTCGGCCTCCTCCAGGTACTGCGTGGTGAGCAGGACCGTCGTGCCGCCGCCCACCAGCCGTTCGATGACCTCCCACAGGTCGTTGCGGCTCTGGGGGTCGAGCCCGGTGGTCGGCTCGTCGAGGAAGAGGACGGTGGGATGGGCCACCAGGGCGGCGGCCAGGTCGAGCCGACGGCGCATGCCGCCCGAGTAGGTCTTGAGGGGACGGTCCGCGGCGTCGGTCAGATTGAACTGGGCGAGGAGCTCGACGCCCCGCTGCACCACCACGGGCCGGGCGAGGTGGTTGAGTCTCCCGACCATCTGGAGGTTCTCGCGGCCGGTGAGGTTCTCGTCGACGGCGGCGTACTGGCCGGCCAGACCGATCAGGGTGCGGACCAGGGCGGCCTTCTTCCGGACGTCGTAGCCGAGCACCGTGGCCGTCCCGCTGTCGGCCTGCAGGATGGTGGTGAGGATCCTGACCGCAGTTGTCTTGCCCGAGCCGTTCGGTCCCAGCAGGCCGAACACGGTGCCCGACTGGACGGCGAAGCTGACCCCGTCGAGGGCGCGCACCTCGCGTTTGCCCCGGAAGGTCATCTTGAGGTTCTCGACTTCGATGGCGGAGGTCATCAGCTGCGGTCCTGTCTGGCGTCGGTGGTGGCGTGGTGGCGGTGGCCTGGCGGCGGCGGCGAGGTGGCCCGGGCACCGGTCGTGGCGGTCCGGCAGAGCCGCTCCCACCGGTCGCCGTGCACCGCCGACCCCGTCCGGTGGGATCCGGCCCCCGGCGGGAGGCGGTGACCTCCCCATCCTACGGTGCGCCGGGGACCGTGCCGACCACCCCGCCGGGGTCGCCGGGGCCGTCGGGAGCGCCGAGGGGGCCCGGCGTCCAGGACACGTCGCGCCCGGTGCTTCGCTAGCCTCGTCCCATGGACAAAGGCGACAAGGCACCTGATTTCGAACTCCCCGACGAGAACGGGGTCCCACGGCGGCTCAGCGAGCTGGCCGCCTCGGGGCCGGTGGTCCTGTTCTTCTACCCGGCGGCCATGACCTACGGCTGCACCCACGAGAGCTGCCACTTCCGGGACATGAAGGCCGAGTTCGAGGCGGTGGGGGCCCAGCGGGTGGGGATCAGCTCCGACGACGTGGCCAAGCAGAAGCAGTTCTCGGACAAGCACGAGTTCGACTACCCGTTGCTGTCCGACCCGGACGGGACGGTGGCCACCCAGTTCGGCGTCCGCCGTCGGTTCACCGCGCTGACCCCGACCAAGCGGGCCACGTTCGTGATCGGGTCGGACCTGACCGTCATCGACGTGATCCGGAGCGAGACCCGGATGAACGTCCACGCCGACCGTGCCCTCGAGGTACTGCAGGCCTCCGCCACCTCCTGATCGGACCGGTCGGATCGGGTCCCGGGCGGGAGTCCCCGCCTCGGGCCGACCCCGATGGGAAGCTGGGGGCATGGACCGGTCGACCGGGCGCGTCGCGTCGTGAGCCCGCTGCCCGGCGGCTCGCGGATGGAGCAGCTGGTCGAGTCCATCGCCGAGCGGGTGGTCGGACTGGTGATCGAGGCCGTCGACATCGATGCGCTGGTGAGCAAGGTCGACGTCGACGCGCTGATCGACCGGGTGGACGTGCAGAAGATCATCGACCGGGTGGACGTCGACGAGATCGTGAGCCGGGTCGACGTCGACCAGATCGTGAGCCGGGTCGACGTCGAGAAGATCATCGAGCGGGTGGACGTCGAGAAGATCATCCAGCGGGTGGACATCGACGCGCTGGTCGAGCAGACCGAGCTCGGGACCATCATCGCCCACTCGACCAGCGGGGTGGCCTCCGAGGTCCTCGATCTCGTCCGGGCCCAGGGGGTGGGCCTCGACGACTTCGTGGCCCGGTGGGTCAACCGGATCCTCCGGCGCAACTCCGACGACTGGCCGCCCGGGCCACCCGACCTCGTCGCCGCGCTGGCGTCGGTGGACGCGCCGGCCGGCCGGAAGAGGAAGCACCGGTGACCACCCCGCCCACGACACCGGTGCCGGCCACCGCTCCGGACCCGGGTCCGATCGCACCGGGAGCGACCTCCCCGACCGACCCGGGGTCGCCACCTCCCGACCCACCGGAGGCCGCCTCTCCGCTCCCGCTGGCCGAGCCACCGGTGGCGGGGCGCCAGGGGAACTACGCCGGTGCGGTCACCCGCCTGGTGGCGTTCGCCGCCGACGTGGGTGCCTCCTGGGGTGTCTTCACCGTCTCGCTGGCCGCCATCACCTTCGCCATCCAGCTGGTCACCGGCAAGAAGATCGATCTGACCCAGGGGCACATCTCCGCCGTCATCGTGCTGATCGCCCTGGTGGTGTGGGAGTTCATCTACTTCGCCTACCAGTGGACACTGAGCGGCAAGACCGTGGGTATGGCCTTGCTGGGGATCCGGGTGGTCGGGACCGCGGGCGACGCCATCACCGGCCGCCAGGCCGTCATCCGCACGGTCACCCTTCCGCTCAGCTTCCTCTTCTTCGGTCTCGGCTTCCTCGGGATCCTGGTGAACCGGGACCGGCACGCCTGGCACGACCGCATGGCCAAGACGGTCGTCGTGTACTCGTGGGACGCCCGGGCGGCCCGACTGCGATGGCTGGCCAAGCAGGACCCGTCCACGCCGGCCTGAGGCGCCCGTGGGCCGCCTGATCCCCCGGGGCACCGAGGTGCTGGTCCCGGGGGCGGTGCACCTGCCGGGATGGCTCGACGACACCGGCCGCGTCGAGCTCGTCTCTCGGTGCCGGGAATGGACCGGGTCATCGGGTGGTGCGCGGGCTCCCCGGATGCGCAACGGTGCGCCGATGTCCGCCGAGATGGTTGGCCTGGGATGGCACTGGTACCCGTACCGCTACACGCGGACCCGTGACGACGGCGACGGTGGCCCGGCCCAGGCCTTCCCCCACCGCCTCGGGGACCTGGCCCGGAGGGCGGTGGCCGACGCCGTGGCCGTCGATCCGGCGGTGGCCGCCGACCCCGACGGCTTCGCCCCGGACGTGGCCCTGGTGAACTGGTACGGGCCCGGGACCAGGATGGGGATGCACGTGGACCGGGACGAGGTGGTGCCGGCCCCCGTGGTGTCCTTCAGCGTGGGGGCGACCGGACTGTTCCGCTTCGGCAACCCCGACGGTCGCGGTCGGCCCTGGATCGACACCCCGCTCGAGTCGGGCGACGTCGTCGTCTTCGGCGGACCGGCGCGCCTGTCGTACCACGGGATGATGAAGCTGCTGTCGGGTACCGACGACCCCGTCGTCGGGGTCCTGCCCGGCCGCCTCAATGTCACCGTGCGCCAGACCGGGCTCGAGGGATGACCACGGGACGGCCGCGGCGCGTGGTCGCCGATGCGTGCGTCCCGCTCACTCTCCGTAGCGGTGCTCGGCCGCTCACTCCTGGAATTACCCGGGTCCGGTAGGTTCGACCGGTATGGGACAGGGTCGAGGGCGAGCGCGGAGCGCCCTGTGGGGAGGCGTCTCCCTGGGCGTGGGCACGGTGGCGTTCGCCCTGTTCAGCCCCTCCTCGGTGAGCTGCTCCACCAACGTCGTGGTCCTGACCCACAGCGCGGTGACCGCCCGCGGCTGCGCCGCCTACTCGGTGGTCGCCCACCTGGGGGTCGGACTGATCGTGCTGGGTGCGGTGCTGCTGCTCGGCTCGTTCGCCCTGGCGCTGCGCAACCGCCGCCACGTGGTGCCGGTCGTGCCGGCCGGGACCGGCGGGACGGCCGAGTCGGACGGGACGGCCGGAGGGGCCGACACGGGTGCGCCGCGCGACGCCCCGACGGCGCCGTCGTCGCCCGCCGGGCCTCCCCCGACCTCGCCGGCGCCACCCATCGAGTCGTCCGACCCGATCCTCCCGACCCGACCGACCGGCCCGGTGGCGCCGGATGGGACCCCGACCCCGACGCCGACGGTGGTCGCCGCGGCGGGACCGGAGCCCGATCGGGTGACCGTGGGCGAGCCCGTGCCCGCGGGGCCGATTCCACCCGGTGCGGATGTGGCGGTGTGGCAGGTCGGGGGACCGGGGCCGCTCGGATCGACGGTGCAGCTCCCGCCGGGTTGGTACGGGAACCCGCACACCCCGGGCAAGCCGGTGCAGTGGTGGGACGGCACCAAGCTCACCGACCGACCCGAGTGACAGGTCGTCGGTGGCGCCGTCCGGTGGACGGGGCACCGGGTGAACCGGGCACGGAACAACGTGCCCCTGGCAGTGCCCCTGGCAGTGCCCCTGGCAGGACTCGAACCTGCGCTTTCGGCTCCGGAGGCCGACGCTCTATCCGCTGAGCTACAGGGGCAGCGATGGGTCGCGGCCCGGACTCGTCCGACCGGCGACCTGCTGCAGAAGGGACAACTGTAGTGCCATCGCCGGCCCACGGTCCCCGGCCCGTCAGACCCACCGTCCCCGGCCGGTCAGGGCCTACGACTGGCGCCCCACCGGGGGGCAGGCCCGCGACCGCGTATCCTCGGGCCACGATGCCCGCGCCCGACCCTGCCCACCCCGTCCCGACCGACGCCGGCTACCGGCCGGTCCGCGACCACCTGGCGGACACCGTGAGCGCCGCGGTGTCCGCGGTCGCCGCCGACCAGGGCCTGGACCTCGCCGTCGACCCCGCGGACGTCCACCTGGAACGCCCGGCCAGCCGCGGGCACGGCGACTGGTCCACCAACGTCGCCCTGGTGACCGCCAAGCGGGCCGGGACCAACCCCCGGGCCCTGGCCACCGCCCTGGTCGACGCCGTGCGGTCCGACCCACCCGACCATGTGGTCTCGGTGGAGGTCGCCGGACCAGGGTTCGTCAATTTCCGGCTCGACGACGGGTGGCTCCACGATGCCCTGGCCGCCGTGCTGGACCAGGGTGAGGACGGCTACGCCCGTCCCGATGTCGGCCACGGGGAGCGGGTCCAGGTCGAGTTCATCTCGGCCAACCCGACCGGACCGATCCACGTGGGCAACGGATGGTGGGGCAGCTACGGCGACGCCCTGGCCCGGGTGCTGGCCCGCAGCGGCCACGTGGTCTCCCGGGAGTACTACGTGAACGACACTGGCGGCCAGATCCGCACCCTGGGGGGCAGCGTGCTGGCCCGCCACCGGGGTGAGGAGGTGCCCGAGGGCGGCTACCAGGGCCAGTACGTGGCCGACCTGGCCGCCGTCTATGACGGTCCCGACGACGTCACCGTCGCCGGCCGGTGGGCGGCCGACCAGATCCTGGACCGGATCAAGGCCACCCTGGCCTCGGTGGGCATCGTCTTCGACGAGTGGTACTCCCAGGCCTCGATCGAGGAGAGCGGGGCGGTCGACGAGACCATCGCCCTCCTCGACGCCAAGGGCCTCGTCTTCGAGCAGGACGGGGCCACCTGGTTCCGGGCCACCGAGCTGGGCGACACCCGGGACCGGGTGCTGCGCAAGGCCAACGGCGATGCCACCTACCTGGCCGGCGACCTGGCCTACCACCGGGACAAGTTCCTGGTTCGCGGGTTCGACCGGGTGATCGACGTGTTCGGTGCCGATCACCACGGCCAGGTGGCCAGCCTGATGGCCGGAGTCGAGGCACTGGGGGTGGACCCGTCGCGCCTCGAGGTGAAGCTGGGCCAGATGGTCTCCCTGGTCGACGGGGACGAGGCGGTCAAGATGGGGAAGCGGGCGGGCAACGCCATCGATCTGGACACCGTCATCGCCGACATCGGCCCCGACGCCACCCGGATCCTCAGCCTCATGAGCACCCTGGACCAGGCGGCCACCTTCGACCTGGCCCAGGTCCGGGAGCAGTCGGCCGAGAACCCGGTCTTCTACGTGCAGATGGCCAGCGCGCGCATCGGTGGGGTCGGTCGCAAGGCCGTCGAGCGCCGCGTGACCCGTCTGCCGCGGGTGGACGCGGACCTGTCCCTGCTGACCCATCCCCGGGAACTCGACGTACTGCGCTGCCTCGAGGAGCTGCCCGAGGTGGTGGCCGACGCCGCCGTCGACCGGGCCCCGACCAAGGTCACCACCTGGGTGCGCCACCTGGCGTCGTGCTTCCACGGCTTCTACCACGACTGTCCGATCCTGGCCGACGACGTCGACCCGGCCCTCACCCAGGCGCGGCTCCAGCTGGTCGAGGGGACCCGCATCGGCCTGGCCATCGGACTCGGCCTCCTCGGGGTGGCGGCCCCCGAGGCCATGTGACCGTGTCCGACCCCACCGGTCCGGTCGACCCGTCGCTCCTGCCCGCCACCGCCGTCATCGGGGGTGACGGTCGACTGTCCCTCGGCGGGTGCGACCTGGTGACCCTGGCCGAGACCCACGGCACCCCCCTGTTCGTCTACGACGAGGCCCACCTGAGGGCCGCCTGCCGGGAGGCGGTCGAGGCCTGGGGTGACGGCGTCGCCTACGCCACCAAGGCGTTCCTGTGCGTGGCGATGGCCAAGCTGGCCCACGAGGAGGGGATGTGCCTCGACGTGTCGACCGGTGGTGAGCTGCACGTCGCCCTCACCGCCGGCGTCCCGGCGGAACGGCTCGTCCTCCACGGCAACAACAAGTCGACCGCCGAGCTGGCCGCGGCGCTGGCCGTCGGGGTCGGGCGGATCGTCGTCGACTCGTTCGACGAGATCGATCGCATCGAGGCCCTGGTGGTCGACCCGCCGGCGCTGGAGGGAGGCCCCGAGGACGCGGAGCCGCCGGTCCGCTGGCGGCCGAGGGTGCTGGCCCGGATCACCCCCGGCGTCGAGGTCCACACCCACGAGTTCGTCCGGACCGGCCAGGAGGACTCGAAGTTCGGCTTCGGGATCACGTCGGGGGCTGCTGCCCGGGTCGTCGACCGGTTGTCGGCGATGGACGCCGCCGGTGTGGTCGAGTTCGTGGGGATCCACGCCCACCTGGGCAGCCAGGTGTTCGCCTTGGAGCCCTTCGCCCAGGCCGTCGCCGTCCTGACCGGATTCGTGGCCCCACTCGGGCTGCCCGAGCTGGTGGTGGGCGGGGGGCTCGGCGTGCCCTACGTCAACGGTGAGGATGCCCCGCCGATGGCCGAGTGGGCGTCATCGGTGCGGGCCGCCTGTCGGGACGCCGGCATCGGCGCGTCGGTCCGGGTGACCGCCGAGCCCGGCCGCTCGGTCGTGGCCACCGCCGGGGTCACCCTCTACCGCGTGGGGACCATCAAGGACGTGCCCGGCCACCGCACCTACGTCTCGGTCGACGGTGGGATGAGCGACAACCCGCGCCCGGTCCTCTACGGCAGCGGCTACGAGGCCTTCCTGCCGCGGGAGGCCGACGCCGACCGGCCCCGGCCGATCCGAGTGGTGGGCAAGCACTGCGAGACCGGGGACGTGGTGGTGGCCGAGGGGTTCGTCCCCGAGGACCTGGCGGTCGACGACCTGCTGTGCACGCCGGTGACCGGGGCCTACGGCCACTCGATGGCGTCCAACTACAACAAGGTCCCCCGCCCGGCCGTGGTCTTCGTGGCCGACGGCGAGGCCCGGGTGGTCGTGCGTCGGGAGACGCTGGACGACCTCGTCCGACTCGATACCTGACCCCGGCCCGGACGACCGTCGGCCCTTCGCCGAGGCGGTAGCGTGACCGGGTGACCTCGGCGCCGGCGACCCCCCGTGACGTCCGTGTGGCGATCCTCGGGTGCGGGAACGTGGGGGCCGCCCTGGTCGGCATCCTCGGCGACCGGGCCGACGCCCTGTCGGTGCAGTCCGGTGCCCGGTTCGTGATCTCCGGCATCGCCGTCACCGACCTCGGGACGGAGCGGCCGGCCCACGTCCCCCGTGGGCTCCTGACCGACGACGCCGCCGGCCTGGTGGCCGATCCGGACGTCGACATCGTGGTCGAGCTCATCGGTGGGCGGGAGCCGGCGGGGTCGCTGGTGCGGGCCGCCCTCGACGCCGGCCGGCCGGTGGTCACGGCCAACAAGGCCCTCCTGGCGTCGCCCGACGGCGTGGCCCTGCGCACGCTGGCCCGGGAGCGCGGGGTGGACCTGCTCTACGAGGCCGCCGTGGCCGGGGCGATCCCCCTGGTGCGGGCGCTGCGGGAGTCCCTCACCGGCGAGCGGGTCCACCGGGTCATGGGCATCGTCAACGGGACCACCAATTTCATCCTGACCCGGATGGGGGAGCAGGGTGCCGACTACGCCACCGTGCTGGCCGAGGCCCAGTCCCTGGGCCTGGCCGAGCGGGACCCGACGGCCGACGTCGAGGGGTTCGACGCCGCCGCCAAGGCCGCCATCCTGGCCGGTGTGGCCTTCGGGTACAACGTGTCGGACGACGCCGTGGCCCGGGAGGGCATCACCGGGATCGGTCCGGACGACGTGGACTTCGCCCGTCGGTCCGGTCACGTCATCAAGCTGCTGGCCATCGTGGAGCGCTCCGGCGCGGACGGGCTGGCCGTCCGGGTGCACCCCGCCCTGGTCCCCGACACCCACCCGCTGGCCGGGGTCCGGGACGCCTTCAACGCCGTGTTCATCGAGGGCGAGGCGGCCGGCGAGCTCATGCTCTACGGCCAGGGCGCCGGTGGCCTGCCCACGGCATCGGCCGTGGTCGGCGACCTGATCGACGCCACCCGGAACCTGCTGGCCGGGACCACGGCGCCGGCGCCTGAGCGGAAGCCGGCCCACCTGGTGCCGGAGGCCGACCTCGAGTCCGGCTTCTACATCGGCCTCGACGTCGCCGACCGACCGGGTGTCCTCGGCGCGGTCACCTCCGCCTTCGGCGCCCACGGGGTGTCGATCCGGTCGGTCGAGCAGGAGGCCCGGCCGGAGGGACGGAAGGCCCGGTCGGAGGGACGGGAGGGCGGTTCCGACGGGGCCCGCCTGGTGTTCGTCACCCACCGGGCCCGGGAGGGCGACGTGCGGGCCACCCTGGCCGCCTTGGACGGTCTCGACGTGGTGGAGCGGATCGGAGGCGTGATGCGGATCGTGGGCGCACCGTGAGCGCCGGACGCGACCTGGGCTGGCGGGGGGTGATCGAGGAGTACCGCGAGTTCCTCCCGGTCTCGGCCGACACCCCGGTGGTGTCGTTGCTGGAGGGAGGGACGCCCCTGCTCGAGGCGCCGAGGCTGTCGGCGCGGGTGGGGGCGCGGGTACTCCTCAAGATCGAGGGGGCCAATCCGACCGGATCGTTCAAGGACCGCGGCATGACCATGGCCATCTCCAAGGCGGTGGAGGAGGGGGCGAAGGCGGTGGTCTGCGCGTCCACCGGGAACACCTCGGCCTCGGCGGCCGCCTTCAGCGCCCGGGCCGGGCTCACCTGTGCGGTCCTCATCCCCGAGGGCCACATCGCCCTCGGCAAGCTGGCCCAGGCGCTGATCCACGGCGCCAAGGTGCTGCAGCTGCGCGGGAATTTCGACCAGGCCCTCGAGATCGTGCGCGAACTGGGGGCCCAGGCGCCGGTCACCGTGGTCAACTCGGTGAACCCCTACCGGATCGAGGGGCAGAAGTCCGGCGCCTTCGAGGTCGTCGACCGGCTCGGGGACGCCCCCGAGGTGCACTGCATCCCGGTAGGCAACGCCGGCAACATCACCGCGTACTGGAAGGGCTACCTGGAGTACCGGGAGGCCGGCCACTCCACCCGGCTGCCCCGGATGCTCGGATTCCAGGCCGCCGGTGCCGCCCCCATCGTCGACGGGCACCCGGTGGAGCACCCGGACACCGTGGCCACCGCCATCCGGATCGGCAATCCGGCGAGCTGGTACGGGGCGACCTCGGCCGCCTCCGAGTCGGGGGGCGGCATCGCCGCGGTCACCGACGACGAGATCCTGGAGGCGTACCGGTTCCTGGCCGCCGAGGAGTCGGTGTTCTGCGAACCCGCCTCGGCCGCCTCGGTGGCGGGCCTGCTGCGCCACGGTCTGCCCGACGGGGTGGGTCCCGGGGCGACGGTGGTGTGCGTGCTCACCGGGCACGGCCTGAAGGACCCCGACATCGCCATCAGCCAGATCTCGGTGCCGACGGTCGTCGACGCCGACCTGAGGGCCGTGCTCGACGAGCTCGCCCTCTGACCACCCGCCCGACCTCCACCGCTCCCCATGCGCCCCCGGCCGGGCCGGGCCCACCCCGGGACCAGGGGCTTCCCGCCCACCGGGGGGTGGTTGCCGCCCGGTGGGCGGACGCTGTATGCTGAACGTACCTTCGCTTCCGCAGTACGCCCGTTCGGGCCTGCGGGCGGGACCTCCTGGTTCGACGCTTTCGACCAGCCCGTGCCCGGCGTCGGGGGGAGATGCGTCCGGGACCCGTCCCGGGAATCCCACCTCCCCACCTCCCGTATTTCCCTGGCTGTGGGATCCCTCCCACCCGCCAACGAGGACACGTTGAAACGAGGAAGCCGATGACTGCCGAACAGCAGCTCGAGCGCTCGGTGTTGGAGAGCAAGGAGCGAGACGAGCTCCATGCGATCGCCCAGGCCCTGTCTGTGAAGACCAACACCCGGACCAAGAAGGCCGACATCATCGACGGCATCCTGAAGGCCACCGGTGTGGCCGTGGAGGACGCCGGCGAGCCCGGTCCGGCGGCGAAGCCGCCCCGGGGCGGACGGTCCCGGGGGACGGATGACGCCGGCACCAACGGGGCGGCCGAGGGGCCGACCACCAACGGCGACCACGTCGATCCGGGGACACCGTCCCGCACGGCCACGGTCGTGCACTCCTTCGGACCGGCCGACGACGCGGCGACCGCCGACGTGGCGGCCGAGCTCGACTACGACTTCGACGACATCCCCGGTGACTCGACCCCGTCCGGCGACCGGACCGGTGGCGGGACCGACGACGGCGGGTCCGCCCCCGACGCCGGCCGCAACGGCCAGAACAACGGGGGTGGCCAGGGCCGCCAGGGGAACAACACCGGCGGCCGCAGCAACCGGAACAACCAGAACCAGGGGAACCAGGGCAACCAGGGGAACCGCAACAACCAGGGCGGGCAGAACACCCAGGGCAACCGGAACGGGCCGGGCAACCGCAACAACCAGGGCAACCAGGGCGGGGGCAATGACGACGTGGGCAACCGGCGGTCCAACCGGCGCCGACGTGGGCGCGACCGCCAGGGCGGTCCCGAGGGCGACCTGCAGGGTGGCGGCAACCAGGAGCAGCAGTACCAGGGCGAGCTCATCCCGGTGCGGGGCCTGCTCGACCTCCGTGACGAGGGCTACGGGTTCCTCCGCTGCGAGGGGTACCTGCCCTCCACCAAGGACGTCTACGTCTCGATCAGCCAGGCCCGCCGCTTCGCCCTGCGCAAGGGCGACAGCATCGAGGGGTCGTGCCGCCCGGCCGGCTCCACGGAGAAGTTCCCCGCCCTGCTCCAGATCGACACGGTGTCGGGCATGGATCCCGAGGTGGCCCGCCTGCGGCCCCGATTCGAGGACCTGACCCCGCTGTTCCCCGACGAGCGCCTGCACCTCGAGATGCCCGGTGAGAAGGAGAACATGACGGCCCGGATCGTCGACCTCCTGTCGCCGATCGGCAAGGGCCAACGCGGGCTCATCGTGTCGCCCCCCAAGGCGGGCAAGACCACGGTGATGAAGCACATCGCCCACTCGATCGAGGCCAACAACCCCGACGTCCACCTGATGGTCCTCCTGGTCGACGAGCGACCCGAGGAGGTCACCGACATGCGCCGGTCGGTGAAGGGCGAGGTCGTGGCCTCCACCTTCGACCGTCCGGCCGACGAGCACACCGCCGTCGCCGAGCTGACCATCGAGCGGGCCAAGCGACTGGTCGAGGCCGGTCGCGACGTGGTCATCATCCTCGACGGCATCACCCGCCTGGCCCGGGCCTACAACCTGGCCGCCCCGGCCACCGGCCGGATCATGTCCGGTGGTGTCGACTCGGGCGCCCTGTACCCGCCGAAGAAGTTCTTCGGCGCCGCCCGGAACATCGAGGAGGGCGGCTCGCTGACCATCCTGGCCACCGCCCTCGTGGAGACCGGCTCCAAGATGGACGAGGTCATCTTCGAGGAGTTCAAGGGCACCGGCAACATGGAGCTCCGGCTCGACCGGCGCCTGGCCGAGCGGCGGCTCTACCCGTCGATCGACGTGAACGCCAGCTCGACCCGTCACGAGGAGCTGCTCTTCGACCGGTCCCAGCTCCAGCAGGTCTGGAAGCTGCGCCGGGTGCTGAACGCCCTGGCCAACGAGGGGAGCGCCGCCGCCGGGCTCGAGTTGCTGATGGACAAGATCCGCACCACCAAGAGCAACGACGAGTTCCTGGCCGAGATCGCCAAGGGACCCGCCACCTGAGCCGCCTGCCCTGATCCGCCGGACCACCGCCGCCGGACGGCGGCCCGGCCGGTTCCGGTACACTCATCCGTCTGCGATCGGGCGGCCCGCATCCGGGCGCCGCCACTACAGGAGATCCACATGAAGACCGACATCCATCCCGAGTACGTCGTCGCCTCGGTGCGCTGCTCGTGCGGCAACACGTTCACCACCCGGTCGACCAAGCCCGAGATCACCCTCGAGCTGTGCAACGAGTGCCATCCCTTCTTCACCGGCAAGCAGAAGCTGGTCGACTCGGGTGGCCGGGTGGAGCGCTTCCAGCGCCGCTACGCCACCACCGGGCGCAAGAAGAAGGCCACCACCACCGAGGACTGACCGGCACCGGCCGGATCGTCCCGGCCCCCGCTCCGTCCCGACCCCCCGACGCCCGGCCAGCACCGGGCCCGGGGACCCTGGTCGCACTAACCCGCGGGTGAGCGGACCGACCGGCGGGTGACGGTACCCTCTCCACCGTGCTCAACGACCGCCTGAGGGAACGCCTGGTCGACCTGGAGCAGGAGTACGAGTCGGTCCTGGCCGCGCTCAACGACCCCGATCTCTCGTCGGACCCCGCCCGCCTCCGCGAGGTCTCGCGCCGCCACCGGGAGCTGGACGAGGTGGTCGGGTGCTTCCGCCGCCTGGAGGCGGCCTACGAGGACCTCGAGGCCGCCCGGGAGATGGTGGCGGACTCGGCCGGCGACGAGCGCGATCTGGCCCAGACCGATCTGTCCCAGGCCGAGGCGGACATCGACCGCCTGGAGGAGGAACTGCGCCTACTGCTGGTGCCCCGAGACCCGAACGCCGGACGGAACGTGATCCTGGAGATCCGGGGCGCCGAGGGGGGCGAGGAGGCCAACCTCTTCGCCAAGGACCTGTTCGACATGTACACCCGCTACGCGGCGTCCAAGGGCTGGAAGGTGGAGGTGCTCTCGTCCAGCCCGTCCGAGCGGGACGGCCTCAACGAGGTCACCTTCCTGGTCAAGGGGGAGGACGCCTGGCTCCGCCTCGAGCACGAGGGAGGTCCGCACCGGGTCCAGCGGGTTCCTGTCACCGAGTCCCAGGGGCGCATCCACACCTCGTCGGCGGCGGTCGCCGTGCTGCCCGAGGCCGAGGAGGTCGACGTCGCCGTCGACGCCAACGACCTGAAGATCGACGTCTACCGGTCGACGGGACCGGGCGGCCAGTCGGTCAACACCACCGACTCGGCGGTGCGGATCACCCACCTGCCCACCGGGATCGTGGTGGCGATGCAGGACGAGAAGAGCCAGATCCAGAACCGGGCCAAGGCGATGATCGTGCTGCGGTCACGGCTGCTCAAGGCCGAGCAGGACCGACAGTCCGCCGAGCTGTCCGAGCAGCGGCGGAGCCAGGTGGGCGGAGGTGGGCGGTCCGAGAAGATCCGGACCTACAACTACAGGGACAACCGGGTCACCGACCACCGCATCAAGCTGACCCTCCACAAGTTGGACCGCATCCTGATGGGCGACCTCGACGAGCTGACCGAGGCCCTCATGGCCGACAAGCGCTACCGGCAGCTCGACGACGGCTGAACCGGCGTGGTGATGGAGGCCGAGCCGACGACCGGGGCACCGACCCCCAACGCCACAGGGCGCGTCCACCGCGTCCTGGTGGACGAGCTGGCCGACCGGGTGGGCGACCGACGGGAGGCGACCTGGATCGTCGAACACGTGGAGCGTTCCGGGGAGTCCGACCCGGCGGCGGTGGCCGCGACCGCCCGCGCCCTGGCCGAGCGCCGGGTCGCCGGCGAGCCACTGCAGTACGTCCTGGGGTCGTGGGCGTTCCGCTCCCTCGAGCTGGCGGTCGACCGGCGGGTCCTCATCCCGCGGCCCGAGACCGAGCAGGTGGTCGAGGTGGCACTGGGCGAGCTGGACCGCATCACCCGGGGCCGCCGGCCCGACGCCGGGCGGCCGGTGTGCGTCGACCTCGGTACCGGGTCGGGGGCCGTCGCCCTCTCCCTGGCGCTCGAGGGGGGACGGGCGGGCGCACCACCCGAGGTGTGGGCCACCGACTGCTCGACGGACGCCCTGGACGTGGCCCGGGCCAATCTGGCGGCCGTGGCCGCCCGCCACCCGGAGGTCGCCGCCCGGATCACCCTCCGGGCGGGATCGTGGTTCGACGCCCTGCCCGACCACCTGGCCCACCGGGTCGACCTGATCGTGTCCAACCCGCCCTACGTCACCGAGGAGGAGTACCCGGACCTCGATCCCGGGGTCCGGGAGTGGGAGCCCGAGGGGGCGCTGGTGGCCGGCCGGGGGGCTTCCGGCGTGGGCGGCACGTCCGACATCGAGGCGGTGGTGGCGGGGGCCGGGCACTGGCTGCAGCCGTCGGGGGCCCTGGTGGTGGAGCTGGCCCCCGCCCAGGCCGACGCGGTGGCCCACGCCGCCCGGCGGGCCGGGTTCTCCCGGGTGGGCACGGCCCCGGACCTGACCGGTCGGACCCGGATGCTGGTGGCGGAGCGGTGAGCGGACGGGTGGTCCCGGCGGGTGACGCCGGTGCGCTGCGCACGGCCGCTGCGGCCCTGGCCGACGGGGACATCGTGGCCGTGCCCACCGATACCGTCTACGGGCTGGCCGCCGACCCGACCCAGCCCGAGGCCCTGGCCCGGCTGTTCGCCCTCAAGGGCCGTCCCGACGACGTGCCCCTGCCCGTGCTGGTGGCCGGTCCCGGGCAGGTGGAGCTGGTGGCCGGTGCGCTCGAGGTGGCCGCGGCGAAGCTGGCGGACCGCTTCTGGCCGGGACCGCTCACCCTGGTCGTCCCCCGCCGTCCCGGGTTCACCGTGGACCTGGGCGGCCCGGTGGCGGCCCGCCAGACGGTGGGGGTCCGTTGGCCCGACCACCCGGTCGTGGTGGCCCTGTGCGAGCTTCTGGGCCCGCTGGCCGTCACCAGCGCCAATCTCCACGGTGCCGCCCCGGCCACCACGGCGGCGGGCGTGGACGACACCTTCGCCGGCCGGGGACAGCCGGTGGTGATCCTGGACGGGGGTACCTGCGACGGCGTGCCCTCCACGGTGGTCGAGTGCCGGGGACCGGCGTCCCGGTGCCTCCGTGAGGGGGCCCTGGCCTGGGACCTGCTGCACGCCGCGTCGGGGGCCGGCGACCCGGGGAACGGGTCGTCCGGGGGGAGCAGGGGTTGACGACGCGGGTCCCAACGGCGACACTGGAGGGATGGAGCCCACCGAGTCGTCGCGACGCGGCACCGTAATCATTATCGACTAGGCACAGACCGCTCCTGGTGTGTGCCTGCTGACCGTCCACCTGGTGGGCGGTTTTTCAATTTCACGGCCGCTCCGGGCACGCCGGGGAGTGCGGCCCGGAGACAGCACGACGAGCGACAGCACGACGAGACGGCAGCACGACGAGCGACAGCACGACGAGACGGCAGCAGAGCGACCGAGTGGGACCGAGAGATAAGGACAGCAGACCGTGAGCAAGTACCAGATCGGCGTGATCGGCGGCGACGGCATCGGCCCCGAGGTGACGGCGGAGGCCCTGAAGGTGGTCAGCGCCGCCGGGATCACGCTCGACACGACCGACTACGACCTGGGTGCCGGTCGCTACGTCCGCACCGGCGACGTGCTGCCCGACAGCGTGCTGGAGGAGCTGCGCGGCCAGGACGCCATCCTGCTGGGTGCCATCGGTGCCGCCGTGGGCTCGACCGAGGTCCCCCCGGGCACCCTCGAGCGGGGCATGCTGTTGCGCCTCCGCTTCGCCCTCGACCTGTACATCAACCTCCGTCCCTTCACCGGTGTCCCCGGGGCGCCGTCCCCCGACTGCGACTTCGTGGTGATCCGGGAGAACACCGAGGGCACCTACGCCGGCGAGGGTGGGTTCCTCCGCAAGGGCACCCCCTACGAGGTCGCCACCCAGGGATCGGTCAACACCCGCCACGGGGTGGAGCGCTGCGCCCGCTACGCCTTCGCCCTGGCCGCCACCCGGGAGCGCCGGCACCTCACCTTGGTCCACAAGACCAACGTGCTCACCTTCGCCGGTGACCTGTGGCAGCGCACGGTCGACGAGGTGGGGCCCGACTACCCCGGGGTGACCCGGGACTACAACCACGTCGACGCCACCTGCATCTACCTGGTGGAGGACGCAGGCCGCTACGACGTGATCGTGACCGACAACCTGTTCGGCGACATCATCACCGACCTGGCCGGGGCGGTGGCCGGCGGGATCGGCTACGCGGCGTCCGCCAACCTGAACCCCGACCGGACCGGTCCCTCCATGTTCGAGCCCGTCCACGGGGCCGCCCATGACATCGCCGGCACCGGACGGGCCAATCCGGCCGCCGCCATCCGCTCGGCGGCCCTGATGCTCGACTTCCTCGGTGAGTCCTCGGCCGCCGCCAAGATCACGTCCGCCGTCCTCGACTTCGTCAACTCCACCCCCGACCCGACGCTCTCGACCTCCGAGATCGGCGACGCCATCGCAGAAAGGCTCTGAGCCATGCCCATCACCCCCACCGAGAAGATCTGGATGGACGGCGAATTCGTCGACTGGGCCGATGCCACCGTGCACGTGCTCACCCACACCATGCACTACGGATCGGGCGTCTTCGAGGGCATCCGGGCGTATCCCACCGATCGGGGTGTCGCCGTCTTCCGCCTGCGCGACCACATCGAGCGGCTGTTCGTGTCGGCGTCGGTCTTCCTGATCGACGTCCCCTTCAGCGTCGACGACGTGGTCGAGGCCACCCGTGAGCTGGTCCGGGTGAACGGGATGGACGAGGGGTGCTACATCCGGCCACTCGTCTACCTCGGCTACGGCGAGATGGGGCTCAACCCGATCCCCTCCCCGGTGAACGTCTCGATCGCCTGCTGGCCGTGGGGCACCTACCTCGGCGACGACGGGGTGGCCAACGGGGTGTCGATGAAGATCTCCTCCTGGCGGCGCCACGACCCCAACGCGGTCCCCACGGCGGCCAAGGGGACCGGCATGTACGTGAACTCGTCCCTGGCCAAGGTGGAGGCGATCAAGGCCGGATACGACGAGGCCATCCTCCTGGCCCCGGACGGCAACGTCAGCGAGTGCACCGGGGAGAACATCTTCGTGGTGCGCGACGGCCGGCTGCTGACGCCCCCGTCGTCGGACTCGGGCGCGCTGGAGGGCATCACCCAGAAGTCGGTCGAGCGGATCGCCCGGGACATGGGGCTGGAGGTCCACTACCAGCAGCTCATCCGGACCGACCTGTACACCGCCGACGAGGCCTTCCTGACCGGGACGGCGGCGGAGGTGGTGCCGATCCGGGCCGTCGACGACCGCACCGTCGGGGCGGGCAAGCCCGGCCCCATCACCCAGAACATCCAGCAGACGTACTTCGCCGCCGTGCGCGGCGAGATCGACCAGTACAAGGACTGGTTGGACTATGTCGACTGACGGGCCCACCCTCGCCGACGACTCGTACGCGTCGGCCCGTCGGGGTGGCGGCCGCACCCACGGCCACGGCCACACCCACCGTCACGGTGGCGGCCCCGAGCACAGCCATCCGCGCACCCCGGGCCAGGAGGCCCATGCGCACGCCCGTGATGACCACGAGCACGAGCAGGACCCCGACCACGACCACGACCGGCCGGCCGCCGGTGCCGCCGCCGGCCACGACTTCGCCCTGCCCGCCCTGCCCGGCGCGGTGGACGTGTTCGACACCACCCTCCGCGACGGCTCCCAGCAGGAGGGCCTGTCGCTGACCGTCGACGACAAACTCCGGGTCGCCGAGCAGCTCGACCACCTGGGGGTCACCTTCATCGAGGGCGGCTGGCCCGGGGCCAACCCCAAGGACGCCGAGTTCTTCGCCCGGGCTCCTACGGAGCTGCACCTGGAGCGGGCCACCCTGGTGGCCTTCGGGTCCACCCGCCGGGCCGGGGTGCGGGCCGAGGACGACGAGACCCTGCGCCACCTGGTCGACGCCCGGACCGAGGCCGTGTGCATCGTGGCCAAGTCCTCCGAGGTCCACGTGGTCGACGCCCTGCGGACCACCCTCGACGAGGCGGTGGCCATGGTGGCCGACTCGGTGGCGTTCCTCCGCGCCAACGACCTGCGGGTCTTCCTCGACGCCGAGCACTTCTTCGACGGCTACAAGGCCAATCCGGAGTTCACCCTGCGGATCCTCCAGGCGGCCGAGGAGGCGGGGGCGGAGACGCTGGTCCTGTGCGACACCAACGGCGGCACCCTGCCCTTCGAGGTGGAGCGCATCGTCTCGACGGTGCTCGACCGGTTCGAGACCCAGGTGGGGGTGCACTTCCACAACGACAGCGGGTGTGCGGTGGCCAACTCCCTGGCCGGTGTGACGGTCGGGGCCACCCACGTCCAGGGCTGTGTCAATGGCTACGGCGAACGGGCGGGCAACGCCGACCTCGCCGCCGTGGTCCCCGACCTGTCCCTCAAGCTGCGGGTGGCCACCATCCCCGCCGAGCGGCTCCCCCTGCTCACCCCGGTGGCCCATCACATCTCCGAGCTGGTGAACATCGCCCCCAATCCCCAGCAGCCGTTCGTCGGGGCCTCGGTCTTCGCCCACAAGGCCGGCCTCCACACCTCGGCCATCGCCCGCCGGTCGGACGCCTACGAGCACATCTCCCCCGACCTGGTCGGCAACGGGACCCGGTTCGTGGTCTCGGAGATGGCCGGCCGGTCCACCCTGGTCATGAAGGCCCAGGAGCTCGGGCTGGAGCTGGACTCGGACGCCATGACCTCGGTACTCGACTCGCTCAAGCAGCTGGAGTACGAGGGCTACCACTTCGAGGTGGCCGACGGGTCGCTCGAGCTGCTCCTCCGCAACTCCACGGGTTGGCGGCAGCCGTTCTTCGATCTGGAGTCCTACCGGGTCATCGCCGACCAGGGGAGCGAATTGTCCACCGAGGCCACCGTGAAGCTGCGGGTGGACGGCGAGCGGGTGGTGGCCACGGCCGAGGGCAACGGCCCGGTCAACGCCCTGGACGGCGCCCTCCGTGCCGCCATCGGCAGCCGGTACCCGGCGCTCGAGGGCGTCCACCTGGTCGACTACCGGGTGCGGGTGCTCGACTCGGCCAAGGGCACCGGCTCGGTCACCCGGGTCCTCATCGACACGACCGACGGCGACCGGACCTGGACGACGATCGGGGTCTCGGAGAACATCATCGCCGCCTCGTGGCAGGCCCTGTCCGATTCCGTCGTCTACGGTCTGCTCCACACCGTCGGTCCCGACGCATGAACTGGACGGCGGCACGTCCGCATGGCACGTTCTGCGTGCCCCCGACCCCAGCGCCCCATACCAGGAGCTATCCGTGACCCAGCCCAGCTTCGTCCCCGTCGTCGAGGAGGACCAGGTCCGCCGCGCCTACCAGCTGGACGTCCCGTCGATCTGGACGACGTCTCGGCCGTCCGAGCTGCGGGGTACGCGGGCCCCCGCCGGTGCCTTCCTGGGCACCCCGGGGCCGGACCAGGGGTTCGCCCTCAAGCTGGCCCGTCGGTTCGAGGACCGGCTGGTCCTGTCCCCGGGCGAGCACGCCGAGGACGCCGTCTCGGGGTGCACGGCGGTCGCCATGCGGCGGTCGGCCAGCTTCGGACGGGCGCCGGTGATCCACGACCTCACCCTGGCCTTCACCCTGTGGGGGTTCCTCGTGGGAGCGCCCGACGCCCTGGTGGCGACCCGTGAGCCGCTGTTCCGGTCGGCCTCACACCACTACCAGGTGCAGCGGACGATCGCCGACTGCGTCCCCGAGTCGACGCTCCGGCTCACGCCCGAGGCGGTCGCCTTGCGCCTCGACGAGTGGCGCACGCTGCTCGACCTGCCCACTCCGGGCTGAGCACCCCGGGGACCCCGACCGAGCGGACCGGCGCTGGATCAGCGGTCGGTCCTCGCTCCCCCGGGGGGTCGGGGAGTGTCGGTCGGTAGCCCCGTCGGAGGTGCCCGGTGGGGAGGCGGTGGGCCCGCTCCCCCGGGTGGTGACTCAGAGCCGCCAGCGACGCTTGCGCGCCGAGGCGCCGGTGAAGTCGCCGACCCCGGAGTGCGCCGCGCCGGAGGCGGAGACGAGCTCGGCGTCGTCGATCGGTCCCGCCGTGGAGCGGGTGTCGACGGAGGGTCGGGGGTCGCCGTCGGCGTAGTGGACCGTCACGGCATCGGCCAGCGCCGTCCCCGCGACCGCCTGCTTGAACAGGTCGGGGTACATGGGGCCGGCCTCGGGCCGACGGTCGGACTCGCCGTTCCACGTCGGGTGCTTGCGGGTCACCGGCAGGGACGGGATCTCCTGGGGGGGGACCGCGGTGGGCCCGGGTGTGGCGGGCGGTGCGACCGCCCGGACCCGGGCGGGTGCCGACGACTCGACCGGAGGGACCGTAGACACCGTAGGGGCCGGCGGAACGTCCTCCCGGACCGACGGATGGAGCTCGGGCGGATGCCAGGTCCCATCGCTGGCCAGCCACCAACCGGGTCCCTGGGGCTTGTCGCTCATCGTCACCGTCTCCACGTGGCTCGGGGTCGTCATGGTCCGGGGACTGCCCCGGCATCCTGTGCATCGGCGGGCTCACACACCGCCTTGAGCAATTGGGGCCGTCGGACCCGGATTTCCCTACCGGTCGGTAACTTGTGGGCATGGAGAACACCCCTTTCGCCCTCACCGACACCCACCGCCAGTTCCGGGACTCGCTCCGGAGGTTCGCCGACGACCGGATCGCCCCCCACGCCGCCGCCGCCGACCGGGACTCGAGGTTCCCCCGTGAGTCGTTCGACGCCTGCATCGAGTTCGAGCTGCCCGCCCTGGGGATCCCGGCCCGGTACGGGGGTGCCGGGGCGGACATGATCACCCAGGCCGTCGCCGCCGAGGAGCTGGCCCGGGTGTGCGCTTCGACCGCGGTCACCTTGCTCATCTCCAAGCTCGGGATGCTCCCGGTCATGAACTGGGCCAGCGAGGAGCTGCGGGAGGCGTACCTGCCGAGGATCGCCTCGGGCGAGTACCAGGCCAGCTACTGCCTGTCCGAGGCCGACGCCGGCAGCGACGTGGCCTCGATGCGGACCCGGGCCGTCCGGGACGGGGACCACTGGGTGCTGACCGGCGCCAAGCACTGGATCACCAACGCCGGGGTGTCCGACACCTACACCGTGTTCGCGGTGACCGACCCGGACGCCGGGCGCCGGGGGATCAGCTGCTTCCTGGTCGAGGCGGGCTGGGGGGTGGAGGTCGCCCACCACGAGGACAAGATGGGGCTGCGGGGGAGCCCGACCGCCGGGGTCACCTTCGACGAGGTCCGGGTGCCGGCCTCCCACCTGATCGGGGAGGAGGGCCAGGGGTTCACCATCGCCATGCACACCCTCGACCGGAGCCGACCGACCATCGGCGCCCAGGCCGTCGGGATCGCCCAGGGGGCCATCGACGTGGCCGCCGGCTACCTGGGCGAGCGCCAGGCGTTCGGCCGACCCATCGCCGATCTGCAGGGCCTGCGGTTCATGATCGCCGACATGGCCATGCGCAACGAGGCGGCCCGGACCCTGGTGTACCGGGCCTGCTCACTCATCGACAACGGTGACCCCGAGGGCGAGCTCACCATGGTCGGGGCCATGGCCAAGTGCTTCGCCTCGGACACGGCCATGGCCGTCACCACCGACGCCGTGCAGCTCCTGGGCGGCTACGGGTACACCAAGGACTTCCCGGTGGAGCGGTTCATGCGCGACGCCAAGATCACCCAGATCTACGAGGGAACCAACCAGATCCAGCGGGTGGTGATCGCAAAGAAGCTGCTCGGATAGGGTTTCTGGCTCTGCTTGTCGGGGC
>Ga0302196_10000946_pt1 | contig 27610 bp, 20 predicted proteins | sample II_Bog_N1_3_FD_198794 | JGI IMG/M metagenome (GOLD analysis project Ga0302196, IMG submission 198794) | Peat permafrost microbial communities from Stordalen Mire near Abisko, Sweden - II_Bog_N1_3 | ecosystem: Environmental > Terrestrial > Soil > Wetlands > Peat | place: Sweden: Abisko...
CTTTATCGGGGCGTGGTTGTAGTCCTCCTGCTCGATGATGAACCACGCGGCCGCACCGACGGAATCCGAGGCCGCAAACACTTCGTCAAATTTGACCGGACCGGTCCCGAGCTCCTTGGAGTCCTTCAGGTGCAGGAGAGGGACCCGGGAGCCCTGGTCGCGGATGAACTTCCCGGGCGAGTATCCCGCGAACTGCGCCCAGTAGACATCCACCTCGGCAAAGAGATGGCGCGGCTCCGCCGCGCCAAGAATCCACTCCATTGCGGGGCGTCCGTCGAAAATCTTGAACTCGCTCGCATGGTTGTGGAACCCGAAGCGGATCCCGAACGGGTGGAGGGAGCGGCCCACCTCCCCGAGCTGCTCGCCGAGCCTCTCGCAGGCCGCCGCTGAGACGAAGTGGGAGGGCGGCCAGAAGGGGCATACGACGTTGCGCGCCCCGAGGGCCAGCGCGTCGCTGATCACCACTTGGATGTCATTGGTGAGCGCCGCGTAGCCCACGTGCATGCCCGCGACCCTAAGGCCCGCTGCGTCCAGGGCCTCCCTTGCGCCCTTTGCATCGAGATTGCCGTAGCCCGCCAGCTCGACCCCGTCGTAGCCGATTTCGGCCACGGCGGCCACCGCCGCAGAGAAATCCCTCTTCACGTCGTCGCGGATGGACCAGAGCTGCAGGGCGACCGGCGTCTTCGCCTGCTTTTGCTTCTTGGGCTCGGGGCTCATTTGATCCTTACCTCCCTGCCGGTGGCAGCCGACAGATAAATCGCGTCAAGGATGCGCTGCACCGCAAGCGACTCCTTGGGGGCGACGTAGGGCTTGGTCTTGCCGAGCAGGCAGTCGATGAAGTGCACCATGCGGTTGGTGTTCACGAGGGGCGGCAGGGGGTCAATCGTCTCGATCGTGTAGCCGCCCTTGTCCTGCCTGAGGAGCTGCACCGGCGGGAGGCTGAGGCCGGCATCGGTCCCGAAGAGCTGCGTGGCGTTCACGTCGGTGTGGTGTCCGTGCGCCGCCCACGAGGCCTCGAGGAGGACCGTTCGCCCGCTCTTGAGCTTGATGAGCGCCACGGAAAGGTCGTCGACGTCGAACCGGGCCTTGGGGTCGATCTCGCTCTTGCCCCATCCGCCGTTGCCTAGGCCCCTGGGCCCAAACTTGGCGTAGGTCTGGCCGCTCACGGCCGCCGCGTCGAACTCACCCATCAGGAAAAGACAGCGGTCGAGCGCGTGCACCCCGATGTCGTAGGTGCAGCCTCCCCCCGCGAAGCGCTTCTGCGTGAACCAGGAGCCTATGCGAGGGATCCCGGCCCTGCGGGTCCACGAGGTCTTTGCATGGTAGATGTCGCCGAGCGCGCCCGTGGCGATCACCTGCTTGGCGGTCTGCGTGTCCTGGTTAAACCTGAAGTTTTGCCCGACCATGAAGAGCACCCGCCGTTTGCGGGCCTCGGCCACGAGCTTTGCGGCGTCGCGCGCATTCGTGGCCATGGGCTTGTCCAGCATGACGTGCTTGCCGGCCTTGAGGGCATCGAGGGCCACGGCGGCGTGGAGGTAGTTGGGCACTGCGATCGAAACGACGTCGATGTCGTCCCGTGACAGGAGGTCCCGGTAGTCGGTCACAACCTCCGGGATCCCAAAGCGCTCGGCGGCCTCGCGTCCCCGCTCGGGCGACACTTCGGCGATGGCTACGACGCTCGCCGCCGGGTGGAGCTTGAAGCTCGCGAGGTGGTCTGCGCCGATTGCGCCCGCTCCAATTACGGCGACGCGATAGGTTTGCTTTCTGCGGGTATGCTTCATGCGGGAGTGAGGCGGTTCGGGAAAGGAGTCGGAATTCTTGGCCTTCGGGGCGCTTTTGGCGATTTTTTTTGGGCCCGGGGCCGGCCGCCCCCTCTAGTAATAGAGCCAGTACCTCCGGCTCTGCTGCTGGTAGATGGCATTCCTTGCCTGCCATTCGCGCTCGTAGGCCTCCACGTCGGTTCTTGAGCCGTGGGCCGCCAGGTCGGTGTACAGGGCCGTGGAGCCCATGAGCTTCTGGAAGAGGTTTACGTCCTTCTTCTGGGCGGAGGCGAACGGGTTCTGGGCGTCGTATTTGCACGCCAGGCGCATCATCTGCAGGCTAAGCTCGGTGGGCCTCAACTGGTCCCAGTCGGTGATCTCGACGTAGAGGCCTATCCCCGGCTGGCCGGTCTTGGCGTTGGGGACGCTCACCCGCCGGAAGTCGATTCCGGGGATCCTGAGTGCACGAAGCTCCTTCTCCAGGGTCTCGATCCGGAGCCCGTGGTAGGTGATCCCACGGAAGGGATAGGCGCTTCCGATCCCGTTGGTGAACCCCCCGAGCTGGCATCCAAGCCCCGTCATGGGATAACCCTCCACCGCCGCGAAATCGGGGACGAACGGCGACGTGGGGATCCACGCCAGGCCGGTGTCGGGCCACCTCATGCTCCTGTGCCAGCCGTGCATGGGAACCACGGTCAGCTTGCCTGCGATGCGCTTGGCGTCGGGTATTTTCAGGATGTCGGGTGCGTCCTTGGCCATACGGGCCAGTTCCCCGATCGTGAGGCCGTGGACGTAAGGCACCCGGAACTCGCCCACGTAGCTCACCCACTGGGGGTCGAGCGGCGGCCCGTCCACCTTCTGGCCTCCCAGGGGATTGGGCCTGTCGAGGACGACCACCTCGACCCCGTTCTCGAAGCATCCCTCAAGGCACATCTTCATGGCGCTCACGAAGGTGTAGCTGCGGGAGCCGATGTCCTGGAGGTCGATCACCATGACGTCGATGCCCTTCAACTGGGCCCGCGTGGGCCGGTCGATGACCCCATTGTAGCTGATGCCGTTATAGAGGGAGTGGACCATCAACCCGGTCCTGGGGTCTGGATGGTCGGCGTAGTTCTTGCCGCTCGGAAATTCCCCGGAAAGGCCGTTTTCCGCCGAGAAAAGGGCGGTCAGGCGCACGCCCGGGGCCCGTCGAAGGACGTCCACCGTGCTTACCCCGCGCTTGTTCACGCCCGCCGCATGGGTGAGAAGGCCGACGGACTTTCCCTTTAGGATCGCGAAACCCTCGGCCTCCAGGACGTCTATCCCGAGCATCACCGGGTGTGCCGGGTCCACCGTGGCCACCGGGGCCACGGCGGCAACCGGTGCCGGCGGCCTCGGAACGGGTGCCGGGGCCTGCGGCAACGGCGCCGTGGTTGTGCACCCGATTAATCCCAAAAGGGGCGCCGCGCCGGAGAGCATTCGCCGGACCGATCGGGGCAGAAAACTTAGCATCGAAAACTTATCCGCATCGAAGGATAATTGGTCGAGATGTTTCATAGGGCAGGCAGCGCCCGGCGCACCGCGTCAAAGAGCAGGCCCGGAGCCTTCTCCAGTGCCTCGGGCAACGCCATCCCCTCCGGGGTCACCGGGTGTGCGATGATTCCCGGGGTTTTCCCGCTCAGGGATACCGCCCCGGCAAACACATGGACCTTGAGGCCCATGGAGAGGGCGCGCCGCGCCACCGCCCCGGGGCCCTTGCCGCTCAGGGATGAGTCGTCAAACCGGCCTTCGCCCGTAAGCACGATATCGGCATCTTTTAGGCGCCGGTCGAGGTCGATCCAGGAGGCAACGAGCTCAAACCCGGGCAGCAGCGTGGCCCCGAGCCCCGCCATGAGACCGAACGCGATCCCCCCGGCGGCGCCGGCGCCCTGCTGTTCGAGGAGCGAAGCGGGCTTCCCGAAGTGCCTAAGGAGTATGCCGGCCATGCGGGCCGTCTCCCGCTCAAGCCCGTCCGCCAAGCTGGGATCCAGGCCCTTCTGGGGGCCATACACGGAAAGGGCGCCCCCCGGGCCGAGGAGGGGGTTGTCGACATCGCAGGCCATGAGCACCGGTGGCAGCCGCTCGATGCGTCCCGTGATCCTGCGGAGCGAGGGCCAGTCGGCGGGCACGAGCGGTGCGAGTTCTTTGCCGCCCTCCCCCTCGAACCCGAGCCCGAGGGCGCCCAGGGCGCCGAGGCCCAGGTCGTGGGTTGCGCTGCCTCCAACCCCGAGGAGGATCGCCTGCACCCCCGCCTGTGCGGCGGCGTGCAACACCTCGCCCGTGCCAACAGACGACGCCCTGAACGGGTCCCTTAGCCCGGGTCCAAGGAGCGCGAGCCCGCTGGCCGAGGCCATCTCGACCACGCCAACCGTCCCGCCTCCACGCGTTGCGGCCGTGCCGAGCCTCGTGCGGGCGTCGCTGGGTATCCGGTCTACCGATACTACGCCGAAGGAGGCCCGCACCGTGCCGCCGCGGGGCCCCGTCGCCGCCGTGTCGACCTCCTTGCCGCCGGCCGCCCGGGTCAGGATCTCCGTGAAACCCTCGCCGCCGTCGGTGAGGGGGCACAGTTCGGAAGACCATTCCGGATGCTCCCGGGCGACCGCGTCGGCCGCGATCGCGCAGGCTCGCTGTGCCGAGATCGAGTCCTTGAACTTGTCGAAGGCAATCAGGACGCGCATGAAGGCCCATTCGTAGACGCGCGACCTGCCGGTTTGCAATTCATCCCCGGTGGCGGGAGTTTTCCCCCATGGCCTTCCCGCTCCGTCCCACCACGATCCGGTCCGTCCGGGCGGAGCCTCTGGACATCCCGCTAAAGGTCCCTTTTGGCATTTCCCGGGGCGCGCTCGAGGTTGCGGCCAACGTGCTGGTGACCGTCGAGCTTGCGGATGGCGCGCTCGGGCGCGGCGAGGCAGCGCCCTTCCCCGCGTACAACGGCGAGACACAGGCGGGCGCCCTGGCGGCACTCTGCCGGTCGGTGAACTGGATCGTCGGGCGGGACGCCGCCGACTGGGCGGGGATCGGTGCGGAGTTTCGTGCCGTGTCGGGGCCGGCGACAGGCTCTGCGCTCTGCGCCTTGGAGACTGCTCTCCTGGACGGCCTGACGCAGAGCCAAGTCGTCCCTCTCTGGCAGCACTTCGGGGGCGCTGGGACGGAGCTCGAGACCGACATGACCGTCACAACGGGGACACCCGCGGAGGCCGGCGAGGCGGCCCGCTCGATTCGCCTCATGGGGATCCGTTCCATAAAAGCGAAGGTGGGCGGCAAGGGAGGGACTAGGGCGGATCTGCAGCGGATCGCTGCGATCCTGGATGCCGCGCCAGGCTCGCCGCTCATTCTTGACGGCAATGCCGGCATGGGCCGGCACGAGGCCTTCGAGCTCGTACAGGGTCTAAGGTCCATGGGGGTCGTCCCGGCGCTCCTCGAGCAATGGCTTCCGAAGGACGACCTCGAGGGAATGCGGCTCTTGGGGGAGGAGTCGGGATGGACGGTTGCGGCGGACGAGAGCGTCGCCACGGCCGAGGACGTGCGCAGGCTCGCAAGCCACGGCGCCGCGAAGGTGGTCAACATAAAGCTCATGAAGGCGGGGGTTGCGCAGGCGCTCGAGGTCGCCTCTGCGGCCCGAGAGGCGGGCCTTGGACTCATGATCGGGGGCAACATCGAGTCGATCCTGGCGATGACCGCGTCCGCCTGTTTCGCGGCCGGCCTGGGAGGCTTCGCGTTTGCCGACCTGGACACCCCGCTCTTCCTTGCCGAGAACCCCTTTCAGGGCGGCTTCGCGCTCGACGGCGGGAGGATTTCCGTCGCCCATATCACCCGCGGGCACGGCGTTCGTCCCGCGGGCCTTTTGCTTTGAACGGTCCCGGTGCTTTGGGTTAACTCGGCTGACATGCCATCCAACGGGGCCCTTGTGGTCTGCCAATCCGGTTTCGAGGGCCTCCTCGCGCGCGAGGTCGAGGGGTTGTCGCTGGCCGTGGCGGGCAGCGGCCCGGGCTGGGTTCTGGCTGAGGGCGCCACGCCGGGGCCGCTCCCCGGCCTCCGCGAGGCCGCGTTTGCCCATTTTGTCCTCGAATCCCCGGCGAGCATCTCGGGTGCGAGCGTTAACGAGCTCGCCCAGAGGGTTATGGAGCAGTTTTCGGAGGCCCTTAGAGGGGAAAGGATTGAGGACCGCTGGCCCTGCGTCTTCGCGGGGCCCCAGGACGTGACGGGCCTAGGTCGGCGGGTGGCATCGGTGGAGACCGCGTTCCACGAGCTCTTAAAGAAGAGGCTCGGTCGGGTATCCAGGCTCGCATCCGGTGACCGGCCGCGCGTCGGGCCCGCACGGGGGCTGTTCGTATGGTTCACCGACTTTGGAAAGGCGCTTGTCGCGCGGGAGGCATACATGAACGGACCGTGCAGGATGGCCGACGACGACGCGGCGCCGTCGCGTTCCTACCTGAAGGTCGAGGAGGCCTACGGGATCGTCGGGGCGGAGCCCGTGCCCGGGGAGAGCGTCTGCGACCTGGGGGCCGCTCCGGGAGGTTGGAGCTATAGCGCAGCCAAGCGCGGCGCCCGCGTCGTGGCCGTCGACAACGGCCTCCTGAGGGGCGGGGCGCTCGGGCACCCCCTCATCGACCACAGGCGCGACGATGCTTTCGGTTTCAGCCCGGGCAAGGATGCCGTCTACGACTGGCTCTTTAGCGACATGCTCGAGGATCCCCGCAAGGTTGTTGAGTCGATTGTCCGACCGTGGCTCTCCGGCGGCTGGTGCAGGCGCTTTGTCGTGAACCTGAAGTTTGGCCGCGTCGATCCCCTGGCCCTCCTTGCCGAGGTGCGCTCACCCGGTTCACCCTTTTCCTTGCACGGCGCCTCGGTCCGGGTCGTTCATCTCTACCATGACCGCGAGGAGTTCACCGTGACCGGTTTCGTCAGACGATGAAAGACAGCGAGATTACCATCTGCGGCCTAGCGGCGGTCCGCGCCCGATTCCAGCGCGATCCCGGATCGATCGTCCGGCTCTTCTTTGATTTGCCCACCTCAAAGAAGGTGGGGGCGATGTGCAGCAGCATGGCGGCAGCCAGGAAGGTCTACCGGTGCGTGGAGCCGAAGGAGCTCGAGAAAATTGCCGACAGCATCCACCACGGAGGCATTGTGGCCGTAGTCGAGGATACCCCGCCGCCGGCACCGAAGCCCGCGGATGTCGCGGTGTGGGGCGCCCGGCGGGAGAACCTCGTCGTGCTGGACCGGATAGGAAACGCCCATAACCTGGGTGCCATCGTCCGCACGGCGGCATACTTTGGCGTTCCAAGGATCGTGATCTCGGGCGACGCCGGGGCGGCCAGGCCCGGGGCAGCCGCCTATAGGGTGGCCGAGGGCGGCATGGACGCGGTGGAGATTTGCGCGACGCCTTCCATCCCCGCGTTCCTTCGCACGCTGGCCGCCTCGGGATACGACGTGGTCGGCGCGGCATCGCGGGGAGGCAACGCCGGCGCTCCCGGCGCCCCCCGGGGCGCCCCCTGGGCGCTTGTCCTTGGCAACGAGGAGCACGGCTTGGCCCCTGCGGCAGCGTCCTCCTGCACTCGCCTGGTCACGATCCCGGGGAGCGGATCGGTCGAATCGCTCAACGTTTCCGCGGCCGCAGCCATCCTGATCCACGACCTGTGCCTGGGCGTCCCGGAAAAGAAACAACGGGTCCACCGAAACGAATTGCCGCGGGCCGCGTCAGCCCAATGATCCGCCTGCCCATTTTTCCAAGAAAACAACCTCACAACCCATGAAGAAAATCGCCCTGGCTCTCGCGCTCCTTCTCGCCCTTCCACTTCTCCCCAAGGCCCTGCGCGCCGACGACACCCCGGCCGCGGCCCCCGCTCCCGCGGTCGTGGCCGCCCCGGCCGGCGCTCCCGCCGAGGAGAAAAAGACGGACCTGGAGCTGCGGATGGACAAGATCGGCAAGGCCTTCAGGAAACTCCGCAAGCAGGTCGCAGACCCGACGCAAAACGAATCGTCCCTGGATCTGCTCAAGACAATGCAGGATGCCGCCAAGGAGGCTGTCACGTTCACCCCTGAGAAGGCCGCGGACCTGCACGCAGACCAGCGCGCGAAGTTCACCGATGACTTCAAGGCCGGAATCCAGGATCTGCAGGGCCGCTTTGCAAAGCTCCAGGCCGCACTCGAGGCCGGCAAGAACGACGACGCGCAGGCGATCGTAAAGGACCTCGTGGATTTCGAAAAGAAAGAGCACAAGGAATTCAAGAAGGACAAGCCCCAGTGATGCCGCCGCGCTCGGCCTCTTAGGCGAGCGCGCGCTTCAGGTCGGCTGCCTGCCGCCCAAGGGTCCCTATCTCGGCCGCGAGCTCGGCGTCCGTGTAGACCGGTGCGAATTCCTGGATGTCGGCCGCGGTGCCTGCAAGGGCAGCTGCGCCGACCATCTTCGATAGCGACAGGAGCCGGTGCGCCGCCGCCGAGACCTCGTGGCGCGCCCCCGAAGCGTGGGCCCGGGCCACCGCTTCCAGGGACTCGTCCAAAGCAGCGACATAGTCTGATAGCTCGCGGCCTTGCGCGGAACCCTCGGCGCCGCGCAGGACAAGGCGCAGGTCGAGGCACTCGACCCGGCGATCCGCCGGCTCATCGGCAGGTCGAGCGGGGCGATGGGCGAGGCACCCATTGGACAGAAGCAGGGCGTGGAGCTTCTCCGGGGTTATGGGCTTGGTGATACAGGCGTCCATCCCCGCGGCCAGGCATCGTCCCTGGATCTCTGGACCGGAGTCTGCCGTGGTTGCGAAGACCAGCGCCCGTGCGCCAGCCGCCTCCTTTTCTCGGAAGCGGCGCGCGACCTCCGCGCCATCCATGCGGGGGATATCCCTGTCGAGGAACACAATGCGGAAGGCGGCCGAAACGAGCAGGGCGAGGGCTTTCTCGCCGTCGGAAGCGAACTCAACCTCAAAGCCCAGGTCCCGGAGCATCCGCCCGAGGGCGCGCGCATTGTAGCCGATGTCCTCGACGACGAGGACCCGCCCTCCGCCATCCTCTGCCTTGGCGGCACCCGGCTCGCGCTCGGATGCGGCCTCCAGGGGAAGCCGCAAGAAAAAGGCGGATCCCTGGCCCGGCGCGGACGAATAGCCCACCGAGCCGCCCATCCGCTCCGCCAGGGTCCTGCTAACGGCGAGCCCAAGTCCCGTCCCGGGTATCGCGGCGGTGCGGGCGGCCTTCATGCGGGAGAAGCGCAAAAAAAGGTTCTTCTGCTCCTCCACCGGGACCCCGACACCGTCGTCGACCACCATGTAGACGACCTCACCTCCCTCGGAGCGCGCCGATAGGCTCACCGTCTTTCCGCCGAACTTGAGGGCGTTCACGGTGAAGTTGACCATCACCTGCTGGATACGGGCCCCGTCCCCCATAAGGAGCGCCGGGAGCGCAGGATCGACTGCGACGTCGAGACGTGCGCCAGCCGCCCTGGGCTCGAGCATCTCGAGCACGTTTCCGAGGATCCCCACCGGGCTGAAAGGCGAATGCACGATCTTGTAGGCCCCCGCCTCAACCGCGGCGAAGTCGAGAACATCCTCCACCAGTGAGGACAGGAAAAGGGCGCAGCCGCGCAGCGTCGCCACGAGTTCCTGCTGCCCGGGACTCAGGGGCTCGCGCGAGAGCTCGAGCGCTGAGGAAAGGATTCCTCCCATGGGGTTGCGGATCTCATGGCTCATGTTTGCCACAAACTCGCTCTTTGCGGCGTTGGCTCTCTCAAGCTCGCGGGTCCGCTCGCGCACCATGGCCTCGAGTTTCTCTGTACGCCGCACCAGGGAGCGGGTGCGGAGCCTGAGAAGGCCTATGACCCCGAGAGCCGCCAACGAGGCAAAGGCCGCCCGTGCCAGGGGGGCGCGCCACCAGGGAGGCGCAACCTCGAACCGGAGTGAAGCGGCCTCGCCTATACCGCCCGAGTCCGTCACGAGCCGAGCCCTGAACTCGTACCGGCCCTCCCTGAGCCCCGTCAGGTCCCACTCGGAAGACATGGTCGGCGGCGACCATTGGTCGTCGGCACCCAGGAGCATGGTCTGGAATCGCTCGGATTGCCGCATGCCGTAATCAAGCGAGCTGCACTGAATGTGGAGTCCGCGCTTTGAGTAGGGTAGGACGATGTTCCCCTCGGCTCCTCCGGGAGCGCCCTCATTCCCCTTGGGCCATGCGGCGAGAAGGGGCCTAGGCGGCTCCGTGCGCCGCTCAAGGGCTTCGGGCCCGGCCCGCAGCAGGGCCTCCGTACCGCTGGCCCAAAGCTCGTCGCCGACGGGAGCCCGGAAGACCCGAAGGCAGAGGAGCATGCCGATGCTCGAAATCCCCTCGAGCGAGCAGGGAGCCCAGGAGAGGCCCCTTTCCGAGGGCGTGATCCTGACAACGGTGGCGGACTGTCCGCCTCCCGCGGGTGCGAGGGCCGCCCAAACCGTCCCGTGGCTGTCGGAATTCGAGACGGCCAGCGGGCTTCCCGCGGGAAAGCCCGGCACCGGGACAAAGCGGTCGTGGTCCCGGTCCATGTAGTACGCCGCGTCGTTTGACAGCGCGACAAGCGTGTCGCCCGCTTGGGCCACAAGGACCGGCCCAAATCCTGGCATCGGGCCGAACCGGGGACCCGCGGGCTGGACCCTGGCGTTGCCGGGCTCGGCCACAAAGAGCCCGCGTGAGGGCGTCCCCACCCACACCCTTCCCGTGATCTCGTCGACCACCGTGTCACCGTAGTCGGGAAGGCCCTCGGCCACGACGGCCCGCGTGCCGAGCACCGGGTCGACCGCGACTACCCGGTCAAAGAACGATGCCAGGACCGCGCTCGGCCGGGCAAGCGAGGCGCTCGTTCGGAACACGATCCCGCCCGGGTCCGTGAGCGGCCTAATTCCGTCATCGCCAAGGATCCCGAGCCCATGGAAATGGCCGACTGCAAGGCCCGAGGGAAGGGAGAGAACGCCATAGACGCGGCTTCCCGTTATCCCGATCCCCGTGAATCGGCCAGCTCCGCCGGAATCGGGATCGGCGCTGAGGCGAAGAAGGCCGCCATGGGTGCCCGCGTAAACCGTGCCCGAGTACTCGGCCAGCGAATCGCAGCCGCCCGGCGGGTATCCGCTCGGGGCGCCGTAGACGCCAATTTCCGATCCCATGGCCACCCTTACGATGCTTGAGGGTCCGGTCTCCCAGAGTGCGCCCGCGCGGTCGACGAAGAGAGAGTAGACCTGATTGGCGGGAAGCCCCGACCGCTGGTTTATGACCCTCAGGACCCGTCCCCCATCCGGCTCAACGACCGCGATGCCGCCCTGGAGGGTACCGACGGCAAGCGTTCCATCCCCAAGCCTGGCGACCGTGGTCGGGAGGTTGGCTTGGGCGAAGGCCGAGGCCTCGGTGGCGAGGGGCGTACAGCTTCCGCCGCGAAGCCGCTTGAAGCCATTGGCCGTCAGGAGGAGCCAATCCCGCCCGGTGTCGTCGAGCCAGCGCACCTCCGACTCGCCGATCGCGGAGGCGGGCACGGCCAGCGACGGCCCGTCCGCACCGATCCTTAGGAGGCCCAAGGGAGGGTAATGCACGTACACGGCTGTGGCCGTCCGCGTCGACCACAGGAGGTTTTTCCCAGGATAGCTCCATGCCGAGAATCTCGCCCCATCCCACCGTAGCACCCGCTCGCGCGCCACGAACAAGGCGCCGCGGTCCCCCTCGGCGTAGACCCGCCAGACGTCGCCCAGGCCGCCCAAGCCCTGCGGCAGTTCCGCCATCAGGGAATGGTAGGCGTGCCCGGCACCGGGTTCGAACCAGCCGATCTGGTTTACGCCCGCAACCCAGATCCTTCCCGTGCGCCCGATATCGAGGCCCCTCACGAGGTAGGTGGGCTCCATTTTCTCGGGATGCCACCGGTCCCCATCAAACGATACCAGGGTGTCGCACCCGAAGTAGAGCCTCCCCTCGCTGTCCTGCGCAGCCGACCAGGCCATCGTGGCGACGCCTGTGTCGCGCGCGGTAAAGATGCGCATCGGCGGGACGCCCTCGGCGCCGGCCGGCCCGGCTCGGCACACGCGCGCGGGAAGGCCGCACCCGAGGAAGGCTATTCCTAGGGCGGCCCAGCGGGCTGCGGGCCCTGATGCTTTGGGATGGGCTGAAACGGCGCCGGCAATAGAAATATTTTTCCGTGGGCCGTCATTTAGTTTTCGTACTTAAAACCATGTACCGCGGCCCCTCACGGGTTCGCGATCTGAAAGGAGCGCTCGTCGGAGAACACCTCGCCATCGGGGCTCGTGGCCCGGACGTGCAGGACGTGGGCGCCTGGCGCGAGGTCGGCAGGCAGGATGCCCCGCCACAGGTGATAGCATATTGCAGGGTCCGGGAGCCTCGGCCCCCGGGCGGGCCGCCCGGAACTGTCCTGGGCCAGGAATTCCGAGGCATAGGTGGGATCCCAGCCGAGGATCCTCCTGACGGGATTCCACGCCCGGTCGTCGACACTCGAGGCGACTGCCCATCCGTCGTGCCCGTTGAATACGTTCGCATAGAACGAGACATAGCCCTGCCTCGGGGCCACTGCGGCGGGGACGTGAAGGGCCATCTGCCTGCTGGCGGGCAGGCGCGCCGGGAAATAGTCGAGCGACACGGCCCCCGCTTTGAAGCCGAGGACCGCGTACCCCGGAGGGGTGCCGTCCCACATGGTGGCCGCCGGGATCCCGTCGGCATCCGCGGGCCCTCCCCAGAAACCGCCGGACGCTGCGGCAACGTTGTACTCGTGGAGCGGCTCTGGGCCGTCCCATCCATCGTCGTGCCCATGCATGACGTGGCGCTGGTAGTGGGTGTGGCCCGAGAGGATGAGCACGTGCTGCCGCCCCTTGAGCAAGCCGAAGAGCCGGAGGCGGTCTGCCGCGCGGAAGGTCTCGGCTCCCGACGGATCCGGTGCAAAGAGGGGAATGTGCAGCATGACCACGACCCACTCCGCGCCGTTTGACCCTCGCAGGAGGTTCGCGAGGAACTCAAACTGGTCCTCCCGCAGGCCCCCCACGTAGCGTGGCCCCCCGAGGGGCCGCACGTCATCCAGGGCCACGAAGAGGGCGGGGCCCGCATGGAACGCGTAGGTCGATGGACCGTACACGGACTCGAACGAGGCAACGGCGGCCGCTTCATCCCGCGTCCCCAGCGAGAGGTCGTGGTTGCCCGGAAGGTTATGCCACGGGATTCCCGCCCGCGCCACGACCGTGTTAACCGCGCCGAAAAGGTCGGGTCGGTCGTAGACAACGTCCCCGAGGGTGACTCCAAACGCAAGGTCCGGCCTTTTGCCTATGTGCTCAAATAATCCGCGGGAAAGGTAGCCGACCTCCGCCGATGAGGAGGGCTGGGGGTCTGTCAGGATGAGTGCCTTCAGGTCGTCCGCTTCCCCGGCCCTATGCAGGGGGAAATCGGCGGGTACGCCCGCCGGCGCGCAGTAGAGCGGCAGGTTCGCGCCGTCCACGGGGGTTTGCCAGCCCCGCGGCTTTATGACGAACACCCTCGCCCCGGCCCTGTCCGGAATCTGGTAGGAGCCGGACGCGTCCGTCATGACGACATCGACCCCGTTCGACACCTCGACTGAAGGGACGCCTCTCTCAGCCGGGTCCCTCGTCCCATTGCCGTTGGCATCCTCGAACACGAAGCCGGTTGCGGCGCGCGCGGCCGCCGCGACGAGGAGCGCGGTAGCGAGCACCCCAATCCCGGCTGCGCTGCGTCCGCGCCTCATGAGTGTCCTGCGACCGCGTGCGGGAGGTACGGCGACTCGAGATCGGAGATCTCCTTGTCGGTCAGTCCCAGCGAGAGGGCCGCCACCGCATCCTCGAGCTGGTTCGGCTTCGAGGCCCCGACGATCGGGGCGATGACGCCAGGTCTCTGGCAGAGCCATGCGAGGGCCACCTGCGCGGCGGGCACTCCGCGCTCCCCGGCAATCCGTTGGACCGCCTCGTGGATCGCCCGATCCGACAGCGGGAGCGTCGCGCCGTAGAGGTTGCGCGCGTAATCGTCCGTGCTGGCGCGCTCCGTGGTCGCCTTCAGTCCCCGCGCGAGGACCCCGCGCGCCAGCGGGCTCCAGGGAAGGAGCCCGACCGACTGGTCCGCGCAGAAGGGGATCATCTCGCGCTCCTCCTCGCGGTAGAGGAGGTTGTAGTGGTTCTGCATGGTGACAAAGCGGGCCCAGCCGCGGTCCTGGCTCGCGTGGATCATCTTCGCGAACTGCCAAGCAAACATCGACGACGCGCCGAGGTAGAGGACCTTGCCCTCGCGGACCAGGTCGTCCAGGGCCTGCATCGTCTCCTCGACGGGAGTGTTCGGGTCAAACCGGTGGATCTGGTAAAGGTCCACATAGTCCGTCCCCAGTCGCCTCAGGCTGTCCTCGATCGCGTGGCGGATGTGCTTGCGCGAGAGTCCGCGCTGGTTCGGATCGTCGCCCATCGCGTTGAAGACCTTGGTGGCGATCACGACGCGGTCGCGCCCCGGCCCGAAGTCCCTGAGCGCCCTGCCGAGGACCTCCTCGCTCGCGCCCACGGAGTACATGTCCGCCGTGTCGAAGAAGTTGAACCCGAGCTCGATCGCCCTGCGCAGGAACGGCCTGCTCTCGTCCTCATTGAGGACCCAGGGGCGCCACTTCCTGCTGCCGTAGGTCATGGTGCCCAGGCAGAGCCGGGAAACCTTCAGGCCGGTGCGGCCCAAATTTACGTAGTTCATGAGGGCCTTTATTTGGCGGGAACTGACCCGTGGTGCGCCGCGTGTGCGGCGTAAGCCGCCGTATCCGCCAGCATCGCGTCGATCGTCGCCGCCAGGGGCTCGATCCTCACGAGGCCGGAGAACACCGCCTTGTCGCCGATCGCGTCCTCCAGGACGAAAGCCGGCCGCTGGCTTATCCGGTGCGAGAGGAATTCGGCCGTGCTGCCCGCGACGCGGGCCTTCACGGCCGCCGACTCCGCTCGGGCCCTGAGCTTCCTTGCCGGTATTGCCGAGGCCTTCGCCGCCACCGCGACAGCGTCCTCGATCCTCCCGATTTTGCGGCCGTCTACGAGCGCTGCCCGCGAAAGCGCGAGCCGGACTCTGTCGTCGGTGAATCCGAAGTCCTTGGCGGCCTCCGCCACCAGGCTCGGGTTCTGGAAGGCGTCGGTGCGACCCTCCTCGAACCATCCGGAATTGAGCATCACGGGCGAATGCATCATGGTGCCCCCGCTCCTCCTGTAGAACCACTCGCACTGGTTGAGGGAGACCGGAAAGTCCTCCTGGCGCATCAGGGCGATCCGCCATTCGAACTCGGCGCGCCCCTTGTAACGCGACTTGAGCTCGGCCCAGACGGGCTCGACCCAGTGGCACCATGACGAAAGGACCTCAACATAGTAGGTGACCTTCATGCGGATAGAGGAGCGCCCCGTCGGGCCGGCGTCAAGGGGACTGGCCCGGAATTTGGGCCGGACGGGGGTGCGAAGCGATGGGAGCGCGCAAACACGGCATTGAAATGCCGCCCCGGGGCTGTCTTCCTGCGGTCACATGAACGTACTTGGCATCGACATCGGCGGCTCGGCGATAAAGGGGGCCCCGGTGGACGTCTCCACAGGCAGGCTCCTCGCCGGACGGTTCAAGATCGAGACGCCCCTGCTGCTTTCCCCTTCCGAGATGGCCGATACGGCCGGCATGATCGCCGCGCATTTCAAGTGGAAGGGGCCGATCGGGATCGGTTTCCCAGGGGTCATCCACGGGGGAACGATCCTTACCTCCGCGAACCTGGACAAGAAGTTCATCGGCTGCGACGGGATCAAGCTCTTCAGCAAGGCCACGGGCCTGCCCGTCGCCATGATCAACGACGCGGCTGCGGCGGGTCTGGCCGAGATGAGGTTTGGCACCGGGCGGGAATTTGGCGGGAAAGCCCTCTTGCTGACCCTAGGGACCGGGGTGGGGTCGGTGCTCTTCTTCCGCGGATCGCTTTTCCCCTGCGAGCTGGGCCACCTCAAGATCCACGGGCGCGATGCCGAGAAGCGCGTCGCCGCCTCGGTGAAGCAAAGGAAGGATCTCTCGTGGAAACGCTGGGGGGAGCGCCTGAACAAGTACATCGGAACCCTCGAGGACATCCTCTGGCCGGAGCTGATCATCATTGGCGGCGGGATCAGCGCGAAGCACGCCAAGTATTTCAAATACTTGAATACCCGGGCGAAGGTGGTCCCGGCGGAGTTCCTGAACGAGGCAGGTATTGTCGGCGCGGCGCTCTGGGCCGAACGGGAGCGCCGCGGCTGGCGCAAAAACGGGGCCCGGGGTTTCGCCCGATCGGCTCGGCGCCCCCATCGCGTCGGCCAAGGCATTCCCCAACACGCCGTCCCGTAGGGTTTCCCCGGGCAGCTGGGCTACACTTCCCGCACATGGCACGCCGACAGGATAGGGACTATCTACCCCCCGCCCATCCCTCCCGGCACCCGTTCATCAAAGATTGGTGTAACTTTTGTCCCCCAAGGGGTGTTGTGAGGTCATGCCAATCCATGGCCAGCATGTCCCCGCGCCTCTCAACCGTGTCGGGCGGACGATAGGGGGAATTCTGCCTGCTGTTGGGCGCAAAGCCACTTGCTCGGTGTCAGTTGTGTTGGCGTGGGGAGGCCGGAAACGGCCTCCCCACGCTGTTGTCCCCTTGCAAACGCCTGGCACCGATGCCTTGAACATTTGACCCACGGTCGATTACCCGTGAATGCTACCTCTATGACCGCCCCCCTATCGTCGGGAAACCTTTCAACAGCGGCAGCTGCCAAGCCGCGGAAGAAATCCAAACTGAAGTGGTACCTGATCGGCGCCACGGTGCTTCTGGCCGCGCTTGTCGCCGTTGCCGTCGCAAAGAAGCGCGGGGCCAACAACGGGATCACCGTCACCACCGAGAAGGCCGTTGTCCGGACCATCGTCCAGACCGTGACCGCGACGGGCAAGATCCAGCCCGAGGTCGAGGTGAAGATCACCCCCGAGGTCTTTGGCGAGATCATCTCGCTGCCCTACCGCGAAGGCGCGGTCGTTAAGAAGGGCGACGTGATCGTGAGGATCAAGCCCGACTTCTACCAGGCTCAGGTCGAGCAGCAGACAGCCGCGGTGGCGGCGGCCCGCTCGGGCGCGGTGAACAGCCTGGTCAAGCTGATAAAGGCCGAGGCCGACCTGAAGAAGTACCAGGACCTCTACGACCGGAAGCTCGTCTCGGATTTTGACTATGTGAGCTACAAGACGGCCTACGACGGCGCGAAGGCGGACCGGGAGTCCGCGCTTGCGGGTGTCGACGAGGCCGAGGGCCAGCTCAAGCAGGCCAAGGACTCGCTCTCCAAGACCCAGATCTATGCGCCGATGGACGGCACGGTCAGCTCCAGGTCGTCCGAGGTGGGCGAGCGCGTCCAATCCTCCTCCGAGTTCGCCGGCACCGAGATCATGCGCGTGGCGGACCTGAGCAAGATGGAGGTCCGCGTGAAGGTGAACGAGAACGACATCGTCAACGTCAAGGTGGGAGACGCCGTGAAGATCAGCATCGACGCCTACCCCGACCGCAAATTCAACGGCGTCGTGAGGGAGATCGGTGCGTCGGCAGACAACGGGGGAGCCACCGGGCAGGCCACGGCGGCAACCGACCAGGTCACCAACTTCATCGTCAAGATCCGTGTCTCCGACAAGGAGGTTGCGCTGCGCCCGGGCATGAGCGCCACGGCCGACATAGAGACCCAGACGGCGAAGGACGTCGTATCCGTTCCCATCCAGAGCGTCACGGTCAGGGCCCAGGGCGGCCTCACGGCGGAGGAGCTCCAGAAGAAGAACGCCAAGGACGCAAAGGAGCGCACGGGCAACGAGCAGGACGTAAAGTCGGAGAAGGCCGACGCGATCCGCGAGCGCGAGAAGCTCGTCCGTGTCGTCTATGTCATCGACGGCACCAAGGTTAAGCAAGCCACGGTCGAGACGGGCATTGCGGACAACTCCATGATCGAGGTGAAGTCCGGGATTAAGGCCGGAGACGAAGTGGTCTCGGGCACCTACGCGGCCATAAGCCGACTGCTAAAGGACGGCTCGGTCGTGAAGATCGAGAAGCCGAAACCCGAGGGCGCCGAGGCGGCGAAGTAGGCCGCGCCTGCCATGACGCCCCCCCAGGCACCCGTAGAGGTCCGCCACGTGCGAGACGTCGGCCCCCTCGTGATCGCGATCGAGGGAGTGACCAAGGAGTACAAGATGGGTGACGAGATCATCCACGCACTCCGGGGAGTCTCCCTGAACATCCATAGCAACGAGTACGTCGCGATCATGGGCCCCTCGGGCTCGGGTAAGTCGACGCTCATGAACATGCTCGGGTGCCTGGACACCCCCACATCGGGAAGGTACGAGTTCAACGGCCAGAACGTGGCGACGATGATCGACGACGAGCTGGCCGAGATCCGCAACCGCGAGATCGGGTTCGTCTTCCAGACCTTCAACCTCCTGGCCCGCTCGGATTCCCTTCGCAACGTCGAGTTGCCCCTCATCTATGCGGGCGTGGCCCCTCACGAGCGCCACAAGCGCGCCAAGGAGGCTCTCGAGAGCGTCGGCCTCGGCGATCGCATTCACCACAAGCCAAACGAGCTTTCCGGCGGCCAGCGCCAGCGCGTCGCGGTGGCCCGGGCCCTGGTCAACCGGCCCTCGATCATCCTCGCGGACGAGCCCACGGGAAACCTCGATTCGAAGACCGGGGTCGAGATCATGGCGCTCTTCGACGAACTCTACGAGCGGGGCAACACGATCATCGTGGTCACCCACGAGGAGTCGATCGCCCGGCATGCCCGAAGGATCATCCGCATTCACGACGGCCTCATCGCGAGCGACGGCCCCGCGAACTGAGCCCCAGCGGGTATGGACAGACTCTTCTACGAGATCACCGAGTCGATGCGGATCGCGATGGCGCAGATCCGCGCGAACAAGATGCGGTCGGCCCTGACCGCGCTCGGGGTCATCATTGGCATCGTGGCGGTGACGCTCATGGGGACGGCGATCAACGGCATCGACATCGGTTTCAACAGGAGCCTGGCGGTCATAGGCGACGACATGATCTACGTCGTCAAGTGGCCCTGGCACGGCGTGGACGACTGGTGGAACTACGCGAACCGGCCACCGTTCCACGTCGAGGATGCGGAGACCCTGAACCGGATCGCGGAGGGCACGCCAGGCTCGCTGATCGACGTGGTGGTTCCCACCGCCGGGCGCTCGTCGACCGTCAAATCCGGCCAGAACCAGGCCTCCGGAGTGCAGACGATCGGCTCCACGGCCGACTACGGGCGCACGATCGCCGCGGACTTCCAGTACGGCCGGCTGTTTAACGAAGAGGAGTCCCGGTCGGGGCGCCAGGTATGCATCCTCGGGGTCGACGTGTCTGAGAAGCTTTTCCCGGGAAAGACGCCGCTCGGGGAGTGGGTCAAGATCGACGGCCACCCCTTCCGCGTGATTGGCATCCTGGCGAGGCAGGGCTCGTTCCTGGGGCTGTTCAGCCTGGACAACCAGACCATCCTGCCGATCAACGCCTACCGCAAATTCTTCGACGTGCGCAACGGGCAGGTCCAGCTCCACGTGAAGGTCAAGGACAAGACCAAGATGGACGAGGCCCAGGAGGAGGTCACGGGCGACATGCGCCGCATACGCGGGCTCTTGCCCGGCGAGCGCGACAACTTTTCCGTGGAGCAGCAGCAGGCGTTCAAGGCGCAGCTTGATCCGATCAAGCAGGGGATCGCGTTCGCCGGGCTCTTCGTCACGGGGCTTTCTCTCTTTGTAGGGGCAATCGGCATCATGAATATCACGTTCGTGAGCGTCAGGGAGCGCACGAAGGAGATCGGGACGAGGAAGGCGCTTGGCGCGCGGCGCCGCACGATTCTCCTGCAGTTCCTCATCGAGGCCGTGTCGATCTGCTTCGCGGGCGGGCTCGTTGGGCTAGGGGTCACCTACGGGCTCGGCCTGGCGGTCAGGTCCGCCATGCCGTCGTTCCCCCTGGTCTTCTCGTTCGGCTTGGTCGTAATCTCCCTGCTTGTCTCGGTGGCGACGGGCATCATCTCGGGGTTTGTCCCGGCGATGGGAGCCTCGCGCCTGGATCCCGTCGTCGCGCTCCGCTATGAATGAGATCCTGAAGATGGCGTTCTCCTCGCTCGGGGTGAACAAGCTGCGATCCTTCCTCACCATGTCCGGGATCACGATAGGCGTCTTCTCGGTCATCGGGGTGATGACGGCCGTTTCGGCGCTGCGGGGCTCCATTGAGACCGGACTCAGCTTCCTTGGATCGCAGATCTTCCAGTTCTCCAAGTGGCCGGCGATATCGATCGATGGGAACGACTGGCACAAGTACGCGTCCCGGAAGAACTTCTCCCTTGAGCAGACGCGCCGGTACAAGGAACTCATGGGCGGGACGGCCGACGTCGTATGCCTGTCGTCGTTTGAGTGGAACGTGCCCGTGCAGGCCACCTACGGCGGCCGCAAGACGCCACCCAACATCAATTTCGGCGGCTCCGACGAGAATTTCCTCGTGGCCAACAGGTACACGATCGACACCGGCCGCAATTTCACGGCGGCCGACATCGATCTCGTGCGCCCGGTCGCGATCATCGGAACCGAGATCATCTCCAAGCTCTACCCCAACGAGACGCCCCTTGGGAAGCTGATCAAGGCGCATGGGCGCACCTACACCGTGATCGGCACGTTTGCCGAGCGCGGGACCTCCTTCGGCCAGAGCCAGGATAACTACGTCGTGGTGCCGATCACCCGGTTCCTGATGGATTTCGGCGCCCAGCAATACACAATCGACATCGCGACGCAGGCGCCGTCCCAGATAAGCTACAACGACACGATGGAGAAGGGGATAGGGGCGTTTCGCATCGCCCGCGGCCTGCGGCCGGGGCAGGACAACGACTTCGAGGTCTACTCCAACGACTCGCTCATTGCATCGTTCGCCAAGGTGGCGGACGTGATCAGCAACGGTGCGTTCATCATCAGCGCCATCGCCCTCCTTGCGGCGGGGGTCGGCATCATGAACATCATGCTGGTGAGCGTGACCGAACGCACACGGGAGATCGGGGTACGCAAGGCCGTGGGCGCGCGGAAGATCGCCATCCTCACCCAGTTCCTCGTTGAGTCGGTCGTCCTGTCGGTGACCGGGGGCCTGCTCGGCATCGTGCTGGGAACACTGGCCGGCGATGGGCTCGCCATGTACCTGTCGGTCTCGGCGGTCTTCCCATGGGGATGGGCCGTCACCGGGGTCCTCGTGTGCTCATTCATCGGGGTGGCCTTTGGGCTGTATCCCGCATGGAAGGCCTCCTCTCTGGATCCCATCGAGGCGCTCCGCTTCGAATAGTCCCCGCTCGGATCCCTTTTGGCATCGCACGCCCGCGCGCCCTGGAATGCACGAGATCCTAAAGCTCGCCTTCGGCTCCCTCGGGGTGAACAAGCTCCGGTCGTTCCTCACCATGTCCGGGATAACGATAGGCGTGTTCTCGGTCATCGGCGTGATGACCGCAGTGTCGGCGCTGCGCGGCTCGATTGAGACCGGGATCAGCTTCCTGGGCTCCAACATCTTCCAGTTTGCAAAGCTGCCCCTGGGTTTGCAGCTCGGGATGGGGGGCGACGCCCACAAGTACGCCTCGCGGAGAAACATCACGCTCGCGCAGGCTCACCGGTACATCGAGCTCATGAGCGGTGCATCCGACGTGATCTGCCTGAAGGCGATCGACAACAACAACCCCGTCCACGCGTCGTACGGGGCCCGGCAGACCACCCCGGACATCGCCTTCGTCGGCACGAACGAGTATTTTCTCCAGGCAAACCAGTTCTCCATCGACACGGGCCGCAATTTCACGGCTGCGGACGTCGACCTGATCAGGCCTGTCTGCATCATTGGCCAGGACATAGTGAAGAAGCTTTTTCCCACGGAAAACCCGCTGGGCAAGCTCCTGAAGGCCAATGACAGGACCTACGAGGTGGTTGGGACGTTTGCCAGCAAGGGCCGGTCTTTCGGCGAAAGCCAGGACAGCTGGATCGTGATCCCCGTCACCCGCTACCTGATGGAATTCGGGGCTGACAATTTCTCCCTCAACATCGCGACCCAGGCGCCGACCCAGGCGCAGTACAATGAGACGATGGAGCGGGGGATTGGCGCCATGAGGGTCGTCCGGGGCCTGCGCCCGGAGCAGGAGAACGACTTTGAGCTCTATTCCAACGACTCGCTGATCGCTGCCTTCGCGAGCATCGCGGATGTCGTGAGCGGCGGGGCATTCATCATCAGCGCGATCGCGCTCCTGGCCGCGGGCGTGGGCATCATGAACATCATGCTCGTGAGCGTCACAGAGCGGACGAAGGAGATCGGCGTCAGGAAAGCGATTGGCGCCCGAAAGGTGGCGATCCTCACGCAGTTCCTGGCCGAGTCTGTGGTGCTTTCCGTCTCCGGGGGGCTCGTCGGGATCCTGCTCGGGACGCTTGCCGGCGACGCACTGGCGCTGTTCCTCAACGCTTCGGTCGTTTTCCCGTGGGGCTGGGCCCTCACCGGGGTGGTCGTGTGCACGCTGATAGGCGTCGTCTTCGGCCTCTACCCCGCCTGGAAGGCCTCATCCCTGGACCCGATCGAGGCACTCCGCTTCGAATAGGCGCCCTAGCCGCGCCGGATCTCGGAGCCCGTGAACCGGATCTGGATCCGGTAGACCTTCTTTAGCCGGCTCTTAACGGCTCCGGTGTGGCCATCCACGTGCTCGGGCACCTCGATCCGGTGGACGTCGACCATCGCGTGGTAGCCGCGCTCCGAGAATATGTCGATCAGCATGGCCAGGGACCGCGGATCGTCCAGGAGGGGGTCCTCGGTGTTCACGAGGGCCGTCCCCGAGATCGCGTGACGAATGACGATCGGCATGATCTTTCGCTCAACGAAGGTCACCACGTGCGCGAACTGCGCATCGTGCTCGAGCTCGTAGGAGTCGAGCCGCTTCACGAGCTCCTGCCTGGCGTGGACGATGATTTCGCTGGCGAGGGGGATCCCCCGGAGCCGGTCCACGGTCCTCGGGTCCAGCTCCAGGGTGCTCTGGTAATCAAGCTCGTGGAGGATGTTCTTCTCGACCTCCCGGAGCGTCCCCTGGGCGTTCACGAAGTGGTAGTGGAAGATCTCCTTTAGTTCCTGGAGGGCTTCCCATGTCTGCTCCTTGAAAACTCGGTAGCGCCGCTGTGCGAGCGCCTTGTCGAAATCCGTCGAGCGCTCCTCCATGAGCTCGCCGATGCCGGCCCTTCGGACCTCCCTGTTGTGGGCGCGCACCTCGACACCGCGCCTGAGCTGGCGGGCAATGCTTGTCGCCTCGTCCACGAAGAGCACCATGATGTGGATCGTCGGCTGCCTGAAATGGATGCTCAGCGGGGTCTTGTAGAACTCCCTCCTGAGGGCGTGCATCTTGTCCACGAGGAGCTTCAGGCACTCGACCTGGACCTTGGTGCGCGGAAATCCGTCTAGGATCACGCCGTCGCGGAACTCCGGCTTGAGCAGCCGGTGGAGGAGCAGGTCGATCACCTCGCGGTCGCCCACCATGCTCCCGGCGTCCTTGAAGCGGCGCGCCTCGGGCGAGTCCAGGAGCGAGCTGATCACGATCGGCCCGCACGTCAGGCCGCGCGCCTTCGCGATGAAGGTCGTGTTGGTGCCCTTGCCGGCGCCGGGGGCGCCCCCGAGCAGGATGATCTCCTTCGGGAAGCGCAGGTTCTCGCGGCCGATCTGGGCCTCGAGACGCTGCCACACGGCGCTGAAGATCAGCTGCGCGTCCTTGATCTCAAGGTCGGTGATCCGGGGCGCGGCCGGGGCCGGCGCCGCGACATCGTTCGCCGGCTTAGCGGGTTCTGGGGGCATCGTAGGGTTCCCGCACGCTCAGATTGGGCACCCCCGCTGGCAAGCTTTCTATGGGAACCACACCGGGACGTCGCGGTCGAATAACAGTGCTATCTCGGTGGGCGTAAGCCCGCGAGAGCACTTAGTTGAAGCTGGACCTGGCGGGGTCGCGCAAGCGACCCCGCCTTGGCTTTTTTTGGGGTCCCGTCTTGCACGGCGGGAACCCCCTCTGGAGTTTCTTTGTCATTGGCCCCCACAGATTGGTGGGCCAGACTGCCCGCCTTGAGACCATGCGCGTATTAATCGTGGACGACGAACCCTCGATCCGCCGGACGACGCGGATCGCCGTTGAGTCCGCCGGTCATGCCGCCGTGGAGGCACCCAACGCCGCGCGGGCCATGAAGGCTGCCGAAGACGAGGGCTTCGACGTGGTGTTCCTCGACCTGAAGCTCGGGGCCGATGACGGCCTGGAGGTCCTGAACCGACTGGTGCGGCTGGAGCCCGCCCCGGCTGTCGTCATGTTTACCGCGTACGCCAACATTGCCACGGCCGTCGAGGCCATGCGAAGGGGCGCCTTTGACTTCATCCCAAAGCCGTTCACGCCCGACCAGATACGGGCGGTGCTCTCGAAGGTTTCCAAGGCCAACATCCTCGAACGCCGGGTTGAGGCCCTCGAGAACGACCTTGCGTCGGGTGCGCCGCCTGTGGACCTCGAGTCGGCTGAGCCCTCCATGGTCCGGGCCGTGCAGATCTCCTTCAAGGCGGCGGAGACCGATGCGAACATGCTGATCCTGGGGGCGAGCGGCACCGGAAAGAGCGTTCTTGCCCGTGAGATTCACAAGCGAAGCGCCCGGAAGCAGGCGGCCTTCGTGACGGTAAACTGCCCAAGCCTCTCTCGGGAGCTCTTCGAGAGTGAGCTCTTTGGGCACGCCCGGGGTTCGTTCACCGGGGCGATTGCCGAGACCTCGGGCAAGGTTGCCGCGGCCGACGGGGGCACGCTCTTCCTGGACGAGATCGGCGAGATGCCGGCCGAGATCCAGCCGAAGCTGCTTCGCCTTCTCCAGGAGCGCGAGTATGAGCGGGTGGGCGAGGCGATTCCCCGGAGGGCCGATGTCCGCGTGATCGCCGCCACAAACCGTGACCTGGCTGCGGAGGTAAGGGCAGGGCGCTTCCGCGAGGACCTCTTCTACAGGCTCAATGTGATCGCGGTCACGTTGCCGGGCCTCAGGGACCGGCCCGCGGACCTGAAGCGCGTTGCCAACGGGGCTCGCCGGTACTTTGCAAGCCGCGCCGGCAAGGGAGACATCGAGTTCTCCCCAGAGGTGATGAGCGCCTTCGGCGGCTACCCCTGGCCGGGGAACCTGCGCGAGCTGCGAAACGTGATCGAGCGGGCCGTGATCCTCGCGCCCGGGGCCAGGATCGAGCTTTCGGACCTGCCCGACGAGTTCGCCTCCAACCGCAAGCAGGCCGTCACGGTGGGCTCACGCGCCACCCTCGACGAACTCGAGGCCGAGCACATCAAGCGGATCCTTGCCACCTCGCGCAACCTCGACGAGGCAGCCGGGACTCTCGGCATCGATCCGGCTACCCTGTACCGCAAGCGGAGCAAGTTGGGACTCCTTTGAGCCGCGCCCCGGGAATGCTTCGCACGCGCCTGTTCTTCGGGCTCCTGCCGCTGCTCCTGGTCACGGTAGGCGTCGGGGCGTATGCGATCCGGGTGTGCCATGAGCTGGCCGGCCCCGTTGAGAGCGAGCTTGTCGGCGCAAACCGGGCTGCGCTCGGGTTGCGCGACATGCGCTCCATGGCAACCCTCATGTCCAACGCCCTTGCCTTTGGCGGCGCCTCGGACCCGATCGGGGCCCGGCGCCTCCTCGAAGAGCGGCGCGCCGCGTTCACGAAGGAGCTCATGAACCAGTCGGCGGCGTCTGCGGGAAAGCCGCGGGGGCGCCTTGTGGAGAGCCTGGACGCCGCGTTCCAGGATTACTCGGCCCGGTGCGACCGGATGCTAGCGGCCGGGGGCGGCGCATCGCTCGAGGACTTCAGGTCGAACCAGGACGCCCTCTACAAGGTGTTCGAGGTCCTGGACCGGCTGACCGGGAACGACTACGCTGCGTCGAAGGAGGCCGAGGCGCGGGCGGAGCACCTCGCCAGCACGGCCGTCGGCGTCCTTTCCGCGACGATCGGGGCCGGCATCGCCCTGGCGGTCCTTCTTGCGTGGCTCCTGGCCGCCTCGCTCCTAAAGCCCATCAAGGCGCTCACGGGCTCGGCGACCGCCTTGGGCGAGGGCAACCTCGACACCGAGGTGCCGGAATTCTCGCGGGACGAGCTCGGGAGCCTCGCTCGGTCATTCAACACGATGGCAGCGAAGCTGCGGGCGTACCGCGAAGCGACGCTGGCCCGCGTGCTTCGGACCCAGCGGACGATGGAGGCCACGCTCACGTCCGCGCCCGACCCCCTCTTCCTCGTTTCGCGGGAAGGCGCGGTCGAGGTGCGCAACCCAGCGGCCGAGGAGCTCTCCCGGCTCAAGGAATTCGCGAGCGGCTTCCCGCCGGAGATCGCCGGCCACCTCTCCTCCGTGCTCTCCGAGGAGGAGCACTATGTGCCCCAGGACTACGGCCGGGTGGTCACGTTCCGGGTGGGCAGGGAGGACCGCCACTACCTCCCGCGGATTCTCGCGATCGGCGACAAGCTGACGGAGTTCAAGGGGGCCGCCGTGATCCTGCAGGACGTCACCAAGTTCCGGCTCCTCGACGATGCGAAGACGAACTTTGTCGGCACCGTGAGCCACGAGCTGAAGACCCCGCTGACGGGCCTGCGCATGGCCGTTTACCTTCTACTCGAGAAGACCATGGGCCCCCTGGCGCCCGCGCAGCGCGAGCTTCTTGAGTCGGCGCGCGATGACGCGGACCGCCTTCTTAGGATCCTGGACTCCCTGCTCGACCTGACGAGGCTTGAGGCCGGGGCCTCGGCGCTTGAGCGAAGCCCTGTCCCCGTGACGGCGCTCATTGGCCCGATTGCCGACGAGGCCCGCGCCTTCATCGGGGCCGCCGGCCAGACGCTCGACGTGAAGCTTGATCCCGCCTTGGGGGATGTGACCGTGGATGCAAACCGCCTTCGGCACGTCTTCATAAACCTCCTGTCAAACGCCTCGAAATATTCGCCGGCCGCCGGGGTGATCACGCTCTCCGCCGATCCTGCGCCCGAAGGCTACGTGCGCTTTGCCGTGAGGGACCAGGGGGAGGGGATTCCGCCCGAGGCCCTCCCGCACCTCTTCGACCGTTTCTACAGGGTTCCTGGCCGGAGCAAGCCCGGAGCTGGGATCGGGCTGGCGATCGCCCGCGAAATCGTCGTCGCCCACGGGGGCAGCATCACCTGCTCAAGCACGCTCGGAACCGGCTCGGAGTTCCATTTCCTGGTGCCGACCCGGTAGGCGCCCGCTTTGGGGCGCGCTCAGGCCGCGCTCATGCCCTCCCTTAGGAGTGTCAGGAACTGCTCCGCGCCGCGGCTTTGGTAGCGCTGCATGTGCCTAAGGACCGCGATCTCGCGGACCGGCTTCGCATCCTCGAGCGTCACATACGCCAGCGACGCGTCATCCTCGGCGGAACGCGCCCCGGCCGGTAGGATCGAGATGCCCTCGCCGATCCCCACCAGGGCCTTCACGGTCGCCACCTGCGCGCAGCGCGAGCCGATCTTCGGCTCGAAGTGGTGGTCACCGCAGAACCGCCTCACGTCGGCCGCGAGCGAGCTGAGCGAGCCCATCAGTATGAAGGTCTGGTCGGCAAGGTCGGCCGCGGTCACCGTGGCCTTCAGGGCCAGGGGATGATCCTTGGCGACAGCCAGGATAAGAGACTCTTTCCAAAGCACTTCCATCAGGATGTTGGGTTCGGTGACCGGGGGTGCGGCCAGCGCCATGTCGAGTTCGCCGTCGAGAAGGGCAGGTATCAGGTTCGCCTTAAAATCTTCCCGTATATTAACATGCAGATTCGGATACCGCTTTCGGCAACGGCGGATCATGGCCGGCAGAACATAGGGGGCGACC
>Ga0302196_10000948_pt1 | contig 27580 bp, 19 predicted proteins | sample II_Bog_N1_3_FD_198794 | JGI IMG/M metagenome (GOLD analysis project Ga0302196, IMG submission 198794) | Peat permafrost microbial communities from Stordalen Mire near Abisko, Sweden - II_Bog_N1_3 | ecosystem: Environmental > Terrestrial > Soil > Wetlands > Peat | place: Sweden: Abisko...
TCGAGTGAACACGAGGGACGCGTCAAAACCCGTCCAGAGGGGCCCGCGCCCTCATAATCCGCAGGTACGTGGTTCGAGTCCACGCACCGCCACCATTTTCCTCCTCTGGAAAATCGGCATTCGCTGTCTTGGGCCTGGCCGCTGGCGTCGAGCGGCCCTGCCCGGCGCTCCGCCAAAAAGGCGAAAGCGCAGACCCAAAAATCCGCTCAAGGGGTCTGCGCCGCAGCGCTGCCAGAGGCCGGGCTCGAGGGAGGCAGCTGGCTGGCCCGGAGCAGATCGCGCCAGGTCACGATCCCGACCAGATCCCCTTCCGCGGTGACCACCGGCAGCGAGGAGATCTTCCTCGAGAGCAGCAGGGCAATCGCGTCGGCCAGCGCAGTCTCGGGCGCCACCGTGATGAGCGCTCTGGTCATGATCTGGTGCGCCTTCTTGTTGACGGTCGCGACGTCCTGCGGGCGCTCGGACAGCGTCCCAAAGAACGGGCTCATGTTCCGCAGCAGATCGCGGTCGGAAATGATCCCCTGCAGCTTGCCGCCGTCGACGATGAGCAGGTGGTGGAACCCGGCCTTTTCGAAGATCGACTTGATCGATTTGAGATCGTCGTCGGGGCGTGCGGTCACGAGGCGGGTCGTCATGATCGATGCGATCTGCATGTCACCTCCTCGCTCAATCATAACTCATGAGCTGCATCCCTCTGGCGTGGCGAGCGGGAGTGACGCCCTCGCGCCCGGTCGAGGGTGCGGAGCCGCCCAGCCGGACCTCCGCGAGACAACAATTGCAGGTCCAAGGATATAAAGGACGAGTTGTCATGTCTCCGATGGGGAGACGATCGTTGGAGGTCCAAGCATTTTGTTGCACATCGACAGTGGGCGATCTAGATCTCTCCCAAACATGGAGCCGGGCTCCGCGCTGGGCGCAGGGGCTCTTTAAGAAGAGAAGAAAGGGTGGAGACTGCGGTGAAGCGAATTCTTGTCGGTCTGGTGCTCGGAGCTCTTGCAGCTTGCGCTCATACACAACAACCGCCGGCGGAGGCGAGGCAGCCAACGTCCGCGCCAGCGGCACAGCCGCCCGCGCCGCCGCCCGCCCCCGCGGCCTCGACGCCGGCCGCGGCGACGGCCGAGTCGACAACGCCGGCGAGCGTCTACTTCCGATTTGACAGTGCGGACATCGCCCGCTCCGATGCCGAGACGCTGGCCACGTTGGGCGTGCTTCTCGCCAAGCATCCAGAGATGAAAGTGAAGATCGAAGGCAACTGCGATGAGCGCGGCTCCGAGCAGTACAACCTCGCCCTCGGGCAGCGGCGCGCGGAGGCCTCCAGGAAGTATCTGGAGAAGATGGGTGCAAAGCCTGCGCAGCTCGAGGCGATCAGCTATGGGAGCAGCCGGCCGCGCGCGCAGGGGCACGATGAAGAGTCGTGGAAGCAGAACCGGCGCGACGACCTCGTCCCCAACTCGCTTCCGCTCCGATGAGCGTGTCCAAGCAAGTCTTGTCGGTGCTGGTGCTGGCGTTGCCGCTCGGGTGCGCCACCATCGGCAAGAACTTCGACTCTTCACAGCTCTCGTGGCTCAAGAGCAGCGAAACCACCAAGTCGCAGGTGCTGGAGAAGCTGGGCCAGCCCTGGCGCGTCGGGCTCGACTCGGGCGATCAGACTTGGACCTACGGATACTATGAGTATCGCGCCTTCAGCGACAGCAACTCGAAAGATCTGGTGCTGCACTTTACGCCCGATGGCGTGGTCAAGACTTACACGCTGAGCACCTCATTTCCGGACGAGCGCTCGAAGCTGGACCCCGTCACGAAATGAGTGCCTCCCGCGCCGGGTGCGCACAATCGCCATGGCTGCGATAGCACCGCCTCAATCCAGGACGGCGCCGCAGGCCCAGGACACTCGGTGGTGGCGCGCGCCGCCGCGCGCGCTCAAGCTCCTCGGGCCCCGCGGGGAGCTCGCGGCAGCGCTCCTGTTTCTCTCTTGCTTGAGCGCCGCCGCGCTGCTGGCCTGTTTCTACAGCGGGCATACCCTCGATTACGGAGACGCCGAGGCGCACCTCAACATCGCGAGGCGCGTGTTCGATTCGCGCACGCCCGGCTGGCGGCAGATCGGAACATTCTGGCTCCCGCTGCCCCACCTGTTGATTCTGCCCTTCGCGCAGAGCGACCGGCTGTGGCGCAGCGGGCTGGCGGGCGCGATCCCCTCGGCGCTCTGCTTTGTTTTCTCCGGACTCATGCTCTTCGCCGCCGCGCGGCGGCTGTTGGGTGGCGCCAGCGCAGCGGCGGCCGCACTGCTGACGTTCGCGCTCAATCCCAATCTGCTCTATCTGCAGTCGATACCGATGACGGAGCCGATGTTCTTTGCCTGCGTCTGCGCGCTGTTCTATTTCGCAGTTCGCTATTGCGATACGCATGCCTGGCGCGATGTCGCTGCGGCCGGACTCTGCTCCTGCCTCGCCTCGCTCGCTCGCTATGAGGGATGGTTCTTGATTCCATTTGCCAGCGCCTACTTCCTGCTCGCTGGCGGGCGTGCGCGCTGGAAGATCGCGCTGGTCTTCGGCGCCATCGCCTCGAGCGGACCGCTGCTGTGGCTCTTTCACAATTGGTGGTTCTGGGGCGACGCGCTTGAGTTTTATCGGGGGCAATACTCGGCGCACTCAACCTATCGGCGCGCGCTCGCCTCGGGGGCGGCTCCATACCAGGGAGATCACAGCGTGCGCCTGGCGTGGCTCTACTATCGAAGCGCAGCCGAGCTGTGCCTTGGGTGGCCGCTCATTCTGCTGGGGGCCGCGGGCACACTCTGCATCTTCTTCCGGCGCGAGTTGCGGGCCCTCCTGCTCTTGCTGCCTGCGCCGCTGTTCTATGTATGGACATTGTATTCGGGAGGCATTCCCATCTTTGTTCCACAGCTCTGGCCTCACGCCGCCTACAATACGCGGTATGGCCTCGCCGCTTTGCCGTTCCTCGCGCTTGCGGTGGGTGCGCTCATTGCGCGGGCGCCGGCCCGGCTCCAGCGTTCGGCGGCAGCGCTGGCGGTGCTCGCGGTGATGGCGCCGTGGCTCGGCAGCGCAGGCCCGTCGGCATCGATCTGCTGGACAGAGGCACAGGCCAGCTCCATCGCCAGACGTGCCTCCACCGCGGACGCCGCGGCATTCCTTCGCGCGCACTATCAACCCGGCGACGGGATCCTCATGAGCTTCGGCGATCTCACGGGCGTGCTCCGCGAGGCCGGCATTCCCCTGCGGGAGGCGCTGATTCAAGACAACGGTGGTTATTGGCAAGCGGAAATCGCCGGGCAGACCGCGCGCATTCCGGAGGCCTGGGCGCTGACGGCCGCCGGAGATCGAGTGGCGGAAGCGGTCCATTCGCCGAGCCTGGCGGGCGCAGGATTCCATTGCCTCGATACGGTCCACGAGCGCGGCGCGCCGACCGTGCAAATCTACCGGCACAACTGATTGAACCCGCAGGTGGCAGCCAACGAGATCGAGACGGGATCACCCTATGAAGACCAGAGCAGCCGGAAAAGCAGCGCGCTCCAAATCGCCGCGGCAACCCGGCAGCGCCCAGCTCCGCAGCCCGAAATCCACCGCCTCCGGCAGTCCGGCGCTCGACGCCGCGTCGGTGCTGAACATCTTGAGCTTGCTGTGGCGTGTGCATCACGGGCTGCAGCGGATCTCGAAAAAGATGGAGCGTGAATTGAGCGTCACCGGGCCGCAGCGGCTGGTCGTGCGGCTCCTCGGCGAGTCGCCCGGCATGACCGCCGGCGATCTCGCGCGGACCATGCACCTCGATCCCGGAACCATGAGCGGCATTGTCCAACGTCTGCAGCGCGATCGGCTGGTGCGCCGGGCCGCGGACCCGCACGACGCGCGCCGCTTTCTTCTCGCGCTCTCTCCGCAAGGACGGGAGCTGGCGGCGCGCCGCAGCGGGACCATTGAAGAGCGCGTCAGCAACGTGCTCGCGGCGATGGATGCGGGCAGCGTGAAAGGGGCCGAGCGCGTGCTCGAGTCGCTGGCGAACGCGCTGCTCGATGGGTGAAAGTCTCTCTCGAGAGGACGAGTGTGCCTGAGAACGAGAGCAAGCCAGGCGAGGCCGAGGCAGAGGCGGCCGGGCACCCGGTGCAGCGCGCGGCCTCCACTGCGTGGCGGGTCTATCGCGCCGTCGACAAGCTCGATCACTGGAGCGGCGGAGGGCAGACGCTCGCGCTGGTGGTCAAGATCTTTGGCTGGGTCGGATTGCTCTGCGTCTTGGGCGCGCTCGTCGTCAAACTCAATGACGTGGCCCGGCGGCTGGATCCGGTGACCAACGGAATTGCCCATCTGGCGGCGCGCCTCGAAGAGTCGAAAGCGCAGCTGACGCACGAGAATGAGCAGCGCCGGGAATCGGCGAAGCGGCTCGAGGACGCAACCCGGAACCTGGAGGCAGGGCTGACGAGATTGCAGGAGGCGCTGGCGGGCGCCAGCGGGGCCGAGGCGCAGGCGACGCAGGCCGCGACCGATGTCGCGCAAGGCTTTCGCAGCGCGCTGGAGCGGCTGCGGAGCGAAGACGAGCAGAGCGCGCAGAGTGCGGCGCGGCTGCTCGATGCGCTGGACCAGTCGCAGCGCGCTCTCGGTCAGGTCAGAGAAGCCCTGGCCAGGCAGAGCAGCGAGTTTGGCAAAGCCAGCGCCGATGCGCTGACGGCCGCCGCCGGCGCGGCAGACGCAGGACGTGCGCTTGCCTCATCCGAGGAGCAGGCGCGCGAGCAGCTCGGCCAGACGCAACACACCCTCGCGCAGCTTGACACCGCCAAGCTCCAGGCTTCCCTCGCCCGAGCCAACGCGGCCGCCGACGAGCTTGCGCGGGCTCTCGAGCAGGCAAAGGCGCCCGCGACGAAAGCATCGGGAGTGGGAGCGGTTGCAAAAGAGCCAGGCGTCAAGGCGCCTGCGGGCGCGGGTGCAGCGCCGCCGTGAAGTCCTCCCGGCCCCTCGAACTCGCCTTCTGCGCCGCGGTGTTCGAGCCTGCATGTTCGAGCCTGCATGTTCGAGCCTGCATGTTCGAGCCTGCATGTTCGAGCCTGCATGTTCGAGCCTGCATGTTTGTCTGCGGCCGTCCGCGCCCGCGACCGCACACGCTGGATGAAGCGGCGCACCGGCGGAGGTCGCGTCGCGCCTCGGTGGCCGCGCTGCTGATAGATTGTCGGGCGTGAGCGCCTACTTCACCTGCGCTGCCCTCGAGCTACCCCATCGATTTGGCGCGATCGGTGCGCAGCTCGATGAGCTGTCGCGCCAGCTGGAGCGGCTCGGCCCCGTCGAGCTGGCGCTGCTCCCCGAGTGCGCGCTGACTGGATATCTCTCGCCCGCTGGCGAATTCGATCTGCGCCCGTTCGCCGAGCCGCTCGACGGACCGACCAGCGCGCGCGTCGCGGCGCTGGCGCGCCAGCACGGCATTGCGCTCGCGGCCCCCTTGATTGAACGGGCGGGAGATCGCGTCTTCAATACCCACCAAGTATTCGACCGAGAGGGGCGCCGTGTCGCGCATTATCGCAAGCGTCACCCTTGGTATCCCGAGCATTGGGCCACTCCGGGCGACCTGCCGTATCCGCTCTTTGCATTGAATGGGTGGAACGTCGCATTGGCGATCTGCTTCGATGTGCATTTCCTCGCCGACGAGGCTGCGCGCGAGCTGCGCCTGGCTGATGTGCTGCTCTTTCCCTCCGCATGGTGCGAATCGGGCGCGGACTCGCGCGACTCGCTGCTGCCTGCGCTCGCGCGCCAATTCGCGCTCTCGATCCTCCATGCCAATTGGGGCCCCGGCGAGCCGCGCATCGCAGGGCAGGGCGGCTCGCGGATCCTCGGACGCGACGGCCGCGAGCTGGCCCGCGCCGCCGTGGGGCAACGGCTCATCTCGGCCCGGCTCGAATCGCGCGCTCGCGGCTGATTCATTTCTTTCGCGCTTCGTGAGAAGCCCGCGCTGGTGACCGTTGCGTGACATGCGCCGCGTACGGTGAGAGGGCATGGCGCCCGATCCAACCAACCCCGCCGTTTCGCTCGCAGAGCCCGCCGCCGCAATCCCGCGCGTCAAGCCCCGCCTGCGCGGCATCTCACACCTGCTCGCGCTGCTCACGTTCGTCCCGCTGGTGCTCTGGCTCATGTCGGTCGCGCGCGGCGGCCCGGTGGCGCAGGGCGCGGCGGTCTATGGCGCATCGATCGTGCTGATGTTCGCCACCAGCTCCGTCTACCACTGCTTCCACTGGGCGGAGCCGGTGCGCGCGGTGCTCGGCCGCATCGATCACTCGGCCATCTTCCTGCTCATCGCGGGCACCTTCACGCCGTTCGGACTGCGCATCGGGACCGCGGGCGGGCAGGTCGCGCTCGCCGCGCTGTGGACCGGCGCGCTCATCGGCATCTATCTGGTCGTGCGCCCGCAGAGCGTCGGCAAGCGGCTGCGCTCCGCCATCTACGTGGGGCTGGGCTGGGTGATCGTGCCGCTGATTCCGTCGCTCTACGCGACCCTGGGCGCGCGCTCGCTGCTGCTGCTCTTCGGCGGCGGCCTGCTCTACACGCTCGGCGCCATCGTCTATGCCACGCGCCGCCCCGACCCGTTCCCGCGCACGTTCGGGTTCCACGAGATCTTCCATCTCCTGGTGATCGCCGCGGCCGTCTGCCACTTTGCCGCCGTGCTCGCGCTCGCGCGTGCGGCCTCGCATCATTGAACGAGGCTTGTAGACCGTCCCACCGAGGCGGGAGGACTCGCCGGGTTGAAACCGCTTCTCAGAAGCAGCCAGGCGTCTCGCGAAGCCGTGGATCGGTCACAAGCCGCTCAACGCGCTGGCGCGCAGCCGCGCGCGTTGGAGCAGGCGGAGCTGGCAGGGAACCGTCGCGCCCGAGCGCGCCGAGGAGCTGTCCGCGCACGGCGGCCCCGCCGGACCTGCGCGGCGCGCGTCTACTCCGAGGTCGACGAGTCGCAGGCCGCGTAGCAGCTGCACTCGCGGGTGATCCCGTCGCCCTCGACGCAGACGGCCTGCGAGCCGGAGAGGCAGGCGGTGCACGCGTTCTGCATGCCCGCGGGCACGCCGGCGTCTTCGGGCACTTCCTGCGAGGGCGGGCAGCTCGCGGGGAGCGTCAGGTTGCAATCGAACGAATTGCACCCTGCGAGGATGGACAGGGAGAGCGACGCGATCAGCAGCTTGGAGGCGAGTGCGGCGAGGCGCATGTCTTCGATCCCTCGAGAAAAGAGTACTTAGCCGGAGAACCGATCGACGCGCCAGCGCGATCCCTCTCCGGCGTCGAGATGAAACCTGTTCGTGACTTGCTGACCGCCGTTGGTCTCAGCAGCGCACCGATGCGTTCGCGGAGGCGCGGGCGGCGCGACCTCAGCCCGACACGAACGCGGCGAGCGCCTCGTCGACGGCGTCGAGCGGCCCGAGCTCTCCGCGCGCGCGGCAGAGGATGAGCGCGCCTTCGACGGCCGCGAGCGCCAGGGCGGCCGCGCTGCGCGCCCTGGCCTTGCTGAGCCCGGCCGCGTGCAGCGCCGCCTGCAGCTCGTGCTCCCACGCGACGAACACGGCCGCCGCGCGCTCGCCCAGCGCCGGGTGCTCGAGCCGCTCGTGCGCCACCGCGGCGATCGCGCAGCCGGCCTGGCAGCCCGAGCGCGCCAGCACCGCGCGCCAGGCCTCGACGAAGCGGCGCATCACCTGCTTGGGCGTCGAGGCGTCGCGCTGGCGCAGCAGGGCGAGCAGGTGGCGCGCGACCAGCTCCACCGCCTCGGCGGCGAGCGCGTCTTTTCCCTCGGGGAAGTGGTGGTAGATGGAGCCGCGCGGCGCGCCGCTGCGCTCGAGCACCTCGGAGAACGAGGTCCCGGAGAGGCCGCGCTCGCTGAGCAGAGAAGCGGCGGCGAGCACCATCCGTTCGCGCGCGGGCCGCGCGGCGGGCGCGGGAGCTGCCGGCGCGCGATCGGCTGGTTTCTTCGCGCGCGCTGGCGCCGCGGCTGCCCTCTGGCGGGTCTTCGGGTTCATCGAATCGACTTGACTATGACGCGAATCATAGTGATCGTGCCCGCGATTATGACGCTCGTCATACTCGGCCCACCGACCCGCTGGAGAACGCCATGCCCATGATCGACATCGTAGCACCCGAAGGCACCTTTCCCGAGGCGAACGAGGCCGCGCTCCTCGAGCGGGCCACCCAGGCGCTGCTCCGGTGGGAGAAGACGGCCGCCATTCCCTACGCGGTGGCCAACACCGGTGCGTACCTGCACGTGCTGCCCCAGGCGCGTGCGACCGCGGGAGGCAAACCGGACCGCACCGTGCGCGTGCAGATCCTCACGCCGGTCGGCGCGCTCAACCAGGAGCAGCGGGCGGGCATCGTCGCCGACGTGACCGCGGTGGTCGCCGAGGCCGCCGGCGATCCGGGGCTGCGCGAGCGGACCTGGGTGCTGCTGCACGAGGCGGTCGACGGCGGCTGGGGGATCGGCGGCGTCGCCTACACCAACAGCGCGCTGACGGCGCGGGTCATCGCCAGCCTCAAACGATAGCGGACACGTCTGGCGCGCGCCGGAGGCGATTTTCAAACCAGGAGAGCGCGGCCGCGCGCGGGCGCTTAGGGTCTCTTCTGCTGGCTGCGGCTCTTGGCTGCGCGGCCGCGGAGGAGCCCCGATGACCCTGCCCATCGCCACGCCGCACAGCCCGCTCGACACGCTCTGGCCTCTCGTCGCCGCCCAGGTGAAGGCGAGGTGGGGCGCGGTCACCGAGAACGATCTCGAGTTCCTCGACCGCACCAAGGAGGCGCTGGTGGCCAAGGTGTTTGAGCGCACGGGTCTCGCGCGCGACACCGCCGAGCGCCAGCTCGACGAGCTGCTCGCCACCATCGCGCCGCTCGCGTCGCTCGAGCCGGTGCCGCCCGCTGCGCTCCGGTTCCCCGCCAGCGGCAACAAGCTGGGAGCCAGCTAGATGCGCGCGCGACGGCTGGCGCAGCGGCTGCGCGCGCTGGTGTCGGAGGCCGCGGACGCGCTCGGCCGGCTGCTCGCCGGACCTGGAACGCCCGAGCTCTGCCCGGTGCGCGCGAGCGCGCCGCCGCGCCGCGCGCGCTGACTTCGCGCCGCGCGTGTGCGCGCGATCACGCCCGCACTCTGCTCCGCCGGATATAGACGCGGCATGGATCCGCCAGGCCCGCTTTCGCAAGCTTCAACGCGCACCGTCCCGAAGAACCGGCAGCGGCCGCTCGTCACGCTGGCGATCTGGCTGGGCCTGCTGCTGCTCTTCGCCGCGCTCTATTCGGTCGGTCGTCGCTCGGGCGCCAGCTCGCCAGCCGAGTCCGACGGCGAGCCGACCGCGCTGCCACTGCAGCGCTGGGCGCTGCTCATTCCCCCCGCCGCGGCGCTCCTCCTCTCGCTCTGGTTCTGGCTCGTGCGCCGGCGGCTGCCGGCCGCGGTGCGCGAGGGCGGGGGGCGCGAGCTGCCTGTTCCGAGCGCGCCGCCGCGCGCGCCCGAGCCGGTCGCTCCGCCCGTGCCGCGCACCTTCGCGGGCCAGTCGGAGGGCCGCGCGATCGAGCTGCGCATCGACGACGAGGGGCTGCACTGGTCGTCGCCCGCGCGCCTGCTCAAGCCGGCCGAGCAGCTCGACATCCCCTGGAGCGAGCTGCAGACATTCGAACTCCAGCGCGCGAGCCCGGTCTGGAGCTCGCTCGGCTGGGGGCTCGTGCTCATCGGCGCGGTCGGGCTCTTTCGCGCCGAGCCGCTCGTGGCGCTGGCGATCCTGGCGATGGGCGCCGCGCTGGTGGCGCTCGGGAGCAAGCTGGCCGCGGGTGAGCTGCGCTTGCGCACCGCCTCGCACGAACTGGTCTTCACCTCGCGCGAGCTGGACGAGGGCGCCGCGCTCGCGCTCCAGCAGCAGTGGCACTCCGCGCGGCCGGAGCTCGCGCCCCGAGGCGAACAGGTCACGGGCTGGCGCGCGATCGGCTTTCTCTTCGCGCGGCCCTACGTGGAGGCCGCGCTGGCGCTGCGGAGCGACGATTCGATCCGCGCGTCCCTGCGCCCGCTGCTCTTCTCCGGCGAGGAGATCATCCGCACCGCGATCGTCCAGCGGCGCCTCGTGGCCATCTGGACCGCGGGCCTCTTCGGCCTGCTCCCGCTCGCGTGCGGCGTCGCGGCGGCGCTGCTCTGGCGCGCGCCCGCGGACTTCGCGCTCGGATACTTGGGGGCCTGGGTCCCCTGCGCCGTGTTCGCCACGCGCAAGCTGTCGCTGTTTTCGCGCTGGAGCGGCGCCCCGCTGCTGAAGTGAGCGCGGGCGCGCGAACGGCCCGGCCGCGCCGCGCAAGATGGCGATCGGGCGAGGCCCGGTCTGTGCTCGGTGTCACTCTCGGCTGCCGGGGGCCGTCGATTCGCAACAGGCCCGCAATGGTGTTGCATCGCTACAAGACGAGCACCTGACGCCGCCGCTTTTGCACGCGAGCCTCCCGCTCGCGGTCGAGGCGCGGGGGACTCAACCATCCCGGGCGGCGCCCGCGCGGCGGCCGCGACCCCGCCGTCGCCTTCTAGACCAGAGTGCCGCAGGGCCAACTCTTCGGATGACGGCGGCGCCGAGCCCTGTTATTCCGCCCGCCATGGCCCACCCAACCATCCGTCGTGCTGGCGTCATCGGCGCCGGCGTCATGGGCAGCGGCATCGCTGCCCACCTCGCCAATGCAGGCATCGAAGTCGTGCTCCTCGACATCGTGCCTCCCAATCTCACGGACGCCGAAAAGAAGGTCCCGGCGCTGCGCAACAAGTTCGCCGCGGGCGGGCTCGAGAAGGCGCTCAAGGGAAAGCCGGCCGCGTTCTTCCACAAGAACAACGCGCGGCTCGTCTCGATCGGCAACACCGAGGACAACCTCGACAAGCTCTCGTCGTGCGATCTGGTGATCGAGGCGATCATCGAGCAGATGGACGCCAAGCGCGCCCTCTTCGCCAGGCTCGAGGCGACGCTGCCTGCGCACGCGATCGTCGCGTCGAACACCTCGGGCCTGCGCATCAGCGAGATGATGCAAGGCCGCAGCGAGGCCTTCAAGAAGCGCTTCCTGGTGATGCACTTCTTCAACCCCGTTCGCTATATGAAGCTCCTCGAGCTGGTCTCCGGCCCCGATACCGATCCGGCGACGGTCGAGATGATCCGCCGCTTCGGCGAGGACGTGCTCGGCAAGGGCATCGTCTTTGGCAAGGACACGCCCAACTTCGTCGGCAACCGCATCGGCACGCACGCGATGCTCGCGAGCATCCACCAGATGGTGGAGGACAAGCTCTCGCCCGAGGACGTCGACAACATCACCGGCGTGCCGATGGGCCACCCCAAGTCGGCGAGCTTCCGCACCGCCGACCTGGTCGGCCTGGATACCGTGGCGCACGTGACACAGAACTGCTTCGACTCGCTCACCAGCGACGAGGAGCGCAGCGTCTTCAAGCTGCCCGCCTTCATCCAGACGATGCTCGAGAAGAAGCTGCTCGGCGACAAGGTCCGCTCCGGCTTCTACAAGCGCGGCCCCGGCGGCAAGAAGGACATGCAGACCTTCGATCCCTACACGCTCGACTACCGGGCGAAGGCGGGCGACGCGGAGATCAAGGCGACCACCAAGGAGATCTCGAAGATCGAGGACCCCAAGGAGCGCGTGCGCGCGCTGATGAACGACACCGGCCGCGCTGGCGCGTTCGCATGGAAGGCCGTCTCGCGCTCGCTCGCCTATTCGGCCCGGCGCATCCCCGAGATCGCCGACTCGGTCGAGGCGATCGATGACGCGATGAAGTGGGGCTACAACTGGGAGATGGGTCCGTTCGAGACCTGGGACGCGCTCGGCTTCAGCGAGACGCTGGCGCGGATGGAGAAGGACGGCATCCAGCTGCCCGCCTCGATCGCGAAGATGAAGGCCGCGGGCGCGACCAGCTTCTACAAGGGCGAGCAGATCTGGGATCTCTCCGCGGGCAAGTACGTCGCGCGCAAGATCGATCCGCGCAACGCGAGCTTCGACGCGCTCAAGAAGGGCAGCGCGCCGCTCCTCGCGAACGACGGCGCGGAGGCCTGGGACCTGGGCGACGGCATCCTCGGCGTCACGTTCAAGACCAAGGCGAACAGCATCGATCCCGACGTGATCCAGATGCTGCACGACGCGGTGGCGCTCGCCGAGCGCGACTTCAAGGGCATGGTCATCTCCAACCGAGGCGAGCACTTCTGCGTCGGCGCGAACTTGATGCTGGTGATGATGGCGACGCAGAACGACGCCTACGACCAGATCCGCACGATGGTGAAGGGGTACCAGGACGCGACGCAGCGGATGAAGTACTCGCGCGTTCCCGTCGTCGCGGCGCCGTACGGCTACACGTTCGGCGGCGGCCTCGAGCTCTGCATGGGCTCGTCGGCGGTCCAAGCGGCGGCCGAGACCTACTGCGGCCTCGTCGAGGTCGGCGTGGGCTTGATCCCCGGCGGCGCGGGCACGCTGAACATGCTCTGGCGCGCGCTCGAGAACGTCCCGGAAGGCACGCACTCGAACGTCTATGAAGTGGTCACCGGCGTCTTCAAGAACATCGCGATGGCGAAGGTGGCGACCTCGGCCGAGGAGGCCAAGGCGTTCGGATATTTCCGGCGCACCGACGGCGTCTCCTTCGACAAGGCGCGCCAGCTCACCGAGGCGAAGAAGCTCGCGCTCGGCCTCGCGGAGTCGGGCTATCACCCGCCGATTCCACGCGCCTATGTCCTGCCCGGCGAGAGCGGGATGGCGACGCTCGGCATGATGGTCGACACGCTGGTCGCGGGAGGCCAGGCGAGCGAGCACGACGCGCTGATCGCGCGCAAGCTCGCCGAGGTGCTCTGCGGCGGCGTCTCCGGCGCGACCCACGAGGTGACCGAGCAGGAGATCCTCGACCTCGAGCGCGAGGCGTTCTTGAGCCTCTGCGCCGAGCCGAAGAGCCAGGAGCGCATGCAGCACATGCTGATGAAGAACACCCCGCTGCGCAATTAACGCAGTTCCCAAAGTCCAAAGTCCAAGACGCACTAGGAGCCAACAGATGGACATCGTGATTGCAGAGGCCGTTCGGTCGGCGGTGGGCCGCGCATTGAAAGGGTCGCTGACGTACACGCGCCCCGACGAGATGGCGGGCAACGTGGTCGCCGGGCTGCTCGCGCGCGTGCCGCAGCTGAAGGCCGCCGACGTGGAAGACCTCATCCTCGGCTGCGCGATGCCAGAGGGCGAGCAGGGCCTGAACGTCGCGCGCGTGGTCGGCCTGCTCGGCGGGCTGCCCGAAGAGACCTCGGCGATGACCATCAATCGCTTCTGCTCGAGCGGCCTGCAGGCCATCGCGCTGGCGGCCGGGCAGATCGCGGCCGGATATAACCAGGTGGTTATGGCCGGCGGCGTCGAGTCGATGTCGATGGTGCCGATGACCGGCAACAAGCTCTCTGCGTCGCCCGAGGCGATGAAGCGCGTCGCGTCGGTCTACACGCCGATGGGCATCACCGCCGAGAACGTGGCGAAGAAGTTCAACGTCTCGCGCGCCGACCAGGACGCGTTCGCGCTGCGCAGCCAGCAGAAGGCCTCGGCGGCGATCAAGGCCGGCCGCTTCGAGCAGGAGATCGTCCCGGTCAAGGCGATCAAGTACGTCGGCGGCAAGCGGGTCGAGAGCGACTTCAAGGTCGACGAGATGCCGCGCGCCGACACCACGCTCGAGGGGCTCTCGGCGCTCAAGCCCGCCTTCTCCACCACCGGCTCGGTCACCGCCGGCAACGCCTCGCCGCTCTCCGACGGCGCGGCGATGTCGCTGGTGATGAGCAAGAAGAAGGCGGACGCGCTCGGAATCAAGGGGCTCGGGTATTTCCGCGGGTTCGCGACGGCGGGCGTCGACCCGGCGCTGATGGGCATCGGCCCGATCCCGGCGGTGCGCAAGCTGCTCGCGCAGACCGGTCTCAAGGTCAGCGACATCGATCTCTTCGAGCTCAACGAGGCGTTCGCGTCGCAGGGCCTGCACGTGCAGCGCACGCTCGAGCTGCCCGAAGATCGCCTGAACGTCAACGGCGGCGCCATCGCGCTCGGCCACCCGCTCGGCTGCACCGGCGCGAAGCTCGCGGCCACGGCGCTCTACGAGCTGCGGCGCCGCGGCGGCAAGTATGCCGTTGTCACCATGTGCATCGGCGGCGGCATGGGCGCGGCCGGTCTGTTCGAGTCGATTCCTGCGTAGTGCATGGGGCATGCGCTCCTGCAGAGGCGGGCGTTTCCGCTCCCTCCGCAGGAGCTCGCCACGGCCCGCTCGCGGCGGTGGCCGCTGTTCCTCCCTCGCAATTTGAACGCGTCGAAGCGCTCCGGCGAATCCCGCCAGGATAGAGCCGCGCATTGCCGCGCCCGCGAAACTCTACACGCGGGGTGACAAGCCGCGCCGCAGCGGCGCCGTCGCGCCTTACGCCAGACCCGGACACGCGTGTCGCGATCTCTGGCCTCGAGATCCATGTGGCCGTTCTCAATAGCACCAGCTCCAAGCTGCTTAGAGCGACGGCACCGATGCTGCACTTGCCAGCTCGCGTCTCGCTGCCAAGGAGGTCACCATGTCCGCAGTCTCCAGAGCCCAACGGGTTGTGCGCGGGGCCGCGCTCGCCGTCAGTCTGGCCATCCTCACCCTCGGCGGAGGCGCGATGGCTGCCAACGTCTCCGAGACCGCGCCCATCAAGGCGGCGCCAGCGGCGGCGGAGGCGGCTCCGGTCAAGCCAGGCGACTCGGCGATGCAGGACTATGCCGCGCGCGAGCAGGCGCAGGCCGCCAGGCAGCTGCAAGACTTCCAGGGCGGCGACTTGACGATCATCATCGGCAGCAGCGCGGTGCTGCTGGTGATCCTCATCATCGTCCTCGTCATCCTCTTGTAATGAAATCGCTGGCCGCAGTCGGGCTCGCCGCGGCGGCGACGCTGCTATCGGGTTGCTATCGCGGCGGGTCCAAGCCGGTCGATATGAGCCAGCTGGCGCACGGTTCAAACTGGCTGACCATCCGCGGCGTGCCGCAGCTCGAGCAGGATGGCGAGCATGAGTGCGGCGCGACTGCGCTCGCCATGCTGCTTGGCTATTGGAACATGCCGACCCGCCCCGAGGAGATCCGCGCGGCGAGCGGCCAGCCCTCGCAGCAGGGGATATCGGCGGGATTTCTTCGCACCTATCTGCGCGGGCGGGGAATGGAGGCCCATCTCCTCCCGGGGACGATGGCCGACCTGGAGCGCGAGCTCCAAGGCGGCCGGCCGGTTCTGGTCGGTATTCAAAAGAAGCTATCGACGGGCAACTATGCCCATTACCAGCTGGTGGTGGGTATCAATCGCGACGAGGGGGAACTCGCGGTGATCGATCCGGCCGACGGTTTGCGCGAATACTCATTCCATGACTTCGCGCGGGAGTGGGCGCCCGCCAATGCTCTGATGCTGGTGGCGGCGCCTGCCGCTTCCCCTTGAGCGTCGCCGCGGGCGCGCGGCGCCGGCGCTCCAAGACGAGCTGACCGCCTCGCCGTCCGGGCGGTCCGGGGAAGCGGACCCTGACAAGGAGCCTCCGCGACCGCGCCCTCGCTCTCGCAGAAGCTGCGCCGTCCTCGACCGCCCTCGGCTCCATCGCGCTCTTGCTGCTGGCTCTACCTGCCCATGCGGGTGGCCCGATTCGTCAACCAGAAGCTGAATGAGGACCCGGGATATAACGGACATATCGATATATCGACCTATCAGCGGATTGGGACGCGCTGTTCCGCGGCGCGCGGGTGGCCGCATTCGTGCTCGATCAGCTGCGCGTCAACCTGCGCGCGCCCGGGCCCACTGCGGCGTTATCGCCGGGCGGGCGCGCGGCGTCGCCGCCAGAGCAGGGCGGCCAGCGCGAGCAGCGGCAGGGTGGCCACGTTCGGCGCGTGCCCCGCCTGCGCGCAGCCCGAGGTCGCGAGTCCTCCACCCGTCGTCTCACTGCTCGCGGGCAGGACGTTGATGACCAGCGTCTCGCTGGCGCTCATCTCTGCGTCGCTGCAATTGATCTGCAGCGGCACGGCGCCGGTCTGATCGGGCGCTGGCGTCCATTGGAAGATACCGGTGGCCGCGTCATAGGCGGCGCCGACGGGGAGCGTCTGCAGGCCGCAGCTGCTGGGCTCGCCGGTGGGGTTGTTTCCCTGCACAGTGAAGGAGAAGAGTTTCCCGGTGGTCGCGGTCAGCGGCCCTTGCGGCGAGATATCGAGCGTCGTGGTCACGTCGACCTGCGTGGTCACCGTGCTGCACGCCTGCGCGGGCTGCGGGTCCGCGCCCGCCGGGGGCACGCTGCAGCAGGTCGTCTCCAATTGATATGGGCTCGCATCGGCCGCGCCCGCGCCGGGCGTCCAACGGAACTGTCGCGCGACAGGATCGAAGGTCGCGCCCGCCGGCAGCGCGCTCATGCGGCAGACATCGAGATTGCTGCGCAGGTCGAGCGCCGAGATGCTGAAGGAGAAGGGCGTGCCCTCCTGCGCGTTCTGCGCGGGCGTCGGTGATACCAGCGGGGCGATATTCTCGTATTGCACGTGGATATGGACCAGCTCGACGTCCGAGAGCGGCCCGTCGTGGTCGGTTACCTGCATGGGGACATCGACATCTCCCCACTGGCCGAGCGCCGGTGTCCAACTCAGGATCTGCGTGTCGGGCTCGAACTCCGCGCCAGCCGGAAGCGTCAGCGCCGTCAGCGACAAAGAGTCTCCATAGGGCTGGGTGCCATTGAGTCCGAGATATCCAGTCAGCGGAATATCGTCGTCGTGCGCAGTGACCTCGACAGAGAGCGTCTGCTCCTCGGTCAATACCAGCGGGCCGAGCGGATCGAGCTCCGGCGCGCGATCAACATTGGCGACCTCGATATCGATGAGCTGCGTCGAAGTGAGCGGGCCCCCCGGCGTATTGGCCGCTTCCCGCGCGGTCGCCAGCGCGGTCCAATGGCCCGCCTTGGTATATCCGGGCGTCCAGCTGCAGGAGAGCGTCTGTATGGAGCTGCACGCCAGCGCAGAGGTCTGGCGCGCGGCGAGCGGCGCGCAGACCACCCCCAGCGGCGCGGCGATGCTCAGAGAAAAAAGATCGCAGTTGGGATCGGAGGCGGTCACCTCGAACGAGAGAGTCTGCCCTTCGGCGACGGACTGTGTGCCCAGCGCGGCGAATACGGGCGCGACATCGGTGCGCGTCGCCGCCAGCTTGATGTTCTTGCCGCAGTGGCCGCTGCCATCGTCGTTGTCTCCGGTGCACTGGTCGCCGCCGATGTCGTTACCATCATCGTCGTGCAGGCCGTTCTGATCGGTGATCCAGCAGTGTGCGACAAAGGGTGAGCTGGCGCTGCTGCCCAACGGCGGGGTCCAATCGATCTCACCCGAAATGCTATCGAGCAGCGCGTCGGAGGGAAGATTCGCGCAATGATAGGTAAAGGAATCGCTCGCGGGCGCGGAGTCGGCGCCGACCAGCTGGATTGCCAAAGGCTGCAGCTCCGCGGTGACGCAGGCCCCTCCGTCGAGCGCCGCGCAGGGATTGGCGAGAGAGAGCGACGGCTCGATCTGCACCAGCGTCGGCGCGGTCGCCGCCTCCTCCTGCGCTCCGTTGGAGAACAGGGCCGCGGCGTTGCACAGCTGCATCGGGCTGGCCACCGCAGGGGCGCGCATCTGCAGCCGGAGATCGAGCGGCGCATCGAGCGGATTGAACTCGCCAGCCACGCCGGTGATGGGGCTGCGCACGCGGAGCTCGACGCCGATCACCTGCGATAGATCGGATATCTGCGCGGCGGATATCCAGCTGCCGCCGTCGAGCGCGGGATTGCCGCCGTCGAGCAGATAGTAGAGCTCCCCACCGCCTGCGTCGGCGGCGCCGCCGCTGAGCAGCGCTGCGCTGGCCAGCTGGGGCATGAGCGCGGCGCAACCGCCATCGACGCCTGTGAGCGGAGAGCCATCGGGAGACTTTCCGAAGATATCCACGACGAGCACGCCTTCGGTACCTGCAGTGGCGGCCGGGCCGCTGGCGAGAATCAAATCGTAGGCAAACAGGCTGTTCGAAGGGACGCTGCCCGAGAGCGGACCGAGCTCGCCGCCGTCGGGCAGGTCGGATGCGGCGCTCTTCGAGAGCGTCAGTTGCTCATCGCCCGATATCGTCACGCTGCAGGAGGTATCGCTCGACGCGACGCCCGCGACCAGCTCGGTCGCCGCCGTATAAGGCTGGGCCGCGGAATAGTAGGGTTGCAGCGTTCCATAGGGACCGGCATAGGCCGCGCTCCACGCACGCAGCGGGATCGATAGCTGGGTGCCATTGGCGCCGCCCACCGCGGACGCGGTGAATTGAATCTGCAGCGGAGACGGGCCACCGTCGGCGAGCATTTGCGCGGGGGCGTCGAAATGGCCGGCAGCGGCGCAGGAATAGGTCGTGCCGCTCGCGCCGCCGTCGGCCGTGACTGCGCTGCAGCCGCCGCTGACGGCATTGCCGTTGCTATCGGTCCCCAGATATTCCGGCGCTTGTATCAGCCGCAGCTGGGGCGGAAGCGTGAATAGGATGGTCGGGTTGTTGTATCCGTCGAATATCGAGTTCTCGATGGGGTTGTTTGATTGCCCACCGGACGAGTCGGTGCCGCGCAGCGGGTCGATCGCGAAGGTCGCGGACAGGCTGCCGTCGGCGGGCAGGGTGGCCGCCGCCGCGGTGCCATAGAGCGAATGGCCGCCGGGTACGCCCGCGCGGCAGCCGGGGAGGACCCCTTCGCGGTGCTCCCAGAGCAGCGTGTCCTGCGCCAACGGCGTCGCGCCCGCCGTGCTGTTGGCCACGGGGACGCCGGCGTCGGAGAGGTTGTCCAGGTGCAGCTGCGCCAGATTGGTCGCCTGGAACACCGGCGTGGCTTCGGACGGCTCCTGCATTCGCATCAAATAGAAGAAGGCGATCGGACCCTGCACCCAGAGGCCGTCATATCGAGCGGTAATGCAGGTGAAATGGTCTCCTGGGAGCAGATAGGAAGTATCGACCGAGCGATAGGCCGTTCCCGGATCGGGCGAGGTATCGCCGGCGCCTGAGAGGCCGCAGACGATCTCTGCTGGCGAGCCGGAGGTGACATATCCCTTGGTATAGGCGGTGACCGACCAGCCCTGCAGGTCGGCGCAGCTGGCGTCGCCAAGCAGGCCGCCGCAAGCCGATGAGATGGCGTTGATGCCGTTGAACGCGGCCAGCTCGACGCCCGCGGGGAGCAGGTCGCTCAAGACCGGATTGATGACGGCGGCGCCTGCGGCCGGAGCAAACCAGACCGAGCCGGGCATCGCTTGCGCCGGCGTGGTCGACGCTGCCGGGTCATCGTGCGCGCCTGCATCGGGGTTGTCATAGCTCTGCGAAAAGCCGGTCGCGCTGTCGAGCGCGCCGTGCTGCTTTTGCAGCTCAATCGAGGTCTGCTCGAGATCGAGCGTGAGAGCCGCCGCGGGCGCGCCCGGCGCGGGGCAGCTCGCTTCATCGGGGTTGGAGAACGACGTCGACTCCGACGCGGATACCACCGAGGCATTCGCTGGATAATGAAAGGTGGCGAAGTAAAGCGGCCCTTGTTGCGCGCTCCACTCAAGGTGGTGCGCGGCGAAACCGACGCTGGTGCCGCCGTTGGTATAGGCGAGATAGGCGCCGCCCGAGATCGTGGAATTGACCTGGCTGGTAGCGACCAGCGGCAGCGAGCTCCAATTGGCGCCGTCGACGCCCGCGTCCGCCGCATTGAATCCGCTCTGGGCCGCGGGGCCGAAAAGCGCGTAGCGCGCATCGACGTCGCTCGCCCACTGCACGCTGGTCAACGTGCCCGCGCCGCCCGCGGAGAGGCTGCCGTCGGGCTGGCGGACCGAATAGCTGCTCGTCAAGGTGGAGAGGATATCGCCCGGGATATAGCTGCATCCCTGCATCGGCGAGCAGCTCGAGGTATCGCTGGAGACGAGATAGGTGATCTCGAATCCCGCGTCGGATAGCTCGGCCGCGCGGGGGGCGATGGTGTTGACCACCGCGGGCTCCTGGTTGGTGAGCGCGATGTCGATGTGGTCGAGGCTGCCGGGGCCAGCCTCGAGCGTGGAGTAAGAGGCGCAGCTGCTCCCGCTGCCGCCGCAGAGATCGATCTGGACGGGCAGGTGCCACACCAGCGGTTGATTTCCATTGCAGGCGGTGGGCGCGAGGAGCGCGGGCACGGACGCCAGCGGGATCCCGGCGGCGCTGCCAGCGAGTGCCTCGCTCGCGGCGCCGGGAGCACCGACCAACGGCGGGCTGAACTGGCGGACAGCCGGGCGGCCGTAGCCGTCGAGCGCTCCGGTGGCGAGCGCCTGCTGCGCGGTGCCGGCGGCGGGAAAGCCGGGTGAGGCGATATCGAATGCGGCGCTCAACCGCGAATTGGCGGCCAATCCTGAGACATTGAAATAGACATTTGCGATCAATCCTTCGCCAGTCGAAATCGAAGGTTGCGGTCCCCCATCCACTCCGGACGGATTGCATTGCGGATTGGATGGATTGGTCACGCTGCAGGACCAGGTGCCATCGCTGGCGACCAGGTCGACGCGCGTGATGGTGGCCTGCTGCGAATGCGCCGCGGGCGCGCCCAGCGCGGTCGCGAGCATCGCGAGGCGGAGGCCAAACGCGGTCAAAAAACCTGGTTGTCTCGGCAACGCGGCCTGCTCCTTTGTCCGGCTTTGAACCTAACCCGGACCTTCGCGGATGGAAAATTTCGGACTCATGACGCTGTGGTCACGAAACTGGGCGTCCCCGAAAAAGTGCGGGGCTACGCCCAGAGCCATTCCGCTGCGGCTGTCTTTTTTTGTACATCGGGGTTTCCCTGATACAATTTCACGGTTTTTAATCTGTCTTGCGTATTGACGGAGCGTGCATGCGCCTCGCATCGGCGGTTGCTGTTGCATTGATTGCTTTGACGGCTTGCTCGAATCCGCACCAGTCGCTGCCAGATCCGGCGCGCTCGACCGCGAGCCTCGACCGCAACGCCAACGTCATCGCCGACGGGCGCGACCATGTCACGGTCAGCATCTTTCTCCAGAGCGCGACGGGGGCACCGGTCGCCGGGCAGCCGGTCACGCTGAGCGTGGTCGACAACGCCAGCGACGGCGGAACCCTCGACGCCGGCGCTGGCGACGGCGGCAGCCCGGACATCATTGTCCAGCCGCTCGCCACCGACATAACGGGCCACGCGGAAGGCACGGTCGCCTCGAAGCTGGCCGGCGACAAGACGATCGTCGTCTCGCTGCTGAACGGCGTGCTCTCGCCCTCTCCGCCGCTCGCGGTCCACTTCGTTCCCATTCCCGAGACCAAGCTCGCCTTCGCTGTCCCGCCTTCCGCCGCGCAGGCGGGCAGCACCCTCGCGCCCGCGGTGCAGGTCAACGTCGAGGACGCGACCGGCCTGCTCATCGGCAACGCCACCGACACCATCACGTTGACCCTCTCTGCCGGAGGCACGCTCAGCGGGACCACCACGATGGCGGCCGATGGCGGCGTCGCGGTGTTCAGCGATCTCGACATCGCGCAGGCGGGCGCGGGGTACACGCTGACCGCTTCTGCGAGCGGCCTCGCGAGCGCGGTCAGCGCGCCGTTTGCCATCTCGGTGGCGGCGCCGTCGAAGCTGGTCTTCCTCAACCAGCCAACCGACGTGCAGACGCGCGCGACCCTCGCGCCGCTGCAGATCGGCGTCACCGACGCCGAGGGAAATCTCGACCCCGCGGCGACCGGCCAGGTCGCGCTCGCCATCGGCGCGAACAGCAACATCGGCTCGCTGCAGGGCACGCACATGGCGACGCTCACCAACGGCGTCGCCACGTTCAACAACATCAACATCGTCGGCCCGGCCGACGGGTACACGCTCGTCGCCACCTCGGGGCAGCTGGCCGGCGCGACCAGCCAGCCCTTCGACGTGCTGCCCGGCGCCGCGAGCCAGCTCGCCTCGACCATCACCACGCCGAGCACCGTCAGCGCGGTGGCCGATGGCTCGACCGCCGTCTCGGTGACGGTCACGGTGATGGACGGCGACGGAACTCCGCTCTCCGGTCAGCCGGTCTCGCTCTCTGCCTCGGGCGGCGGCGTCATCTTCGGCGCGACGCAGGGCACCACCGGCGACGACGGCACGTTCACCGTCTCGCTCACCTCGACGCAGGCGGGCACCAAGACCATCACCGCCATCGTCGGCCTCGGCGCGAGCTCGTTCAAGCTCACGCTCCAGCTCCTCTTCGCGCCCGGGCCCGCCAGCGGCGCGGTCTCGACGCTGACCGCGAGCCCCGCCCAGGTCACCGCCGACGGGTCCTCGACCAGCTCGATCGTGGTGACGGTCAAGGACGCGCAGGGCAACGCAGTCTCGGGCCAGAGCGTGACGCTGGCCGCGAGCGGAGACGCGAATCAGTTCAGCGCCGAGCCGCTCGCGCCTGGCCCGTCGATCTCCGGCGCCACCGGCTCCGACGGCACGTTCACGGCTGCGCTCTCGTCGCGCAAAGCGGAGAGCAAGATCGTCACCGCGACGCTCGGCACCGCCGCCGATGCCGCCACTGTCTCGACGGTCGTGACCTTCACCGCGGGTCTGCCCTCGGCGGCGAACTCGCTGCTCATCGCCTCGCCCGGCCGGCTGCTCGCGGACAACACCACCCTCTCGACGTTGATCTTGCTCTGCAAGGACGCGAACGGAAACCCGGCGGGCGGGCAGCCGGTCGCGCTCTCCGTCAGCGGTCTCGGCGCCACCCTGGGCGCGGCCACCGGCGTGACGGACGCAAACGGCGGCTTCTCCACCACGGTCAAGTCGTCGGTGGCCGAGGAGAAGACAGTCAGCGCGACGCTCGGACCGGCCGGTTCGCTCGAGGTGGTCACGGCGCCCGTCGAGTTCACCCCCGTTGCGGCGCCCATCCAGGTGGCGCTCAGCGCGAACCCCACGCAGCTCGCCGCCGACGGCGCCACCACCACCACGCTCACGGTGACGGTGACCAACGCCGACGGCTTCCCCTTGCCAGGCGAGACGGTCGCCCTCAGCGCCACCGGCATCGCCAACCGCTTCAACAGCGCGAGCAGCTCGGGCAGCTCGATCACCGGCACCACCGACGCCAACGGCCACTTCGTCGCGACGCTCGAATCGACCAAGGCCGAGCTCAAGCTGGTGAGCGCGCAGGTCGGGACCGTCGCCGCCACCGCGGCCGTGCAGTTCACCGCGGGCGCGCCCAGCGCGGCCAACACGTTCATGACCGCGAGCCCGGTCACCGTGCTCGCCGACGGCATGTCGACCACCTCGCTGATGCTGGTGGTCAACGACGCCAAGGGCAACCCGGTCAGCGGCCTGCCCATCGCCCTCACCTCGAGCGGGCACTGGAACACCTTCGGCGCGACCACCGGCCTCACCAACGACACCGGCACGTTCATCACCACGCTCTCTTCGACGCAGGCGGAGACCAAGGTAATCACCGCGCGGCTGGGCAACGGCGCGTCGCCGCCCACCGTCTCTGCATCGGCCGTCTTCATCGCCGCCCCGGCTCAGCCGCTCGTCTCCGTCCAGGCGAGCCCGACGCAGGTCGCCGCGGACGGCACCAGCACCACCACGCTCACCGCCTCCGTCACCGACGCGAACGGCAATCCGCTCAGCGGCCAGAGCGTCACCCTCAACGCGAGCGGGAGCGCGAACCTCTTCTCCGGCGGCGGCAGCGCCGCGAGCGGCGTCACCAACGGCAGCGGCAAGTTCTCCGCGACGCTCGCCTCGACGCGCGCGGAGCTGAAGATCGTCACCGCCACCGCCGGGCTGAGCACCGGCTCGACCGCGGTCACCTTCGTCGCGGGCACCGTCTCCGCGAGCAGCTCCTCGATGCAGATCGCGCCAGGCCTGCTCACCGCAGGCGGCACCGCGAACATCGTGGTGCTCCTCAATGACGCCAACGGAAACCCGGTCCCGAACCAGGCGCTCACGCTCTCGGCGAGCGGCGCATCGAGCACGTTCTCCTCGGGCGGCAGCAGCTCGAGCGCGCTCAGCGGCAGCACCAACGCGAACGGCATGTTCAACGCGACGTTCACGTCGTCGATCTCGCAGACCGAGACCGTCTCGCTGGCGCTGGGCAGTGGCGGCGCCGCGCTGCTCACCGGCCTGGTGACGTTCCAGCCCGCGACGACGGGCGTGACGCAGGTGTCGCTCTCCGCGAGCTCGCCTTCCGCCACCGCCGACGGCAACTCCTCCATCGCGCTCACCGCCACGCTCACCGATTCGAACGGCAGCCCGATCGCCGGGCAGGCCGTGACGATGAGCGCGACCGGCAACGCCAACGTCTTCACCGTGGGCGGCGTCTCCGGCGCAACGGCGAGCGGCACCACCGCCAACGACGGAACCTTCACCGCGCAGCTGACTTCGACCAAGGCGGAGACGAAGGGCATTTCGGTCGCGGCGGGCGCGGCGAGCGCGAGCACCGCCGTTCAGTTCACGCCGGGCGCGCCCAGCCTGCTCGATTCTCTCTTTGTCGCCAGCCCCGGCATCGTCACCGCGAACGGGAGCTCCACCTCGACTCTCTTCGTGCAGGCGAGCGACGCCTACGGCAACCCGGTCAGCGGACTCGCCGTCGCGCTCTCCTCCAGCGGCACGGGCAACACGCTGAGCGCCACGAGCGGCACCACCAACGCGAGCGGCGAGTTTTCGGCGACGCTCGCCTCGAGCCGCGCGGAGACCAAGACGCTGACGGCCACGCTGGGCGCGGGCCAGGGCGCGATCTCGCTCAACGCGTCGGTCGCCTTCGTGCCGGCAGCGGCGCAACCGATCGTCACCGTCACCTCGAGCGTCGCCTCGCTCGTCGCCGATGGCTCGACCGCCGCCACCATCATCGCGTTCGTCACCGACGCCAGCGGCAACGCGCTGGCCGGTCAGTCCGTCTCGCTCAACGCCAGCGGCAGCGCCAACAGCTTCACCGCGGCCGGCGTGATCGCGTCCAGCGCGAGCGGCAGCACCGGGGCCGACGGCAAGTTCAGCGCCACGCTCACCTCGACGAAGGCAGAGCTCAAGGCGATCACCGCGCTGGCCGGCACCACCAGCAACACCACCACCGTGACCTTCCTGCCCGGCGCGGCGAGCGCGAGCACCTCGACGCTGCAGGCGACGCCCGCGAGCGTGACCGTCGGCGGCACCACCAGCGTCTTGCTGCTCCTCACCGACGCGCACGGCAACGCCATCGGGAACCAGGCGGTGACGCTCTCTGCCAGCGGCACGCACAACTCCTTCAGCGCGGCGGGCGCCACCAGCGGCGCGAGCATCGCGCTCAACACCAGCGCGGCGGGCCTCGCCATCGCGCAGCTCACCTCGACCGACGTGCAGAGCGAGACGATCTCCGTGAACGTGGGCGCGGCCGCATCGGCGTTGCTCACCACTCCGATCGCGTTCACCAAGGCCACCACCGGCGCGCTCTTCGTGGCGATCTCCTCGAGCAAGAGCTCGCTGGTCGCGGACGGCTCCGCCACCACCACCATCACCGCCACGGTCACCGATTCGAACGGCGCCGCCGCGAGCGGGCAGACGGTCTCCATCAGCTCGAGCGGGAGCGCGAACACCTTCACCGCCAGCGGCGCCAGCGGCGCAAGCGCGAGCGGCACGACCGCCGCGGACGGCACGTTCAGCGCGACGCTCTCGTCGACCAAGGCGGAGATCAAGCTCGTCACCGCCTCGACGGCGACGAGCAGCAACTCCACCGCCGTCTCCTTCACCGCCGGCGCGGCCAGCGCCGGCCTCTCGTCGCTGCAGGCGAGCCCGGCGAGCCTGACGGTGGGCGGCAGCACCAGCCTGCTGGTGCTGCTCAACGACGCGAATGGAAACCCGCTCGCGAACCAGGCCATCACGCTCACCGCCACCGGCTCGCAGAACACCTTCAGCAGCGGCTCTGGCTCGGGCAGCTCGCTCACCGGCAGCACCAACTCCGCCGGTCTCTTCACAGCGTCGCTCACTTCCACGCACGTGCAGAGCGAGAACGTCGCGATCACCGTCGGCAGCGCGGGCTCGGCGCTGCTCACCACGCCGGTCGTGTTCCTCAGCTCGACCACCGGCGTGCTCACGATGGCCATCAGCTCGAGCGCCAGCCCGGTCACCGCCGACGGCTCGTCGACCACCACGCTCACCGCCCTGGTGACCGACTCGAGCGGCGCCGCGGTAAATAACCAACTGGTTGTATTCACGGCCAGCGGCAGCGCCAACACCTTCGCCAACGCCAGCGGCAACACTGGCAGCGACGGCAAGTTCACCGCGACGCTCTCGTCGACCAAGGCGGAGACGAAGATCGTCTCCGCCGCGAGCGGCAGCGCCATCGCGTCGACACCAGTCAGCTTCGTCGCTGGCGCGGCCAGCGCCAGCACCTCGTCGTTGCAGGCGAGCCCGGCCAGCCTGGCCCAGGGCGGCAGCACCAACATCCTGCTCGTCCTCAACGACGCGAACGGCAACCCGATCGGCAACCAGGCAGTGACGCTGTCTGCCAGCGGAACGAACAACACCTTCAGCTCGAACGGTCAGTCCAGCGGCGTCACCGTGAGCGGCACCACCAGCGCCACCGGCCTCTTCGTCGGCGCGCTCACTTCGACCAGCGCGCAGAGCGAGACGGTCTCGGTCAAGCTGGGCGCGGCCTCCTCGGCGTTCCTCTCCACGCCGGTCACCTTCGTCCCATCGACCACCGGCGCGCTGACGGTGGCAGTGGCGACGAGCGCGACGAGCGTGACGGCGGACGGGACGAGCGCGGCGACGATCACGGCGACGGTGACGGACTCGAACGGGTCACCTGTACATAACCAAGTGGTTACGTTGAGCGCGAGCGGGAGCGGGAACACGTTCACGGTGGGGAGCACGACGGGGGCGACGGCGACGGGGAACACCAACGCGAGCGGAGTGTTCACGGCGACGCTGACGTCGACGAAGGCGGAGACGAAGCTGGTGTCGGCGGTGGCTGGCGGGGCGAACAGCGCGACGGCGGTGACGTTCGTGGCGGGTGCGGCGAGCGCGAGCACGTCGTCGCTGCAGGTGAGCCCGGCGTCGCTGACGGTGGGAGGGACGACGAGCTTGATCGCGCTGCTGAACGACGCGAACGGGAATCCGATCGGGAACCAAGCGGTGACGTTGAGCGCGAGCGGGAGCGGGAACACGTTCGCGGGCAGCGGGCTGACGAGCGGGGCGACGGTGACGGGCGCGACGAACGCGGGCGGAGTGCTCGCGGCGACGCTGACGTCGAGCGTGGCGCAGAGCGAGAGCGTGACGTTGACGGTGGGTACGGCGCAGACGGCGCTGCTGACGACGGCGGTGACGTTCAAGCAGGCGACGACGGCGCAGACGCAGCTTTCGGTGACGGCGAGTCCGAGCACGGTGGTGGCGGACGGGACGACGTCAACGACGATCACGGCGACGGTGACGGACGCGAGCGGGAACGCGCTGAGCGGGAAGAGCGTGACGGTGACGGCGAGCGGGAGCGGGAACCTGTTCACGGCGGGGCAGACGACAGACACGAGCGCGAGCGGGGTGACGGCAGCGGACGGGACGTTCAGCGCGACGCTGACGTCGACGAAGGCGGAGACGAAGAGCGTGACGGCGAGCGTTGGGAGCGTGACCGAGACGGTGTCGGTGACGTTCACGCCGGGCGGGGTGAGCCTTTCGGATTCGCTGTTCGTGGCGAGCCCG
>Ga0302196_10000949_pt1 | contig 27563 bp, 28 predicted proteins | sample II_Bog_N1_3_FD_198794 | JGI IMG/M metagenome (GOLD analysis project Ga0302196, IMG submission 198794) | Peat permafrost microbial communities from Stordalen Mire near Abisko, Sweden - II_Bog_N1_3 | ecosystem: Environmental > Terrestrial > Soil > Wetlands > Peat | place: Sweden: Abisko...
TGCTGGGTGCCACTGGCCAAGGCCGGACCCAGGGCGAGGGTGTCGCCAAGCGGCGGCAAGAACCCGAACGGTGTTTGGATGTCAGCCGGCCCGGTCGACCAGCCGTAGGCCGGGTTGCCGTAGCCCCAGTTGACGATGGCCTTCAAATCCGGCTGCAGCAGGTCGGCGAGCGGGTTCCCGATGCCCGGGATGATGCGCAGCGGGTCCAGCAGCGGCAGGTTCTGGGTGGGGATCATGTTGTAGGTCGTCATCGAGGGGTTCCCGGACTGCCCCAGGGTCACGGCTGAGCCAATCTGTGTGGCCGTGAGCGTTGGATAGGTTCCGTGCACCAGCACGATGCCCAGCAGGGCGTTGAGGTCGGCGGGGAAATCGATCGGATACCGCGGGAAGTCGGCGAAACCGTCGTATTCGAGCGACCAAATGGTCGTCGGGAAATCATTGCTCGGGGTCGCGAGGCCTAACGTGGCACCCAGGCTCGGCAGGCTCAGACCGGGGAAGCGGGCGAACAGGCCGCCGTTGGGAGCGCTCGGATCACCGAGCAGCGTGAAGTTTATCTGCGTAGGCAGATAATGCTGGGCGAGGAGTTGCGGCATTATCATTGACGAAATGATGGCGCTCTGCGAGTAACCCAACACGGCGACGGTGCCGGTACCGGGGGCGATCTGAAGATTGATCGCGTTATTCAGCGCCGTGACGCCGCGGGCCAAGGAGATGTCCAGCGTCAGGTCCTTGGTGCCGGTAAACGGATATAGCCCCTCGGCCGTCGTCACGGGGATGTTGGCGAGAGCGCTGGTGAAGTTGGTCAAGTACCGGCTGTAGACGTTGTTCATGTAGGTCGTACTTGGTGTCGCCGTGCCGCTGCCGGTCATGATCAAGATGGCATTAACGACCGGGTCCGCCGCCTTAGTGATTGCGACTCCGGGGTTGGCCCCGGCGGGGCCGAGCAGCGCCGCGACCTCGGATTCGGCTCCCGCGTAACTGTTTCCGGCCGCGGCCAGTAGTTGAGCGAACTCGTCCTGAAACGCGGTCGCCTGCCCAAGGAGGGCGTGATAGTCCTGGGCATACGTATTGAACAGGGTCGTGGTGAGCGCCGACACCTCATCTTCGGCCGCGGCCACCAGACCGGTGGTGCGGCCGGCTGCGGCCGTCTTGGCCGCGCTGATCGCCGAGCTAATCTGCGCCGTATCCGTCGCGGCGGTCGCCAACAGTTGGGGTTGCGTGATCAAGCTGGTCATCGGCTCTTCCCTTCGTGGCAGGGGGTGTCTTCGTGGTACCCGAAGGCGCTGCTAGACCGATGACCCGGCGCATCGCTGGAACCGGCACTCAAGTCACCTTATGCCGGTCGTCACCGTCTGTCAGGGATTTACTACCTGTTTTTCCACCGGTTTAGGAAAGCCGAGCGCCACGGAAGTCGAGTCGGCTCAGGCGAGCAGCGCGGTGCGCAGGCGATCCACGTCGGCCTCGGTGATACCCGTGTCGCGTAGGTAGCCGTCCAGTGATCCGTAGTCGGCATCGATCGACTGCCGCGCGGCGGCCAGGTACTCCGGGCGCACGCCGAGGACCCCATCGGACAACCGAGCCTCGGTGAATGTCACCACTTCCGGAGTCAGCTCGGTGTCCGAACGCTGCCGGATCATCTCCGAGATGCGGGCCCGCAGTTGCGGCGCCGCGTCGTTGCTGCGCAGAAAGTCGGCGAGGATGGTGTCGCGATCCACACCGATGGTTTCCAGCACCGTCGCCACCACAAAGCCCGTGCGGTCCTTGCCGGCGAAGCAGTGCGTGAGCACCGGGCGTCCGGAAGCCAGCAACGTGACGACTCGGTGCAATGCGCGTTGTGCTCCGTTGCGGGAGGGGAATTGGCGGTACTCGTCGACCATGTAGCGGGTAGCCGCCTTGTTCACCGATTCGTTGGAATCGCTGCCTTCACCGGTGAGGAGCCGCTGAAACGCGTGTTCGTGCGGGGCCTGGTCGTCGGTGCCGGACTCGTCAGAGTCCCCCTCTTCACCCAGGTCCGGGAAGGGCAGCAAGTGCACCTCGACGCCGTCAGGAACCAGGCCCGGACCGCGCCGGGCCACCTCCCGAGTCGCGCGCAGGTCGGCGACATCGCGGATCCCCAGCTGGCGCAGTGTTTCCCGGCCGTTGTCGTCCAGGCGGCTCAGCTCGCCGGACCGGAACAGCCGCCCCGGGCGGACCGCCGGGGCGTTGTCCGCGACGTCACGAAAGTTCCACGCGCCGGACAGTTCTCGGAGAGTCTCAGTCATGTGCGGTGACCGCCGCGGCGAATGTAGATTGCTCCCGCCCGATTTCGGAGCGCGCAATGGATCGTATGTGCACCTCGTCGGGTCCATCGAAGATCCGCATGGCGCGGTGCCAGCCGTATAGCCGCGCCAGCACCGTGTCGTCGCTGACGCCCGCGGCCCCGTGCACCTGGATCGCGCGGTCGATGACGTCGCAGGCCACCTGCGGGGCAACCGCCTTGATCTGCGAGACCAGCAGATGGGCGGCCTTGTTGCCGTGCTGATCGATCGTCCACGCCGCCTTCTCGCACAACAGCCTGGCCTGGTCAATTTCGTTGCGGGACTTAGCAATCTGCTGCTGCACGACGCCCTGCTCGGCCAGCGGCCGGCCGAATGCCACCCGATTGCGAGCCCGGTCGACCATCAGGGCCAGCGCGCGCTCGGCCCCACCGAGCGCACGCATGCAGTGGTGGATGCGGCCCGGTCCCAGCCGGGCCTGGGCGATGGCGAAGCCGCTGCCCTCTTCGCCGAGCAGATTGGTGGTCGGCACCCGGACGTTGTCGTAGGTGATCTCGGAATGGCCGTGCTGGTCCTGCCAGCCGAAGACGGGTGTCGAGCGGACAACCGTCACGCCCGGGGCGTCCATCGGCACCAGAACCATCGACTGCTGCTGATGGCTGGCGGCCTCGGGATTGGTGCGGCCCATCACGATGAGGACCTTGCAGCGCGGGTCCGCCGCGCCCGACGTCCACCACTTACGCCCGTTGATCACGTAGTCGGCACCGTCGCGCGCGATCGAGGTCTCGATGTTGCGGGCGTCGCTGCTGGCCACGGCCGGCTCGGTCATCGAGAATGCGCTGCGTATCTCACCGGCCAGCAACGGTTCCAGCCACTGCTTGCGCTGCTCGTCGGTGGCGAACAGGTGCAGCGTCTCCATGTTGCCGGTATCCGGCGCCGCACAGTTCAGCGCCTCGGGGGCGATCTCCAGGCTCCAGCCGGTCAGCTCGGCCAGCGGGGCGTAGTCGAGGTTGGTCAAACCCGACTCGGCGGGCAGGAACAGGTTCCACAGGCCGGCGTCTTTGGCCTTGACTTTGAGCTCCTCGACGACGGGCGGGACGGTGTGGTCGCGCGGGCCGGCCTCGTGGCGGTATTTGTCGTAATCGGCTTCGGCCGGGAATACGTACTCGGTCATGAAGTCGGACAGTCGCTTGTGATAGTCGCTGGCTTTGGCCGACATCGCGAAGTCCATGTCCGCCACCCTAGGACACCCGGAATTGGGTGGCGCGAGCAGACGCAGAATCGTGTGCCGGAGCGCGGAATCGTGCGATTCTGCGTCTGCTCGCGGGGTAGTGGGGCGGGTCCGGAACGCGCACGATAGAGGTCATGAGCGAATCCCTGCCCCCGTTTCCGCCGTTCACCCTCGAAACCGCACTGCAGAAGGTTCAGGCCGGTGAAGACGCCTGGAACACCCGCGACCCAGAGCGCGTCAGCCGCGCGTACACGCCCGACTCGCAATGGCGAAACCGCGGCGAACACATCGTCGGACGTGACGAGATCGTTGCGTTCCTGACCCGCAAGTGGGAGCGCGAACTCGACTATTCGCTGCGCAAGGGTTTGTGGGCCTTTCATGACAACCGCATCGCGGTGCGTTTCCAGTACGAGTGCCGCGACCACACCGGCCAGTGGCACCGAAGCTATGGCAACGAGCTGTGGGAATTCAGCCCGTCGGGGTTGATGGCGCGACGCGAGGCCAGCATCAACGACGTGCCGATCGCCGAATCCGAGCGGCGTTACTTCGGCCCCCGGCCGGCGTCGGAGCACGGCCAAGACTTCGCGCTCTGGTAGCCCGGTAGGGTGTCGGAGCAGTCCGATCGGGGTTGTGCCGCCAAGTGCCGGTATGTAAGGAAAGTGGAAAGCAGATGTACGCGCCATGACAGATGCGCAGACGACCGTTGGGGTGGTCGCCGAGTCCGGGACGGGCGAGCGGCGCGTGGCGCTGGTGCCGAAAGCCGTCGCGACGCTGGTGAACACCGGCGTGGCGGTCGTGGTCGAGTCCGGTGCGGGCGACCGCGCGCTGCTCCCTGACGAGCTCTACACCGACGCCGGTGCCAGCATCGGGGATGCGTGGGCCGCCGATGTCGTCGTCAAGGTCGCCCCGCCGACCGAGGTCGAGGTCTCCAGGCTGCGCAGCGGCCAGACGCTGATCGGCTTCCTCGCACCCCGCAATGCCGAAAACTCGATCGGAGCGCTGACCGCCGCCGGGGTACAGGCTTTTGCGCTCGAGGCGATCCCCCGAATCTCGCGAGCACAAGCGATGGATGCCCTGTCGTCGCAGGCCAATGTGGCCGGGTACAAAGCCGTGCTGCTTGCGGCTTCGGAGTCCACCCGATTCTTCCCGATGCTGACGACGGCGGCCGGAACGGTGAAGCCGGCCGCGGTACTGGTGCTCGGTGTCGGCGTGGCCGGGTTGCAGGCTCTGGCAACGGCCAAACGGCTGGGCGGTCGCACCACCGGCTACGACGTGCGGCCCGAGGTGGCTGATCAGGTCCGGTCGGTGGGTGCAAAGTGGCTGGAGCTGGGTGTCGAGGCTTCCGGTGAGGGCGGTTATGCCCGCGAGCTCACCGAACAGGAACGGGCTGAACAGCAGAAAGCGCTGGAGAAGGCGATCACCGGGTTCGATGTTGTGATCACCACCGCGCTCGTTCCCGGCCGCGAGGCACCGAAGCTGGTGACCGCGGCGGCCGTGGAGGGGATGAAGCCCGGCAGCGTGGTGGTGGACCTCGCCGGTGAGGCCGGCGGCAACTGCGAGCTCACCGAACCCGGGCAGACGGTGGTCAAGCACGACGTCACCATCGCCGCGCCGCTCAACTTGCCGGCCACCATGCCCGAGCACGCCAGTGAGCTCTACAGCAAGAACATCACCGCGCTGCTGGAGTTGTTGATCAAAGGCGGCAAGCTGGCCCCGGACTTTGACGACGAAATCGTCGCGGCAGCCTGTGTGACACGGGTACCAGCTTCAGTTGGGGAGGACAGCTAGATGTACGACGAGCTATTCGCCAATCTGGCGATCCTGGTGCTGTCCGGATTCGTCGGGTTCGCGGTGATTTCCAAAGTGCCCAACACGCTGCACACGCCGTTGATGTCGGGGACCAACGCCATCCACGGCATCGTGGTGCTGGGCGCCCTGGTGGTGTTCGGCGAGGTTGAGCACCCATCGCTGGCGGTGCAGATCATTCTGTTCGTCGCGGTGGTGTTCGGCACGCTGAACGTCATCGGCGGCTTCATCGTCACCGACCGGATGCTGGGGATGTTCAAGGGCAAGAAGCCTGCATCGGCCGCTAAGGCCGAGAAAGCAGGAGGGCCGGCGGCGAAATGAATTACCTCGTCAACGGTCTCTACATAATCGCGTTCTCACTTTTCATCTACGGATTGATGGGCCTCACCGGGCCCAAGACCGCGGTGCGGGGCAACCTGATCGCCGCGGTGGGCATGGTTATCGCCGTCGCGGCGACGCTGATCAAGATCCGGCACACCGACCAATGGGTCCTGATCATCGCCGGCCTGGTCGTCGGCGTGGTGCTGGGCGTGCCCCCGGCGCGGTTGACCAAGATGACCGCCATGCCGCAGCTGGTGGCGTTCTTCAACGGCGTCGGTGGCGGCACTGTCGCGCTGATCGCACTTGCGGAATTCATTGATACCAGAGGGTTTTCCGCCTTTCAGCACCACGAGTCGCCGACCGTGCACATCGTGGTCGCGTCGCTGTTCGCCGCGATCATCGGGTCGATCTCGTTCTGGGGATCGATCATCGCGTTCGGCAAGTTGCAGGAGATCATCTCCGGATCGCCGATCGGCTTCGGGAAGGCGCAGCAGCCGGTCAACGCGCTCTTGCTGGCTGCGGCGGTGGCGGCCGCGGTGGTCATTGGCCTGCACGCGCAGCCCGGCAGCGGTGGAGTGCCGTTGCTGTGGATGATCGGCCTGCTGGCCGCCGCCGGTATGTTGGGCCTGATGGTGGTGTTGCCCATCGGCGGTGCCGACATGCCGGTGGTCATCTCCCTGCTCAACGCCATGACCGGTCTCTCGGCGGCGGCGGCAGGTTTGGCGCTGAACAACACCGCCATGATCGTCGCGGGCATGATTGTCGGTGCGTCCGGCTCGATCCTGACCAACCTCATGGCCAAGGCGATGAACCGATCCATTCCCGCGATCGTCGCCGGCGGTTTCGGTGGCGGCGGCGTGGCGCCCAGCGGTGCCGCCGGCGACAAGCACGTCAAGGCCACGTCGGCGGCCGACGCCGCGATTCAGATGGCGTACGCCAACCAGGTGATCGTGGTGCCGGGTTACGGCTTGGCCGTCGCGCAGGCCCAGCACGCCGTCAAGGACTTGGCCAAATTGTTGGAAGAACGTGGTGTGCCGGTGAAATACGCCATCCACCCGGTTGCCGGCCGGATGCCGGGGCACATGAACGTGCTGCTGGCCGAAGCCGAAGTCGACTATGACGCAATGAAAGACATGGACGACATCAACGACGAGTTCGCCCGTACCGACGTCACGGTCGTGATCGGCGCCAACGACGTCACGAACCCCGCGGCCCGCAACGATGCCTCGAGCCCCATCTACGGCATGCCGATTCTCAACGTGGACAAGTCGAGATCGGTGATCGTGCTCAAGCGGTCGATGAACTCCGGCTTCGCCGGCATCGACAATCCGCTGTTCTATGCCGAAGGAACCACCATGCTGTTCGGCGACGCTAAGAAATCGGTGACCGCGGTCGCCGAGGAATTGAAAGCGCTATAGATCGGCCCGGGCAGGGTCTCAGACGGGGGGGTAGGCCGGCGGTGGATATCCGTTGCCGTCTTGAACCCCGCGTAGGCCCCAGGTGAGGTAGCGCATGAAGAACTCGATCTCGTCGCTTCCGTCGTAGTCCGGACTCGGATCCATTAGCCCCACCTCTCAACCGGGTCGACCCGAAGTCTAATCCGATCCGAGTCGGGGCGATAGGAGAGTCCACGAGGGCGGTTGCCTAAACTGTCCAACCAGTTGATTGATAATTTGCCTTGCCCGGGCGCGCTTATCCCTGGCAGTGACGATTGTGAGTACAGATGACATCCGCCAGCCGCACCACCAAGGGGCTAACGCGCCGCGAGGAGTTGCTGACAGTTGCCACCAAGCTGTTCGCCGGACGTGGGTATCACGGCACCCGGATGGACGACGTGGCCGATGTGATCGGGCTGAACAAGGCGACCGTCTACCACTACTACGCCAGCAAATCGTTGATCCTGTTCGACATCTACCGCCAGGCTGCCGAGGGCACGCTGGCCGCCGTGCATGACGATCCGTCCTGGACGGCCCGGGAAGCGCTCTACCAGTACACGGTCCGGCTGCTCGCCGGGATCGCGGAAAATCCAGAGCGGGCCGCAGTGTACTTCCAAGAGCAGCCGTACATCGCCGAGTGGTTCACCAGCGAACAGGTGGCCGAGGTCCGCGAGAAGGAAGCTCAGGTTTACGAGCACGTGCACGGACTCATCGACCGCGGTATTGCCAGCGGTGAGTTCTATCAATGCGACTCGCACGTGCTGGCACTGGGCTACATCGGGATGACGCTGGGCAGCTATCGCTGGCTGCGCCCGAGCGGCCGACGCACGGCCAAGGAGATCGCCGCCGAGTTCAGTACCGCGCTGCTGCGCGGGCTGATCAGGGACGAGTCGATCCGCGAGAATTCACCGCTCGGGCTTTAAGGGTTTAGGTTGTGATGTTTAAGTTGAACACCGGCGGAATGATTTCCAGAACGTCCCCGAGGTCCCCGCTGAGCGTCGATAGCAGCGTCGTGCTCGGCTGGCCCAGGAAGTAATCCAGGTGTGGATCGACGGATGGTACCCACGGGTAGGCAGTCGGGAAGTAGGACGGCGACACCAATCCGGACTCCACGCCGATTTCCACCGCGGCGGCGTACGGGCCTTGCCAGGCGCCGTTGATCAGGTCGGGGATGACGGTGAACGGGTTGGGCACTGAGAACAGCCCGGACGGGGTCGGAATGTTGGCGTAATTTGCGCCGGTTCCGTAGTCGGCGTAGCCCAAGTCGACGAGCACTCGCAGGTCGGGTTCGAAGATGTCGGCGATCGGGGGACCGGCGTAGGGGATATCGCGAATCGGCTGCAGCAGCGGCAGGTCCTGCGTCATGAGCATGTAGTAAGAAGTGTGGCCGGTGTAGCCCGGAGACGTCGGCAAGGGCACCGCGTTGGCGACCTGGGTGGCCGTCATAAATGGATAGGTGTTGTGCACGTAGAAGTAGCCCATGATGGCGTTGACGTCCGACAGAACATGGAGCGGGTATTGCGGGGCGTCGGCGATGCCGTCGTACTCGGCCGTGTAGATGGTGGTCAGGTAGGGCGAGTTCGGCGGAGTCGCACCGTTGAATGCCACATCCAGGGCCGGGATGTAGAAGCCGGGGAACCTTTCGAGCAGGCCGCCGACGGGGTTGTTCGGGTCGCCAACCAGCATGAAGGACAGCTGGCTCGTGTTGGGTGAGCCCGCCGCCATGAGAGCCCTGATTTCATCGGTGACGATCGTGGCGCTCTGTGAGTAGCCGAAAACGACGACGGGACCCGCACTGATGTTGGCGTTGATTGCGGCATTCAGCAGAGACACGCCCTGCGCGACGGATTGGCCGAACGTCGAGAAGGGGGCGCCCAGTTGCGGCGTAACCGGCCAGAACATCTCGGGTGTGAACAGTGCCATGGGGATGGCCCCGGGGAAGAAGCGTTGGATATACGAGGTGTCGATACCCAGCACATACTCGAGATCAGGTAGCGGGTTGGCGGTGCCGCCCAAGATCAACGCGATCGAGGCGGCCGGCGATGCGCCCCTTCCCGTCAGTGTCTGTCCAATCAATGCCTGGACCGATGCGTTGAGTGCGTTCGAGGCCCCGGACACTCGGGCGACGTTGCCCGTCTCGGCCAGCGCGTAGGCGTTTCCGGCCGCGGCAAGCGCCTGGGTGAACTCGCTATGAAACGCGGCGGCTTGCCCGACGAGTGCCCGGTACTCCTGTCCGTACAGGCCGAATAGCTTCGCGACGGCCGCCGACACCTCGTCTTCGGCCGCGGCCGGCAGACCGCTTATCGAGCCCGCGGCGGCCGCGCTGGCCGTGTCGATCGACGTGCCGATCCTCGCCACGTCGGCGGCCGTCGCCGCCAACGCCTCCGGGGCAGTGATCACGTACCGCATGTCCCCGTCCAACCTGATAACCCCGGGCCTTTCGGCCACTAACTAGCAAGCGCGAACGCTGGTATCAACCGAGGGTAGAGCGGTGCCGCCAGGAAGTCCGGCATTTGCCCAACTAGGAAGGGCGCGTATCGGCGGCAATGTCGGCGCGCACGCTCTCGTTTGGCCCCAAAAATAGTGGACTAGTGTCTAGAAAAGTTTTCACCGTTCGCCCCCGAAGAGACGGAGGACTCTCATGGCGATCCGCGTCGCGCACGTCGGCACCGGAAATGTCGGCGGGCTGGCCTTAGCCGAACTGATCACCAATCCGCAGTTCGAGCTGACCGGCGTGTGTGTATCCACGCCGGAAAAGGTGGGAAAGGATGCCGGGGAGCTGTGCGGAGTCGGCCTGGAAACCGAGCTGGCAAAAGACAAACTGACGGGCATCTCGGCGGTCGGAGATCTCGACGCCATTCTGGCGACCAAGCCCGAGTGCGTCGTCTACTGCGCCATGGGCGACACCCGGCTGCCCGACGCCATGGCGGACGTCATGCGAATCCTTGCCGCCGGGATCAACGTCGTCGGATCATCGCCCGGGCTGCTGCAATACCCCTGGGGCGTCTTGCCCGAGAAGTACATCGGGCGCGTGGAAGCTGCTGCCCAACAGGGAAATTCGAGCATCTTCATCAGTGGGGTCGACCCGGGATTCGCCAACGACCTGATCCCGTTCGCGCTTGCCGGGACGTGTCAGCGCATCGAGCAGGTGCGCTGCATGGAGATCCACGACTACGCGTCCTACAACGGCGCGGAGGTCATGCACTACATGGGATTCGCCCGGCCGCTGGACGAGGTGCCGATGCTGCTACAGCCGGGCGTGCTCAGCATCGCCTGGGGCACCGCCATCCGCCAGCTGGCGGCCGGCCTGGGCATTGAGGTCGACGAGATCGTCGAGTCCTACCAACGCGAGCCGGCTCCGGAAGACTTCGACATCGCGATCGGAAGGGTCGCCAAGGGCACCCTGGCGGTGCTGCAGTTCGAAATTCGCGGCATGGTCAAGGGTCACCCGGCGATCATCATCGAACACATCACCCGGCTGCGGCCCGATCTGCGACCCGACTTGCCGCAGCCCGCCGCCGGCGGCGGCTCCTATCGCGTCGAGATCACCGGCGAGCCGTCCTACGCCGTCGACATCGTTCCAACCAGCCGCAAGGGCGACCACAACCACGCCGCGATCGCGGGCGCCGCGGGGCGGATCGTGAACGCCATCCCGGATGTGATCGCGGCGCCACCCGGCATCAGGACTACTCTCGACCTGCCGCTGGTGACCGGAAAAGGCCTTTTCTCAACGGATTCCACCCGGAACAACCTGGTGTCCAGCAGCTAGTCGATCAGCTCGAACGACCATCGAACGGAAAGGGAACCGCCCAATGGAACGACCCGGACGGGTAGAGGGAAAGGTCGCGCTCATCAGTGGCGGCGCCGGCGGGATGGGTGCCGAAGATGCGCGCCTGCTCGTCGCGGAAGGTGCCAAAGTGGTGATCGGTGACATCCTCGACGATCAGGGCAAGGCGCTGGCCGAGGAGATCGGCGACTCCGCGCGCTACGTGCACCTCGACGTCACCCAGCCCGATCAGTGGGATGCTGCGGTCGCGACCGCCATCGGCGAGTTCGGCAAGCTCAACGTGCTGGTCAACAACGCCGGCACCGTCGCGCTCGGGCAGCTGAAGAATTTCGATCTGGCCAAGTGGCAGAGGGTCATTGACGTCAACCTGACCGGCACGTTCCTCGGCATGCGGGTCGCGGTCGAGCCGATGATCGCGGCCGGGGGCGGCTCGATCATCAACGTGTCGTCGATCGAGGGTCTGCGCGGCGCGCCGGCCGTGCACCCGTACGTCGCGTCGAAGTGGGGGGTGCGCGGGCTGGCCAAGTCCGCGGCCCTGGAGCTGGCGCCGCACAACATCAGGGTGAACTCGATCCACCCCGGCTTCATCCGCACCCCGATGACCGCGCACCTGCCGGAAGACCTAGTCACTATCCCGTTGGGCCGTCCGGGCGAAGTGCGTGAGGTCGCGACGTTCGTGGTGTTCCTCGCCAGTGACGAGTCCTCCTACTCCACCGGCAGCGAGTTCGTCATGGACGGCGGCCTGGTGACCGACGTAAACCACAAAGAGTTTTAACGGACGCTCTACCAGCGCCCAGATTCTATGACCGCAGACATGTTGCACAGGTTGGCGTCGGTGGTGGGATCAAACCACGTCGTCGTCGACCCCGACGTGCTGGCCGGACGGAGCGTGGACCACACCGGCCGCTATCGAGGCCGGGCCAGCGCACTGGTGCGGCCCGGTTCGCCCGAGCAGGTCGCCGAGGTGCTGCGGGTATGCCGCGACGCCGGGGCGCACGTCACCGTGCAGGGCGGTCGCACCTCGCTGGTTGCCGGCACCGTTCCCGAGCATGACGACGTGCTGCTGTCCACCGAGCGACTGCGTGCCCTTGGCGATGTCGACACCGTCGAGCGCCGTATCGACGTCGGTGCCGGCGTGCCGCTGGCCGCGGTGCAACGTGCCGCGCGGGCGGCGGGCCTGGTGTTCGGCGTGGACCTGGCCGCCCGTGACACGGCGACCATCGGCGGCATGGCGTCGACGAACGCAGGCGGCCTGCGCACCGTTCGCTACGGCAACATGGGTGAGCAAGTCGTTGGCCTGGAGGTGGCGCTGCCCGACGGTTCGCTGATGCGCCGCCACGCCCTGGTGCGCCGCGACAACACCGGCTACGACCTGCCCGCGCTGTTCGTCGGCGCCGAAGGCACGCTCGGCGTCATTACCGCGCTGGATCTTCGGCTCCAGCCGGCGCCGTCGCATCGGGTGACGGCCGTCTGCGGTTTTGCCGATCTCGACGCGCTGGTCGTTGCCGCGCGGACGTTTCGGGAAGTCGACGGGATCGCCGCCCTGGAGCTGATCGACAGGCGGGCCGCCGCGCTCACCGAAGCGCATCTAGGGGTGAGCGCACCGGTGCAGGGTGACTGGCTGCTGTTGGTGGAGTTGGCCGCCGACCACGATCAGACCGATCGGCTGGCCGACCTGCTCAATGAAGCGCAGTTGTGCGGCGAGCCCGCGGTGGGCGTGGATGTGGCGGCGCAGCAACGGTTGTGGCGGGTCCGCGAATCGCTGGCCGAGGTGCTGGGCGTGTACGGGCCACCGCTCAAGTTCGACGTCTCGTTGCCGTTGGCGGCGATCAGCGGATTCGCCCGAGACGCGGCCGCTTTGATCCACGCGCACGATGCGCCCGGACAGGAAGCGCTGCCGGTGTTGTTCGGACACGTCGGCGAGGGCAACCTGCACCTCAACGTCTTACGTTGCCCGCCCGAGCGGGAAGCGGAGCTGTACGAACCGATGATGGACCTCATCGCTCGGTGCGGGGGCAACGTCAGTTCGGAACACGGTGTCGGCAGCCGCAAGCGTGCCTACCTTTCGATGTCACGCGAGCCTGCCGACATCGCCGCGATGCGGGCGGTCAAGGGGGCATTGGACCCTACTGGATACCTCAACGCCGCAGTGTTATTCGGCTGATGGCGCCTTGATTCCGACCGTATGGCGCAGCTGCGCCAGGAACTCATCGGCGTCGTCGCCTCGAACGATGTAGTGCGATATGGCGATTCGGATCACCGCCGCGGCTTTCACTGCGGCGTTGGGTCCCGGAAGCAGCCGTTGCAGACCGTCCCGCATCTGCGGTATGACACGGGCGAACTCGGCAAGGGTGTGCTCGGGCTCGACGTCGACCATCCGCACACCCGAGTACGAATGCTGGTACGCGACGATGAACTGCAGCGCCGCGTCGAGTTTGTCGACCCCTTTCAGCCCCGCGGTTGCCCTGGCCAGGCCGCTGTCGAAGATCTGCCGCTCGTAGTGTGCGAACGCCGAGAGCAACTCCTCTTTGGACGCGAACCAACGGTAAAGCGTTGGGCGCGAGACACCGGCTTGTGCCGCGACTTCGGACAGGCTGAGCTTGGTCTTGCCGTTGCGGCCCAGTACCTCGGCGGTAGCTGCCAGAATCCGTTGCCGGGTCGAAGTATCAACCTCGGCGCTTGTCGCCCCCGCCGGTTGGCTCATATCTCCGTCTCCCCCATCACGCTTTTTCGGGACGCCGGCGCACCAGCACAGACTGCTGGATGGCGCCGATCGCGCCTTGCTCGTCGAACAACGTGCCGACCGTGGTTCCGATGCCGTCCGGCCCGTAGTTGGTCTCCGCGCGAATACCGATCCATTCTCCGTCGGGAACGCGGAACACGTGCACCACCAGATCGGTGTTGAGGAACGTCCACTTGCGGATATCAATTTTGCTGCCGATGCCGTTGGCGCAGTCGGCCACCGCGAACAGCCGCTCCAGCGGTGTCATGGTCTCGCCATTGACCAGGTCAGCGATCGGCTTGATCCAGGATTCTCCTGGGCCTGGGTTGAGTGGTTCGGTCAGCCATCTCCAATCCAGGCTGTGCACGTAGTTGCGGTCCCAATCCTTTGCCAGGTCGCGGCTGCGGGCTTCGGTCAGCGGACGGGGCAGGGGTGCCCCCGCGTGCGCCACAGCCCGCGTATCGAGCTGCTGCATCCGCCAACCGCTGGCACGGGCGACGGGCCGGGGCTGCCCATCCGGGCCGAGGGCCAGCATCTCGGCGCTGACCAGCTCGATCTGTTTGCCGCCGCGTTGTTTTTGCGAGCGAACCCACAGGTCACCATCGGCCGGCACCGGGCCCAGCAAGTCAATGACGACCCGGCTGAGCCGGGTGTCGTCGCGCTGTTCATAGCGCTCGAGCGCCCGCACCAGCAGCGCCGACACCGGCGCCGCGTGCTGTATTGCCGCCGTCCAGGTGCTGCGTACCAGATCGGTTGCCCTGAATTTCTCGCCCAAGGCGTCGGCTCCGTCTTGGACAGGCTCGACGCGCTCGTAGTAAGCGTCGGTCATCTGCTACCTCTCAGGTCTAGGGCAAGCCGGCGCCGGGAGTGGTGACCGTCACGGCGTCGAGCCGGGAGAGTCGGGTGCCGATCAGGCGCTCCGGAAACGCATCGGTACTGGATAGCAAAAACAGGATTCGGCGTTCGGGTCCGCCGAGCGTGCAGGCGATCGCAACACGCTCGCCCATGTCGATGCGATCTGTGACGGCCCCGCCCGCAACGATCCGCTCGAACTGGTGGGCCAGTGTCATCGACGTCCACACGCCGCCTTCGGCGTCGAGTGCGATGCCGTCGGGCGGGCCGTCCAGGCCGTCGGCGAAGACCCGTCGATCGTGCAGTGCGCCGTTTTCGTCGATGGTGAACGCGGTCAGCCGCCGCCCGATCGACTCGGCGACAATCAACGTCTTGTGATCCGGCGTGATGACCATCCCGTTGGGAAAATCGAGGTCCTCGGCTACGACGGTAGCGCTGTCGTCGGGATCGAGGCGGACGATCACCCCGCCCGAGAAGGCCTGGGATCCGATGTAGGCGCGGCCGGTGTCGTCGATGACCATGTCGCCGAGGTTGGCCGGAGCCAGCTCGCTCAGATCGGCGATGGTGACCACGGTTTCGCCGTCGTAGCGCAACACCTGCCGGTCTTCGGTCGAGACGATCAACAACGAGCCGTCGGGCCGGAAGCCCAAACCCGAGGGGGAGTGCCCCGGCAGCGGCAACGTGGTCAGTGTGCCGCGCAGGTCGGCAGTGTGTACGGCTTCACCCAGCATGTCGGAGAACCACAGCAGTCCCTCGAACCAGCGCGGGCCTTCGCCAAAGCAGAACCCGTTGGCCAGCGGCTCGGGAATCATCCGCGCACGCCGTTGGGCAAATCTTCCGCTTTACAAAACACCGGAAAAGTGTCATGCACCGCGGGCACCGGTGTCAATCTGACGATCGTCCGAGTTCGCGTGCGACGGCCGCGTGGTAAGCGTCGATCCTGGCTGGGTTGGCCTGCTCGAAGAGCTTATCGGGTAGCGGCGCGTGTTTGTACGCCTCGATCATCATGGTTCGGGAGAACAGCGTGATGTCCTGGCCCGGCCTGGTGAATCGGTAGGTCACGGTGATGCGGCCTTCCATCCCAGTTCTCAAGCCGCCGGGGTCGCCGCGCTCATGGCCGAGGCGGCCCAACGAGGTGAACACAAATAGCGTGGGCCGAACTGCGGCGGCCAGCTGCCAGCTGAAGATGCGGTCGCCATCCGGACCCGCTTCCTGCCAGGTGTCGCCGACCTTGAGCGGGAGCGCGGGCAAGTTGCCGATATGCGCGCTGCCGGGGTAGGTCTTCGTCCAATTCTCCGGGTTGGTGACGAAGTCGTACACGGTCTCAGCGGACTGGGTAAAGGCGGTCTCTGAAGTGGCGGTCACGATTCCCAATCGGTTTGCCTCTCTGTGATTTTGTTGCCGAAAGCTAGCTTTACAAATGTTACACAGAGTGTCACGCTGAGCGATGGACCGCTGTCGCGGTGTGACGTCATTTAATAGGAGAGGTGAGACGGATTTGAGCACGGATTCCGATCAGGCTCAATGGTCGGTGGACAGCTTGCTGGAACTGTTCGACGCGCGGGCTGACGGCCCCGACCGGTTCACCGCCGAGACCGGCGTCGCCGGCCAGGACGAGCGGCAGGTGGTCGAAGGCACCCAGGTGCTTGCGCAAGCGATTGTGGCTGTGGCGAAGCGATTCCCCGACAAGTCGATACGGTCGGCGCACGCGGTGTTCTCCCGCGCCGTGGTTGTCGGGCCCCCGATCGAACTTGTCCTTGACGTTGTAGCCGAGGGCCGGTCGACCGCCACCGCGATCGTCGCCGTGCACCAGAACGGGCGACGCTGTCTGAGCATCACGGTGCTGGCCGACGTCCCGACCGCCGACGTCATCCGTCACCACTTGCCACGGCCCGACGTGCCGGCTCCGGCCGACGCCAACCACGCTGAGATGCCGATGATCGGGCGTGAGCTGCGACTGGTCGACGTCGTCGACGTCAACAGCCCCGATGAGGTCGGGCCGCCGGAGCTGTATGCGTGGCTGCACTACGACCCGATCCCGGTCCAAGACGATCTGGCCAAGGCGCTCCTCGCGTACTTCACCGGGCATCTGGGGATTTCCACCACCATGCGCGCCCATCCGGGCATCGGCACCAGCCAGGCCCACCTAACCGTGTCGACCGCGCCGATGAGCATCTCGGTCGCTTTCCACGAGCCGGTGCGCTGGGACGGCTGGCTGTTGTACACGCACGAGAGCACTCAGGTCGGCGCGGGGATGTCGTACGTGCGCGGTGCCGTGCACTCCGAGGAAGGCGAGCTGTTGTGCTCCTTTGCTCAGGAGGCGCTGATCCGGCCGTTGCGCACCACCGACACTTCGATCGACGCCAGCGCGCGGTTCTGACCGCTCGAAAATGCGATTAGGAAGATAAATGCGTTTCACTATCACGCACCCGATGCACAGCCATCCTTATAACCCGGAGTTCGTGGGTGGGGAGGGTATTGGGAGAGTGGCGGCAGCCGCCGAAGCGGCGGGAATTCACGGCTTCGGCTTCACCGACCACCCGGCGCCATCGCAGCGGTGGCTGGAAGCCGGTGGTCACGACGCGTTAGATCCTTTTGTCGCATTGAGTTTCGCGGCGGCCCATACAACCACATTGCGGCTGATTCCGAATATCGTGGTGCTGCCGTATCGAAACCCGTTCGTAGTGGCCAAGGCTGGCGCGTCGCTGGACCTGCTCTCCGGTGGCCGGTTCACCCTTGCGGTGGGTGTGGGTTACCTCAAGCGGGAATTCGCGGCGTTGGGCGTCAGCTATGACGAGCGTGCCGAGCTGTTCGAGGAAGCGCTGCAGGTAATCCGGGCGATCTGGACCAGCGACGACATATCCTTTGAGGGAAAGCATTTCAGCGCGCGCGGCATCACCGCGCACCCCCGCCCGATCAGCGATCCGCATCCGCCGATCTGGATCGGCGGTAACACGACAGCCTCCCGCCAACGAGTGGCGCTCTACGGCGACGGCTGGTGTCCGTTCCCGGCCCCGCCTCAACTGGCTCAGACGGCCGGCACCGCCGTCATCGACTCGCTGGAGCGTCTCACTGATGGCATTGATGATCTGCGGCGCCGGTGCGATGCGGCCGGTAGGGATTGGTCGGCGATCGACATCACGTTCGCGAACTTCGATGGCGGAAGCCCGACGGACGATGAGTTCAACGCCGACGCTTACTTCGATGGCCTGGAAAAGCTGGCGAAACTGGGCGTGACGTGGGTGAGTGTCCACCTGCCCGGCGACAGCATGGCTCATGCGCTCGAGACCCTTGAGCGGTTCCGTACCCAGGTGATTGACGCGATCTGAATGGATTTCTCCGAGGTCGCGCTCTCGATCGAAGACCAGGCGTTCTTGGATCAGACCCGGGCGTTCATCACTGAACACGTCACCGACGAAGTGCGGCAGCGCGATCGCGAGTTCGGCGAGAACTTCGACGAAAAGGTGCATTTGGCGCTGGGGGACGCAGGTTATCTGGCAGCGGATTGGAAGCCCGAATCCGAAGGCGGTTTTGGTCCGGTCCGCCGGCGAATCTTTGAACTCGAGATCGCCCGCGCTCACACGCCCTGGTACCACTGGGGCACCACGGCAATGGTCGCGCATCTGGTGCAGCAGTTCGCGACACCGGAGCTCAGCGGCCAGGTGTTGCCGGGGGTGCTGTCCGGCCAGATCCGGCTATGCCTTGGTTACACGGAACCCGAAGGTGGCTCCGATGTCGCGACCTGCAAGACCCGGGCAGTGCGTGACGGTTCGGCAGACGGTGCCTGGATCATCAACGGCTCCAAGATGTTCACCTCGAACGCTCAGAACGCTAAGTACGTCTTCCTGCTTACCAACACCGATCCGCAGGGGCCGAAACACAAGAACCTGACGATGTTTCTGGTTCCGCTCGATTCGCCGGGGATCGAGATCCAGGGAATCCGAACGCTGGACGGCGATCGCACCAACATCGTCTACTACAGCGATGTACCCGTCGATGATTTCTACCGTATCGGCGAGGTCAACGGTGGCTGGACGGTGATGCGGTCGGCGCTGGCTTCCGAGCACGGCATCGTCGACCGGGAAGACCATGGTTTGCAGCATATTTCGGCGATGTCGTTCCATGGGTCGTTGATGGCCGAGGTGGTGGACAAAGTCGCTTCGGTAGTGGCGGAAACGGACGATGAGTCGGTGAAATACCGGCTCGGGCGCGGCTTCGCCCAGATGGAGGCGGCGCTGTCCACGCCCGGCATGTTCGGGCGCGTCGCGATCGCACAGACGATGCGCGACGTCTCTTCGGATCTGATGGATATGTTGGGGGCTGCATCGGCCTTGCCGACCGACACCGAGGGCTCCGCCGGTGACGGCGCAGCGCAGCAAATTTTCCGGCTGGCTTTGCCAGTGGGGATCTACGGCGGCACCCTGGAGGTCTTCCGCAACATGATCGCCCAGCACGCACTTCAGCTCGGGCGTCCCAGCTACTAACTCCGCGAGACGGCAATTACCGACGGCGCTACTCGAGAAATGCGTTGCTAGTTGCAGTTTCGCGGTGCTACGAGAGGGGTAGCTCGGCGACGATGTCGACGCGGGTGGCGTCGAAACTGAGAAATCTCTTGATGGGCAGGGTTTCTGGGGGCGGATCTTCGTAGCTCCAGGCAATGTCCTCGACGACCCGGCCATCGAGGTCGGCCGACCAGTAGGTCGCAAACCCTTTGTAGTTGCAGTAGGTCGTCGTTTCGGAGCGCCGCAGCAGATCGGTGCGCACGTGTGCGGGATCGACGTAAAGCCGCGGTTCGAGGGCGGTCTCGAAGACGATCACCGTATCCGCGGTATCCACCAGCGTGGCGCCGCCGACGGAGACGCCTAGGCGGCGTTTCGTCGGGCGGCAGTCGACGCGGTGATACGGATTCGGCGGATAGTGGACGAGCTCGCGGCCTTCCTCCAGCCAGGTGTCCACGGCGCCCCAGGGCACGTGGACGTAGCCGGGCGCCTCCGGCTCGGCCTCGGAGGGCAGGCTCGTGACCGCGTCGGCCGGGAACACGTAGCTGAGCGGGTGACCCTGCCGGTGCACCATCAGCGCGCGTTCGGTGTCGATCACCAGGCGGCCATCCCGCACGGCTTGCACACGCCGCGGATGCGGCTCGACATAGACGACGCCGGCGGGCACGGGGGGACAGAATCGTCCGGCGGGATCGGGGCTGAGCGGACCACGTCCGGCCACCAGCGTCATGGCTTTCAGTCTAAGCACACCTTATTGGCGCGGTCCGGATGGTGACGCATCGGCGACAGGGAGTAGGAACTAACCCATGGCCGGACCGGTAGAAGGCGTCAAAGTCGTCGAACTCGGAGTGTGGGTGGCCGGACCGGCCGCGGCGGGCATCCTGGCCGACTGGGGCGCCGAGGTCATCAAGATCGAACCGCCGGCTGGTGACCCGGGGCGCATGTTCGGGCGGATGCTGGGCTGCGACCTAGGGGTTAACCCGCCGTTTGAAATGGACAACCGGTCCAAGCGCAGCGTCGTCTTGGATCTCAGTGCCGAAGCAGGCCTGGGCACTGCATTCGAATTGCTTTCTGATGCAGATGTTTTCGTGACTAACCTGCGACCCGGCGCGTTGCGACGCCTTGGCCTCGATTTCGAGTCGGTATCCGCCCGCAACCCCCGCCTGGTCTATGGCCTGATCACCGGGTACGGGCAAACCGGGCCCGACGCCGACCGCGCCGCCTACGACGTGGCGGCGTTCTGGTCCCGCGCCGGTCTGGCTCATCTGCTCACCCGGCCCGGCGACACGCCCCCGTTCCAGCGGGGCGGCATGGGGGATCACTCGGCCGGCATGACCTTGGCCGCGGCCATTTGTGCGGCGCTACTGGCTCGCGAACGCACCGGAACGGGCCAGCTGGTGACCACTTCGCTGTACCGCCAGGGCGCCTACACCGTGAGCTTCGACCTGAACACCTATCTGTTGACCGGCCAGCCGATCGCGATCGGGCAGCGCGAGACAATGGGCAACCCGTGCATGAACAACTACGCCGCCTCCGACGGGCGGCGATTCTGGATCGTCGGGCTCGACGTGGACCGGCACTGGCCCCCGCTGTGTCGTGCCGTCGGTCGCCCCGAGTGGTTGACCGACCCCCGGTTCGCCGACGCCCGTGCGCGCGCCGTCAACGCGGTGCGGCTGGTCGCGGAGTTGGACGAGATCTTCGCGACCAGGTCGCTCGATGAGTGGTCGGAGGTATTCGCGGGCGAGCCGGACTTCTTCTGGTCGCCGATCAACAGTCTCGAGGACATCGTGGCCGATGAGCAGTTCCATGCCGCGGGCGGAATCGTCGACGTGCCGGACGGAGAATCCAGTATCGCGATGGCAGCCACCCCTGCGGATTTCCATGGCACGCCATGGGCGCCGCGTTCTGCGGCACCGGAACTCGGACAGCACACCGACGAAGTTCTCGCGGAACTCGAGGCGCGCCGCAGGTCGTGATCGGTGAGGGCAACTTTACAAATTTCCGTCCAAGTGTCACGCTGTCTGGTGAGTCGCGTCACCCGATTCACCGAACCCGGCCAGTCCCCGGGAGCGGTGCCGCGTGAGGAACGGATTTGATGGTCACTCCAATTTTCGACACCAGTGCGAGCCGGGTCGGCTCGACGCGAGCGCCCAGCACGGATGACGAGTGTCTGCGCTATCGACTCGACGTTGTAGGTGCCAGCAGCGTCGACGTCGTGCAGTCGGCCGGTGGTTGGCTCTACGACCGCATGATGGCCGGTTGGGAGGTGACCGTCCTGCTGCCGGACGGCTTCGACACCCGCCCGCTGCGGATCCTCGGGGTGCGCGCATTGGACATCCAGGCCGAACTGGCGCCGGAGTTCGCATCTGTCGGGATGGGCGCGACGAGCCAAAGTCTGGCGGTCAGCGCGGAGGCATTCAGCTCAGATACCAGAGTCCGTGACCGGGTGCTCGACGCGCTGGACCGTCCTTCGACCGAAGTCGCTCTGTGGGGTGACGGGTGGCCCCTGCGGATCAATCGCGGGATGACCAGGGCGCAGCACGTGCTCAGTTCGGGGGCGCGGGTTTTCAAGGGTTACGCGCTTGCGGCGGCCGGGATCAGCTGCGACGTAGTCGATCCCACCGAGACATTGCTGTGCGATTTGTCAGCCTGCTTGCCGGTCGACTCCGAGCTCATCCGGCTCGGTTAGCGAGATGGACTCGGCTTCCCAAATGGACTCGGCTTCCAAATGAAGAAGTATTACGGGCACGCTCTGCTCTACCTGCACGAAACGATCTCGCTCGGATCTGGTCGAAGCGAACACTTTACCGAGATGTTCGTCGACACCTACCAGCCGATGATGGACGCGCTCGGCGCGCGGTTGTTCGCGATGTGGGAATCCACTCCCTACAACGGCCATTGGCCGCAAGTGACGATTATCTGGGAGATAGACAAGTTCGCTGACTACGCCAGGATCGGTGCCGCGCAAGCATGCGGCGGCAGCCATGCGGCCGCCGCCGACAAATGGTCGGCGTATTTGGCCGGCATCGGCGCCTCGGGCGAGGGGAGAATTATGTATCCCGGGCCCAGCAACAAACCACTGGCGCAGTTGCTTGAGGCTAATTTCACTGCGCCGCTGGTAATTCAAGAAATCATGCAAACCAAGCCCGGGCGTCAGGACGACTACATCCGCGAGCTGGAACGGCTCTACGTGCCCTGGTCGGAGCGCACCGGCAAGCGCTGGTTGGGTTCGTTCACCACGACCTTCCGCTATAACGAGGTCATCCATTACTGGGCGCTGGAAGGCGGTTGGGATTGTTTCGCCAATCATTACCCCTCCTGGAAGGACAGCCCGCCCGCCGAGATCGTCACCTGGATGAGCGTGGCGCCGGCACTGCGCGACGGTTGGGAAGACTCGATTCTGCAGGCCCTGCCCCCATCGCCGCTGCAGTGAAGCGTTGAGTCGTGGCAGAGATCAGTAGGAGCAACCTGCAGCGGGCACTGAGCCGGCCAACCCCGACATGGGGCGGCTGGATCACCGGCCCGACGCTACTCGGGCCGGAGGAATTCGCGCGGGCCGGTTACGATTACGTGGGTTTCGACGCCCAGCACGGCTACTTCGACGACGCCGACATCAGCGGCATCCTGCGGCGTATTGAACATCTCCCCCTCGCCACCGCGGTGCGGCTGCCCAATGCCGATGCGGCACCGATCGGGCGCGTGCTGGACGCCGGCGCCGACGCCGTCATCATCGCAATGATCGAGTCGGCCGACCAAGCCGCCGCGGCGGTGGCCGCCACCCGTTACTCGCCGAAGGGCATCCGCAGCTTCGGTCCGCTGCGCGCCAGCCTCGGTCACGACCCCATCGCCCTCGAGTCCCGGGTGAGCGTGTTCGCGATGATCGAAACGGCGGCGGCGGTGTCGGCCGTCGATGAGATCTGCGCTGTCGACGGTCTGGCTGGAATCTATATCGGGCCAGCCGATCTCGCGATCTCGATGGGTGTCGACGTGGTCGGGGCAACCAGAAATCCGGAGGTGCACGACGTTATCGTGCGCATCCATCGGGTAGCCACCGCCGCCGGGCTGGTCTCCGGGATACATGCCAGCGAGGGCAAGACCGGTCGCGCCATGGCGCAGCTCGGATTTCGGATGATCACTCTGGCGGCCGAATCGCAGGCGCTGCGCCGAGGTGCGACGGAGCACCTGCGCGAGGCGACGGAAGAGTGACGGAATTGGACGGCGCCGACCGGCTCGACCCCAGCCTGCGCGCCATTGCGACAACGCGAACCACCTTTTCAGCGGAGGCGATCCGGCTGATACGCGCGCCGTTCGATCGGCGTCGTCGGGAGGCGTTCGAAGAGCTGGAGGCGCCCGGCGTCCAGATCGCAGAGGACAACGTGGTCTTCGAGAACGGGCCTGAATCCGGCCTGGTCCCCGTCCGCATTTATCGCTGCGGCGAAGTTCGGCGGGCACCTGTGGTCGTCTACTGCCACGCCGGGGGGTTCGCGCTGGGCAACCTCGACACCGATCACCGCCAGTGCGTGGAGCTCGCGCGGCGGGCCGGTTGCGTTGTCGTATCGGTCGATTACCGGCTGGCCCCGGAGCACCCCTATCCGGCCGCGCTCGACGATGCGACCGCGGTGCTGAACTGGGTGGTCAGCAACGCGGCGGAACTAGACGTCGATGCCGCCCGCCTGGCCGTCGCGGGCAGCAGCGCGGGTGCCGCCCTGGCCGCATGCCTCGCGCAGCGTGCGGCGGACAAGTCGCTGCCGCCGATCGTGTTCCAGTTGCTGCACCAGCCGGTGCTCGACGATCGTGCTACCGCCTCCAAAGCGGAGTTCCGAACCAGCCCGGCTTTCGACGGCGAGGCCGCCGAACTGATGTGGTGCCACTACCTGGGTGCCGAGCCGCCAGCACCCGATTCCGTGCCGGCCCGGCGCAGCCGATTAGACGGTCTGCCACCGGCTTTGATCACCTGCGCGGAGATCGATCCCTTCCGCGACGAAGCCATCGATTATGCGCGGCGGCTCTTGCACGCGGGAGTCTCGACCGAGCTGCACGTGTTTGGCCGCAGCTGCCACGGATTCGACTCGTTGCTGCCCGGCCTACCGAGCTCGGAGCGGCTGTTCATCATGCAAGGCGATGCCCTGTCGAACGCGTTCCGCGGCGTCTGAGAGTCTCCGCACGCGAAACATGCTGGAATACAACCATGGCTTCACCCCCAACGGTTCCGCCGGGGCCGGACGGTCTCACCAGTAGCGACTTCCCCGTGCTGTGGCCGGTTCTCACCCGGTGGGCCGACAACGACATGTTCGGCCACCTCAACAACGCCGTCTACTACCAGCTGTTCGACACAGCGATCAATGCCTGGATCAACACCAACACCGGCCTGGACCCGGTCGCCATGCCTTCGCTGGGCATCGTCGCCGAGTCGGGCTGTCGTTACTTCTCTGAACTGGGTTTCCCGGAAAGCCTCGTCGTGGGGCTGGCGGTGACCCGACTGGGAAACAGCAGCGTCACCTATCGGCTCGGTGTGTTCCGGGCCCCTCGGGAGGACGCGCCGGAAGGCGCAACCGAGGCGGCGCAGCCGATCACCGCTCTCGGGCACTGGGTGCACGTTTACGTCGATCGGGCCAGCCGCAAACCGGTCCCCATACCCGACGTCATCCGGGCGTTGCTTTCGGCGGCGTGCGTGAGTCAATAGGCCGCAACGGGTTTCGCCGAGACGGTGCCCCAGCCTGCCCAGGTATGATTCGCCAATGCCAGTTTTGAGCAAGACCGTCGAGGTCGGTGCCGACGCCGCATCGATCATGGCTATCGTGGGCGACTTCGAGGCCTATCCCGAGTGGAACGAGCCCATCAAGGGCGCATGGGTGCTTGCCCGCTACGACGACGGGCGTCCCAGCCAGCTGCGGCTCGACACCGTGGTGCAAGGCGTTGAGGGGACCTACATCCAGGCCGTGTACTACCCGGGGGCGAACCAGATTCAGACCGTCATGCAGCAAGGTGAGCTGTTCGCCAAGCAGGAGCAACTGTTCAGCGTGGTGGAGACCGGCGCCTCGAGCTTGCTAACGGTGGACGTCGACGTCGAGCCCAGCATGCCGGTGCCCGCGCCGATGGTGAAGATGCTCCTCAACAACGTCCTCGACCAGCTCGCCGAAAACCTCAAGCTGCGCTCGGAGCAATTAGCCGCCGGCTAGCGGCGATCGCGAGGGCGGCGTAGCCGGGCGAAGTCGAAGATTCCCGTCCGATCCAGCGTTTCGGTCAGCCGGCGTGCCGCGTCGGTGAATTGCCATGCGGTCTGTTCGATCACGGCGGGTGCGTCGCGCCCGCGCAGCGCGGCGATCAATTTGCGGTGATTATCGACCGCGGCGGCGCCCCACTGCGGATCGGCGGCGTACACCAGCACCGGCATATATCGCGCGGCATTCAGCAGGAACCAGGCCAATTTGATCCGGCCGCTGGCCTGGTTGAAAACACGATGAAATGCGAACTCGAGCCCCGCGATAGTCTCGGCGTCGCCGGATCCGATGGCCGTCGCAAGCGCATCGTTGATCCGGTCAAGCTCATCGATTTCGGAGTCGGTGATGTGCGTGGTGGCCGCGGCGGCCACTTCCCGGGCGATCGTTGCCTGCAGCCAGAAGATGTCATCGATGTCCTGTTGGCTCAATGGCAACACGACGTGGCCCCGGTGCGGCTCGAGCTGGACCATGCCCTCGCCGCGCAGTTTCAGCAGGGCCTCGCGCACCGGCGTGACACTGACCCCGAGCTCGGCGGCCGTCTCGTCGAGGCGGATGAAAGTTCCGGGGCGCAACGACCCGGACATGATCGCGGCCCTAAGGTGGCCCGCCACTTCGTCGGACAACTGGGCCCGGCGCAGCGGCCGCCGCTTCTGCGGCTGGCGGGAAGGCTGCGTGGATGTGGGTGCGTTCACGTGAACTGCCAGGGCTTTCAGGGGGCTTTCGGGGGGCTGCAAGGGGCTAAGTAGGCTCTGTCAAGGGACTTGTCACCAGGGCGTTTAAGCCCTAATGTGACCCAGATAACACCATGTTTTATCAAATATCAACCTGGCGCAAGGGGTGCGCGAGTGACGGGACGGGATATGCGAGTGCAGGGACGGGGCACGTGACCGCGCAATTGGCCAGCCACCTGACTCGCGCGCCGCAGCCTAACGAGCAGCCCTACCTGGCCCGTCGGCAGAACTGGGTCAACCAGCTTGAACGGCACGCGTTGATGCAGCCCAACGAGACGGCGCTGAGATTCCTGGGCAACACGATGACGTGGGCGCAACTACAGAATCGGGTCGCTGCGCTGGCCGGCGCGCTGAGCCGGCGGGGAGTCGGTTTCGGCGACAGGGTCATGATCCTGATGCTCAACCGCACCGAATTCATCGAATCGGTGCTGGCCGCAAATTCACTTGGGGCCATCGCGGTGCCGCTGAACTTCCGGCTCACCGCCGCCGAAATCGCCCTCCTGGTAGAGGATTGCGAAGCACGCGTGATGATCGCGGAGGCGGTGCTGGCCCCGGTGGCCACCGGTGTCCGCGCTATCCAGCCGCTGCTGGACATGATCGTGGTGGCCGGCGGCTCAACCGACGACACGGTGTTCGATTACGACGAGCTGGTCGGCGAGGAAGGTCAGCGGCCCGAGCCAGTCGACGTCCCCAACGATTCGCCGGCATTGATCATGTACACCTCGGGCACCACGGGTCGCCCGAAGGGCGCCGTGCTGACCCACACCAATTTGACCGGCCAGACGATGAGCGGCCTCTACACCAACGGCGCCGACATCAACAGCGACGTGGGTTTCATCGGCGTCCCGTTTTTCCACATCGCCGGAATCGGCAACATGCTGGGCGGGTTGCTTCTGGGCGTGCCCACGGTGATCTATCCGCTCGGCGCGTTCGACCCCGGCCAGTTGCTCGACGTGCTGGCGGCGGGGAAGGTCACCGGCATCTTCTTGGTGCCCGCGCAGTGGCAGGCGGTATGCACCGAGCAGCAGGCCAGACCCCGTGACCTGAGGTTGCGGGTCATGTCGTGGGGGGCTGCGCCGGCGCCGGATGCGCTGCTGCGGGAGATGTCGGCAACGTTCCCCGGAACACAGATATTGGCCGCGTTCGGTCAGACCGAGATGTCGCCGGTCACCTGCGTGCTGCTCGGCGAAGATGCGATCCGCAAACGCGGATCGGTTGGCAAGGTGATCCCGACGGTCGCTGCCCGGGTGGTCGACGCGAACATGAACGATGTGCCGGTCGGCGAGGTAGGCGAAATCGTTTACCGGGCACCAACATTGATGAGTGGCTACTGGAACAACCCGGAGGCGACGGCTGAAGCCTTCGCGGGCGGTTGGTTCCATTCCGGTGACCTCGTTCGGATGGACGAGGAGGGCTACGTCTGGGTGGTGGATCGCAAGAAGGACATGATCATCTCCGGCGGCGAGAACATCTACTGCGCCGAAGTGGAGAACGTGCTCGCAGGCCATCCCGGCATCGTCGAAGTTGCGGTCATCGGCCAAACCCACGACACGTGGGGTGAAGTGCCGATCGCCATCGCCGCCATCACCGACGACCGGCTGCGGCTCGAGGATTTAGCCGAGTTCCTGGGCGAACGGCTCGCGCGCTATAAGCACCCCAAGGCGCTCGAGATCGTCGATGCGCTGCCCCGCAACCCCGCTGG
>Ga0302196_10000952_pt1 | contig 27549 bp, 15 predicted proteins | sample II_Bog_N1_3_FD_198794 | JGI IMG/M metagenome (GOLD analysis project Ga0302196, IMG submission 198794) | Peat permafrost microbial communities from Stordalen Mire near Abisko, Sweden - II_Bog_N1_3 | ecosystem: Environmental > Terrestrial > Soil > Wetlands > Peat | place: Sweden: Abisko...
CACATCGCGCGCACCTACGAGCCGCACCCCGAGCCGTCGCCCGACGAGCGCCGCGCCGACGCCCTGCGCGCGCAGGCGTTCGACGCGTGCGGCGCTTCGCGGTGGGACGAGTGCAAGGGCAAGCTCGACGAGGCCCGCGCGCTCGACCCCGCGGGGGAGCGCGCGCAGCCCGTGCGCGAGGAGCGCGCGGTCCTCGATCGCGCGCTCGCGCCGCCACCGGCGCCCCCGCCCGCGCCGCCTCCGGCTCCGCCGAGGCCGCGACCCGCGCCGCAGGGGCCGCCAGGCGAGAAGTGATTCGCGGCGGCCGTGGCATGCACGGTGTACTGGATGCGTCGCACTCCCCGACGCGAACGAAGCCCCCGACGTCCGATCTCGACGACGTCGAGCCCGATCGCGGCGGCGTTCTCGAGATTCGCGCGTCGCGCGCAGCGCGTGAAACAGGCGCGCGCCAAGGATGGCCGTTTCGGCGTCGAGCGGCGCGACCTAGTAGTTCGTAGCGCGTAGGCACCGCTCGTGCTCCTGCTCCTGCCCGCTCCCGCTCCCGCTCCCGCTCCTGCCCCCGCTCCCGCTCCCGCCCCGCTCCCGCCCCCGCACGCGGTGCGAGGGCGGTCGCAGATGGGGAGGGCCGCACCCGGCGGATGGGCGGGTGCAAGGTAGGGTGCAGGAGCGGGAGCCGGGCTCCTCGGCAGCCACTGCATTGGCGAGGAGCGACCCACTTCGCTCACGACGCACCGTGATCATGCCAGCGTCGGGTTGTCGACCCTCCGTGCGCGCTCGTCGGCCTCGGTTGGTCGGTCACGCCCTGGCGCGCACGTCGCGCGCCAGCGCTGGCCCTCTCGCGCGGCGAGCGCACCTCGCGTGGGCCAGCCCTGTCACGCGCCCTGCGCGGTGGGGGGCATGACCGACCAACCGAGACCTCCTCAACTACCCCATCACAAGCTCGTCGCGTTTCACGTCGCGGTCGAGCTGCTGCTCGCGATCAAGGCCGCGCACATCCGCGACGCCAAGCTCCGCGACGAGGCACGGTGCGCCGCCAAGAGCACGTGCTGCAACATCGCCGAAGGCGCCGGCCGCTTCACCCGCGCCGACAAGGCAAGGGCCTTCACCATCGCGCGCGGCGAGGGACTCGAAGCCTTCGCGGCGCTCGAGACCGCGGCACTCGCCGGGGATGCCGACCAAGCCGATGTCGAGCGGTGCCTGCCCATGCGAGCAGGCTCTACGGGCTTCTCACCGGGCTCCTACGGTAGGCCCTCGGGCCGGGCGCCGCGCGCCCGGCGTCGGCCCGCATCCACGAGCGGAGGGCCGGGTGCAGGGGAGGGAGCGGGAGCGGGAGCAGGAGCAGGAACAGGAGCGGGAGCAGGAGCGGGAGCGGGGCCTACGAGCTCCTGGCCCATTCCCTGGCATGCACAGCCCCGCTCACGCCCCGCGCGCCTCGGCGTGGATGGGCCCCGGCAGCTCCCGCAGCGCCCTGCCCGAGGCGCGCGTCAGCGAGGCCTGGGCCTCGGCGATGATCGACAGCGCGATCTCCCGCGGGCTCTCGGCGCCGAGCTCGAGGCCCACCGGCGCGTGCAGGCGCTTGTCGTACGGGGTCGCGCCGGCGCAGATCGCGTGCAGGATGCGATCGGTCCGCCGCCGCGCGCCGAGGACGCCGATGTAGCCCGCGCGCGACGCGAGGAGCATCTTCACGGCCGCGCGATCGCGCTCGTAGTCGTGCGCCATGACGAGCGCGAGCGCGCGGTGGCTGCGGTTCACCTCGGTCTTCACCTCCTCGAGCGTGCCGATGAGAAACTGGTCGGCGCCGAGGAACCGCTCGCGCACCGCGAGCCGGGCCTGCGTGTCGTGGACGATGACGTCCCAGCCGAGCACGTGCGCGATCTCCATGACCGGGTTGACGTCGTGCCCGGTCCCCAGCGCGAAGAGGCGCGGGAACGGGAGGACGATCTCCGCGAGCACCGTCACGGGGCCGCTCGTCGTGTCGTAGGTGCACGACTCCGTCGTGCCGCGGGCGAGCGCCGCCTGCGCGCGCGTCTCGAGGGCCTCGGCGAAGGCCGCGTTGGCGAGCGAGGAGCGCGCGGGCAGCCCCTCCACGACGCACACGCGCGCGCCGACCGGGATGTCCTTCCGCGCGCTCTCGATCACCGTGACCATGGCGCCGCGCCGCTGGAGCTCCTGCGTGGTCCGCAGAAGCTCGAGAGGGTCGGCCAGGGACGCGGCGTCGGGGCGCTCGAGCAGGACGTCGACGATCCCGTCGCAGCCCACGCCGAGCCGCGCGCGCGTGTCGTCGTCCGCGCTCGCATCGTAGCGTACGACGACGGGCCCGCCCTCACGCGTCTGCCAGAACCCCCGCTTCGCGATGTCAGCCTCGAGGCACCCGCCGCTCACCGACCCGGCGCGCGCGCCCTGCTCGGTCACGATCATGCGCGCGCCCGGGCGCCGGTAGGCGGACCCGCGCACCGCGACGACGGTGGCGAGGAGGAACGGCTGCTTCTCGCGCCGCAGGCGCGCCGCCGCGTAGAGGACGCTCTTCAATTCGCTCATCGTCTCCCCCTTCTCAAAGTAGCTTCTCGAGCGTGATGGGTAGATCGCGCACGCGCTTGCCGGTCGCGTGGAAGACGGCGTTGGCCACGGCCGCGGCGACGCCGACGATGCCGATCTCGCCCATCCCCTTGGCGCCGATCGCGTTCACCCACGGGTCCTCCTCGGGCACCATGAGGACGTCGATGGCGGGGACGTCGGCGTTGACGGGGACGAGGTAGTCGGCGAGATCTTTCGTGACGAGGCGGGCGTCGCGAACGTCGCGGACGGTGCGCTCGAGGAGCGCGAAGCCGATGCCCCACACGACGCCGCCGAGGAGCTGGCTCCGGGCGGTCTTCGCGTTCAGAACCCTGCCCGCGGCGATGGCGGAGACGACGCGCGACACCGAGACCCGCCCGATGGCCTCGTCCACGCGCACCTCGACGAAGTGCGCGCCGAACGAGTGCGTCGCGTAATTCTTCCGCTCGGGCTTCTCCTGCTCGTCGACCTTCGCCTCGACGATCCTCCCGGGCTGCCGCGCGACAACGGCTTCGTACGGCTCGCGGCGCGAGGGCGCGGCGCGCGCGAAGAGCTCGCCGCCCTCGGCGTCGATGTCCTTGGGGTCGATCCCGTGGAGCGGCGACCGCCGGTCGCCCGCAGCGAGGGCGGCCATCTTCGCGCGCAGCGCGACGCACGCGACCTTCACGGCCGACCCGACGCCCGACGCCGTCGTCGATCCGGCCGAGAGCGGCGCCTCGGGGAAGGTCGTGTCGCCCAGGTCGAAGCGCACGCGGTCGATGGGCATGCCCAGGTTGTCGGCGGCGATCTGGGTCATGATCGTGTACGTGCCCGTGCCGATGTCCTGCGAGCCCGCGAGGACCAGCGCCGAGCCATCGGCCCTGAGGCGCGCGAGCGCGTGCGACGGCGGCTGGCGCGCGGGGTAGGTCGCGCTCGCCATCCCCCAGCCGACGCGGAGGCGCCCGTCGGTCATCGCGCGCGGCGCGGCCGGGCGCCTCGCCCAGCCGAACCGTTCGGCGGCCTGCGTGTAGCAAGCGCGGAGGGACTTGCTCGAGTAAGGCTTGTCCTCGTCGGGGTCGGTCTCGGCGTAGTTGGCGAGGCGGAGCGCGAGCGGGTCCATCCCGAGCGCGTACGACAGCTCGTCCATCGCGGACTCGAGCGCGAACGAGCCGGTGGACTCGCCGGGGCCGCGCATGAAGGTCGGCGTCGAGACGTCGACCCGCACAAGGCGGTGGGAGGTCTCGACCGCGGGGCAGGCGTAGAGCATCCGCGTGAGGTACGCCGAGGGCTCCATGAAGTCGTCGAAGCGCGACGTCATGGAGAGGACGTCGTGCCGCGTGGCGACGAGCTTGCCCGCGCGCGTCGCGCCGAGCACGACGTGCTGGATCGTGAGCGGCCGGTAGCCGACGAAGGCGAACATCTGGGGACGCGTGATGACGAGCTTGACCGGCACGCCCGTGACCTTGGCGGCCATGGCGGCGAGCATGACGTGCGACCAGGGAGAGCCCTTGCCGCCGAAGCCGCCGCCGAGAAAGTGCGAGATGACGCGGATGCTCGACCTCGGGATGCCGAACACCTCGGACGCGCGGCGCTGGACGGAGAAGATGCCCTGGGTGGCGTCGTAGAGCGTGAGGTTGTCGCCCTGCCACACGGCGACGGTGCCGTGCAGCTCCATCGGATTGTGGGTCTGGAGCGGCGTCGTGTACGTCGCGTCGACCTTCACCGCGGCGGCCGCGAGGGCGCCGGCCACGTCGCCGCGGGACGAGTCCGGCGGCGGACGGGGGCCCGACGGCTTCGGCGTGAACGCGCCGCCGCTCGCGGGCTCGACGAAGACCGTCGCCTCCTCGACCTCGTAGCGCGCGTCGACGAGGGACGCCGCGAACGAGGCGGCCTCGAGCGTCCTCGCGACGACGACGGCGACGGGCTGGCCGTCGTAGCGGACCCCGTCGTCCTGGAGGAGCTGGAGGACGCGCTCGTTCGAGTCGCCCTTGCCCTCGCCGCCGGGGAGCCGGGGCGCGTTGTCGTGGGTGAGCACAGCCAGGACGCCCGGGACGCGCTCGGCCTCCGCGCGGCCGAGGGAGGCGATGCGGCCGCGCGAGATGGTGCTCCCCACGATGACGGCGTACGCGACGCGGGCGACCGGGGTGTCGGCGGCGAAGGTCGCCTTGCCCGTGACCTTCGCGCGCCCGTCGACGCGATCGAGCGGCTTGCCGACGTTGCCCTCGCTCACGCCGGGCCCCCCGCGAGCGCGAGCGCCCGCGCCACGACGCGCGCCGCGAGCTCCCCCTTGAACTCGTTGTACTTGCGCGGCACCGCCCCCAGGGCGGCGAGGCTCGCGGCGCGCTCGAACACGGCCTCGCTCGCGGCGTTGCCCACGAGCGCGGCCTCCGTGCCCTCGCACCGCCAGGGCTTGGTCGCGACGCCCCCGAGGACGACGCGCGCCGCGCGGATGGTCCCCTCCCGCACGTCGAGCGCGACGGCGGCCGACGCGAGCGCGAACTCGTACGAGCCGCGGTCGCGCACCTTGAAGTAGCGGGAGCGCGCGGCCATCGGCGTCCTGGGCAGGGTGACGTGCGTGACGAGCTCGCCGGGCTGGAGCATCGTCTCGACCTCGGGGCGGAGGACCGGGGCGAGGTGAAACTCCTTCGCGAGGATCTGGCGGGCGCCCGCGGGCCCGCGCACGTGGACGACGGCGTCGAGGGCGACCAGGGCGACGTTCATGTCCGACGGGTTCACGGCGATGCAGCGATCGCTCCCCCCGAGCACGGCGTGACCGCGGTTGTACCCGTCCCACGCGGCGCAGCCCGCGCCGGGGACGCGCTTGTTGCACGGGCTCGCGAGGTCGCGGAAGTAGCTGCAGCGCGTGCGCTGGAGGAGGTTGCCGCCGACGGTCGCCATGTTGCGGAGCTGCGGGGAAGCGCCGGACAGGAGCGCCTCGGCGAGCACCGGAAACGCGGCGCGCACGACGGGGTGCGCGGCGACGTCGGAGTTCCTCGCGAGGGCGCCGATCTCGAGCAGGTTGCCCCGGTCCTCGATGCGCCCGCGCACGCCGGCGAGCGCGCCGAGATCGACGAGCCGGTCGGGCCGCTCGACGCCGAGCTTCATGAGATCGACGAGGCAGGTGCCGCCGGCGAGGAACCTGGCGCCGCCCGCGCGGACGAGCGCGTCGTCCTCGCCCGTGGCGCGCTCGTAGACGAAGGGCTTCACGCGCCGCCTCCCTGCGCGCGCCGGATCGCGGCGACGATGTTGGGGTACGCGCCGCAGCGGCAGATGTTGCCGCTCATGCGCTCGCGGATCTCGTCGTCGCTCGTGGCGTGCCCCTCGGCGAGGAGGGCGACCGCGCTCATGATCTGGCCCGGGGTGCAGTAGCCGCACTGGAAGCCGTCCTCGGCGAGGAAGGCGGCCTGCACGGGGTGGAGCTTGTCGCCGTCGGGCGCGAGCCCCTCGATGGTGGTCACGGCGGCGCCGTTCACCGAGGCGGCGAGCGCGAGGCAGGAGTTCACGCGCCGGCCGTCGACGAGGACCGTGCACGCCCCGCACTGCCCCATGTCGCAGCCCTTCTTGGTGCCGGTCATCCCGAGGCCCTCGCGCAGCAGATCGAGGAGGGTGACGCGCGGGTCGACCTTGAGCGCCCTGTCGGCGCCGTTGATGCGGAGCGTGAGGTCGACGTCGCGGGAGAGCGGCGCGCTCGACACGGCCGCGACCGGCGCGGCGGTCGGCGCGCAGCCGTGGGCGAACGCGACGGTGAAACCGACGACGAGGCTCGTCACGACGAGCTCGCGGCGCGTCATCTGGACCTCGGCCGAGCGCGGTCCGTTGGCGTGCCTCCCGGCGCCGGCGAGCGCGCGCGCGAGCATCGCGGCGAGGCTCTCGCGGCTCCCGGTGTCCCGCGCGGCGAAGCGCACGACGCCCTCGGCGTCGACGACGCAGATGGCGTGGCCGCCCATCGCCACGTCGAGCGGCGCGAGCCACGACGCGTCGACGGACTCGATCTCGTCGTCGGGCCGGAGGAGCCACGCCCGCCCCCGCGACGGCGACGCGATGACGAGCGCCGCCCCGAGCCCGCGGATCTCGGCGCGGATGCGATCGAGGTCGGCGTCGCGCTCCTCGAGGACCGCGGACGTGCCGCGGACCGCGACGACGACGGGCCGGCCGCGCAGCCCCGCGAGGGCCCCCTCGGGGCCCAGGGCGCTGGCGAGCATCCCTTCGACGGCGTCGCTCGCGGTTGCCATTCCCCCTCCCCTCCCCCTTCGTCGCCGTGGCGCGTCCACGCAGCGCAGCTCCCCGGGTCCGTGCAACGGACACGCCGCGCCCGCCCGCGCGGAGAACGCCAGCTCCGCCTTCGCTCCGCGCACGCCCAATCGCGCCACGACCGTGGAAGACTGCCGCGCCCGAGCGCGAGCGGAGGACGCCATCCCGGGCGTGGTCGGGTACTCTCCACGCTCGATGGATCGCCCCGGACACAAGCTCGTCCTCTCCTCGCCCGACGCCGGCAGCCGCGTCGCGCGGGCGGGGCGGTGGCTGCTCGAGCGCGGCCGGGCGCGCGAGGTGCTCGTCGTCGGCGCCACGCTGCAGGCCGCGGCCGAGCTCGTGCGCTCCGTGGGCAAGGGCGCGGGCGGCAGCTTCGGCTGGCACCGGCTGACGCTCGCGCAGCTCGCGTGGAGGCTCGCGGACGTGGAGCTCACGCGCAAGGGCAAGAAGCCCGTGAGCCCGCTCGCGCTCGAGGCGGTCTCGGCGCGCGTCGTCCACGCCGGCCACGCGGCCGGCACGCTCGGCCGCTTCGAGGCCATCGCCGATCGCCCCGGGCTGCCCCGCGCGCTCTCGCGCACGCTGGCCGAGCTCCGCCTCGCGCAGGTCGACCCCGCGGCGCTCGGCGACCTGGACCTCGCGGCGCTCGCTCGCGCCTACGAACGCGCCCTCGCCGACGCGGGCCTGGCCGACCGCGCGGACCTCTTCGCCGCGGCGAGCGCCGTCGCGCGCGCCGGCCACGCGCTCGCGGGTCTCCCCCTCGTCTTCCTCGACGTCGCCGTGCACACGGCGAGCGAGCTCGCGCTCGTGCGCGCGCTCGCCGGGCGGGCAGGCGATCTGCTCCTCACCGTCCCCGCGGGCGACGAGCGCACGCGCAAGAACCTCGAGTCGCTCGGCCTGCCCCTCGAGGAGAGCCAGCCCGGCACCGCCACCGCCCTCGCCCGCCTCCAGTCGAGCCTCTTCGAGGACATCGGCGAGCGCGACGCCCCCGTCTCCGTCCCCGAGAGCGTGCAGGTCTTCTCCGCGCCCGGCGAGAGCCGCGAGTGCGTCGAGATCGCGCGCCTCATCCACCGCGCGGCGGAGGAGGGCATCCCCTTCGACCGCATGGCGGTGCTCCTCCGCTCTCCGCTCCAGTACCGCGCGCACCTCGAGGAGGCCTTCCGGCGCGCCGCCATCCCCGTCCACTTCGCGCGCGGCACGGTGACGCCCGACCCCGCCGGCCGCGCCTTCCTCGCGCTCCTCGCCTGCGCCTCGGAGCGCCTCTCGGCGGCGCGCTTCTCCGAGTTCCTGTCGCTGGGCGAGGTCCCGGACGCCACCTCCACCGGCGCGCCGCCTCCGCCCCTCGCCGAGGAGCTGCGGTTCGTGCCCGCGGACGACGAGCTCGCCCTGAATATTGAACAGGGAGATCGGGAGATCGGGAGGATGAGTGGATCGGACAGTCTCATCTCCCGATCTCCCGATCTCCCTGTTCAAATCGCTGACAGCGAGGACGCCCCGGTCATCGGCGGCACGCTGCGGGCGCCCAGGCTGTGGGAGCGCTTGCTCGTGGATGCCGCGGTCATCGGCGGGAAGGACCGCTGGGTGCGGAGGCTCGATGGGCTCGAGAAGGACTACGATCTGAAGCTCGCGGGGCTGAAGGATCCAGAGGATCCGAAGGCCGGGCGAATCCGTCGCGACAGGAGCGCGCTCGATGGCCTGAGGCAGTACGCGCTGCCCTTGCTCGAGGAGCTCGCGAGCCTTCCCGCGTCCGCGCTCTGGGCCGAATGGCGCTCGATCCTGGGGGCCCTCGCGACCCGCGCGGTGCGGCATCCGGTGCGGGTCTTGTCGGTGCTGCAGGAGCTCGCGCCCATGGGGGACGTCGGGCCGGTCGATCTGACGGAGGTGCGGATCGTGCTCGAGCGGCGGCTCACCGAGGTCGTCGTGCCGCCGTCCGACCGGCGCTTCGGGAAGGTCTTCGTCGCGGGCGCGGAGGAGGCGCGCGGCCTCGCGTTCGACGTGGTCTTCGTCCCGGGCCTCGCCGAGAAGCTCTTCCCGCAGAAGATCGCGGAGGACCCCATCCTCCCCGATCGCGCGCGCAGGGGCACGACGATGGTGCAGAACCAGGACCGCGCCGCGGCCGAGCGACTCGCGCTGCGCCTCGCCGTGGGCGCCGCGATCCACCGCGTCGTCGTCTCGTACCCGCGGCTCGACCTCGAGCAGTCGCGGCCGCGCACGCCGTCGTTCTACGGGCTCGAGGTGCTGCGCGCCGCCGAGGGCCTTCTGCCCGGGTTCGACGAGCTCGCGCGCCGCGCGAACGTGACGGGCGCCGCCCGCGTCGGCTGGCCCGCCCCGTCGAGGCCCGCGGACGCCATCGATCACGCCGAGCACGATCTCGCGCTGCTCGAGGCCGTGCTCCGCAAGCCCGAGGCGGAGACCGTCGGCACCGCACGCTATCTCCTCTCGTCGAACGTGCACCTCGCGCGCGCGCTCCGCTTCCGCGCCAAGCGCTGGCTGCGCAAGTGGACCGAGGCCGACGGCCTCGTCGCCCCCGCCCCGCAGGCGCAGGCGGCGCTCGCCCTGCACGATCTCGACGCGCGCTCCTACTCGCCGACCGGCCTCCAGAACTTCGCCGCGTGCCCCTACCGCTTCCTCCTCCAGGCCGTGCACCGCCTCGCGCCACGCGAGGAGCCGCAGGCGCTCGAGGAGCTCGACCCGCTCCAGCGCGGCTCGCTCATCCACGAGGTGCTCTTCGAGCTGTACAGCCTGCTGCGCGAGCGGAAGCTCCTGCCCGTCACCGCGGACAACCTGGAGGAGACGCGGGCGCTGCTCGACGTCGTGCTCGAGCGCGTGGTCGCCCGCTACGAGGACAACCTCGCCCCCGCCATCCTTCGCGTGTGGGAGGACGGCGTGGCGGCCGTCCGCGCGGATCTGCGCGAGTGGCTTCGACGCGCGACCTGGGATCCCACCTGGAAGCCCGTCCTCTTCGAGCTGGCGTTCGGCATCGACAAAGACCAGAACCGCGACGCGAAGAGCGGGGACCTCGCCGCGAAGCTCGACTGCGGCATCCAGCTCCGCGGCTCGATCGACCTCGTCGAAGAGAACGAGGCCGGCATGCTGCGCGCGACCGACTACAAGACGGGGAAGGTCCGCGCCCACGAGGGCGTGGTCATCGCCGGCGGCGAGACCTTGCAGCCCGTCCTCTACGCGCTGACGCTCGAGAAGCTCCAGGCAGGCTCGACGGTCGTGGGAGGCCGCCTCTACTACTGCACCTCCGTCGGCGAGTTCACGAGCGTCGACGTGCCCCTCGACGACAACGCCCGACGCGCGGCCAAGGTCCTCGCCGAGACGGTGCACAAGTCCATCCGGGACGGCTTCCTCCCCGCGGCGCCCAAGAAGAAGGCCTGCGAGTACTGCGACTACCAGCGCGTGTGCGGCCCCTACGAGGAGGAACGCACGAAGCGAAAGCGACGCGAGGAGCTCATCCCCCTCGAGACGCTGCGGAGGGAGCCGTGACGGGGGCCAGGGTCCTCGCCGACCAGGAGGCGCGCGATCGCATCCGCGGCGATCTCGACGCGACGCTCATCGTCGAGGCCGCGGCCGGCACGGGGAAGACGACCGAGCTCGTGCACCGCGTGATGGCGCTCCTCGAGCAGGGCAAGGCGACGCTCGCCCGCCTCGTCGCGGTGACCTTCACCGAGAAGGCCGCCGGCGAGATGAAGCTCCGGCTTCGCACCGAGATCGAGCGCGCCCGCGGCCGCGCCACGAAGGAGGAGCGCGCCCGCCTCGACCTCGCGCTCGCCGAGCTCGAGGAGGCGCACATCGGGACGATCCACGGCTTCTGCGCCGAGATCCTGCGGCAGCGGCCCGTCGAGGCGCGCGTCGACCCGCTCTTCGAGGCCGCCGACGAGGACCAGCAGTGGCGGGTCTTCGACGAGGCGTTCGAGCGGTGGTTCCAGACGGTGCTCTCCGCCCCGCCCGAGGGCGTGCGGCGCGTGCTGCGTCGCAAGGCGCGCGACCGCGAGAGATCGGGCGCCGAGGACGTGCTGCGCAAGGCCGGCTTCGCCCTCGTGCAGCAGCGCGACTTCGACGCCCCCTGGCGGCGCGACCCGTTCGACCGCAACCGGGAGATCGATCGGCTGATGGACCACCTCGCGTCGCTGGCCGCCCTCGCGGCGCGGGCCCTCGACCGGAGCGACTGGGGCGCGAAGAGCCTGCTCGAGGTCGAGCGCTTCGTCTCGGAGCTCCAGCGGCGCGAGGACGTCCGCGGGCGCGACTACGACGGGCTCGAAGAGGAGCTGCGCACGCTCGCGCGGGGCAAGTTCTGGGGGTGGAAGGGCCGTGGCAAGTGGTTCGCCAAGGACGTCTCCCGCGAGGAGGCCCTCGCGCAGCGGCAGGCGGCCAAGGGCGCTCTCGACGCCTTCCTCCGCAAGGCCGACGCCGACCTCGCCGCCTGCCTGCGCGAAGATCTCCGCCCGCTCGTGGAGGCCTACGGCGCGCGCAAGACGCGCGGCGGGCGGCTCGACTTCCTCGACCTGCTCCTGCTCGCCAGGAACCTCGTCCAGAAGGACGCGGCCGTCCGCCGCGAGCTCCAGCAGCGCTTCACGCACCTGCTCGTCGACGAGTTCCAGGACACCGACCCCCTCCAGGCCGAGATCCTGCTCCTGCTCGCGGCCGACGATCCCTTCGAGGACGACTTCACGCGCGCGCGCCCCATCCCCGGCAAGCTCTTCGTCGTCGGCGATCCCAAGCAGTCGATCTACCGCTTCCGCCGCGCCGACGTGACGCTCTACGAGACGACCAAGCGAAAGCTCCTCGCCCACGGCGCCTCGCTCGTGCACCTTTCGACGAGCTTCCGCAGCACGCCGAGCATCCAGGCCGCCGTGAACGCGGCCTTCGCGCCGCGCATGCAGGGCAGCCCCGACGGGAGCCAGGCTTCGTACGTCGCCTTGCAGGCGTTCCGGGACGAGCCCCCCGGGCGCCCCGCGATCATCGCGCTCCCCGTGCCGCGGCCGTACAGCGACTACGGCAAGGTCACCAACTACTCCATCGACGCCTCCTTGCCCGACGCCGTGGGCGCGTTCGTCGACTGGCTGATCCACAAGAGCGGCTGGACGACGACCGAGCGCGAGCGGCCGGAGGTGCAGGTGCCGCTCGAGGCGCGCCACGTCTGCCTCCTCACGCGGCGCTTCGTGAGCGGCGGGCGCGACCTCACGCGCGACTACGTGCGCGCGCTCGAGGCGCGCCGCATCCCGCACGTGCTCGTCGGCGGGCGAAGCTTTCACGCGCGCGAGGAGGTCGTCGCCCTGCGCAACGCCCTCTCGGCGATCGAGTGGCCCGACGACGAGCTGTCGGTCTTCGCCACGCTGCGCGGCCCCTTCTTCGCACTGCAAGACGACGCCCTCCTCACGTTTCGCCACCGCTTCGGCGGCCCGCACCCGCTCCGGCACCCGAAGGAGCCCGCGCACGACGAGCTCACAGCTCCCGTGCGCGGCGCCCTCGACGTCCTCGAGCAGCTCCACCGCGGCCGCAACCGTCGCCCCATCGCCGACACGGTCGCGCAGCTGCTGGACGCGACGCGCGCGCACGCGGGCGTCGCCATCTGGCCCACCGGCGAGCAAGCGCTCGCCAACCTGCTGCGCGTGCTCGACCAGGCGCGCAGGTTCGAGGCCGCAGGCGCGACGTCGTTCCGCGCGTTCGTTCAGTGGCTCGACGCCGAGGCCGAGCGCGGGGGCGCCGCGGAGGCGCCCGTGGTCGAGGAGGGGACCGACGGCGTCCGCATCATGACGGTCTTCAAGGCCAAGGGCCTCGAGTTCCCCGTCGTCATCCTCGTGGACCCCACGTGCCCGCACACGTTCCAGGAGCCGTCGCGCTACGTCGACGGCGCCCGCGGCCTCTGGGCGATGCCCCTCGCGGGATGCGCGCCCGCGGAGCTCGTCCTTCACCGTGACGACGTCCTCCGCCACGACGCCGACGAGGCCGTGCGCCTCACGTATGTCGCGGCGACGCGTGCGCGCGAGCTGCTCGTCGTCCCGGTCGTCGGGGACGAGGCCGTCGCCGGCTGGGTCGACGTCCTTCACCCCGTGCTCTACCCGAAGGCGATGGACCGCCGCCGCGCACAGCCCGCCCCGGGCTGCCCGCCCTTCGGCGACGACAGCACGCTCGAGCGCCGCGGCAACCGCGACGCCGAGGACTCGGTGATGCCGGGCCTGCACAAGCCCGAGCAGGGTACGCACGGGGTCGTCTGGTGGGATCCCCGTGCCCTCGAGCTCGACAAGGTCGAGGAGGCGGGCCTCCGGCAGCAGCGGATCCTCGCGGCCGACGAGACGGGCGCCGTCGCGCAGGAGGGCGACCGCGCGTACGCCGACTGGGAGGCGCGCCGCGCCGCGCTGGTCGAGCGGGGGGCCGTGCCGACGTTCCGCATCCGCACCGTGACGGGCGCGGGCGATGCAGGCGGCGACACGGCGCACGACGACGCGATCGTCGTGACGGTCGAGAAGACGCGCGCGTCCGGCGCGCCGCGCCCGTCCGGGCCGCGCTTCGGCACGCTGGTCCACGCGGTCCTCGCGATGGTCGCCTTCGACGCGACGCTCGCCGACGTGAAGGCGCTCGCCGAGACGCAGGGGCAGCTCCTCGGCGCGACCGCGCCCGAGGTGCTCGCCGCCGTCGACGCGGTGCACGCCGCGCTGGAGCACTCGGTCTTCGCGAGCGCGCGCGCCGCCGGCGCCGCGTGCCGGCGGGAGGCTCCGGTGCTCCTCGTGGCCGACGACGGCGCGCTCGTGGAGGGAGTTTTGGACCTCGCGTTCCGCGCGCCCGACGGCGATGCCACCGGTGGCTGGATCATCGTCGACTACAAGACCGACGTGGAGCTCGGGTCGCGGCAGCCGGAGTACGAAGCGCAGGTGCGCTGCTACGCGCGCGCCGTCTCGGCCGCCACCGGCGAGCCGGCGAGGGGCGTCTTGCTCCGCGTGTGAGAGCCTCGGCCGCGGGCGCGTCCGTGGATGGATGCGCCTTCTTGTGCGACTGATTATGACGATTCTTTCTTGACTTGGCGCGCCGGCGAACGCATTAAGGTGAATAGCCGGGCGCGCGGCCGCGTCCAAAGAGCCAGCCATGAACTCCACCTACCAAGACTCGCTTCGCTCACGGTCGCAGCTGCACTCGCGCGGTACGGGGACAGCCACGGGCTGGCTCCCTACCCTTGCGTCCAGTAGCAATGGCCTCCCCGAGCGGGGAGATTCCTAGGCGGATCCGACGGCAGCTAGCCCGTCTCTGGAGGCCGCCCGGGAAACCCCAGGCGGCCTTCCTGCTTTTGTCCGGCTAGCCTCGCCCGCTCCGCGGTGCGCCGCGCCCCCTCCCCGTCGGGGACGCCGGTGACGTCGACGCTCGAGAGGCGGCGCAGTCACGGGGCGTTCAAATGAAGCAATCAATTGGTGAACTTCGGGCGAGCAACGCCCCTGGGTCGCAGGGTCATGGTGACCGCCGGGTCTCCAAAACTCGGAGAGAGGGTTCGATTCCTTCGCGACTCGCGAGCCTGCGGACATCGTTCAACGGCAGGACCACAGTCTTCCAAACTGTCGATGTGGGTTCGACTCCCGCTGTCCGCTCTCTTCACGTCCCCATCATCTAGTGGCCCAGGATATCGGTCTCTCGAACCGAGAACGCGGGTTCAATTCCCGCTGGGGACGCCACGCAAGTGCCGGTGACGAATGCTGCAAGGACTACACCTCCCCGTGAAGCGGTGAGGCTTCGGCCTCGACCTGGGAGCTCGCAGCTCCAGCTAAGACGTCCTTGCGATCTCGTCGTCACCGCTCTTCTTCAGCGCGTAGCTTAGTAGCCAAAGCGTCGGCTCGGGGTGCCGAAGACCGCAGGTGCGACTCCTGCCGCGCTGACGACTCTGGAAGGTGAATCGATCCCAGGATCGAGCCTGCTTCGAAAGCAGTGCGCGCCCGCAAGGGCGTGGGGTGCGAGTCCTCCGCCTTCCTCGGAAGCCGAACCACGATGGCCGTGGGCCTGGCCGCTACCCAGTGCGTGCCCTCACGGGCATGGTGTTCGAGTCACCCGGCTTCCTCCGCGAGGGTGCTTCAGTGAAGGATGAAGGGGGGCTTGATCCTGGATATTTGCCGCGGCCAGTCCTTGCAGGAGGACGGCTCGTCCGACGCGTCGAAGGACGCGCACGCCTTGTTCCACGCCGCCGCGATCGCGGCGTTGCCGCCCCACAGCGCCTCGCAGAGCACGTCGTGCACGACCTCGGGGTCGACCGGACCGAGCGCCTGTGGGGTGAACGCGACGGTGGGCCGCGTCGGGCAAGCTTTCCTCGTGAACGCGACGGAGGCGGCGCTCACGAGGGAGAACGACCCGCCGGGCTCGGCGTGCCACGCGAGGAGCGCCGGGGCGACGCGCCAGGAGTTGTCGTAGTGGTCGGTGTAGTCGACCCGCGCGTACGGCCCCGTGGAGACGAGGTCCAGGAGGCCGTCGTCGTCGATGTCAAGGACCCGGTCGACGTCGATGCCCTTCGCGGGCAGGTACGGCGACAGCGCGCCGCCCTTGTAGGTCAAAACGTCGACCTTGCGCTCGGGCGAGCTCTCGTGAAAGAGCTCCTCGTGCGTCCGCAGGAGCTCGGGCTCCCCATCGCCGTCGTAGTCGCTGAGGACGACGAGGCGGATGGACCTCTCCTTGGTCGTCCAGTCGTAGTCGAGCGACTCGCCGCCGCCCGCCACGACGCTCGATCCCTTCGCGTCCCGTCGCACGAGCTCCACGCGCGCCGTCGACTTGCACTGGGCGAGATCGGGCGGCGAGCTTGCGTCGGCATCGCGCTTGGCGCCCGCCGCGACGAGCCGGTAGCCCCACGCGATCCCGCCACGGCTCGCGCACTGGACGTCCGGCTGGACGATCTCGCACCCGGCGCCCGGGCCGTGCGAGAGCGTCGCGAGCCGCGCCTCGTTCTCGGCGTCGAGCGCGGCGCACCACGCCGACGCCTGGCTGCCGGCGTCCTCGGCGCCCACCTCCGGGCCAGCGCCGTCCACGGAGGCCTCGGGGCTCTGGCCTCGCGGAGATGCGGTCGTCGATGCGTCGACCGGCGAAGCTGCGAGCGCGGGCGCGCTCGGCGCACGGACCGGAGAAGCGTCGACCGCGCCGCTCGGCACGACCTCTTGCCTTCGGTCGCACGCCGCGAGGAGCCCGAGGAGGGCGACGCCCACGACGGCGACGAGCCGCTTCCGCCGTCTGGCCCTCACGACTCCATCAACGCGCGACGCGCGCCCCCGCATCCCGCACGAGGCCGCGCATCGCTGCTACGGGCAAGGCGCACCGAGGGCAGCGGGAGCGGGGACGGTGGCCACGCCGGTCTTGAGCATGCTCGAGAGGAAGCAGCCGTACTGGTACTTCACCTGATCGAGCTGCGCGAAGATGTAGTGGCCGTCCATCGTGATGGGATCGTCGGGGTACTGCACGACCACGCCGGTGTACTTCTTGCCGTTGCCCGACGTGAGGTCCTGCGAGACGGGGTACGAGACGAGGCCGCCCAGGCCCTCGAGCGTGAGCGCAGTTTGCATCGTCGACCAGAGGACCGTGCCGCACTCCTTCTGGCCGTACGCGAGCGACATGGCGTCGTAGTCGATCTCGGGGAAGTACGAGTCGTTCGTGCCGACCGGCTCGTAGATCGGCCGCGCGGGTGACCCGGGGAGCGGGTTCTTGGCGACGCGCGGCATCGAGACCATCGGGTCGATCGCCTCCCAGCCCGTCTCCACCATGGAAAGCGTGGGGTGCATGAACGTCAGCGGGTCGTTCACGGGCAAATCCATCAGCACCGCCAGCTTGCCCGTCGTGTTCTCGATGAGCGACGTCTTCAGGATGAAGTACGTCCAGAACCCGCCCGCCCCGGACGGGACCACGGCGCGGATGCTCGGCTCCACCGCGCTGATGAGGTTCGTGTACATCCCGCCCATCGACTGCCCCTGCGCGAACACGGCGGTCGGGTCGAAGTGGAACGCCGTCTGCCCCGCCGGCAGCGTGAGGCCCGTGCAGGCAGCGACGGCCGAGGGAGGGATCGTGAGCGTCTTCAGCGCCGCGAGGAAGAGCCGCTGCTCGATGATGCCCTGCGTGAAGAGGCCGGCCATCGACGGGAGGTTGCCGAACTGGAGGTACTCGGTGTCGGCCGCCCCCGGGACGCGCTCCGGGTTGTCCGGCAGCGCGCTCCCCGCCATCGCGAAGCCGTACGGAGCGAGCACGTACGCGGGGCCCTGTCCCGGCGTCGGGTTGCCGTTGGGCGTGAGGATGGGCCCGCGGTCGATGAACTGCGTGCTGATGCCCCCCGAGCCGTGAAAGTAGATGACGAGCGGGAAGCCCGCCGCCGGCATGGGCCCCGTCTTGGGCAACGAGAGCGCCATGGGCACCTTGAGGTTGCCCTGGTTCACCGGCTTTCCCGACGCGTCGAACACGATCTGGCCCCCCGACGTCGCGAAGGGCGCCGCGCCTTGCTGGAACTGCGGGAGGTCGATCGATCCGGTGACCTCGCAGAAGCGGTCCCAGTTGCCTGTGCTCGGCACCGTGAGGTCGGAAATGGGCGCCTGGTAGCCGGCCACGATCTGCGCCGCGAGCGCCGCCGTGTCGGCCACGACGTCACCCGTCGTGAAGACGGTCGCTGCCGCGACGTCCGTGGGATCGATCGCGAGCGACGACTGCTTCAGGGTCGCGAAGAGCGGCGCGTAGAGCGCGGCTGCCGCGGCGCCCTTGGGGACGGCGGGCGTCTGCCCCGCGGCGAGGGTCGCGAGCGTCGGGTCGACGCCGAGCAGCGCGCCGCTCGCGTCCTTGAGCTCGCGCCGGACGACGAACGCGAACTGGCGCTTGGGGGTGAGCACGAAGCCGGGCCGCGGCGCCACGGCGAGCACGTTGGCGAGGATGTACTTGTCCGCGGGGGCGACCACCGCGACCGTGGGAATCAACGTGCCGCGATCGGGGGACGCCGGGTCGACGTCGATGAGGAGGATGGGCGAGCTCGTCGCGCCGGCGATCGTGGTGTCGGCGTCCAGCGTGGGCATGGGCCCCGTGAACTGGAAGTACGCGACGGGCACGGTGGGAAAGCCCTTCCGCGAGGAGGCGAGCTGCACCATGCCGTCGAGGATCTGGATCCCGGGGATGGTGGGGAAGCCCGAGTAGTCGGGGGCGCCCGCGGCGTTCAGGCGCAGGTCCGACGGGAAGGGAAACGAGTAGAAGTTTGCCTGCTGCGTCGTGTCCGCGGTGAGGTCGAAGACCACGGTAGTGGCTCCCCCGCCGTCCGTCCCTCCGTCGCCGGGGGCGGCCCCGCTGCTCGACGAGGAGCACGCACCCAACAGACAGACGAAACCGAAGCCCACAGCCGCCCGCGTAAGACTCATGGTGCGGAGGAGCCTAGCGCAGGCGAGGGAGCGCGCAAAACGGGGTGGTGCATCGATCCCCCAGGCTTCCTCTCGGCCGCCGTCATCGGGTAAACCTACGGCCGGAGGTGAGGCGATGAAACGCGTGCTGCCGCCGTTCGAGAAGGATCTGTCGCGCGCCTCGACGCTCCCTGGCTTCGTCTACAAGGACGCGGACCTCCACTGCGAGGAGCTCTCGCGCATCTTCGCGGCGACGTGGCAGCCGGTGGGCAACGCTGTGGACGTGGCGAAGCCCGGAGACTTCTTCACGTGCGAGGTGGCGGGCGAGCCGGTCGTCGTCCTGCGGGACACGGAGGGCGTGCTGCGCTCGTTCTACAACGTGTGCCGCCACCGGGCGGGGCCGCTGGTGGAGGGCAAGGGCACGCGCAAGAGCCTCACCTGCCGCTACCACGGCTGGACGTACGCGACGGACGGACGCCTCCTGCACACGCCGGAGTTCGAGGGCGTGAACGCGTTCGACAAGGCATGCTTCGGCCTCGTCCCGATCCCGGTCGCCACGTGGGGCCCGTGGGTCTTCGTGAACCTCGGCGCCGAGCCGAAGCCGCTCCTCGAGTCGCTCGGCCGGATCCCCACGGAGACGGCTTCCTACGACCTCGCCGGCATGCGCCCCCTCGCCCGCCGCGACTACGTCGTCGAGTGCAACTGGAAGGTCTACGTCGAGAACTTCCTCGAGGGCTACCACCTGCCGATCGTGCACCCGGGCCTCTACCGCGAGCTCGACTACGCGAAGTACCGCGTCGACACCTTCGAGAGCTACTCGTCGCAGTACGCGCCCATCCGCAAGGCGGAGGCAAAGCCTGGCGAGAGACCCCGGCAGTACGAGGGTACGGGCGAAGACGGAGCCCTCTACTACTGGGTGTTCCCCAACTGGATGCTCAACATCTACCCCGACAACGCGTCGATCAACATCATCGTCCCCGTCGGAACGGACAGGACCGTCACCATCTTCGAGTGGTTCGGCAAGGGCGACGTCGACATCGAGCGCATCATGGCCTTCTCGGACGAGATCCAGAAGGAGGACATCGGCATCTGCGAGGCCGTGCAGAAGCGACTCGGCTCACGCGGCTACCCGGGCGGCCGCTTCTCGGTGAAGCGGGAGAACGGCGTCCACCACTTCCAGGGCCTCTTGCACGACTACCTCACGCGGTAGCCGCGTGGGGATGAACCGCGGAGGCGCGGAGGACGCAGCGGAGGGCAAGCGCCTGATTTTTGTGCACCCCAGACTCGATCGGGGTCGCATCACCTCTGCGTCCTCCGCGCCTCTGCGGTTGTCTTTCGACCGAGGTCGCGCTCGCTGGCCTACAGCGAAACCTTGCGGAACCTGCGCACGCTGAGAGTGACCAGGACCACGCACATCGCCACGAGCGCGAGGACGCTCGGCAAGAGCTCCATGGGCCCGGCGTCGCGCAGCACGACTCCTCGCATGATCTCGATCATGTGCGTCGCCGGCAGGAAGCGGCCGATGACGTAGAGCACGGGGGGCAGGCCCGCGACCGGGAAGATGTACCCGCTCAGCATCATCGAGGGCAGCATGAACATCTGCGCCATCTGCTGCGCCTGGGGCATCGTCTTGGCGACCGTCGAGATGAAGAGGCCGAGCGACAGGAGCGCGAACAGGTAGACGAGCGCCATCACGAAGAGGAAGACGAGGCTCCCGCGGATGGGGACGTTGAAGGCGAAGCGCATCGCCGAGAGGATGATGCACATCTCCGCGAAGCCGACGACCAGGTAGGGGACCACCTTGCCCAGCATCAGCCCGAGCGGGTTGAGCGGCGTGACCAGCAGCTGCTCGAGGGTCCCCTGCTCGCGCTCCTTCACGATGGCGACGGCCGTGAGGATGGTCGCCACGATCTGCATGATGACGGCGATGAGGCCCGGGATGATGTAGTTGGCCGTCCTGCCGTCGGGGTTGAAGAGGATGATGGGCTGCACCGACAGGCCGCCCGGCGGCGCGTTGCCGAGCCTGGCGTCGTCCTCGAGGTTGGCCTGCACGGCGAGGCCGTTCACCGCGGCGAGGGCCTGGGCGCTGACGGTCGAGTCCGACCCGTCGATGAGCACGAGCACCTTGGATGGCAGGTCGCGCGCCCTCTTGTCGTGGTAGTCGGGCGGGATGACGACGCCCACGCGGGCGTGACCCGAGGCGATGTCCGTCCGCGCGTCGCGAGGGTCCTGCGTGACGTGGACGATCTTGAAGGTGCGCGTCGCGCGCATCTTGTCCATGAGCTCGCGGCTCGCGGCCGACTGGTCCTGGTCGACCACGACGGTCGGCACGTTCGTCACCGTCTGGTCGATGAAGCCGAAGAGCATCAGCTGGAACAGCGGGATCGTCATCGCGATGATGAACGTCCCGCGGTCCCGGAACATGTGCATGAACTCCTTCCGGAGGATCGCGACGAATGAGTCCCACATCACGCGCTCCCTTTCACGGCGAGGGCGGGGGCGCCGATCGGGTGGAGCGACGGCGTCGCGGGCTCGCCGCGCGCGAGCGCCTCCTGCTCCGTCAATGTCACGAACACGTCCTCGAGCGACGGCTCGATCTCGCGCAGGCGCGCGCCGGGAAACCCTGCCGACGCGAGCTCGCCCACGAGATCCTCGTCCTTCATCTTCGCGTCCACGACGGCGTGCACCGCGTGGCCGAAGATGGTGGCGCTCTCGCAGAAGGGGCGCTCGCGCAGCCAAGCGAGGGCGGAGGTCGGGCGGGGCGTCTCGACCTCGAGGCGCCTCTGTCCGGGGAGGTTCACGGCGGGCATCTGCTTCAGGGAGTTGGGCGTGCCGCTCACGATCATCTTGGAGAGGTAGAGGTAGCCGACCTCGCTGCAGCGCTCCGCCTCGTCCATGTAGTGCGTCGTCACGAGGAGCGTGATGCCCTCCGCCGCGAGCCGGAAGAGCAGATCCCAGAGCTCGCGGCGCGCGACCGGGTCGATCCCCGCCGTCGGCTCGTCGAGGAAGACCACGCGGGGCTCGTGCATGAGCGCGCTCCCGAGGGCGAGCCGCTGCTTCCACCCGCCGCTCAGCGTCGCCGCGCGCTGGTTGATGTACGGCCCGATGTGCGTCAGCTGGATGGCGGCGTCGCGCCGGACCTTGAGCCTCTCGCCCGAGAGGCCGTAGATGCGCGCGTAGAAGTCGAGGTTCTCCTTGACCGTGAGATCGGGATAGAGGGAAAACTTCTGGCTCATGTAGCCGATGCGCTTCCGGATCTCCTCGCCCTGGGTGACGACGTCGAGGCCGAGAACGCTGGCGCTGCCCTGCGTCGGCGCGAGCAGGCCGCACAGGATGCGGATGAGCGTGGACTTTCCCGACCCGTTGGGCCCGAGCAGGCCGTAGATGGTGCCCGGGTTCACCACGAGGTTCACGTGGTCGAGCGCCTTGAAGTCCCCGAAATTGCGGGTGACGCTGTTGACCTGGATGGCGGGGCTGCCCGAGGATCGCGGAGCGGCGTCGTCGAGGGCCGCGGGGCGGCTCACCGAGGCACCGTGATGAACGCCGCCATGCCCGCGCGCAGATCGTCGCGACCCTCGATGAGGCCGATGCGCGTCGCGAACACCTGGTCCGCGCGCTCGTCGGCCGTCTGGAGGTTCCTGGGCGAGTACTCGCCCACGGCGTTGATGTGCTCGACCTTGCCCTTGAACGAGCGATTGGCGAAGGAGTCTACCGTGATGGGGACCTCCTGGCCGGGCTTGATGCGACCGATGAGCGTCTCGGGCACGTAGATGCGGACGTAGAGCTCGTCGTCCTCGAGCAGCGTCGCGGCGGTGGCGTTCGGCGCGAGGATGTCGCCCGGGCGAAGGTCGAGCGACTCGACCCGCGCGGGCTTCGGCGAGCGAACGATGAGCTCGTCGATGAGCACCTTGATCTGATCGAGCTTGCCCTGCGCCGCGAGCACCATCGCCTGCGCGGCCTTGATGTCCTCCACCCGCGAGCCGGCGACGACGAGCTTCGCGCTCGCCTGCGCTTCCTGCGCCCGCGCGGCGGCCTGGGCGATGTCCTCCTTGCGCTCTCCGTTCTCGAGCTCGTCGAGCGCCTCCTTCGCCGCGTCGCGCTGGGCGACGGCGCCGCGCAGGGCGGCCTCGGCGTTGTCGACCTCGGCCTGCGAGATCGACGCGCTCGAGAGGAGCTTGTGCGCGCGGTCGGCGTCGAGCTGCGCCTTGTCGACCGCGACCTGCGTGACCACGAGGCGCGCCTTCGTCGCCTGGATCTGCTCGCTGCGGGCGCCGTGCTTCGCCTCCTCGAAGGCGGCGACGGCGGTCGACGCGTGCGCGCGCGCCTGCTCGATCTCCTCGGGGCGCGATCCCTTCACGAGCTTCTCGAGGTTCGCCTGCTGCTGATCGAGCTGCCCCTGAGCCTGCATCCGCTGCGCTTCGAGGTCCCCCGGCTCGAGCGTCACGATGGGCTGCCCGGCCGTCAGGCGGTCTCCCTCGCGGACGAGCACCTCCTTGACGCGCCCGCCCGACCGCGAGCCGACGGACATGGTGCGCGCCTCCACCGTCCCGCTCCACTCGAACGGCCGGGTCGACTGGTAGAACCGGTAGCCGTAGTAGCCGGCGAGCGCGACGCCGATGATGACGAGGGGCAGGAAACGGAGGGGGCTCCTCCGCGTCGTCGGTTGTTCCAGGGCGGCGGCGGGGGCGGTTGCGGTCTTGGTGGCCACGGGGCTCTTGGATGCGCCACCTCAAGCCTAGGTCGCAAGCCCTTTCTCGCAGCCCCATCAACCGGAACGCGAGACGAAACCCCGCGGGCCATGAGAGCATCGTACGTTCCGTGAGCCGCCGTTCACCCTCCGTAGCCCCCGTTCAGACACGGGAGCGGCCGACCCCCTTCCGGGAGCGCTTCCGCCGCGAAGTGCTCGCAACCATTGCGGAAGCCGCGGAGGACGTCTTCGCCGAGCAGGGCCTGCGCGATGCCCACGTCGGGGAGATCGCGAGGCGCGCCGGGGTCGCCGTCGGCACGCTCTACAACTACTACGAGGACCGGGACGCCCTCCTGGCCGCCCTCCTTAAGGAGCGGCAGGACGCCTTCCTCGCGACCCTGGAGGCCGCCCTGGCGACCCCAGGCCCCTTCCGGGTCCAGCTCCACACCTTCGTGACCGCATACATGGCGTTCTTCACCAAGCACCGCCGCTACTTCAAGATCTTGCTCGAGGGAGAGCTCATGCACCTCCAGGCTGCCCTTCCGAGGGCCGCCAGCGTCCAGCTCGGCTGCTACCAGCTGCTCATGCAGCGCATCGAAGCGCTCGTCGACGGCGGAGTGAAGACGGGCGTGCTCCGCCCGGCAGGGGCGGGGCTCTATGCGTGGCTCATCCTCGGCATGCTCCGCAGCTTGGCCATGCGCGACATACGGAACTACAAGGCGTACGAACCGACCGACGGCGAGGAGCTCGTCAGCGTTTTCTTGCGTGGAGCGGAGGTTTAGATGGCCAGCGTCGCACTATCCCCGGGAGCTACCACGTCGCCGGTCGCGCTTGCGCCGCCGATCGTGGCCCGGAAGCCCGTCAACAAGTGGCTCGTCACCGTGTCGGTCACCTTCGGCACGCTCATGGGTGCGATCGACTCGTCGATCGTCAACGTCGCCATCCCCCACCTGCGCGGCGCCGTCGGCGCCACCGTCGAGGAGATCACGTGGGTGTCTACGGGCTTCGCGCTCGCGACGGTCCTCGTCATGCCGCTGACGGCCTTCCTCGGCCGCCTCTTCGGCCAGAAGAACGTCTACCTCGCCTGCCTCGTCCTCTTCGTCATCGGCTCGGCGCTCTGCGGGATGGCGCGCAGCCTCCCCACGCTCGTCGCCTTCCGCGCCATCCAGGGCTTCGGCGCCGGCGCGCTGCAACCGACCGAGCAGGCGATCCTCCGCCAGACGTTCCCGCCGAAGGAGCAAGGGATGGCGATGGCCGTCTTCGGCCTGGCCGTCATGGTGGGCCCCGCGATCGGCCCGACGCTCGGCGGCTACATCGTCGACCACTACACCTGGCCGTGGATCTTCTACATCAACGTCCCCGTCGGCGTGCTCGCCGTGTTCATGGTGACCAACTTCGTCCACGAGCCCGAGGACATCAAGGAGGCCAACCGCCTTGGTGCCGAGCGGCAACGGAAGAACATGGACTGGGCGGGCATCGCCCTGCTGAGCGTCGGCCTCTGCTCGCTCCAGTACGCCCTCGAGGAAGGCAACAAGAACGACTGGTTCGCCTCGCCCCTCATCAGCGGCTGCTTCGTCGTCACGCTCGTCACCCTCGCGTTCTTCATCGTGCGCGAGCTGACGGCCCCCGTCCCCGCCGTGGACATCTCGCTCTTCAAGGACAAGGTCTTTCTCTCCGGCACGCTCATCGGCGGCGTCATGTTCGCCATGCTGCTGTCGCTCACCTTCCTCCTGCCGGTCTTCATGCAGGAGGTCCTGGGCTTCACCGCGATGCAGTCCGGGCTCGCGCTCATGCCGCGCACCCTCGCGATGATGGCGATGATGCCGCTCGTGGGACGCCTCTACAACAAGATCCCCGCCCGCGTGTTCGTCGCCTTCGGCGTCATGATGTTCTGCATCAGCGCCTACCAGATGAGCCACTACACGCTCGACACCTCGTCCGCCGGGGTCGTCTCGACGCTCCTCATCCAGGGGATCGCCTTCAGCTGCTTGTGGGTGCCCCTCACGACGGTCGCCCTCTCGAGCATCCCGCGCCACAAGATGGCCGACGCGACGGGCAGCAACTCCCTCGTCCGGCAGATCGGCGGCTCGGTCGGCCTCGCCATCTTCGCGACGCTGCTCACCCGCAACCAGACGGCGGCGCGCACGGGCCTCGTCGCGGACTTGAACCCCGGGCGGCCCGAGGTCATGTCGCGCCTCGCGATGCTGACCCAGACGATGATGGCCCGCGGCGGCCTCGACGCGACGAGCGCCCGCGCCGCGGCGCGCCGGATGCTCGAGTACACGGTCGATCGCCAGGCGATGGTCCTCGCGTTCGAGAAGATGTTCCTTCTTGCAGGCATCCTGTTTGCCATGGTGTTGCCCCTGCTCTTCTTCCTCAAGACGCCCAAGATCGAAGAGGGCGCCGAGAAGGGCGAGAAGATCGAAGTTCACGTGGAGATATGACGATGGAAGCTGACATTCAGAAGTCCGAGCACGCAGTCTCCAAGTCCTTCCCGGCCGACGGCGAAGGGACGGCCAACGGCAAGAACACGAGGTCGGCCGCGGCCGTCGCCGTGGCCGACCCTCCGAAGGTCAAGAGCGGGGGAGGCGCCCGGCGCGGCTACATGATCGTGGGAGGCATCTCCCTCGCGCTCCTCGTCGGCATCGGCGGCTACGTGTACCTGACGGCCGGCGAGGAGAGCACCGACGACGCGCAGGTGTCGGCGGACCTCGTCCCCGTCGGCACGCGCGTCTCGGGGCTCATCGTCAAGGTCAACATCAAGGAGAACCAGCTCGTCAAGAAGGGCGACGTGCTCGCCGAGATCGACGACGCGGACTACAAGGCGCGGCAGGAAGAAGCCGCCGCCGGGGTGAAGACCGCGCAGGCGCAGGCTGCCGCCGCCGACGCGCAGGTCCAGGTCGTGGAGGCCACCTCGAAGGGCGGCCTCGCCACGGCCCGCGCCATGGTGAGCGGGTCGTCGGTCGGCGTCACGAGCGCCCACGCGCAGGCCGAGTCCGCGCGCGCCGCGCTCACACGCGCCCAGGTCGACCTGAAGAAGGCGGAGCTCGATCTCAACCGTGCCAAAGAGCTCCGCACGGCCAACGCCATACCCTCCCAGGGTCTCGACAACGCGCAGGCGATCTACGACGTCGCGCAGGCCGCCGTCGCGCAGGCGAAGGCGCAGGTCGCCCTCGCCGACGAGACGCGGAACGCGGCGCTCGCCCAGGTCTCCGAGGCGCAGGGCCGCCTGAGCCAGAGCGCGCCCGTCGACGCCGAGATCGCGACGGCACACGCGCAGGCCGACCTCGCCCATGCGCGCGTCGAGAGCGCGAAGGCCACCCTCGACCTCGCGACGCTGCAGCTCTCGTATACGAAGATCCTCGCCCCGGCCGACGGCCTCGCCTCGCGGCTCACCGTCCACCCGGGGCAGATGGTCAACGTGAGCCAGCCCGTCATCCAGCTCGTGCCCGTCGCCACGTACGTCACCGCGAACTTCAAGGAGACGCAGGTCGGCAAGATGCACGCGGGCCAGAAGGCCGAGATCGAGATCGACACGTTCCCGGGCCGAAAGTTCGAGGGCACCATCGAGAGCCTCTCGGGCGGCACCGGCGCCAGCTTCTCGCTTCTGCCCGCGGACAACGCCACGGGCAACTTCGTCAAGGTCGTCCAGCGCGTCCCCGTCCGGATCGCGTGGGCGAACCTCCCCCAGGACGTCGCGATGCGGGCCGGGCTCTCGGCCGACGTGACCGTAGAGGTAGGAAAATAAATGCGCACGCTTTCGCCAGTCATCACGACCTCACTCGTAGCGGCGTTCCTGGGGGCGGGCGCCACGGAGGCCCGCGCGCAGGAGAGCGGCTCCCGTACCCTCACGGTGGAGGAGGCCGTCGAGGTCGCCCTCTCGACCAACCCACGCCTCCTCGGACGCCAGTCCGTGACGCGGAGCGCGGAGGCGCTCGAGCACGCGGCCACGGGCCGGATGCTCCCGTCGGTCCACGTGTTCGACGAGTACCAACACTGGAATGCCCCGTTCTCGATCCCCTTCGGCGCGGTCAACTTCACCGTGCGTGACCAGGACACCAACACCCTCGCCATCTCGGCGAACCAGCCGCTCGTCGGCCTCATGCACCTGTCGCAGGACCACACGGCGCAGCAGCGCGCGGCCGAGGCCACGCACGAGGATCTGGCGGCGGAGCGGGCGAACATCAAGGAGCGGGTCGAGGTGGGCTACCTCCGCCTCTTCGAGGCCAAGGCGCTCGAGGACATCGCGAAGGCGTCGGAGGCGGAGCTCGCCGACCAGGTCACCGTGACGACCGCGCGGGTCACGGCCGGCGTGCTGACGACAGCGGATCTTCTCCGCGTGAAGGTCGCCGTCGCCAACGCGAAGCAGCAGGAGATCCAGGCGCACACGCAGGGCGAGATCGAGCGGGCGGGCCTCCTCGGTGTGCTCGGCCTGCCCATGGAACAGTCGGTGGAGTTCGCGGAGCCCCGGACGCTCCTGGCCCACGCGAGCGCCGCGTTGCCGCCGCTCAAGGACGCGCAGGGGCAGGCGGCCAAGGCGCGCCCGGAGCTCCGCTCGCTCCAGCTCCAGCTCGACGCGTCCGATCACACGCGCAAGGCCCGCAAGTACCTCTTGCTCCCGGACATCGACGCGGAGGCAGGCTACAGCCGGCTCGATGGGCAGCCGTTCTCCCCCGTCAACTCGGCGTTCGTCGGCGTGAAGGCGAACTGGAACATCTGGGAGTGGGGGGCGACCTGGTACGCGCAGAAGGC
>Ga0302196_10000956_pt1 | contig 27503 bp, 22 predicted proteins | sample II_Bog_N1_3_FD_198794 | JGI IMG/M metagenome (GOLD analysis project Ga0302196, IMG submission 198794) | Peat permafrost microbial communities from Stordalen Mire near Abisko, Sweden - II_Bog_N1_3 | ecosystem: Environmental > Terrestrial > Soil > Wetlands > Peat | place: Sweden: Abisko...
GCGACCTCGTCCCAGCCCGGCGCCCCCGACCGTGCAGGGTCCGCGCAGAGGGCTTGGTCCAGATCGGCCCCGGTGGCCAGCCCCACTTGTCCCGCTTCGCCCTGCCAGCGCCCGGCCAAAAGGCTCGGGGTCAGCGAGCGGTCCTTGGCTGCCCTGGTCGCCAGCGACGCCTCGTCATCGGCCCGCATCCGCAGCGTAGGTGACTCGTACATTGCCCCTTTGGCTTCGAGCTCGGACTCGATCTGGGCGCTGCGCTTGGAGAACGCCCGCAGCTGGGCTTTGGTGAAGCCTTCCATCTCCCGGGTGTTGTGGCCATGGTCGGACGCAGACGGATACCCAGGGGCGACGAGCCCCAGCTCCCCTCCGACCGCAGCCCCGGTGAAGCGGACCTGAACGAGGTCGTCGCCTACAACTTCAGAGCCGCCCGCGAACTGCGGGGCCTGACCCAGGAGGAGACGGCGCAGCTCTTGGAACGGTCCTTGGGCCAACGGCTCCCCCAGGCCAGCATCTCCGCCATCGAACGGGCCTACGAGGGGGACCGGCGGCGGGAGTTCGACGCCCATGAGATCCTCGCCTTCGCCCTGGCTTTCGACCTCCCCCTGGTGTGGTTCTTCCTCCCTCCGCCCGGGGACACCCGCCGGCTGTACCACACCTCTAACTACGTGAGCGAGCTGTACGGGGTCGTCTTCGGGCGAGAGGACCAGCTCGGCCCGGTCTACGAACGCCTGCGCCAGTTGGGCATCGACGAGCCTGCCGCCGCGGCCCGCACCGTGGAGGCCCTGACCGGCCAACCCAGCCCTGCTGGCCAGGACAGCTACCGCCAACGCCGCAAACAGGTGCTCCTGGCGCTACTCGACCAGTACAGCGACGGCGTCGACAAGGCCGCCGACGAGCTCGGCGCCTTCTTCGACCACCTCCGCCTCGTCGGCGTTCGCGGCCTCGTGGCCGAACAACTCAGCGACGCCGACTACCAATCGCCACCGCCCGCTGAGCCCACCAGGCCCAACCGCAAGGCTCGACAGTGAGCTACCCCAGCTGAGGTTTCAGGCTGCCGGCGACCCGGCCCGGGCGAGCGCGTCCGCGACCGATCTGGGGGTGACCGGCAGCAGGTCGAGCACAACGATCGGGTCGGTGCCGCTGACCTCGAAGTCCCAGGCGACGACCTTGGCTAGGTAGCTACCGATCACGCTCCCCATCACCACGGTCGAGCCGGGAGCCACGTCGTGTACGTCCCGAGCACGGCTGAGCACGGTCCAGTTGTACCCGTCATCGTCTTCGGCGTGGGGGTCACTGATGATATCGACGCCCATCTCTACGGCCTCTTGGTAAGGCGCGTGCGCGATGGCCAGCCGCTCGACGACGGCAGGGTCAACCTCCCCGACGTGCCACGGCTTATCCCATGGTGCGCGCATTCAGTCCTCCTCGAACCGCTCGCCTGCTTCTTCAGCGTAAACGGGTTGGGCCGCCATTCTCCGGGGCGGACGAACCTCCTCTTCCTGCCCCGCGGCGAGCGGCACGGTCACGTGAGCCCGCGCCTACGAGGCTGCGGCGTGCTTGGAGAGCAACGCCTCCCACGCCTGGATAGCGTGCGGTAGCGAGGAACGGACGGGGTGGCGGTAACCCTGGGTCGTGCGGGTGTCCCGGTGACCGGCCAAGTCCGCCACTTTGACCAGGTCGTCGAGCTGGTCCGCGACCAGCGACACGAACGAGTGCCGCAGTTCGTAGGTCGTCCAGTCCTCACCCAGGCCGGCTCGGCCGCAGAGCGTACGGAAGTCCTTGCGCAGGTTCCTCAGCAGGAACGCGGTGCCGTTGCGGGTGCAGAACACGAAGCTGTCGGGGTCGTAGCGGCCGAGGATCTGCATGTCGTGGCGGTGGCCGTGCAGGGCGGCGACGAGGAGGGGGTGCAGGCCGATCCGCCGCTGGGACCGCTTCGTCTTCGGTTTCGCCTGTCCCACGTACTTCTGGCTGACCTCCTGGGCGCGCTCGGCAACCTCGATCGCCGGCTCGTCGCCGTCGATGTCCACGTACGGCCAGCGCAGCCCGGCCAGCTCGCCGGGCCGGAGCCCGCACATGAGCCCGGTCAACCACATGGCCGGGTTGCGGTCCTCGGGGATCGCCTGGAACAGGATCTGGCGGGCCTGGTCGATCGTGAGCGCCTTGCGCTCCTTGGCCGGGCGCGCTTCGGGGAGCAGCACGTCCTGGGCCGGGTTGGCCTTGACTCGGTGTTGGCGCAGCGCGTAGCGGCACGCCTGGTTGAGATAGTCCCAGGTATGGTCGATCGTGCTGGTGGCGTAGCCGGCCTCGGCCATCTCGGCGAAGAGCTGCTCGATCCGGGCCGTCTGGGTGCGGTCCACCCACAATGGCCCGATCGCCGGGCGCACGTGCCCCTTGAGCAGCCGGTTGGCGTTGTCGATCGTGGCATCGGACTTCAGGCGGGCGTGCCGGGCCCGCCCGCCCGGCGTTGCGCTGGGACAGCCGGCACCGAGCCAGGTGTCCAGCACCTCGTTGAAGGTCACCAGCCGCTCGCGGCGGGGCGACGGCTCGCCGTCTGCGGCCCGCAGCGCCAACAGCTCGTTCAGGTCACTCTCGGCGTCAGCCTTGTCGACCCGCTCGACTTTTCTACGAGAGCCGTCGGGGAAGCGGGCCCAGGCCATCCAGCGCTGTTTCCCCTCGTTCCACCTGACCGTCGCCCGCTGGGCCACCCTCACGACCTCCCTTTGCTCGGACGTAGCCAACTACCCCAAAGGCTACGCTGAAAGTGGCTACGTCGGGTGGGACGCGAGAAAGCCCCGGTCAAAGATTGGCTCTGACCAGGGCTTATCCGGTGGAGGCGACCGGGATCGAACCGGCTACCTCTTGCATGCCATGCAAGCGCTCTACCAACTGAGCTACGCCCCCGAAGGTGACTTTTGAGACTAGCAGAGTAGCCGCCGACGGCCATCCGACGGCCATCCGACGGCCATCCGACGGCCACAGCGGCTATCCGCGGCGCGAGGCGGGGCTCGGGCGAAAGACCTATCGGGGAGGCAGGAGGGCTAGGTCGGCGCGGCCGATGAGACCGGTGGCCAGCGCCCATTCGGCCAGGTGCTGGAGGGCGTTGTCCCCCAGGAGGTTGGGCACGCCGGCGTTGGTCAGGCGTGTGCGCATGTACTCGACCCTCTTCACGAGAGTGGTGCGGGGCCAGTCGAGGCGGGCGGCAGCGTCGGCGTAGCTCTTGGGGTGGGGGTCGTACCTCGGGAAGGGCTCCAGGTACCCCGAGAACAGCGCCACCAAGGCCAGCTTGTCCGCCGAGGTAAGGGCGACGTCGGAGGCGGCCCGGGTGGGGTTGCCCTCGACCTGGGGACCGGAGACCGGGCCGCCGGAGGAGCTGTCCTGGGCCTCGTCGGGCAGGTCGATGGTGAGGGCGTGACGGCGGGTGGCCCCTTCCACGATCACGGTGATCGGGGCGGTGACGGCCAGGCGCCGGCCCGGGGGCAGGACGGTGCGGATGCCCACGTCGTCGACGACCTCAAGGGGGCGGACGGTGCTCTTGTTGACCAGCCACCACACCCCGGCGTCGGCTTCGAGCGAGCCTGCCACCCGGGAGATGCCGAGGTCGGTGGCGTCCAGGCACAGCGTGGTGCGCGGCGACCGCCCGAAGGTCAGGCCCTCTCCGGCGACGACCTCGTAGAGCTGGTTGCCCAGGCCTATCGTGAGGGTAGTCGCCGCTCCTGCCACAACAGGCAAGGTACAGCAGGTGCGGCCTGGAGGCGGCTGCGGCCGGGAGCGGCTGCGGCCCGGAAGCGGGGGCCGGCGCCGTTTCGCGTACCCTGGGGAGCCATGATCTACGCCTACGACGCACCGGAGATCGAGAGCCGCTGGCAGTCCCGGTGGGCCGAGGAACACGCCTACGAAGTGGCCAACGACGACCCTCGGCCGCCCTTCTACGTGCTGTGCATGTACCCCTACCCCAGCGGCGCCGCCCACCAGGGCCACGTGCGCAACTACACCTTCGGCGACCTCAACGTCCGCTGGCGCACCATGCAGGGCTTCTCCGTGCTCAGCCCGATCGGCTTCGACAGCTTCGGCCTGCCGGCCGAGAACGCCGCCATCAAGACCGGCGCCCACCCCCGCCCCTTCACCGAGGCCCGCATAGCCGAGCTGCAGAGCTCGCTGCGCCGGCTGGGCGCGGGTTACGACTGGCGCCGGGTGGTGCGCAGCCACGACCCCATCTACATGCGCTTCAACCAGGTCATCTTCCTGCGCTTCCTGGAGGCCGGGCTGGCCTACCGCAAAAAGGCGCCCGTCAACTGGTGCCCGGGTTGCGCCACCGTGCTGGCCAACGAGCAGGTGCGGGCGGACGGGACATGCGAGCGCAGCGGCGACCTGGTGGTGAAAAAGGACCTGGAGCAGTGGTTCTTCCGCATCACCGCCTACGCCGACGAGCTGCTGGCCGACCTGGAGGACCTGGAGTGGCCCGAGCGGGTCAAGACCATGCAGCGCAACTGGATCGGCCGGTCCGAGGGCGCCCAGTTCGACATGGCCATCGCCGGGACGGACCACCGCATCGAAGTCTTCACCACCCGCCCCGACACCGCCTTCGGCATGACCTTCGTGGTCCTGGCCCCCGAGCACCCCCTGGTCGAGGCGATCGTTGCCCCCGATCGCCGGGAGGCCGTGGCGACCTTCGTCGAGCGCGTCCGCCAGGAGCCGGAGTTCGAACGCCAATCGTCCGAGGCGTCCCTCGACAAGCGGGGCATCTTCACCGGCGCCTACGCCATAAACCCGTTCAACAACGAGGAAGTCCCCATCTACCTGGCCGACTACGTCCTCATGGGCTATGGCACGGGCGCCATCATGGCCGTGCCCGCCGAGGACCAGCGTGACTGGGACTTCGCCAACGCCTACGGCCTGCCCATATTGAGGACGGTGCAGCCGCCGGAGGGCTGGGAGGGCGAGGCCTACACGGGCGATGGGCCGAGGATAAACAGCGAATGGCTGAACGGTATCGTCGACACTGCGGCCGCCAAAGCCATGGCCACGGCGTGGCTGGAGAAAAACGGTACCGGCAAGCGCACCGTCCAGTACCGCCTGCGGGACTGGCTGGTCTCCCGCCAGCGCTACTGGGGCTGCCCCATGCCCGTCGTGTACTGCCCCGACGATGGCATCGTGGCGCTGACCGAGGACCAGCTGCCGGTGCTGCTGCCCGACAACGTCGAGTTCCTGCCCACAGGGCAGTCGCCGCTGCGCTACGACCCCGACTTCCTCTGGACGACGTGCCCTCGCTGCGGCGGCCGCGCCGAACGCGAGACCGACACCATGGACACGTTCGTCGATTCGTCCTGGTATTTTCTGCGCTTTTGCGACCCGTGGGACGAGAACGAACCGGTTGACATCAAGGCCGCGGCGCGCTGGATGCCGGTGGACCAGTACATCGGCGGCATCGAGCACGCCATCCTGCACCTTCTCTACGCCCGCTTCTACACCCGTGCCCTGGCCGACCTGGGGCTGTCGGGCAAAGAGCTGAGGGAGCCGTTCAAGCGCCTGTTCACCCAGGGCATGATCCGCATGGACGGGACCAAGATGTCGAAGTCGAAGGGTAACCTCATCTCGCCCGAGAAGTACTTCGACACGGTGGGCGCAGATTCGCTGCGTCTATTCCATCTGTTTGTCGGTCCCCCGGCCGACGACTTCGATTGGACCGACCAGACCGACGAGGTCATAGATGGCTGCCGCCACTTCCTGGACCGCGTCTGGCGGCTGGCGACGGGCGAAGCTGAGGGCGCCGCCGGCGTCGACCGCCAGGCCACGGGGGCCGACGACGAGGTGACCAAGGCCACCCACAAGCTCATCGACCGGGTGACGAGGGACTTCGAGCGTTGGTCGTACAACACGGCAGTGGCCGCCCTGCGCGAGCACACCAACGTCCTGTACCGCTACGTCCAGTCCCCGGCCGGCGCCCGCCGGGACGTCTTGGAGCAGTCGGTCGACACGCTGCTGCTGCTGCTCGCCCCCATGGCCCCGCACGTGACCGCCGAGCTGTGGGAGCGCCGGAAGGGAGCGGGCGAGCGCCTCCACTCCCGGCCGTGGCCCGAGGCCGACCCCTCCATGTTGGCCGAGGACCTGGTGACCCTGGTCGTGCAAGTGAACGGCAAGCTGAAGGACCGGATCGAGGTCGCCGCCTCGGCCACCGAGGAGGAAGTCGTCGCCGTCGCCCTGGCGTCCCTCAAGGTCGCCGCCGCCCTGGGTGGCCGCTCACCGGCCCGGGTGATCGCCCGGCCGCCTCAGCTCGTCAACATCGTGGTCTGACGGACCGTGGTCTGACGGACCGTGGTCTAATGGCGCCTGAGGCGCCCCTAGTGCCCTTCGCCGCGTAGGAACCGCTCCAGTTCGGCGGCCAGCTCGTCGCCGGTGGGGATGTGGTTGAAGCCGGTGGCGGACATGCCCACCTCGGCGTCGTGCTGCTCCTCGAGCTGGCGGACCATGGCCGAGTGCTCCTCGCTGGCCTCGATCAGGGCCTGGATCTGGTCCCGCGCCCGCCGGCCGGCCTGGTGCAGCAGTTCGGTATTGATCGTTACGCCCGTCAACGAGGCCAGCTCGTCCAGCAGGGCGGCCGCCGCCTCGGGGTAAGGGGTGCCGGCGGCGTAATGGGGCACACGGGCCCAGACGCCCACCGAGGGTATACCGGCCTCGCCGAACGCCACCTCCAGCACGGCCTGAGCCCCAGCGGGCACGTCCATGGCCGCGGGCAGGAAGCCGACCTTGCCCGCCAGTTCTTCGCTGTTGGCGGTGGCGGCCAACCTCACGCCACGGGTGTGGGGCACGGGGGCGGGGAAGGCGCCGAGCCCGACCACGAGCTCGACGCCCAGGCGCAGGCCCAGGGCGACAACCTCGGCGCTCCATTCGTGCCAACGCAGGTCCGGCTCGGGGCCGGTCAGCACCAGCAGGCTGCGCCCGCCCGTCTGGGTGGCGGAGAGCAGGCGCAGCTCGGGCCAGGCCAACGGGCCGTGGATGCCGTGAGATATGCGCAGGGTGGGACGCCGGGACCGGTGGTCGAGCAGGGCGTCGGCGTCGAAGGTGGCCACCACCTCGTGGGGGGTGGACTCCAGCAGGGCGGTGATGGCGGTGCCCCCCGCATACCCGGCGTCGACCCAGCCCTCGAGGCCGAGCACGAGTGCCGGGCGATCGAGTTGGGGCCAGTTGGTGATCGAAGCGAGAGTCATCCTGCTCTCCGAAGAGCGAACTTTGGGAATGTCACGTTAGCTTGGGACGCTATACCTACCAGGCTGGCCGACCGAGCGAGCAAGTGGCGTGAGCGCCGGAGGAAAGATGACAGTAGCGATAGACGTAACCGACACGACCTTCGAGGCGGAGGTCCTGGAGCGTTCCACGCAGGTCCCGGTCGTGGTCGACCTGTGGGCTTCGTGGTGCGGGCCGTGCCGCACTCTCGGACCGGTCCTGGAGAAACTTGTGTCAGAAAGAGCGGGCGAAGTGGTCCTGACCAAGGTCGACGTGGACGCCAACCCGCGCGTTTCGGCCACCTTCCAGGTCCAGTCGATCCCCGCGGTCTATGCCCTTAAAGACCGGCGCGTCGTGAGCAGCTTCGTCGGCGCTCAGCCCGAGGCGGCGGTGCGGGCCTGGCTGGCCGAGGTGGCACCGGCCCCTACCGAAGCGGACATTCTGGTGGCGGCGGGTGACGAAGCCTCCCTGCGCCAAGCCCTGGAGCTCGAGCCGGCCAACACGACGGTCATCATTTCCCTGGCCACCCTGCTGGTCGACCAGGGCGACGGCGCCGGTCGCAAGGAAGCTCTCCAGCTGCTCGAACGTATACCGGAAACGGCCGACGTCCGCCGCCTGCAAGCCCAGGCCAGGGTGGGCGACGAGGCTGCCGAAGGGGCGGCCGCGGTCACGGCCAAGCTCGACGCCCTCCTGGAGCTGGTCAAGGCCGACCCTGCCGCCCGCCAGGAGTACCTCGACCTGCTCGAGCTCATGGGCCCCGACGACCCCAGGGTAGCCACCTACCGCAAGGCCCTGACGGCTCGCCTGTTCTGAAGCCGCCTGTTCTGAGGCCGGGCTCGGGCTCGGGAAGCCGTCGGTGGCAGCGACTACCGTGGCTGGCGCGATGCCCACTCCCGCTCCCCCGGCCACCACGCTCGACCTCGGGGGCCGGCGCTACGACATCGCCCACCGGGCCCTGGTCATGGGCATACTCAACCGGACGCCCGACTCCTTTTTCGACAAAGGGGCCACTTGGGACTGGGACGCCTTCTGGGCCCGCGCCGACCAGATCGTGGCGGAGGGGGCCGACATCCTCGACGTCGGCGCCGTCAAGGCCGGTCCCGGGCCCGAAGTGACTGAGAGCGAGGAGATGGACCGGCTCCTGCCCGCCGTGGTGGGCCTGGTGGAACGGTTCGACCTGCCCGTCTCGGTGGACACCTGGCGGGCATCGGTGGCAGAGGAGTCGTACGGGGCCGGCGCCGTGCTCGGCAATGACATCAGCGGCTTCGCCGACCCCGAGTACTTGCGGGTGGCGGCGGCGCACGGGGCGGCAGTGGTGGCCACCCACATCCGCCTGGCTCCCCGGGTCCCCGACCCCGAGCCCGTCTACACCGACCTGGTGGGCGAGGTCAGCGCTTTCCTTCTCGACCGTGCAGAGCGGGCCCTGGCGGCGGGCATCCCGCCCGAGCGAGTGGTGGTGGACGCCGGGCTGGACCTGGGCAAGACAGCGGGCCAGTCACTGGAGCTACTACGTTCGTCGGCCGCCCTGGCCGGCCTGGGCTACCCCCTCCTGCTGTCCGCGTCCAACAAGACCTTCCTCGGGGTCATCCTCGACCTGGAGATCACCGAACGCCGGGAGGCGACGGCCGCCGCACATGCCTTGGGCATCACCCTGGGCTGCCGGGTCGTGCGCGCCCACGACGTGCGGGGCACGTGCCGGGTGCGGGACATGCTGGCCGCCATCCTGGAGGCCCGGTCCGAGGATGGCCGGTCCGAGGAGGCACGTTGAGCGGCGAGGCGGTGGGGGCCGCCCCGGAACGCCTGGCCTGGCTCATCACCGGTGACAACCCGTCCCTGGTGGCAGAGGCGGTGAGCAACCTGGTCAGCCAGCTGGTGGAGGGGGTCGACAGGTCGCTGGTCCTGGAAGACTACAGCGGAGAGGACCTGGACCTCGGAGTGGTCGTCGACGCCTGCGCCACACCTCCGTTCCTGGCCGACCGGCGCGTCGTGGTGCTACGCGATGCCGGCAGCCACACCGCCGACCAGCTTCAGCCCCTGTCCGCTTACCTGGAGGACCCGCTGCCAACGACCCGGCTGGTGGTCGCCAGTGGGGGCGGCAATCTGCCGGCCAAGTTCGTCAACGCCTTCAAACAAGCGCCCGGAGCCACGGTCCTCAACACCGACGTCAGCAACCGCGAGGCGCACGGTTGGTTCAGCCAGCGACTGGCCCACGCCCCGGTCAAGTTGGCGCCGGCGGCTGCCGCCTTGGTCGAGGAGCACCTGGGGGAAGACCTCGACCGGTTGACCGCCCTGCTGGCCACCCTGGAGGCCGCCTACGGCCACGGGGCCCGCATCGACGAGGAGCACCTGAGGCCCTACCTGGGCGAGCCCGGCTCGGTACCACCCTGGGATCTGACCGAGGCCATCGACAACGGCGAGACCGAGACGGCCCTGAGGGTGCTCCACCGCCTGCTCGCCGCCGGCGACCGCCACCCGCTGGTCGTCTTGGCCATCCTGCACCGCCACTTCGGCAACGTCCTGCGGCTGCAGTCGCCTGCCATCACCTCCGAAGCGGAGGCGGCACGGGCCTTGGGGGTGCCCAAAGGGCGCAGTACGTTCCCCGCCCGCAAAGCTCTCGACGCGGCCCGGCGGCTCGGGCCCCGCGGCACCGGCGACGCCATCATGGCTTTGGCCGACGCCGAGCTGGCCCTCAAGGGCAAGGTCGACCTACCCCCTGGACTCGTCCTGGAGGTCCTGGTGGCCCGCCTCTGCCGGCTCTCGCGCACGCGCGTCTCCAGGACAGGCACGCCTGCCATCAGTGGGAACCAGAGACGCCGTTAGGTGGCGCCGGGCGTGTCCGCCGGCACCCGCCGCTCAGCCGACTTCGGCCGTGGCCTCCGCGGAAGCAGCCGCCCGGGCCGCTTGACGCATCAACGAGGACTTCCGGTTGGCGGCCTGGTTGCGGTGAATGATGCCGCGGGACGCCGCCTTGTCGAGCCTCTTCACGGCCATGCGAAGGTCTTCGGGCGCGGTCTCGCTGCCACCCTCAAGTGCGACCATGGCTGTCTTGATCCTGGTCTTCACCTCGGATTTTGCCGCCTTATTACGAAGACGGCGCTTCTCGTTGGTGCCGATACGCTTTATCTGGCTCTTGATGTTCGCCACAGGGTCTTGAAGGTTAGCAGCTTTGAGGGCACTGGCCGTTAAGCGAGACTGAGAGCTGCGACGCGATGACCATACTGCCCTCCTCCCCCACGGCGCCGGACAAGATCCGCAACCTGTCGATCGTGGCCCACATCGACCACGGCAAGTCGACGCTCTCCGACCGCATCCTCGAACTGACCGGTGCGGTGAACGCGCGCGACATGAGGGACCAGTACCTGGACTCGATGGACATCGAGCGGGAACGGGGCATCACCATCAAGGCCCAAAACGTCCGCGTCTACTGGAAGGGCTACACGGTCCACCTCATCGACACTCCCGGCCACGTGGACTTCGGCTACGAGGTGAGCCGCAGCCTGGCCGCCTGTGAGGGGGTCGTGCTGCTGGTCGACGCCGCCCAGGGCATCGAGGCCCAGACCCTGGCCCATGCCTACCTGGCCCTGGAGCACGACCTCGAGCTCGTCGTCGTGCTCAACAAGATCGACCTGCCCGCCGCCGACCCCGAACGCTGCGCGGCCGAGATCGAGGCCGTGCTGGGCGTGGCCGCATCGGAGATCCTGCAGGTCTCGGCCAAGACGGGCGCAGGGGTCCCCGAACTGCTGGACGCCATATGCGCTCGCATCCCTCCCCCCGCGGGCGACCCGGCGGCCCCGCTGCAGGCGCTCATTTTCGACTCGTACTACGACCAGTACCGGGGCGTGGTGAGCTCTCTCCGGGTCTTCAACGGCGTGCTCACCTCGGGGATGAAGCTGCGGTTCATGCAAACTGGCCGCACCCACGAGGTCGAAGAACTCGGCGTTCGCCTGCCCGTCCCGACCCCGGTGCAAAACCTGGGCCCGGGCGAAGTCGGTTACGTGATCGCAGGCATAAAGGACGTAGGCGAAGCCCGCAGCGGTGAGACCGTGACCGAGGCGGCGCACCCTGCGGAGAAGGCCTTGGAGGGCTACCAGGAGCCAAAACCCATGGTTTTCTGCGGGCTTTACCCGATAGAAGGGGACGAGTTCGAGTCGCTGCGGGACGCCCTGGAGAAATTGCGGCTCAGCGACAGCTCAGTCTCCTACCAGCCGGAGACGTCGGCTGCCCTCGGCTTCGGGTTCCGCTGCGGCTTCCTCGGCCTTCTCCATATGGACATCGTCCGGGAGCGGTTGGAGCGTGAGTTCGACCTATCCCTGATCGCCACCGCCCCCAGCGTCGAGTACGTGGCCAAGCTGACCGACGGGACCGAGATGCGCATGCACAGCCCGGCCGAGATGCCGGCCCCGCAGAAAATAGAGCTCATCGAGGAGCCCTTCATCAACGCCACCATCCTCCTGCCGTCCGAAAACACGGGGACGGTGATGGAGCTTTGCCAGGCCCGGCGGGGCGAAATGGTGCGCATGGAGTACATATCGCCCGAACGGGTCGAGCTCGTCTACCGGATCCCGCTGGCCGAAGTGGTGATGGACTTTTTCGACGCGCTGAAAAGCCGGACGAAGGGCTACGCCAGCCTCGACTACGAACCGGCGGGCTTTTCTCCAGGCGAGCTGGTGAAGATAGACATCATGCTCAACGGCGTGCCCGTCGACGCCTTCAGCGCCATCATCCACCGCTCCGACATGATGGAGTACGGGCGGCGGATGACCGAAAAACTGCGCCAGCTGATCCCCCGCCAGCTCTTCGACGTCCCCATCCAAGCGGCCGTCGGCGGCAAGGTGGTGGCCCGGGAAACCGTGAAGGCCAAACGCAAAGACGTGCTGGCCAAGTGCTACGGCGGCGACATCTCCCGCAAGCGCAAGCTCCTCGAGAAGCAGAAAGAGGGCAAGAAGCGCATGAAAAATATCGGGCGGGTCGAGGTGCCACAGGAGGCGTTCATTCAGGCCCTGCGCCTGGAGAACTGAGTGTCGGGCGACGGCTAACTATGGCGGGGGCGGGATGCTCTGGGCAAAGCGCCATACGCCATCGGGGTCCCACTTGGCCTTGACCTTCTGGAGGCGGGGAAGGTTGGCCCCGTAGTAGGCGTGTGCCCAGTCGGCCAGGGCGGGGTCGATGTAGTTCTGATAGGCCTCGCCGCTCACGTACGAGCGCAGGGAAGCGTACCAGCTGTTCATCCAGCGGGCGGCCGCCCTCACGGTGCCGGTCGCCACGCCGGCGGGAAACTCGGCCACGTACTGCGCCGAGGCCAGCGCCCGCCGGTGCACGAAGGCGGTCGCGCCCGGCGCCACCCGGCTGATGGCACCGCCCCAGGAGTCCAGGACAGCGCCACCGGTACCGCCCTGGCCCTGGCGTTCTTCCACACCCGCCAGCAGGGCACGAACGCCGGCGGCGCTCAGCGGGGCGTTGAAGATGTCGGACCTGGCCAGGCTCACCATACGGGGCAACGTGCCCCCGGGGTACTTGCCGACCTGGTGGCAGGCGGCCTCGGACATGCCCTGGCACCCCGCTTCGATGTACATGGCGTCCTCGAAGCCGTTCTCGCCGACCGACTGGCTGGACGGCGCCCCCACGGCGTTGACCAGCTTGGACAGCTGGGCCTGAGCGTCGGCGGCGGTCCCCGCCCACGACCCTCCCACCCGGACGTACGGGGTCGCGGCCCCCGGGTAGGCCTCGAGCAGGCAGTTGGACCAAAGCTCGTCCGGCCCGGACGACGACCATTCCATCCACGCCGGCACGACCGTGGCCGCGGCCGACCACGGCCACGTGGCGCGGAACAACGAAAGGTCCATGATCGGGAACGTGGCGAAGCGGAACTCGGTCACCACGCCGAAATTGCCCCCTCCCCCGCCGCGGCACGCCCAGTAGAGGTCGGGGTTGGTGGCGGCGTCAGCGTGCACGACATCGCCCCCCGCTGTGACCAGCGTCAGCCCGACGATGTTGTCGCACGTGACGCCGTGAAGGCGGTCCATGACCCCGATGCCGCCGCCCAAGGCGAGGCCGGCGATGCCCACCGTCGGGCACGAGCCGGCGGGAATGGAGACGCCCATCTGCGCCAGGCCCGAGTAGACGTCGATGAGCTCAGCCCCGGCGCCGACGGTGCCCACCCCGCGCTTCATGCTGACCGTTGACATCCTGCTCACGTCCACGACCAGGCCGCTGGTGGTCGAGTAACCGGCATAGCTGTGGCCACCGCTGCGGGCGGTGAGGGCCAGGCCATGTTCCCGGGCAAAAGTGACCGACCGGGCCACGTCGGAGGCATTGGCGCAAAAGGCGATGGCGGCCGGATGGGTGCCGTCGAAGCGCGGGTCATAGAGCTCGAGGTCCACCGTGTAACCCGGGTTGCCCGGCCGGGACAGCCGGCCCGAGAGCCCTCCTGCCAGTGCCTTCCAGTCGGCTTCGCTTGGCGCCACCGCAGTGGTGCTGGTAGACGGCACCGTCGTCGTGGGCGCGGACGTCGTCGTGGGCGCGGACGTTGTCGTGGGCGCGGACGTCGTCGTGGGCGCGGACGTTGTCGTCGTCGCCGGCTCGGTCGTCGTGGTCGTCGTGCCCGCTGTCGTGGCGGGCGGCACGGTCGTGGACCTCTCGGCCGTCGTCGAAGGCTTGGCCGCGGTCGGGGGCGGCACCTCCTTCCCAGTAGTCGTCGGGGCCACGCTCAGGCGCCGGGCCCCGCACGCCGATGCCAGCGCAGCCAGGCCGGCCATGGCGCCAAGGCCCATGAGACGGCGCCGGCTCAGGCGGCCTTCTTCCGGACCCGCTCCGGTCGCGGACAAGCTGGGCAGCACGAGCGAGTGGCGCGGCCCGGCCGAGCCCGGGCCTGTCAGGTCAGGGCAACTTGCGGCGCCGCCCGAGACCATGGCGCCAAAGTAGTGCCACTTCCAAGTCGCCGCCGCGGCCTGACGACTCGCTCGGCCGCGTCAGGCCAGGTAGCCCTCGGTCTGCAGGTGCAGGATTATCTGCTGGGCGGCGGCCTCCGGGGTGACGTCTGAGGTGTCGATACGGACCTCGGAATGCTCGGGCGCCTCGTAGGGGTCCGACACCCCGGTGAACTCCTTCACGATCCCCGCCCTGGCCTTGGCGTACAGGCCCTTGCGGTCGCGTTGCTCACATACTTCGATCGGGGTCGACAGGTGCACGAGCACAAAGCCCCCCAGCGGCTCGATCATCGAGCGCACCTCGGTACGCACAGCTTCGTAGGGGGCGATGGGGGCGCAGATGGCGATGCCCCCGTTCTTGGTGATCTCGGAGGCGACCCAGCCGATGCGGCGGATGTTGATGTCCCGGTGCTCCTTGGAGAACCCGAGCTCGGAGGAAAGGTGCTTGCGCACGATGTCGCCGTCGAGAAGGGTGACGGGCCGGCCGCCCTCTTCCAGCAGCTTGGTGAGCAGGATGCTGGCGATGGTGGACTTGCCCGAACCCGACAGCCCGGTGAAGAACACGGTGAAGCCCTGCTGGGCCCGGGGCGGGTAGCTGCGGCGCAGCTCGGCGGCCACGTCGGGGAAGGTGAACCAGGACGGGATGTCCCGGCCCTGGGCCAGGCGCCGGCGCAGTTCGGTCCCGGATATGTCGAGCACCCGCAGGCCCGCCGGCACCTCGTCCATCGGCATGTACTCGTCGCGGTCCTCGACGTAGACCATGTTCTGGAACGGCACGATCCCCATCCCGAGCTCGTCGCCATGCTCGGAGAGCAGCGTCTGGGCGTCGTATGGGCCGTAGAAGGGCTGGCCGCTCGAGTCGTTGCCCGGTCCGGCATGGTCCCGGCCGACGATGAAATGGCTGGCGCCGTAGTTCTTACGGATGATGGCGTGCCAGACCGCCTCCCGGGGGCCGCCCATGCGCATGGCCAGGGGCAGCAGGGACAAGGTGGCGGTGGCGTGGGGATAGCCCCCCATGACGGCCTGGTAGCACCGCACTCGGGTGTGGTGGTCGACGTCGCCCGGCTTGGTCATGCCCACCGAGGGATGGATGAGCAGGTTGGCCTCGATCTGGCGGGCGGCCCGCAGGGTCAGCTCGACATGCGCCCGGTGCATGGGGTTGCGGGTCTGGAACGCCACCACCCGGTCCCAGCTCAGCTCGGCGAAACGCGCCCGCAGCTGCACCGGGCTCAGCCGCAGCGTCTTGTAGTCGTAGTGAGCAGGGGCGACCAGCACCTCGAGCTGACCGGACACGTACACCGGGCCCGACCGGTCGAGCAGGTAGGCGGCGCCCGGGTGGGCCCTGTCGGTGGTGCCGAAGACCAGCTTGGACTCCTGGTCCCTATCGGGCCGGTATAGCTCGCTGACATGGAGGGCGCCCAGCATCACGCCCTCAGGGTCGCGCAGGGCCAGACTGCCGCCGACGCCGATCTCGGCCGCCCTTTCCTCGGTTATGTCCAAGGTGACAGGGATGGGCCACAGCATGCCATCGGCCAAGCGCATGCGCTCGCAGACACCCTCGTAGTCCTCCTGGCCGAGAAAGCCGCGCAGAGGCGAGAAGCCACCATTGGCCAGGAGTTCGAAGTCGCAGATCTGGCGCGGGAGCAGGTCCCACGAGGGCCAGTTGCGAGACTGTGCCTTCAGCTCAGCCGCCCGGTCAGGCGTGACGGATAAGTCGACGAGCGCCCCGCCGTGGGGGCTAATGAGCTGCTTGGGCACCGTACCTCCAAGTTGCGAATGCCGAATTATGACTATTTTACTCAGGATTATCTGGCCGGACCAGACCGACACCTGTCGAGGTCGCGCTTCGGCACGGTAGGTCACCGGGGTGGAGGCCGTTGGGCGGGCTCAGTCGACGATGACGACAGGACCGGCGGCAGAAATGCAACCGTCACCAGTCGTCACGCCGCCTAGCAGTATAGGGCGTGCTCTGGCCCGGCACCCCCGCCCCTACTGTCGCTCGTGTCCTACCAGGTGGGAGCCCTGCGTCACAGGTGTACCTCTGGCACTCGGTAACCTTGAGTGCTAGAGATGCTGGACGACCGCAAAGCCGCCATATTGCGTGCCGTGGTGGAATGCCACATCAAGACCGCGCAACCGGTTAGTTCGGCGTACGTCGCGCAGCTGGGCGACCTCAGCGTGTCGCCCGCCACCGTCCGCAACGAGATGGCCGTGCTGGAGCAGGACGGCTACCTTTTCCAGCCCCACTCGAGCGCCGGGCGGGTGCCGACCGACAAGGGCTACCGCTTCTTCGTGGACTCGCTCTCCGGCCCCGCCCCGCTGGGCGCGCCCCAAGCCGAGCTCGTACGGATGTTTTTCGCCCGGGCCCACGGTGAGATCGAACGCATGCTGGCAGAGACGAGCGGCCTGCTCTCCAGCGTCACCGACTACGCCGCCGTCGTCGTGGCCCCGAGCGCGCCCGAGCCGGGCCGGGTCCGGTCCCTGCAGCTGGTGAAACTAACCGCCCACGTTGTCCTGGCCGTGGCCGTGCTCGGCAACGGCGCCGTGGAGCGACGAGCCCTCGAACTGCCCGTCGAACTGACCGATGCCCAGGTGGAGCGGGCTTCGGCTGCCGCCGCCTCGTTCCAAGTCGGGGCCACTCTCGACAAGACCGGGGACCCCGGCCCCACCGGCGACACCGCCGTGGACACGCTGGCCTCCACCGCCCTCCAGGCCTTGCGGGGGCCCGAGCCTGAGGTCGGCACGAGCCACGTTTTCGTCGGGGGAGCCGCCCGCATGGCCACCGCCTTCGAGGCGGTCAGCACCATAAGGTCGGTCCTCGGCATCCTCGAACAGCAGTACGTCCTGGTCACCCTGCTTAAGGACGTGCTCGACCGGGGCCTCACCGTGGCCATAGGCACCGAGCACGGGCTAGCTCCCCTGGCCGACTGTTCGGTCGTGGTGGCGCCCTACGAAGTCGACGGCGAACGGGCCGGCACGGTCGGGGTGCTGGGACCGACGAGGATGCATTACGACCAGGCTTTGGCCGCGGTGGCCATAGTCTCTAAGAAGCTCAGTAAGGCGCTGAGCGAGGGCGACCAAGGGCTCTCTCCCCCCTCGGGCAGGCAAAGGAGCACCGGCTGACGATGGCTGGAGAGGACTATTACGCCATCCTCGGCGTGACCCGTAGCGCCACCGACGACGAGATCAAGCGTGCCTACCGGAACCTGGCCCGGGAGCTGCACCCCGACCGCCACGCCGGTGCCGCAGCGGAGGTCAACGAGGAGCAGTTCAAGCTCGTAAACCGTGCCTACGAGACCCTGAAGGACCCCGAGCGCCGCCGCCAGTACGACATGTTCGGCGCGGACGGGCCCAGGGCGGCGGCCGGCGACCCCTTCTCGGGTTTCGGCGGGGCGGGGATGGGCGACATTTTCGAGGCGTTCTTCGGGGGCAACCCCTTCGGCGCCCAGGGCGCCACGCAGCGCTCGGGCCCGCCTCGGGGCGAAAACCTCGAAGCCATCCTCGACCTCGAGTTCGCCGAGGCCGTCCTCGGCGCCGAGAAGGAAGTCGCCGTCCGGGCCGCCACCCTGTGCGAGACCTGCTCGGGCACCGGCTCGCGCCCGGGCACCATGGCCACCACCTGCACCGCCTGCGGGGGCCGGGGCGAGGTGCGCCGGGTGCGCCAGTCCCTGCTTGGCCAGATGGTCACCTCGAGCCCCTGCCCGCGCTGCGGCGGGACGGGCGACGAAGTCCCCACCCCGTGCGACGATTGCCGGGGCCAGGGGCGGCGCATGGAAGACCGGTCCTACACCGTCGACGTACCCGCCGGGGTCGACGACGGCGCTACCCTGCGCCTGAGCGGCCGGGGCGCGGCCGGCCCCCGGGGCGGTCCCCCCGGCGACCTCTACCTGCACCTACGCGTTCGGCCCCACGCGACCCTGACCCGGGACGGCGTCGACCTGCGCACGACTTTGCACATGACGATGGCCCAGGCCGCCCTCGGGGCGCAGCTCGAGGTCGAGACCCTCGACGGCCCGGAGGAGATCGTCGTCCCGCCCGGCTGCCCCACCGGCCACGAGATGCGGCTGCGGGCCAAGGGGGTCCCCCACCTCCAGCGCCGGGGCCGGGGCGACCTCCTCGTCACGTGCCTGGTGGAGACGCCGACGGAGCTGACCTCCACCCAGGAAGAGCTCCTGCGCCGGTTTGCGGCCGAGCGTGGGGAGGAAGTGGCTCCCCCCGAGCCAGGCTTCCTGTCGCGCATCCGCAGTGCCTTCAAGTAGCCCAGCAGGGACGGGTAGCCCAGCAGGGACGGGCGAGCCGATCAGGCACGAAAGCGTACGTCGGCTGGCCGCCCACGTCTTCGTCGACGACCTGTCGGCGGCCCGGCCGGCGCTGGCCGGCGACGACGTCCACCATCTCTCACGGGTGCTCCGCCTGCGCCCGGGCGAAGCCGTCTCGGTCTCCGACGGGCAGGGGGGCGTGCAGGTGTGCGAGTGGACCGGGGGCCCGGTGCTGGAGCCGCTGGCGCCGCTCGTCCGTCATCCCCGCCCGACGCCGCTGCTGACTGTGGGGTTCGCCCTGACCAAGGGCGACCAGCCCGAATGGGCCGTGCAAAGGCTGACCGAGGCGGGCGCGGACCGGGTGGTGGTCCTGATGTCGGCCCGCTGCGTGGCCCGGTGGCCGACAGCCAAGCAGGAGCGCCAGCTGGACCGGCTGCGAGAGGTGGCCCGCCAGGCGGCGATGCAGAGCCGCCGGGCCTGGTTGCCCGAGGTGGAGGGGCCGGTGCCGTTCGCCGACCTGGTGCCGGCGGGCCCCGGGGCAGGAGCCGCACCGGTGGCGTTGGCCGTCCCGGGAGGCGCTCCCATCAGCCTGTCGGCGCCCACCGTGCTGGTGGGCCCGGAGGGCGGATGGACGGACGAGGAGCTGAGGGCGGTGCCTCGTCACGTGGGCCTCGGGCCCCACGTCCTGCGGGCGGGAACGGCGGCGTTGGCCGCCGGAGTGCTGCTGGCCGCCCTCCGAGCGGGCCTCGTGACCGAGGTGGGTTGAGGTCCTGGCGCCCACCTCGGGTCGCCTGAGGTCGGTCTCCACCACTTTCTGTCGTTTCCCCACTATTGGCGTTCACTATTGGGCGTCCTCAGGGGTAGAGTGGTCCTGCGAGAGGAGCCTGGGAAGCTTAAGCCGAGGTGAATTGTTTCGCGCAATCAGCGCAAACGAGGTGTGCCGCCGCAGGAAGCGGGTAGTAAGAGGGCCGGGAGATGTGGCATGTGCCACATTGCGGTTCCTTATGGAACAAACCCGCTAGCTGGGACGTTACTTCGTTACAATGAACGATTTCTCTCGCCGCACTGCCAGGGGCGCCATGGGCGCCGGTCCCGACCTCCTCGGCCTCTATCTGGACGAGGCCGGTAGCTTTCCCCTGCTCACGAAGGCCGACGAGATGCGCCTGGGACAGGTCATCCAGGCCGCACAAGCCGCTCAGGAGCAGCTCGACACCACCCACGGTCTAACCCCCCGCCAGAAGCGGGACCTCCGCAAGGAGATCATGGCCGGCGAGGACGCCACCACCCGGTTCATCAATTCCAACCTCCGGCTCGTGGTCTCTGTCGCCCGTAAGTACCAGTGGTCGGGCCTGCCTCTCTCCGACCTCATCCAGGAGGGCAACCTCGGCCTCATCCACGCCGTCGAGAAGTTCGACTGGCGCAAGGGCTTCAAGTTCTCCACGTACGCCACCTGGTGGATCCGCCAGTCGATCGGCCGGGCCATCGAGAACACGGCCCACACGGTGCGCATACCCGCCCACGTCGGCGACGAGATCCGCCGCGCCCGCCGGGTCCAGGGCGAGCTCGAAGCCAAGAACGGCCGCCCGCCCACCCTGGCCGAACTGGCCGAAGCGCTGGAGATCGACGAGAGCATGCTGGCCGAACTGCTCCACTACGACAGCGACCCCGTCAGCCTGGACGCCGCCGTCGGCGAGGACGGCGACACCAGCCTGGGCGACCTGGTGGTCAACCATTCGGCTCAGTCCCCGTTCGAGCTGGTGGCCCAAGCCCTGCTGGCCGGCCAGATCAACGAGTTCCTGAGCCGCCTCTCCGACGACGAGCGCCGGGTCCTGTCCCTGCGCTACGGCCTGGACCGGGGCGAGCCCCGGACGCAGGGCGAAGTCGGCGAGCTGCTCGACCTCACGGCCGAGCGTGTCCGGCGCATTGAGCGCGATGCCTTGACAAAGTTGCGCCGTGCCCTGGCCGGCAGCGACGCCCGCGACCTGCTGGCCAGCTGACGTCGGTCGGGTACTCCCCCGCCGCCTACTGAACCCGGCCGCGTCGGCGCGGCACTAGCTTGGCACCCGTGAGCGTCACCCGTGTCCGCATGGCCCCGTCCCCGACGGGCTATTTCCACGTTGGCAGTGCCCGTACGGCGCTGTTCAACTGGCTCTTCGCCCGCCAGCGTTCGGGCACGTTCGTGCTACGCATCGAGGACACCGACGCCGAGCGCAACCGGGCCGAGCACACCGAAGGTATCGAGCGGGCCATGCTGTGGCTGGGCCTGGACTGGGACGAGGGGCCCTACTTCCAGTCCGAGCGGGGCCCCCTGTACGAGGCTGCCATAAAGCAACTGCTTGACCGGGACCTCGTCTACGCCTGTGACTGCACTTCCGAACAGGTCGCCCAACGCAACAAGGCCGCCGGTCGCCCCCCCGGTTACGACGGCTATTGCCGGGACCGGCACCTGGAGCCGGTTATAGGGCGCCTGCTGCGTTTCCGGACGCCCGGTACGGGCTCGACCTCCTGGACGGACATGGTCCGGGGCGACGTTGTTTACGAAAATGCCTCCATCGAGGATTTCTCCGTGCGCAAGTCCAACGGCCAACCCCTGTTCATATTGGCCAACGTCGTCGACGACGGGGATATGGCCATCACCCACGTCGTGCGGGGCGAAGACCACGTCCCCAATACGCCCAAGCACATCTTGTTATGGGAGGCGCTCGGGCTCGGGGCGCCCCCGGTGTTCGCCCACTTACCGTTGTTGGTAAACGAGTCCCGCCAGAAACTGTCGAAGCGCCGGGACAAGGTGGCGCTCGAGGATTACCGTGACGAGGGTTACCTGCCCGAGGCGATGGTGAATTACCTCGCCCTGCTCGGCTGGTCGCCGGGCGGGGACCGGGAAGTGCTTTCCCGCCAGGAGCTCATCGACGAGTTCCGTCTGGAGGACGTCAAGTCCTCGCCAGCTTTTTTTGACCAGCAGAAATTATCCTCGGTAAACGCGACCTATATGCGTTCGCTTTCGCCCGCGGTGCTGGCGGAGCGCGCCGGCCAATGGCTGGAGGCACGCTGGACGCCGCTCGCCCCGCTGGTCCAGGAGCGGGCCCGGACCCTGGCCGAGATCTACGGCATGGTCGACTTCCTCTATCTGCCTGAGGTGAGGACCGACCAGGCCGACTGGGCGAAGGTACGCCGCCAGCAACCCGCCTTCGTGGGCCTGCTGGAGGCGGCCGAGGCGGGCTTCGCCCTCTGCGAGTGGGACGCCGAGGGGATCCGGGACGCCACGGTCGAAGCGGGCAACAAAGTCGGGGTCGGCACTCTCGGCAAGGCCCAGGCCCCCGTGCGCCTGGCCGTCACCGGCCGCACCGTGGGGCCTCCGCTGTTCGAGTCGCTGGTGCTGCTGGGCAGACGGCGTACGATCGCCCGCCTGGCGGCGGCCCGGGCTAGGGCTGTCCGGGAGGACCAGGCGCAGCCCTAGCCGTACAACTTCACCCGGGCGGCGATGCCCGAGCCCGCGCCCAGGATGTAGCCGTTCCCCACGACGGCGCACCCGCTGAGCTGCGCCCACACGTCTACGTCGGGCCGGCCCGGGTACGAGAAGGCGACCACGGCCACCGCACCGTCGTCCATCGGGCATAGGGCAGCGGGACCGAACGCACCGCCACCCGGCACGATCGTGCGGCTGATGGAGATGGCGGCGACCACCCGGGCCAGCTCTCCGGCGCCCGTGGCGGTCAAGCGGGCCTGGTGGGCCAGCTTCTGCCACTGCGAAGCGGGCAAGGAGCCGGAGGGGTCGTCGGAGCCGTTGTAGCGGCACACCAGGGCGGTTGTCGGGCTTCCGACAGGCAGCAAACTGGCCGTCAGGCCGGCGCCGGGGTTGCTGACGCCGACAAGGCCGGCGACGCTGGCCGGGCAACCTTCCGCCACGGTCACGTGGATCCGCTTACCGGCGGCGTTGTCCGGCCAGGGGCGGGGGTCGGTCCAGATGACCACGGCGTCGACCCGGATGGCGGATACTGAGGGCCCGACGTACGCCACCCCCAACTCCAACTCGGGCGACTGGAGCTGCGCCGTCGACGGCGCCGTGTACCCGTAGCCGGTCGTCATGTCGCTTGGGCTGGCGCCGCCACCACTGGACGAACCGGCCGACTTCAGGCCCTGCGGCGGATGGGCCTCCAGCCACGCCTGGGCCTGGTCGAAGGACATCGGCACCCGCCAGTACTGCGTCTGCACGACCAACGAGCTCACGCCCGGCGTGCCCAGTACGGGGCCGCCGGCCAGAGCCGAAGGGACCGATGCGGTCTTGGTCGCCCCCGGGGGAAGTTTGGCCAGAAGTAGGAGGCGGTGGGCCTCGTCGACAGCGGCCTGGCGGTTGCGGGCCATCGCGGCGGCCACGGCCGAGCCTGGCGCGGAGGTCGCCGGATGCGGCGTCGTAGTCGTCGTTGCGGTCGCCGTCCTGCCCCCGGCCGGGCTGCCCGCCTGTGCTGCAGCGCCGTCAGGCAGCGTCAGCCCCGCCGGGCCAACTGCCAAACAGAGGGCGGCGACAACGAGGGCCTTCAGACAACTGGTCCGGGTACGGTCAGGCATTGGCAACTCCCTTCGACAGGGTATTGGTGCCGAGAAGGGACCGTCGTCAACCGCGACAGGAGGCCGAGGAAATGCTCTCGGCGGGCCACGGCCGCCCACGTCCGAACGGGGACTGCGTGCGAAGGCGGAGGGCGGCCCGCTAGCATGGCCCTCTACCCGTTCGGGGGTGGTGTAATCGGCAACACTACAGGTTCTGGCCCTGTCGTTGGGGGTTCGAGTCCTCCCCCCCGAGCCACCTTTACGAGACAAAGCCCCAGGTCAGCCGCCTGGGGCTTCTGTTTGAAGCCCCCCCGACGGGCCTATTGATCACAGTGTGATCACAAGCCCGTGGAGCGCCGGCAGGCCCGGCACATACGCCTTCCGTCGGGCGTCGTTTAGGTCTTCTGCGCGTCGTACGGGTGTCCTTGCGGGCAATGCGTCTTGGCCCGCTCCTTCCCACCGACGAGTTCGCGCGGTGGCACCGCTAAGGCGTGATCAGGGTTACGCAGGCGTCGTTGCCGCAGGTGAGCTTCAACCACCCGGCCGCCAGGTAGCGGGCCGTTCCTTCTCTCCCAGGCCCACGCTGCCGCCGAGACCGTGCGACCGCCCACCCTGAACTGGCCATGGCCAGCGCGAAGCGTGGTCGTCCAGGTCCAACAACCGGTCGTGGCGTCCAGCTGGTAATGGCGAGCGAAGCGCTTCCCGTCTCGGAAGGCCTGCTCGTCGGCCGGGACCGCCGGGAGTTCTCTTACGCTCGGGCCCCGAAGATTAGAGCCGCGACGCGCTCGGCGGCGTCGGCTTGCATCCCAGTCACGACGTGCTGGTATGTCGCCCACGTCGTCGCCCGAGAGCCGTGCCCGAGCCGGCGGGCGACGATGGTCACGTCCACACCGGCGGCCAAGGCCAGGGTCGCCCAGGTATGCCTTAAATCGTGAAGGCGGAGAGTCGGCAGCTCGGCGAAACCTGGCTGTCGTACCCGCCGGTCGAAGGTCTTCGAGAAGGCTTCGGGATGGTAGGGACGCCCATCTGGCCGGCAGAAGGCGAGGTCGTTGTCCTGATAGCCGCCACCCATCAGTAGCCTCTCCTCGGCTTGGTGGGCCTTCCACGACCGGAGCATGGCCATCGTCGCCCCGTCCATCTCGATCACCCGAGCCCGGTCGGTCTTGGTGCGGGGCACGATCCGGCCCTCGCGGCCGACACCGCCGACCTTGGTGAGCGGAATTACGGTCTGCCGTATCGCCGCCGTCTTGCGCTCCCCGTCGAGGTCGGCCCAGCCGGACAAGCAGGGGCGGCGAAGCCCTCATGGTGTCCTCAGTCCCAAGATGCCTCAACTAAGAATGCCCTCTGATCGCCTCACGAACGGCAAGAGAGAGACCCACGAACTGTTCACTCGAATAGCACATCCGTCCCGGTATGTACCCGAACCCCAGGTCGTACTCAGGGTCGGCGAAACCCAGCGCACCGCCGGCGCCGTCATGGCCAAATCCCCTATAGCTTGCGAACGGCATACGCGGCTGCGCTTTCATGAAGACAACTCCGAAGCACATGTCCAGATCAAGTACGCGGTCATGGGCCCAGACTTGCTGCTGGGCCATGGTCCGCACAGTCTTGGGACTGAGGAGAGGGGGCAAACCCTCGACACCTGTTAGCGCCGCCGCGTACGTCCGGGCCAAGCCCTCCGCCGAGCCAACCCCACCGACGGCGGCTAAGCCGGCTCTCCTGACATCAGAACGGTTTGCAAATGCGGGGGTTGCACCGTTGAAACGGTTATCCCCGTCCCTAACCAGGACCGCCCGGCTCGCCAAGTCATCACTGAGGTCACCTCGGCTCACTATGTCGCCCTGCTCATCGGTTTCTGCCGGGAGCATCTCTTGGAACCGGTCGTCCTCCGCCTCTGGGAGCCCGAGGTAGAAGGAGATGTCGTACGGGTCACGGAGCCGCTCCGCAAATAGCGACTGAAGGGTGGTGCCTGTCAGCCGTCGGACCAGTTCTTCCATAAACACTCCCATGGTCAGTGCGTGGTCCATAAGGGTCCTCTACCTCCAATGGGTGGTCCTCGTCTACCGGCACATAGCGTGGCGAACGCTCCTGGGCGGCGTAGGCGAGCCCAAGCGCGGACAGGCTCGACAAAGCGACGGCCCGGCGGGCCCCCGACCGCCCAGCCTCGTTTAGGACCAGGAAGGTGGAGTGGACATTGTTGATATATACGTAGTCGTCGGGGAGGCCGTAAGGGCTGATGATGGCGGCGCAGTGGACGAGCGCATCCACGTCGCATACCAGCTTTATGACCAGATCCTTGTCACGGAGGTCACCGTGGACGAACCTGGCGCACTCTGCTGGCGCGTCGCCGGCGCTACCCGTGGCGGCGACCTGGTCGGTGCCGAGGACCTCATGGCCGGCGCGGGCGAGTGCGGCCACGACCTCCCGGCCGGTCCTGCCAGCCGCACCGGTTACCAGGACGCGCATTTTGTCAGACGCGGCCAGGACGATGGACCAGTACCGTAGCCACCGACCAGCCACCTAACTCGACGCCGAAGGAGCCTTCATTGTCGACCTCGATGGGCCGGATAGGTCGTTCGTCACCGTACGCGAGGGTGGCCGCACCTTGGCCCCCGGCGGGATGGCGCAAGCGGGCCCGTTGCGGTACGCCCGTCAGGTCCTGGACGCGCAACAGCAAGCTGCAGCCGTCCCGAGCGGTCGCCACGGTAACGTGCACGGTCTGGGGCGCGCCCAGGTCGACAAGGGCGTGGCGCCCCGCGGGAAGGGGTCGAGGACCGGTACCCGCCTTGTCCAGCGGGGTCACCCAGGACGCTGCCGCCGGTACCCGGTGTTCCCGGCCGAGCCGTGACGCCCGGGCGGGGTCGAAGGTCGCCATCGGCGTGAAGGCGAAGCGGACATCGAGCGGGCCCTCTTGGGCCGGGGCCGTGTTGACGGGCCAATTGTTGTTTAGGAGCCAGGAGAAGAGGTACCCGTTGCCGACCTCGAAGGTGTCCGGCCACCTGCCCCACACGACATCGCCGATACTGAACAGTGGGGCTTCGGACGAGCTCCAGGCCACCGCCGGCCCGTCGGGGCCCGAAGACAGGACCACGCCGTACTGGGTGGTGAACCACTCGGTACACGATCCCGGCGAATGGTCCCGGGCCGGGTCGACCCAACCAAGCTGGCGGTCGTAACGCACGACCGGGTCATCGAGGTCGAACCCGAAGGCGGCATAGACGGACTCGCGGGCCAGGCGATATTCCTTGTGCAAGCGGACAACAACGTCAATGGTGTCAGATCCGTCCCGCAACAGGACCGACACGGCCACATGGGGCAGGGACGGACCTTCGCCTACTGCGTTCACCCGCCAGCCGTCGTAGGTCCTGACTACGCCCTCGCTGCGCATACGGGCCGGGTAAATGGCGGGCGTATAGGGCGGGGACACCGGCCGGCGGTCGAGCAGGCTCGTCGGCCCGGGCACCGGCGGGCCACTGCCTTCCAGGGAGGCCGGTCGGCGGTGACCCGGGGGTAGGTAGGGTGTGACCTCCCAGTCCCCGGCAGGCTTGTCGTCGGTAGCGTAGAGCACGCACGCCAGCGGCCAGGGCGAGGCCGGGCTCAGGAGCTGACGTCCCGATGGGCGGTGCAACAGCTCGCTCACCATGCCCGAACCGTCCAGTACCACCAGCCAGCGGTCGCTTTCGACGGTACGGGCAGAACGACGTACCGGGCCGGACCTATCTCTAGCTGCCGGCAAACTGGGCCCCGCCGGCGGGGAGGGGACGGCGAGGAGGTTGGTGGCCACCGTTACCGGGCTCCGGTGGCGCAGCGTGGAATAACCGAGGGCCGGGACGTCGGGGACCGTGAGGCGGACGCGTCGAGAGCCGCCCATGTCGTCCAGGGTCTCGAACGGCACCCGTCGCTCCTCTAGCAAAAGTTCCTGCCCGGTCGCCATCTCCACCTCGACGTCTACGTCGCGCGCCCAGCTGAGCGAGTTGTAGACGATCAGTTCGGTCCCGATAGTGCTGACCTGCTCGGCCAGCTGGCTGAGGGCGCGACGAGACTCGTCGGTCCCGGTGCGCCAGGCCTGGTGGACATGGTGGCGCTTCCAGTCGAGCTGGTCCGGCCCCTGGCTGCCGCGGGGATGAGATACCCAGTGCGCCCAGGTCCAGGTGTGCTCGCAGCCGATGAGGAGCGCCTCCCACGCCGCCTCCAGCGCTTGGCGGTGCAGGCCCCGGGCCGCCTCCGGCACCGGGCCCGAAACGGCCGGGGCCCATCCCGTCACCGCGGCGAGGCTTTCGGCTACGGGCAGTAGCATCTGCGCCCTGCGGTACGTCGCCTCGATGGCCGCCCCCGTCCCCACACCGTCCTCCCAAAAGCTCCCCCCGTCGCCCCGCCACACCGGGAGCTGGTCGGCCAGAGGGCGGACCAGGTCGAAATAATCGCCCAGCGTCGAGATTGCCATGCGGGGGTAGGCGTACACCTCGTTCCAGCGCTGGGCGAAGTCGGCGTCACCATCGCCCAGGTCCTCGTTGTCGGCGTGAGCCCCCACCACCAACAGGTCCGATGGCAGGTA
>Ga0302196_10000957_pt1 | contig 27496 bp, 18 predicted proteins | sample II_Bog_N1_3_FD_198794 | JGI IMG/M metagenome (GOLD analysis project Ga0302196, IMG submission 198794) | Peat permafrost microbial communities from Stordalen Mire near Abisko, Sweden - II_Bog_N1_3 | ecosystem: Environmental > Terrestrial > Soil > Wetlands > Peat | place: Sweden: Abisko...
TAGTATTTAACCGCTAAAAATGAGCAATTTCATCCTTTGCAAATGAGTTAAGTAGCACTTCTTCGAGACCGAAATAGGCGGAGATGAAAATCTAAGTCGAGATATCGCTTATGTGTCGAGGATACGTATCGACAGTGAGACGCTGGGCATTAAACATGCTGCGGGCACAGCCAAGTAAGCAATCCATGAATATACGTAGGAAGAGGGCCGGATGGTCGCTGGAATATTTGGAGCACCTACTGGGTGCCATTTGTGGAATTACCCGGTGAAAGTGATGCAATTGCCCTGGGGGGCGGAGCCATGCAGGCGCATCGACTTCGCCAGGTCGCAGGCCGATCGCAGCAGCGCCGGATCACCGCCTGGGACCATCAGCTCGGGGAGCGAGAAGCGGCCGATGGCCAGCCAGGCATAGCCGCTGGCGGTATTGCCATCGACGATTTCGAGGACCGCACGCGTGCCGGCATGGCCCGCGAGGTCCCAGCGCACCAGCTGGGCGGTATCGTGGCGCGGGGGCAGGCAGTGCATGATGACCGCGCCGGTCGAGGCATCGCGCAGGGTCACGGTGTCCAGGCCCTGGTCCGCGACATCCGGCGGTCCGTTATGTCCGGCCAGCCAGAAGGACAGCTGGGCGGGCAGGACGAATGGCGGTGAACGCAGCACCCCGGTGAGCTGCTCGCCATGCGGGCGGCTGCTGTAGAACAGGGCGGTCGCGCCATCTGCGCACGGCCGGGCCTCGATGTCCCATGGATCGGCGGATGGTGCCAGGTGCTCGACCGGCTGGCGCACCCAGGCATCCTGGGCGCTGATCGCCGGGGCGAGCGCCGCCGCCACCGCCTCCTCGGCCCAGGCCAGCACGCCGGCATCGGCGGCCAGCCCGCGCTGGGCATAGGCGTCGCGCACGGTGCGCAGGAACTCGATCGCCGCCGCCGGGGCGCCGGCGAGCCGGCTGCGGGCCAGGCCGATGCCATCGGCGAGGTGCTCAAGCGGCAGGTTGCGCACGATGTGCCTCAGCGCCACGATGTCCCGCGCGGCATCCACCGGTGCAGCCGCCAGCTGCTGCATCAGCACCCCTGCGGCCTCGGCCGTCGGGATGCCCAGGCAGACATCGGCGATCAGCGCACGGTCGCGCTCCGACGGCGATTGCGCCATCGCCCCGGTCAGGGCTCCGGGAGGGCGCAGCTGGTCGCGCAGCGCGACGCGCGCGGTGTAGAGCAGATGGGTGTCCTCGGGCGGGATGGTGGGGATCATCTTGAGCAGCGGTCGGATGTGCTCGGGCGCGAGGTGCTGCCCGAGGGCATTGGCAGCGGCACGCCGGACGCCGGCATCCTGGTCATGCAGGGCGGCGATGACCAGGGCGCTGAGCGCGCCCGGCAGGTCATCGCGCTCGCCGGCCATCGCCATCGCATGGGTGCGCACCAGCACCTCGGCATCTGCGAGTGCGGTCGCCAGCAGGTCGGCCTCGAGGCGGTGCAGCCGGTGCAGCACCCACAGCGCATGCACGCGCTGGAATGCCGGGCGGCCGGGCGCCGCCGCCGCGATCAGCAGCGGGCACGCCGGCGCGCCGATGCGATCCGACAGCTGGTCGGTACTGAGCATGCGCACGGCGAGATTGGTATCCTGGAGCGCCGCGATCAGCTCCTCGGCGGTGGCGCGCGAGAGGTCATGGACAGGGGCCAGCGGCCGCGACGGCTGGTCCCCATGGTAGATGATGCGCCAGATGCGTCCGCGCTGGTGGTCGCGCTGCGGGTGATGCAGGTCGACCTCGTAGTGGCCGATGATGCGATTGTAGAAGTCGGCGATGTAGAGCGCGCCATCAGGTCCGAGCTGGAGGTCGACCGGCCTGAACCAGGGGTCGTCGGCGACGACGAAATCGGGCGATTCGTGGGCCCGCGGCGTGGTGCCGGTGAAGGACAGCACATCGCGGTTGACCCGCGAGGTGACCACGTTGCAGACCAGGCAGTTGCCGCGGAACTCGGGCGGAAAGTGCTCGGCGGTATAGCACAGCACGCCGCACAGGGCGGTGGAGCCATGCATGTGCGACATCATCTCGGGGGCGTAGCCGAGCCCGTCATGGGGCAGGCCGAAGCCGGGATAATGGCCGCCGCGCAGCAGCTGGTAGATGGGCTTGGTCTCGCAATCGGAGGAGTAGAGGTTGCCGAAGGCGTCGTAGCTCATGCCGAAGGGATTGACCCGGCCCCAGGTGTACTGCTCGACGTGCGAGCCATCCAGGCGCATGCGGTAGGTGTTGCCCGAGACCATGGTGATCGACTGGCCATCGGCGCCGGTGACGGTGGAGGTGTTCTTGAAGCCATGGCACGCGTAGAGCCAGCCATCGAATCCGCGATGGAAGCTGTTGGTCATGCCATGCGTATCCTCATGGCCGAAGGTGCCGTAGAGCCGCTCGCGGCGATCGCACACGCCCTGCCCGGTGCTGTCATGGAAGAAGGAGATCTCGGGGATGCTGTAGGCGATCGCCCCGTCCCCATAGGGATAGATCCCGAGGGGGATGTTGAGACCGGCGGCGAAGGTGCTGATGGTGCGCGCATGGCCGCTGGCGGGATCGATGTCGATGATCTTGATGGTGTCCCGGCCGGTGGCGCCCGCAGCGACGGGGAACGGGTATTCCCTGGTGTCGGTGAGCCACAGGCGGCCCTTGGCGTCGAAGGCCATGTTGATCGGCTTGCTGATCTCGGGCTCGCTGGCGACCAGCTGGATCTCGAAGCCCGGAGGCAGGTGGAAGCCGGACTGCTCGCCGGCGGGGGTGCGGGCATCGACGCCGCGGATGGCGGCGTCCCACACCTCGCCGCCCGCGAGGTGGCAGAGCGGCAGCAGGGCGGTGCAGGCGGTTGCGGTGAGCAGGCGCTGGCAGGCACGGTTCATGGCGGTCATCGTGGGGTACCTGGTCGAGGTGATGGGATAAAAGCCGGCCGCGGGCCTGATGGGCGCTCCCTGGAAGGGCGTACCCTGGCGACTCGCATACGTTCATTATAGGTGCCGGGCGGTCGGTCGACATGACGCTCGTTGCGCCGAATTTGTCATTTCTTGCTCATTGAGGGCGGTCAAGCGGCGGACAGGCCTTGCCCGGCCAGTGGCGGTCGAAGGATGAAGGGATGGCAGGCCTGCATCGCGTGCGCCATATTGCGCGTCTCCTCTTCGATGGCGGATGGGCGATGGCTGAGCACAGCCATCCGTTCCAGGAGCTCGTCCTGGTGGCGGATGGCGAGATCGAGACGGTCATGGATGGCCGCACCACCAGGGCCGGGGCCGGGATGGTCAAGTTCCATCCCCAGGGCATCGCCCATGCCGAACGCGCGGTGGGCGGCCGTCCTCCGGTGCTGCTGTGCATGTGCTGGGACGAGGGTGCCGGCGTCGACTGCGCGCGGTGGCCCCAGCTGGCCGCCGACCGCACCGGACGCATCCGCATGCTGATGGAGTGGATGATCGAGCTGTCCCCGCCCCATGACGAGGCCTCCCAGGCGGCGCGCGATGGCCTGCTGCAGGCGGTCGCCCTCGCCTATGCCGGCTCCGGTCAGGGTCCCTTCGACGACATGGTGCTGGCGGTGCGCAGCTGGGTGCGCCAGCATCTCGACCACCCCATCTACCTCGAGGATTTGGCGCAGGTGGCGGGCATGAGCCGCTTCCACTTCAACCGCTGCTTCAGCAAGGCGGTCGGCATGCCGCCGATGCGCTTCGTCCGCATCATGCGGGCGGATGCCACCAGGTCGCTGCTGCTCAACAGCGCGCTGCCGCTGCGGGAGATCGCGCCACGTGTCGGCTTCGCGGACGAGTTCCAGCTGTCGCGCGTCTTCCGCGAGGTCACCGGGCAGTCGCCGGCGACGCTGCGCCGGCGGAAGTGATGCCTCCGCGCACCCGCCTGCGCCAGGGGTGCCGGCCGTGGACCGGGAGGGAAAGGGGGATATACCGCGTCGGAGATGGGCCGATCGCGTCCGGCTCCGATCGCACCACCACCCACCTCCGCCAAAAGGGCAGACCATTTTGCGCATCGTCCCCATCGTGGCGCTCCTCCTCCTGTTCGCCTGGTCGCCAGGCGCCGCCGGTGCATCCGCGGACGATGCCAGCGGACCGCGTCCCACCATCCCTGAGGAGAAGAACCCGGAACGGCACCAGCAGTTCCTCGACATCGCCAAGGCCGGGGGCGTCGACCTGCTGTTCCTCGGCGATTCGATCACCGATGGCTGGCGCGGCGGCGGGCAGGCGGTGTGGGGCAAGTACTTTGCACCGCTCAAGGCGGCCAACTTCGGCATCGGCGGCGACCGCACCGAGCATGTCATCTGGCGCCTGCGCCATGGCGAGCTCGATGGCATCCAGCCGAAGCTGGTGGTGCTGATGATCGGCACCAACAACGGCGATCCGGCGGAGGATGTCGCGGCTGGCATCAAGACCATCCTGCTGGACATCCACAGCCATTCCCCGCGCAGCAAGGTGCTGCTGCTCGGCATCTTCCCGCGCGGCGAGCACCCCGATGGCGGGCGCGCGAAGAACGACCAGGTCAACAAGCTGATCGCCAAGTTCGCCACCTACGCCGAGGGCAGGCGGATCGTCTATCTCGACATCGGCCCCCGCTTCCTCGCGCCCGACGGGACGCTGAGCAAGGACATCATGCCGGACTTCCTGCATCCCAACGAGAAGGGCTACCAGATCTGGGCCGATGCGATCATCGATACGGTCAAGCAGATGATGATGGATGAGCCGATGAAGCCGGCGCCGACCTTCCCCGCCCCGTCCGCGGTGCCCCGGGTGGCGCGCCTCGAGGAAGCCATCGCCAATGGCAAGGTCGGCAGCAGCATCAAGCCGCTGCAGCGGCTGTGCGACGACAAGGATGCCAAGACCTCGGAGGCGGCCAGGGCCAGCATGGCGGTCTACGACGCCTGGAAGGCCGGCATCGACATGGAGATCGCCCGCCTGAAGGATGCCGGCGACGTCTTCCTCGCCGCCGAGCTGTCGGCCAGCCTGGTGGCCAGCTACGCCGGCACCGACGGCGCCAAGGCCTATCAGGACCAGGCGGCGGCGCTCAGGAAGGACGCCGCCTATCCAGCCGGCAGGGAATACCAGAAGCTCGCCGAGTTCCCCGCCGAAGCGCGGCGGGACCCGCGCTTCGGCAAGATGATCGAGGCCTTCGTCAAGAAGTTCCCCACCGGCTACTACGCCCGGCAGGCGCAGGCGCTGCTGCCGGAGAAATGACGGCGCTTGGCCGTGCGCCTGCCAGCGCCCCGCTACTTGCCCGAGGGTGCGGCAGGCGGTGATGCGGCGCGATCTGCCAGGAAGACATCGTAGCGGGCCGCGCCGTTCGACATCTCATAGACGATGCAGGTGACCGTACGGGTGTTGGTGTCGATCGAACCGTAGCCGATGCCGTTGACCTCATGGAACGATTTCGAGCGGACCATATGCTTCTTGAGCACGTCGCTGCCATGGTCGAAGATGGCGATCACATCGTCGGAGACCTGGTTCGCCAGGGCGGCGATGGTGCCGCCTGACAGCGCATGGTCGATGGCCTTGAGATCGCCGGCATAGGTCTTCTCGATGTAGTCCCGCGTGACGTATGACGGGGTCTTGGGCAGCGCGGCGAAGCCGACGCCGATCAGGCCGAGGCACCCGCCGATGACGAGGATGATCGACAGGCCGATGAGCGCCAGGCAGCCGATGACGTACTTCATGCCGGGAGCGCCTCCAGGGAGCGGTGGTGCGGGATGGCATCGATTGTCGCAGCCCAGCCAACGGCGCAAGACCCCAGCAACCCATTCTTGGTGCGCTAGCGCACCGGCGCAGCGGGGCGGCGCCGGACAGGAGGACCGGCGCTCACCCCGGCCACCGGGATCACAGCGGCGTACCGCCGACCTTGGTCCAGGGGGTGAAGGCGCCCAGCGCATGGGGCTTGACCACGCGCTTCCAGATCGTGCCGCCGCAGAAGGCGAACAGGGTGTTCAGGTCGGCTCCGCCGAAGCAGACGCCAAGCACGCGGCTGCGATCGGGCATCGGCAGGATCGACTGGGTCGGGCCGTCATCGGCGCAGACCTGGATGCCCGAGCGGGTCGCCACGAACAGCTGCCCTTCGCGGGAATAGCACATGCCCTCCAGCCCGGCATCGTCATCCCAGTCCGCCACATGGAGGCAGAAGAAGCGCTCCTTGTTGGCGAGCGTGCCATCGGGCTTGATCTCGAGGCTGGATACCCACTTCGATCGCCCATCGGCGACCGCGAGCAGCCATTGATCAGGCCTATAGGCGAGCCCGGTGGCATGGGGGACCTCGCCCTCCACCGCGGTGCGCTTGCCGTCCTTGAGCAGCCAGATGGTGCTGGCCCCGTCCGCCGCGCCCGCGGTCGGGCCTGACAGGTAGAGGCTGCCATCCGGCCGCGCGAGGATCGCGCGTGCCGGGATGCCTTCGGCGATCACCCGGGGCGTGCCGTCGGCGGCGTAGCCCATGACCTTCCCGGTCGTCAGCGAGGCGGTGTCCACCTCGCCCTGGGGCGAGGTGGTGAGGCAGCTGGCGTGCCCTGCATCGGCGAGGAAGGTCGAGACGGCGCCATCCAGGCCGATGCGCAGGACCTTGTTGGCGGCCGCATCGACGACGAAGACCTCGCCCTTGGCATTGCCGGCGCCCGCGCGCGCATCCTGCAGGCCGTGGGCCACCGGCTCCCACTGCGCACCCGGGACCAGGACATCGCGCACCCGCGGTGCGCTGTGCCCGGCCTTGACCGGCTCCGGCCAGCCTCGCCAGATGAACTTCATCGCCTCGGGGAAGTTCTCGTTCCAGCCGGCCACATGGCCGCCGTTGACGATGTGGAATGAGTAGTCGTAGCCGGAGAACTTCAGCGCCTTGTCCATCTCCTGATCGAGCAGGAACCAGTCGCCCGCGCAGTTCTCCATGTCGCCGGTCCCGGTGGTCAGATAGGCCCTGATGGGCTTGGCCTCGAACTTCCTGATCAGGGTCGGGAACTCGTTGCCGCCGCGGAAGGCAACGAAGCTGCCGCTGTTGGCGTAGACGCGCGAGAAGGCGTCCGGCCGCTCCCAGGCGGCATTGAATGCGGCGATGCCGCCGCTGCTGCCGCCGGCGATGCAGCGGTCGTTGCCGCTGCCGGACAGCTTGAGGTCGAAGGTCTTGGCGACGTAGGGCAGCAGCTCGTCGACCAGGAAGCGCGCATAGCTGTCGCCCACGCCATCGTATTCGAAGCAGCGGTTGCGCCTGCCCATGGTATCCTTCATCGGCGCCGGCAGATCGCCGGGACGGATGAACACCCCGATTGTGACCGGCATGTCCTTGGCGGCGATCAGCGCTTCGAGCATGGCCTTCTCCTTGCCGTTGTAGCCATCCTGGCGCACGTAGACGCAGGCCGGTGCCGAACCATCATACTGGGCCGGGATGAACACCGTCCCCGATCGCCTGGTCCCCGGGAATATCGCGCTGGACTCGAAGGTGAAGTCCTTGGTGCTCCCGCTGGGGATGTCGGCGGCACTGGCGACATCGGCTGGAACGGTCGCCCCGGCCAGGGGCTTGAGCTGCCATTGCAGATGCTCATCCCCGGGATTGAGCTCCCACAGATCCTGCTTGCTGCCCGCCTCCTTGCCGCCGGCGAAGTCGTCGAGGCCCTTGTCCGGGGCATGCTTGGGCACCAGGCACCAGATCCCGCTGCCGGCCCTGGTGATCGACCAGGACTGCCATGGCTTGCCGCTGTCGGTCTCGAGCACGATGCGGGTGCCATTGGCGGTGCCCCCGGCGGCGGCGGCGAGCACCAGGGTCTGGCTCGATGCGGGCTGGAGCTTGTAGAAGCCGCCGCCCAGGCTGGTGATGCGCCAGGTCCGGCTCGCCGACTCGGGAGATGCGGCGATGGAGACCACCGCGCCCTCCGCGGTCCCGCCATCGGCGGCATCGAGCAGCATCTGCGGCGCGCTGACCGGGCTGATGGTGAAGGGACCGCTCCAGTCCACCGCAGGGCATGCCGCCAGGCACAGCAGCAGGAGGGCGCAGCGCAGTGCGCCGGCTGGGGATGCGGCGTCGAGAGGGGGGTGGCGATGCACGGGGATCTCCTGGGGGTCGCGCGCCAGGCGATGCCATCCGTGGCGCTGCGCATGGGCATGGGGGACCGGCGGGCATGCTGCCGGGGTCGCGGGAGCAGATGCTACGCCAGGTCGGCGATGATGCTGACCTGGCGCATTCAGTGGGGCGTGAGCCCGTAGACCACCAGCCTGCCATTGCCGGTGGGGATGTAGGCCTTCCCGGCGACCACGGTGGGGAACTGCCATTTGCCGGTCGCGCCGAGCGCATCGCGCTCGGCATTCATGGCGCTGGACCACAGCTCCTTGCTCACGTCGAGGGCGTCGAGCGCATGCACAACGCCATCGACGCCGATGCACCAGAGGATGCCGTCATGCTGGCCGTTGGCGGTGACCGCCAGGCCGCCGCCGCCGCCGACCGAAGTGGTGCTGACATGGCTCGGTGCCCCGCCGGCGATGAGGCGCTGGCCGGCATCGTAGGCGTATTGGGTCACCGGCTGGGTGGCGTTCCACACGTAGATGAAGGTCCCCGTGGCGCCCGAGTTCCAGCCCACCGCGTTCTGGCCGTTGGGGAATGGCGGCACCGGGGTGGTGATGGTCTGCAGGCAGGCGTCGTGCTCGTCGTTGAAATGGCCCATGTTCGCCGAGTCGACCAGATGGCTGCGGCCATATTTGGTGGCGCCCGCGAAGAGCACCTTGGTCCCGGGGACGATCAGCGGACCGCAGTTGCCGAGGTCATTGTCGGCATCGCTGTCCTGGTGGGCGCGGTATTCCGCGAACCAATCGAGCACCTGCAGATCGACGGGATGGAGCTTGAGGAAGCACATGCCGTAGTTGCGGCCGCCATCGGGTGCGCTGAGATTGCCGTTGCCGGTGGTGCAGTAGATCGCCTCGCCATCGCTGGCCAGCCCCTTGCCAGCCTGCCAGATGCCGCCGCCATCCTTGGAGAAGTTGACCGGATGCCCCTGATCAGGGTCCGGGGTGGTGCAGAAGACGCCTTTCTGGGTGAAGGCCGAGCCGTCGTAGGCGTAGCAGAACACCCAGCCGTGATAGGGATGCACATCCGAGCTCCAGCCGAAGGCGAAGTAGATCAGCCCGTGCTCGATCAGCATCCCCGGGCGGCAGTTGGCATGGCGCGCGGGGAAGGAGACCTTGCCGTCCACGGAACCGGCGCTGGTGCCCGGCACCGAGCCTTCGATCTTCAGCGGTGAGCCGGGGCGCTCGGTTCCGCCGATGATGTCGATGGCATGCAGCCAGGTCGAGCCGTCGTCGTTCTTGTCCTTGCTGACCAGGTACATGGTCGAGGTCGAGGCATCGATGGCGGGCGTGTCGGTGGTGTACTGCGCCCCGGGAGGCAGCGGCAGCTGCCACAGGGGCGGGCCTTCGGCATCGGCATCGAAGGCATAGACCGCGCACGGCGAGGCATTGCCATTGGTCGAGGTATAGGCGAAGAGGACATTGCGGCTGCGCCCGCCGAGCATCAGCCCGGGCATATAGAGCACCTGGCCATTGACGCTGGCATTGAGCGTGAGGGTGAAGAGCTTGCCGAAGGACGCGGCCGAGACGGTGGCTGGCGTCAGCACCGTCTCCTCGGCGTTCACCCCAGTGCGGGCATTGTCGTTGTGCTGGGTGAGGACTTCGGCTGCGGTGCCCGGTGCGAGGGCGACAAGAGCCAGGAGCAGGATCAGTCGCAAATGGGGCTCCTCGGATCGAAGGGCCGCCGTCGTCGGGGCGGCTGCCGCGCTGGGGAATAGAAGCCGCTCCGCGGGCGATGCAATGCCGTTCGCCGGCCGCCCAGGAAGCCCGTTGGCCGGCGTGTGAGGTGCGCCTGCGGTGAAGTCGGCGAGCGGCCTGGCGGTACGCTCACCAGCGACGGCGGCGGCTGAGGCCGAGGCCGACGGCGAACAGGAGCAGGGTGCTGGCGCCCACCCCCAGGCCGCATCCCCCGCCGCCCGATGAGCTGGCGGGGACCGCGGCGGCAGGGGGGGCGGCGGTGCCGGCCACCGGACCGGTCGAGGTCCAGGTCCCGGTGCCGACGGTGAAGGGATCGCTCTGGGTGAAGATGGTCCCCGATGCGGCGGTGCAAGCGGGAGTCGAGGCGACGCTGACGCCCGAGCCGGCGATGATGAGCTTGCCGGTGTAGGCGCTGAGCGTCACCGTTGCGCCCAGGGCGGTGTTGGTGGTATCGACCCAGGCGCCTGCCGGGAGGGTGACGGCCGCAGTGCTCGCGGTATCATTGACGACCACCACGGCGTCGCGATTGAAGGTGGTGGGCGCCGGATCGGTCCATGGGCGGCCGCTCTGCCATGAGGCGACGGTGGTGAGGTTGGTGGTCGGGCCGCCGCTGGCGGCGGTGGTGTAGGCCACCGCCTGGGCCAGCACCGCCGAGGTCGGCCAGAGCAGCACCGTGCCGCTCATCGTCCCATACGAGACCTGGCTGCCATTGACCGTATCATCGAATTCGAGGCAGGCGTCCGGTCCGGTCACCGCCCAGCTGGCGAGATTGGGGGTCACCTGCGTCAGGTAGCGCTGCTCGGCGACCGCGGCGAAGGCGTTGCCGGCCATGCTCAGGCCCTGGGAGAGGTTGCTGGCGTCGCCGGCGTTGTCGATCTGCAGCTCTCCGAGCTGGTTGCCCAGGAGGATGTTGCTGGTGACGGCGCTGTTGAATTGATGGGGCATCCACAGCCCGTGCCCGCCGGAGCCGACGACGACATTGTTCTTCACCGTCTGGCCGCTCCAGCCGCTCGAACCGCTCGGGGCATCGACGGTGTCGAACCAGATGCCGTGCCCAAGCGGCGTCCAGGGCTGCGAGGTGGTGAGGTTGCCGATGGCGTTGATGATGATGTTGTTCTCGATGTCGCAGGTGCTGCAGTCGGCGTAGATCGCCGCGCCGTCGTTCAGCTGCGACATGCAGCGGACCAGCACGTTCTTCAGCACATGGTTGCCGCTGCAGCCGGTCCCCAGCAGCACCCCCTCGGCGCCGACATCGGACATGCGGTTGCCGGTGATCATCAGGCTGGCGCCGGTGGTGATCACGATGCCGCACGAGTGGTAGGCGCCGCTGCCGCCATAGCCGGGGACCATGCCGATGCGCGCGAAGGCGTTGCCGGAGATGGCGGTGCCGGTGGAGGCCGGATTCTGGTTGATGCCGATGCCGGCATTGCGGATGTCGGCGAAGGTGCAGCCCGTCACCTGGCTGCCACCGGCGCTGTAGGAGATGTAGATCCCGGTATCCTCGATCTGGCGGAAGCTGCACGAGCTGACCGTGGAGGTCTGGTTGACTCTCAGGGCGGTGCCGGCGAAGCCGCGGAAGGCGATGCCGGTGAACGATGTGCCGCTGCCGGTGCTGATGCCTGCGGTGCTGGTGACGATCTCGACGTCGCCGGCGGCGGGATCGATGCCCGCGGGTGGCTGGTAGTAGAGGATCGAGGCGACCGGGTCGAAGTACCATTCGCCGGCCTCGTCGAGGGCGGCGAGGGAATTGTCGATGTAGAAGCTGGAATCGGCGGATACCAGCGCGCCAGCGCCGGTGGAGACCTGTTCACTGGATGGATCGAGCGACAGCGTGCCTGCCCCGTTGTCGGCGGTGATCGCGCGGGTCTCCCACCACCAGCTCCAGCGCCGCCAGCGCACCTCGGCACCTGTCCATATATGGTTGTCCCCGGAGAGGGACGGGACCACCAGCGAGTCGGCGTCGGTGGCATTCTGGTTGTGCAGGTAGGGATCGGCGGCGTCGATGTTGGGCGTGCGGGCGAGGGTCTGCAGCGTCCCCTGGGCATAGAGCGCGAGGACGGGGCCGTTGACATAGGCCGTCAGCACGCCGGGATGGCCCGCCCACGCCGTCCAGCCGCCGACCACCTGGGTGGCGGTGATGACCGGCGCCGCGCCGCTGCCGTAGGCGACCACCGCAGCTCCGTTGATGGTCACATTGCCGGTGCGGAAGGTCCCGCCGCAGATCAGGTGGATGGTGTCGCCGGCGGCAGTCGCCGCGGCGGCAGCATTGATCGTCTGCAGCGGCGATGCCGTGCTGGTGCCATTATTGGTATCAGCGCCGTTGACCGGATCGACATAGACCTCGGTCGCCTGCGCCTGCGCGCAGAGGCTGGATGCGAGGATGAGCGCGATCAGGCCGCGGTGGCGGGTCGGGGTGCAGCTGGCGGCAGTCTCCGCCAGCCGGGCATCAGGCGCTGGTATCGTCATGGCGCGGTGTCACTCCAGGGACGCTTCAGGAGGAGGAAGGCCGGCGATGGTGCTGGCAGCAGGCGGGGACGCTAACGGCAGGGGGGAATTTAAACGTTTCAATATCGCGATCGATGACGTGCAGTGTCACGGTACGGGACAGTCATAGAGGGCACGGACAATGATCTATCCACGATATTGCGATCATGATACACCCTTTACGGTGAGGTCCTCACTTCTCTATTGTGCGACATATTGTGCGGAAGCAGAGGGCATAATCCAACCCTAGTGATGACGATCATTTAAACCATTCATCAGGCAGGTGCTGCAGTCGGGGTGCGGGTTGCCGATGCGTTCACCATGCACCCTCGTCCGTGCGGCTGCCGCGCCTCTCGTCCGGGACTGCGGCCAAGGGAAACCGGGCTGGAGGCATCCCTCCCGCGGTCGTGGGTGTGGCATCCCACCCTGCCCGCAGGTGCCCGACTCTGCTCGACCGAGTACCGGTCAGGCGAGCTGCCAGCGCGCGGTGCGGGACGCCCGTGATCCGGGTTGTGGTCTCGGCTCGAGCTGGATAGCGTCGGCAGGCGGCAGGTCGCATCGCACTGCCCGACGCGTGCCCAGCCAGCCGTTCCCGATCCTACTCCGATGACAGACATCAGCGAGGAGACACCGCATGCTCGTCCGCCACGTTGTCCTGACACTCTGCTCTGCCCACGTCGGTATCGCCTGCCTCGTGGCAGCGGATGGCGATGCGTCCGCGCCGGCTCCGGCAGCTGTCATGGTGGCGCCACGGCCGGTCTCAAACAGCGGCCTGGACCTGCGGCTGGATGTCGGAGGCCTGCCGGGGATCACCACCGTCAAGGACAAGAGCAGCGGTACCACCACCGACATCAGCAAAGATGGCGGTGGCGACATCGATATCGAGGTGATCTATGTCCATGCGCGGCCGCACGGGCTGGGCTTCGCTGCCGGCGGCGGGCTATTCGCCCATAGCCACGTCGGCGACTACCTTGGCCTGAAGCCGCAAATCAATGCCAGCGGGGTCGAGGGCCAGGCGGCGCTGGTCTATCGCTTCACCCCCGCCTTCCATATCGAGGCGCCGGCGCTGGTGCTCGGCCTCGGCAGTGCGCAAGCGACCAAGATCGGGGTCGCAGATTCCGACCGCGGAGGATACGGCTCGGTGGGCCTGCAGGCTGGCGCCTACTATACCTTCCGCATCGGCATCCAGGTGGATGCAGCGATCGGCGTCATGGGCTGGTCCGCCACCGTGAATCAGGACAATGGCTCCGGGGGCAAGGACAAGGTCATCTATTCGGGCGGCGGCGGCTACCTGACCCTCGGGGCAGGCTACCGCTTCTGAATACGCGCCTCTTTGGCGCACTTGTCCATCCTAACGACCCGAACTGACGGGACTTGGCGGAGACCCTGCCCACCCAGGCCCGGCGTTCGCCGGTTCGCGCGGGGAGCGGGGCTGTCGACGGGTCAACGTCCGATACTGCTGAGGGGTAGCCCGTGTATGGAGGGTGCATACACGACATATCCGGTGCCGCCATCCGGCCACCGGTGGACGACCGCAGCCGATGGGTGCGTCGCCGTGCAGCCTTCCCGTCACCATCATCTGCGCTCGACGTTTATGATCAGTACGGAGCATGCTGGCCTGGGCCAGGCCTCCAACCGCTCGTCCAAGCCATCCGGCAGGTGCAGGCAGGGTGCGCGCAGGCGTGCCTGGTCACGCGTGTCCAGGTCGGTCTGCGCCTCTTCCATTCCGGAATCATCCATGCAGGCCGACGCGCGACCATGAGCAACCATCTCCCCATCTTCCTGTTCGGCCTGCTGTGGTCGGCGGCACTCGTCGGTGCCGATGACGCAGGGCGGAAGATCTACGCCGACCGCTGCGCCTCCTGTCATGGCGCCCAGGGGCAGGGAGTGCGTGACAAGTATTCGGATCCGCTTGTCGGCGACCGCAGTCTCGCGTCGTTGACGCGCTACATCAGCAAGCAGATGCCCGATGACAAGCCGGGTGAATGCACCGGCGACGATGCCGCGCATGTCGCCGAATTCATCTACGCGGCCTTCTACTCGCCCGAGGCGCAGCTGCGCAGCAACCCTCCCCGGGTCGAGCTGGCGCGCCTGACCATCGGCCAGTACCGCAACACCATCGCCGACCTGATCGGCAGCTTCGGCGGGGTGTCCAAGGCCGACGAGCGGCACGGCATCCAGGCGGAGTACTTCAACGACAAGCGGGGTTTCGACGGCAAGAAGCGCGTCCTCGACCGCATCGAGCCGATCATCAATGTGCGCTTCGACGACAGCAAGCCGGTCGAGCAGATGGACAAGTCCGAGTGGGCGATCCGCTGGAGCGGTGCGGTGACCGCTCCCCAGACCGGCGACTACGACTTCAACCTCGAGACCGTCAACGGCGCACGCCTATGGGTCAACGACAAGGACGTCCCGCTCATCGATGCCTGGGTGCGCTCCGGTGACGATTCCCGCCATATCGCCACCATCCGCCTGCTCGCCGGCCGCACCTACTTCATCAAGGTCGAGGCTGCGAAGGAGAAGAAGGAGACCGTGGTCGCGGTCGCGCTCAAGTGGAAGCCCCCGCACCAGGCCGAGCAGTTCATCCCCGAGCAGATGCTCTCCCCCGGCGGCGGATCGCAGTGGCTGGTGCTCGGGACGCCGTTCCCGCCCGATGACAACATCCTGGGCTATGAGCGCGGCGCGTCGGTGTCCAAGGCCTGGGATGATGCCACCACCCAGGCGGCATTCGAGGTCGCCGGGTATGTGACCAACCATCTGCAGCAGCTCGCCGGAGTGCGTGCCGATGCCGCCGATGCGGAATCGCGCAAGCGGGCGGTGGCCTTCTGCCGGCGCTTCGCCGAGCGGGCCTTCCGCCGTCCGCTGTCGGACGAGGTGGCGCGGATGTACATCGACCAGCATCTCGGCGGCGATGTGCCGATCCTGCCCGGGATCAAGCGCATCGTCGTCCAGGTGCTCAAATCGCCCCGCTTCCTCTACAACGGGCTGGAGAACGACCCCAACGACCCCTACGTGGTGGCATCGCGGCTGTCCTACGACCTGTGGGACTCGATGCCCGATCAGCAGCTGACGGACGCCGCCAATGGCAAGCGCCTGTCCACCCGCGAAGCGATCGCCAAGGAGGTGGACCGCATGATGGCGGATGGGCGGACGCGCACCAAGATGCGCGAGTTCTACCACCGCTGGCTCAAGCTCGACGAGCTGCGCGGGCTGTCCAAGCCGAGCGGGCAGTTCCCGGGATACGACGAGAACCTGGTCTCCGACCTGCGCATCTCCCTCGACATGTTCCTCGACGATGTGACCTGGAGCGAGCCCTCGGACTTCCGCCAGCTGATGCAGTCGAGCAACCTCTTCCTCAACGGCCGGCTGGCGCAATTCTATGGCGCGAAGCTGCCCGCCGATGCCCCGTTCCAGTCGGTGGCCCTCCCCGACCAGGGCCGCTCCGGCGTGCTCACCCATCCGCTGCTGATGGCGGGGTTCGCCTACAGCGCAACCACGTCGCCGATCCATCGTGGCGTCTTCGTCAGCCGCAACCTGCTGGGCCGGCGCCTGCGCGCACCGCCCGATTCGATCACCCCCGACAGCCCCGAGCTCAATCCAGACCTAACCACGCGCGAGCGCATCGGCAAGCAGACCAGGAAGCCGAACTGCATGACCTGCCATGACATGATCAATCCACTCGGCTTCACCATGGAGCATTTCGACGCCGTCGGCCGCATGCGCCATGACGAGGGTGGCAAGCCGATCGATTCCTCGGGCTCCTACCGGCGCATGGATGGTGACGTCGTGCAATTCAAGGATGCGCACGACCTGGCGTCATTCCTGGTCGTCAGCACCGAGGCGCAGGGCGCCTTCGTCGAACGCGTCTTCAAGAATGTGGTCAAGGAGCCGATCCTGGCCTATGGTCCGACGGAACGCGATCGGCTGCTGCATTACTTCGTCGACCACGCCTTCAGCATCCGCGCCCTCCTCGCCGAGATCTCGATCAGCTCAGCGCTCGCCCCACCTGCACCGCCGAAGGTTGCCAAGCCATGAACAGACCATCAAGCCGCCGCCAGTTCCTCAAGGACATCGGCGGGACAGCCGCGACCCTGCCGTTCCTGCTCAACCTGCCGAGCCTCGGCTTCGCCAATGGAGCCGCGCGCAAGCAGCGCCTGATCGTGATGTTCAGCCCGAATGGCGTGGTGCAGAACACCTTCTGGCCGGACACCGAAGGCAAGGACTTCGCCTTCAAGCAGAGCCTGTCGCCGCTCGAGCCCTACAAGGCCAAGACCCTGGTGCTCAAGGGCGTGTGCAACAAGATCAAGGGCGACGGCGATGGCCACATGCGCGGGATGGGCTGCCTGCTCACCGGCATCGAGCTGTTCCCCGGCAACATCCAGGGAGGATCCGATACCCCGGCAGGCTGGTCGCGCGGCATCTCGATCGACCAGGAGATCACCCGCTACCTGCAGGGCCACCCCGAGACGCGCACGCGCTTCGGCTCGCTTGAGTTCGGCGTGCAGGTCTCCGAGCGCGCCGACACCTGGACGCGCATGTCCTATGCCGGGCCGAACCTGCCGCTCGCGCCGATCAGCAATCCCTACCAGATGCTGCAGAAGCTCTACGGCCAGCGCGAGGACCAGGCGATGCTGGCGAGCGTGCTCGATGAGGTGCAGGAGGATTTCACCAAGATCCGCGCCAAGGTCAGCAGCGAGGATGCGCATCTGCTCGATCAGCATGCCACCTTCGTCCGCGATGCCGAGAAGGAGATGAAGGAGTTCTCCCAGACCAAGAGCGACCACCCGACGCCCAAGCTGGAGGCCGGGGTGAAGAACGACACCGAGCACATGCCCAAGCTCAGCCGCATGCAGATCGATCTGCTGATCGACAGCTTCCAGTCCGACGCCGCCCGGGTGGCGACGCTGCAGTACACGCAATCGGTCGGCGGTGCCAAGATGACCTGGCTCGGGGTCAACGAGGGCCACCACACCCTGTCGCATGAGCCGGATGAGAAGAAGGAGGTCCAGGAGCAGCTGACGCGCATCAACACCTGGTACTGCGCCGAGCTGGCCTACCTGGTCAAGCGCCTGTCAGAGACCAAGGAGCCGGGGACCAATCAGACCCTGCTCGACAACACCGTGGTGATCTGGACCAACGAGCTCGGCAAGGGCAACTCCCACACCCGCGACAACATCCCCTTCGTGCTGGTGGGCAATGGCCTCGATTTCACCATGGGCCGCTCGGTTTTCTATCCCATGGTGCCGCACAACCGCCTGCTGATGTCGCTCGCCCATGCCTTCGGCAACCAGCTGACCACCTTCGGCAATCCCACCTTCTGCAGCGATGGCGTGCTGAACCGGCTCACTTAGGAGCAGGGGGCGGCGATGCGGCGGGGCGCCGCCGGGGGCGCTGGCCGAGGGCGGCCATTCGTCTCGCCCGGGGCAGACGGAAGGCGGCCATCGGGCGGCCTCGCCGCTGGCCACCGCCTTGCTCCGGTGAACCTCATCCGTCATCCATGAAGCCACCTCCCGCCCGCCGACTGTCCGCCGCGCTGGCCCTGCTCGTGCCATCGGCCCTCGCGCCCGCCGCGGATGCCACCGTCAGCGAGGTGCAGCAGACCCTGCTGACCTATGCGTACGGCGACCCGAGTCCGCTGGCGGAGTACGGGCGCATCTATCCCTACGCGCGCTTCGACGGCTACAGCGCGAGCGGGAGCGAGCGCAGCTGGACGATGGTGAAGCTCGAGAACGACTACCTCGTCGTGCTGATCGCGCCCCAGATCGGCGGCAAGGTGTGGGCGGCCTATGACAAGGTCCACAGCCGGGACATCATCTATCGCAATCCGGTGGTGAAGTTCCGTGATGTCGGTCTGCGCGGGCCGTGGACCGCAGGGGGCCTGGAATTCAATTTCGGCATCATCGGCCATGCCCCGACCTGCGCCTCGCCGGTCGACTACTGCCTCGCCCATGACGCTGCCGGCGGAGTCAGCTGCATCGTCGGTGCGCTCGATCTGCCATCGCGCACCGAATGGCGGGTGACCATCAGCCTCGAGCGCGACCAGGCGGCCTTCACCACCGAGGCCAGCTGGTCCAATCCCACTGTCTACCACCAGTCGTGCTACCAGTGGATGACCGCCGCCGCCGAGGCCGGCGACGATCTGGTGGTCAGCCATCCGGGCGAGCACTACCTCGAGCACGGTGGCACGCCGCATCCGTGGCCGCTGGACGATGCCGGCCATGACCTGTCGCATTACCGCGAGAATGCCTTCGGGGAGTCCAAGTCCTATCACGTCATCGGGGCCCAGGCCGAATGGTTCGGCGGCTATTGGAGCGGGCGCGGCTCCGGCTACGGCCACTGGTCGCTGTTCGGCGACAAGCCCGGGCAGAAGGTCTGGCTGTGGTCGCTGGCGCGCGATGGCGCGATCTGGCGCGACCTGCTGACCGACGCACCGGCCCCGCAGTACATCGAGATGCAGAGTGGATTGATGCACAGCCAGGCGGACGATTCCAGCAGCACCACGCCCTTCAAGCACGCGGCGCTCGAGCCCGGCGCAGGGCTGCACTGGCGGGAAAGCTGGTTCCCCCTCAGCGCGATCGGCGGGCTGGTGGATGCCTCGCCCTGGGGCGCGATGAACGTGCGGCGCGATGGCGACAGCCTGGTCGTCGGCATCTGCCCGCTGCGTGCGCTCGACGAGCAGCTGCGCGTCACCGCAGCGGGAGCGCTCATCGCCCAGCAGCGCATCTCCCTGTCGCCGCAGGCGGCCTCGATCTTCACCATCCCGCTCGCCGGCCATAGCGATGCGCTGGCGGTCGAGCTTGGCGACCACCTGCTCTCCTGGCACAGCGACGACGCCGAGCGGCAGCGGCTGCACCGGCCGCTCACCCTCAGCAACCCGCCGGCGCGCGGCTCGGCGGAAGGGCTGTTCACCGCCGGCGAGGAGCATCTGCGCCAGCGCGACTACGCCGCCGCGCGGGAGAGCTTCGCCGCCTGCCTGGAGGTGGAGCCCGCCCATCTGCGCGCCCTGGTCCGCATCGCCGAACTGCGCAACCGCCAGGGCGACAGCCAGGCTGCGCTGGCGTCAGCCCGAGCCGCCCTGAGCCTGGATGCGACCGACGCCGAGGCCAACTTCGTCTACGGGGTGGCCAATGCGGCCCTCGGCCAGACCGCCGATGCCAAGGACGGCTTCGCCTGGGCGGCACGCTCGCCGGCCTTGAGGGCGGCCGCCAACGCCCAGCTGGCCATGCTGTCGATGCGCGAGCACGACTGGTGGCGGGCGCGCGAGTATGCGCAGCGCGGCGCCGCCGAGGATGTCGATGGCCTGCCATGCCGGTTCCTCCTGGCGGTCATCGCGCGCCTGAGCGGAGCGCGCGAGCAGGCCGGGCAGCTGCTGGAGCGGATCATCGAGTGCGAGCCCCTGCACCATGGCGCGCGCTTCGAGCGCTATCTCCTCGCACGCTCCGCCGCGGCCCTGGCGGAGTTCACCGGACCGCTGCACGGGGAGAGTCCGGATGAGACCTGCCTGGAGCTGGCCAGCCGCTATCTGGCGCTGGGGTGCGAGGACGATGCCCTGGCGGTGCTCGCCGCTGCCGGATCGAGGCCGATGGTGCTCTACTGGAAGGCTTATCTCGAGCGTGGCTCCGACCAGGCGCAGAGCGATCGCGATCTCGCGCTGGCGCTCGCGGCCTCGCCGCGCGGAGTGTCCCCGTCGCGCCTCGAGGAGATCGCCGTGCTGCAATGGGCGCTCCAGCGCAGGCCCCATTGGAAGACCTCCGGCTACCTCGGCCTGCTGCTGGGCAACCTCGGCCGGGAAGCCGAGGCACGCTCTCTCGTCGACGGCTGCGCCGACCAGCCCGATGATGCGGTGTTCTACCTCAATCGCAGCCGCTTCCACCGCTCCCCCGACCAGCGGCCGCTCCTGATCGCCGATCTGAGCCGGGCGATGGCCCTGGATGCGGGCGAGTGGCGATCGCGCCATCTGCTGCTGCGCGCCCTGCTCGATGCCGATGACGCCGAGGCGGCGGTGCCGCTGGCAGCGGAGGCGCATGCATCCTTCCCGCTCATCCAGGCGCTGAGCCTGGATGATGCCACCGTGCTGATGCGCACCGGGCGCTGCCAGGAGGCCATCGCGCTGCTCGACCAGACCACCATCCTGCCGAGCGAAGGCGCCTACGAGGGCCATGCGGTATACCGGCGGGCATCGCTGCTCGCCGCCATCGCGCTGCTGCGCGGCGGGAAGGCGGCGGCCGCCGAGCCGCTGATCGCCCAGGCGCGCACATGGCCCGAGCATCTGGGCTCCGGCAGGCCCTATGAGACCGATGAGCGCATCGAGGACTACCTGCTCGCCCGCTGCCGCGCCGCGGTCGGGGATGCGGATGGCGCCAAGCGCCTTTATGAGCGGGTGGCCGCCGCCGGCGCGCAGGGGTACGGCTTCGGCTGCACCACCCTGGTCAGCGCCCTGGCGGCTCGCGCCCTGGGCTCGCCGGCGCAAGGTGAGGCGCTGCTCGCCGCCTGGCGCGCGCATGCTCCCGCCGACACCGTCTATGCCCCGTGGGCGCAGGCGATCTGGCGCGGCGACCAGGAAGAGGCGGCGCGCGCCCTGGCCGATCCGCAGACCCGTGCACCGCGCTCGGTGTGGCAGCTGGCCAGGCGCCAAGGCGACTTCCCGGTGATCGCGGCCATCATCGCGGCAGGTCCCTGAGCTCCGTCAGGCGGACGCAGGCTCACGCGTCCGGCCGGGGTGCGGGTGGCGCGGCATCATAGGGCAGCACCAGCGGCACCAGCAGGGCGATGGCGCAGCCGATGGCGGTCTCGTAGACGCGGACGACGACGAGGTCGACATCCCACTGCCCGATGATGGCGAAGAGGAATACCACGTAGACGGAGAGGAAGCCGACCATCAGCCGGTTCGAGGCGGCTCGGTAGAAGGTCGCGCCGAAGATGCTGATCAGCAGGATGGCCAGCTGCAGGGCGAAGATGTCGCGCGAGGCGAAATGCAGGAGCAGACCGGTCACGCTGCCGACCACGGTCATGATCAGGCGGTCGCCGGCCCTGTTCAGCAGGTCCTGGTGCGTCTCGGCGGTGATCAAAACCGCGACCAGCACCGACCAGTAGGCGCGCGGGAGATCGACGAAGTGCTGCACCGCGACGGCGAGCAGGGCGGCGAGGGCCGCCCGGTAGGGGGTGCGGGCGGAAACCGCCGGACCGGGGATCGGCACCTCCAGCCGCGGGAGCACCAGGAAATACATCGGGTAGGAGATCGCGAGCGCCACCAGCGGCAGGCAGCATGCGACCGGTGGGACGGTCAGGGAGCGCTCGCCCATCGCCGCGGTCAGGAGGGTGGTGGTGAAGAGGAAGAGCGGGAAGGTGGCGTGGTCGGGCAGCCGCCGGCGCACCGCGAAGACCGCGCCGGAGAGCGCCACCAGCAGCGCATCCTGGGCCAGGGGATGCCCGCGCAGAATCAGCGCGAGGCCCATCAGCCCTGACATCGCCGTTCCGCATGCCACCATGCACCAGTGCTGGTAGCGCGAGCGCGCATTCCCGCTGGCCGCGCCCACGCATTGCATCAGGAAGGCGGTGCCGGTGGCGCCGAGCAGGCGCAGTACGAGCGGCTGAGCGCTGAGCAGCAGCAGCACAGCCGCCACGGCGCAGACGGTCTTGCAGGCGAGCACGGCCCGGCCCCGGGCGGCGGGCCCGCCCGCCAGCATGGCGAGCAGGCGCCGAGGCAGGGCGCGCTCGGCGGGGCGATCAGCGGTGGCATCCGGCCCGGGTGGTCCCATCTGCTCGTCTCAGCGGACGGCGGTGCGCGCCGTCCAGCGCCTCAGCGCGGCTTCAGGTGGCGATCGAGGAAGTCCCGCGCCAAGGCCAGGGCGCGTTCGGCATCCTGGCCGCCGAAGCCGTGGCCGGCCTCGGCGAAGATCTCCAGATGCTCCTCGACCCCGTTGCGCTTGAGCGCCTGGTGCAGCTGCTCTGACTGGCTGAGCGGCACCAGGTTGTCCTTGGTGCCGTGCAGCGACAAGACCGGCGCGGCGTGCGCATCAAGGTAGACCATCGGCGAGGCGAGCGCGGCCATCGGCGATTGCAGGTCGGTGGTGCCGAGCAGACCGCCGACCAGGCGCACGACATCCGGATTGCTGGTCGAGACCGAGCGCAGGTCAGATGGCCCATAGTAGTTCACCACCGCCTGCACACGGCTGGACTGGTCCGGCCAGCCGCCGCTGCCCTCCAGGCCGTCCTTGGCCGCCATGAAGCCGAGCAAGAGCGCAAGGTGGCCACCGGCGGAGTCGCCGATGGCGCCGACGTGGCCGGAATCGGCGAGCAGCTCCGTCGCATGCGCTCGCAGGTAGCGCACGGCGCATTTCACGTCCTCGATCTGGGCCGGAAAGGGGAACTGGGGAGCAAAGCGGTACTCCACCGTCGCCGCCACGTAGCCCTGGCGGGCGCTGGCGAGGACGGCTTGGTCGTACTGCCTCTTGGAGCCGGCCGACCAGCCGCCGCCGTGGATGAAGAGCAGCACCGGGAAGGGCCCGGGGCCGGAGGGGGGCACGCTCAGATCGAGCTTGAGATCGACCCCGCCGGCCTGGCCATAGATGACGTCCGCCCGCAGCGCCGCGTCCGCACCCCAGCCATGCAGGGGAGGCAGGGCGAGGCAGGCGACGAGGATGGCTGAGGTGCAGCGCCAGCGCACCGGCGACCAGCAGGTGCTGGGCATAGGGTCCTCACGGTAGGCGTTCGGGTGCGTGCCGCAGACGGCATATGCGATGCCGCGCGCGGAGGCAATGCCGAGCCGTGCCGACCTTGCGGGACGTGCGGAGTGCGCAGCGGGAGCGGGCGATGCGTTTGGCTGGTTGGGGGAGCCGGCGGTTTGAAATCGTTTGCGCTGAGGCTATCGTCGAGCGAAGGGCGCAGCCAGATGGATCCCGCCGCCACCGCCACGCTCAAGACCATCGCTGGGCGGATCGGCACTTCGGTGTCGACCGTCTCACGCGTGCTCAATGGGCGTGCGCGCACCTACCGCATCAGCAGCGAGACCGCCGAGCGCATCCTGGCGATGGCGAAGGAGCTGAACTTCTCGCCCAACATGCTCGCCAAGGGCCTGCGTCTGCGGCGCAGCAACACCATCGGGCTGGTGATCCCCGACATCTCCAACCCGTTCTTCGCCGCCATGACCCACACCGTGACGGTCGAGGCGCGCAACCGCGGCTACTCCCTGCTGCTGTGCGACACCCAGGAGGATACCCTGCGCGAGGTCGAGGCCATCGGCCTGCTGCAGAACCGCATGATCGAAGGGCTGATCGTCCTGCCGGTGGGCCAGGATGGCAGGCATTTCGAGGCCTTCACCTCCGGCAGCCTGCCGCTGGTGCTGGTCGACCGCTACTTCCCATACCTGCGCCTGCCCTATGTCGCCGCCGATAATGTCCTCGGTGCGCTCCAGGCGACTCGCCATATGATCGAGCGCGGCCACCGCCGCATCGCCTGCATCTGCGGCCTGCCGGGCAGCACCGCCAACGATGATCGCGTGCGCGGCTACCGGCAGGCCCTCACCGAGGCGGGCATCGCGGTGGACGAGCGGCTGATCGCCGGCCAGAGCTTCGGCAGCCAGACCGGCTACATCGAGACCAAGCTGATGGTGAGCCGCTTCAAGGACCTCACCGCGATCCTGGCGCTCAGCAACCTCATCGGCTTCGGCGTGCTGCAGGCCCTCTCCGAGGAGGGCATATCCATCCCCGAGCGCATCTCCCTGGTGTGCTTCGATGACCAGCCATACTCGGCCTTCCTCGCCACCCCGATGACCACCATCCGCCAGCGCCATGCCGAGATGGGCCAGCTGGCGGTCAAGCTGCTCTTCGACCGCATCGCCTCCAGCACGCCGGGCGAGCCCGAGGGCATCATCCTGCCGACCGAGCTGATCGAGCGCCGCTCGGTCAGGGATTTGCGCATCCACTAGCCATGGGACGGTGCCTGCAGGGGGCCGGTTGACACCGGCGGGGGAGGCATTACAAACAGAGAACAATCGATTGCGCATCGGGCGACCCCACCACTTGCCGAGAGGAACACGGCATGCTCATCATCACCTCCCTGCCCCTGGCCGTCGCCTTGTGCGTGGTCACCATGCTGTGCTGGGGCTCATGGGCCAACACCCAGAAGCTGGTCGGACGCTCGTGGCCCTTCCAGCTCTTCTACTGGGATTATGCCCTCGGCGTCCTGGTTCTGGCGCTGCTCTCGGCGGTGACCGCGGGCAGCTGCGGCGGCGTCGGACTGCCGTTCACCGCCGATCTCGCCCAGGCGGACCGCTCGGCCATGGGTTCCGCCCTGCTGGGCGGGGTGATCTTCAACCTCTCCAACATCCTCCTGGTCGCCGCCATCGACATCGCCGGCATGGCGGTGGCCTTCCCGGTCGGCGTCGGCCTGGCACTGGTCATCGGGGTGATGACCTCCTATCTGGCCAATCCGTCGGGCGATCCCCGCCTGCTTGGCGCTGGGGTGCTGGCCATCGTGGTGGCGATCATCCTCGATGCCCTGGCCTACCGCCGACTCGCCCTGTCGTCGGCGCGCACACCACGCCTCGGCATCATCCTGTCGATCGCCGCCGGGGTGCTGATGGGCTTCTTCTACCGCTTCGTCGTCGCCGCGATGTCCAGCCACTTCGACAAGCCTGAGCCCGGGAAGATGGGCCCCTATACCGCCATCGTGCTGTTCTCCCTCGGCGTCTTCCTCTCCAACTTCGTGTGGAACTCGATCGTCATGGTCAGGCCCTTCAGCGGGCCGAAGGTGCGCTTCGGCGATTACGCCAAGGGCGGGCTGCGCCCGCACCTGGTCGGCATCCTGGGCGGAGCGATCTGGAATGTCGGCATGACCATCAACATCATCGCCTCGGGGACCGCCGGTTCGGCGGTCTCCTACGGCCTCGGCCAGGGGGCGACCATGGTCGCCGCGATCTGGGGCGTGTTCGTGTGGAAGGAGTTCCGCGGCGCCCCGCCCGGGACCAACCGCCTGCTGGGGATGATGTTCCTGTGCTACCTCGCCGGCCTAGCGCTGCTCATCCTCGCCACCTAGGCGCATGCTGTAGGAGCGGACCATCCCTATGCCCGGAGTGCCTATGCGATCGCGAGTCCTGGTCATCGGTAGCGCCAATACCGACATGGTCATCAATGTCCCGCACCTGCCCAAGCCGGGCGAGACCGTCCTCGGCGGCCGCTTCGCCGTCGCCGGCGGCGGCAAGGGGGCCAACCAGGCGGTGGCGGCCGCCCGTGCCGGTGGCCAGGTCGACTTCATCGCCCGGGTCGGGGCCGACAGCTTCGGCGATGTCGCCCTCGCCGCCTGGCGTCTGGACGGCATCGGCACCGGGCTGGTGCAGCGCGATGAGCAGGCGCCCTCCGGGGTGGCGCTGATCTTCGTCGATGCCCAGGCGGAGAACTGCATCGCCGTCGCGCCGGGCGCCAACGACCGCCTGCGTCCCGGGGACATCGATCGCGGGAGCGCCGCGATCAGCGCGGCGGCCATCCTGCTGCTGCAGCTCGAAGTTCCGCTCGAGACCGTGCGCCATGCGCTCGCAGCGGCGGCGGCGTGCGGCACGCGCACGATCCTCAATCCGGCGCCCGCGCGCATCCTCGACGGGGCGCTGCTGCACATGGTGTCGATCATCACCCCCAACGAGACCGAGGCGGAGCTGCTGACCGGGGTGCGCGTCGAGGATGAGCGCGCCGCCGAGCGCGCCGCGCTGATGCTGCTCGAACGCGGTCCGGACACGGTGGTCATCACCCTGGGCAGCCGCGGGGCGTTCGTCGCCACCAGCACGCTGCGCCGCACCATCCCCGGCGTCGCCGTCACCGCGGTCGATACCGTGGCGGCCGGCGACGTGTTCAATGGCGCGCTGGCGGTGGCGCTCGCCGAGTCGCGTCCGCTCCCCGACAGCGTCCGCTTCGCGCATGCCGCCGCCGCGATCTCCGTCACCAGGCACGGCGCGCAGCCGTCGGCGCCCCATCGGCATGAGATCGACCAGCTGCTCGCAGCGCCCTGACGGCGATCGCCACCGACCATGCCACCCCCTCCCCCCATCCCGCCCCGCATCCATACTGCCCACGACGACGACCGCGACACGCCCATCCCCGACGCGAAGGTAGCGACCATGATCATCAGCCCTCGGCCCTCCGGCACTGCAGCCATGCGCATCGGCGTGCTGCTGCTACTCGTCCTCTCCCTGGCCCTGCCCGGCATCGAGGCCAAGATCCCGGTCATCCTCGATACCGACATCGGCGATGACATCGACGACAGCTGGGCGCTCGCGCTGCTGCTCAAGTCCCCCGAGCTCGACCTCAAGCTGGTCACCACCACCTTCGGAAGAGCGACCTACCGCGCCCGCCTGGTGGCCAAGATGCTGACCATCGCCCGGCGCACCGATGTGCCGGTGGGGGTGGGTGCCGGCGGCCGCGATGGCGGGGACAAGCTCGCGGCGTGGATCGCCGACTTCCCGCTCACCGCCTATGCCGGAACGGTCCATCAGGATGGCGTCCAGGCGATGATCGACACCATCGACAAGTCCCCCGGTCCGCTTGAGCTGATCTCCATCGGCCCCTCGGATACCGTCGCCGCGGTGCTCGCCAAGCGCCCGGACATCGCCGCCAAGGTCGACTTCGTCGGCATGCAGGGCGCCGTGCGCAAGGGCTACAACGGAGGCGCGGTGGCGCCGGAATGGAACGTCAAGGTCAACATCGCGGCGGCCAAGAAGGCCCTGCTCGCGCCGTGGAGGAGCATGACCATCACGCCCCTGGATACCTGCGGGCTGGTACGCCTGCGCGGCGACCGCTTCGCCAGCCTCAAGCGCAGCCAGGATCCGCTGGTGCAGGCGGTGCTGGAGAGCTACCGCATCTGGGCCGGCAAGGCCGCGGTCGCCGAGCTGACCGAGAGCAGCATCCTCTTCGACACCGTGGCGGTCTATCTCGCCCTGCCCGGAGGCAGGAAGCTGGTGACCTGCGAGGATCTGCGCATCCTGGTCACCGACAACGGCACCACCGCCATCGATCCCAAAGGCATGCCGATGTCGGTGGCGACCTCGTGGACCAGCCTGGATGGCTACCTCGACCTGATGGTGTCGATCCTCGGCCGATGACCTGCCGGTGACCGGTCCTGCACCGGCCCATCCGGGACCGGGCGCACCGGCTAGCGTGAGTTTCTCCTCAGGCACCCCCCGATAGCGCCTAAGACCGTTCTCATTACGGGCTTGGCGTGAGCGCCTGCGTATACACAAATGGTGGCGAATCCGGCACCAGACTCGTGAACAGCGCCA
>Ga0302196_10000973_pt1 | contig 27237 bp, 21 predicted proteins | sample II_Bog_N1_3_FD_198794 | JGI IMG/M metagenome (GOLD analysis project Ga0302196, IMG submission 198794) | Peat permafrost microbial communities from Stordalen Mire near Abisko, Sweden - II_Bog_N1_3 | ecosystem: Environmental > Terrestrial > Soil > Wetlands > Peat | place: Sweden: Abisko...
CGGGGAGCGCAGGGTCCGTCAAGGGTGCGAAGCACCGCCGCAGGCGGCCGCAGGCCCTTGACGGACCCGAGCACCCCGGCACGCTGGGAAGGCCGAGAGAGAGAAGAGTGGGGGAAGCGGGAGAGCGAGGAAGAGCGGGCGCGGGAGAGCGAGGAAGCGCGGGCGCGGGAGAGCGAGGAAGAGCGGGAGCGTGAGAGCGAGGAAGAGTGGGAGCGGGAGAGCGAGGAAGAGCGGGAGCGGAAGAGCGCCCCCTCGCATCCACGCTCCTTCGCCCTCACGCTCCTTCGCTTCGCGCTTCTGCGCTTTCACGCTTCTGCGCTTTCACGCTTCTACGCTTTCACGCTTCTGCGCTTTCACGCTTCCGCGCTCCTCCATCACATATGCGCGATGATGTTATCCCCGAACTCACTGCACTTGATCTCCGTCGCCCCCTCCATCTGCCGCGCGAAATCGTACGTCACGCGCTTGCTCCCGATGGCGCCATCCATCCCCTTGATGACCAGGTCGGCAGCCTCGTTCCACCCGAGGTGCCGAAGCATCATCTCGCCGGAGAGGATGACGCTGCCGGGGTTCACCTTGTCGAGGTCCGCGTACTTGGGCGCCGTGCCGTGCGTGGCCTCGAAGATGGCGTGGCCGCTCACGTAGTTGATGTTGCCGCCCGGCGCGATGCCGATGCCGCCGACCTGCGCCGCGAGCGCGTCCGACAGGTAGTCGCCGTTGAGGTTCAGGGTCGCGATGACCTCGAAGTCCTTCGGGCGCGTGAGCACCTGCTGGAGCGTGATGTCCGCGATGGCGTCCTTGATGACGATCTTGCCGGCCTTGATGGCGGCCGTCTGCTCGGCGTTGGCAGCCTCTTCGCCCTTGTCGGCCTTGGTCTTCTCCCACGTGGCCCACGTGTAGACCTTGTCCCCGAACTCCTTGTCGGCGAGCGCGTACCCCCACTTCATGAAGGCGCCCTCCGTGTACTTCATGATGTTGCCCTTGTGGACGATCGTGACGCTCTTCCTCTTGTGCTCGATCGCGAACTTGATCGCCGCGCGCACGAGGCGCTCGGTGCCGTCGCGGCTCACGGGCTTGATGCCGATGCCGGCGGTGAGCGGGAAGCGGATTTTCTTGAAGTCCTTCGGGAACTCCTTCTCGATGAAGCCGATGATCTTCTTGGCGGCCTCGCTCTCGGCCTCGAACTCGATGCCGGCGTAGATGTCCTCCGTGTTCTCGCGGAAGATGACCATGTCGACCGACTCGGGGTGCTTCACCGGGCTCGGCACGCCGAGAAACCAGCGGACGGGGCGGAGGCAGACGTAGAGATCGAGCAGCTGGCGGAGGGCGACGTTGAGCGAGCGGATGCCGCCGCCGATGGGCGTCGTCAGCGGGCCCTTGATGCCGACGAGGTAGGTGCGGAAGGCCTCGACCGTCTCGTCGGGGAGCCAGTTGTTCGTCTGCTTGAAGGCCTTCTCGCCCGCGAGCACCTCGTGCCACGCGACCTTGCGCTTGCCGCCGTACGCCTTGGCGACGGCCGCGTCGAGCACGCGCACCGAGGCGCGCCAGATGTCCCGGCCCGTGCCGTCTCCCTCGATGAAGGGGATGATGGGGTTGTCGGGGACGTTGAGCTTGTTGCCGGCGCCCATCGTGATGGGGGCACCTGAGGTCGGCTTGGTCATGGCTGGCTACTCCGGGGGGGGAAGTTGGTCGCGGAGTAACACGCAGGGGCCGGCCGCTCAAGCTGGCCAGACGCGCAATTGCTGCGCAGACGCGCGCCGTTGGGCCCGCAAGGCGGCGCTCAGCGGACGAAGAACGTCGTGTACACCGCGACGCTCGACCCTCCGAAGGGCGGCACGTGGATGGCCCCGTAGCTCGAGGAGATGCACGCGCTGTCGGGGACCGCGCCTCGAACCGGGTTCGTGATCTCCACGAGCTGCACCGTACCGTCCGTCGCGAAGGTGACCCTAGCCCGCCCGTAGCCGTGCACACCGCCGGACGCCGCCCAGCAAGCCGACGGGTCGACCGCGCTCAGCGAGGCGTGCGCCGCCGCAGCGTCGAACGGCGCGAGCGGCGCCTCGGGGGCGGCCGACGGATCCTGCGTGGAAGACGACGGAAGCGGAGGCCGCACGGCGGGCGGAGGCGGAGGCGGCGGGGGAGGCTCCGACGCACGGTACTCCTGGGCGGCCGGCGACTGCCAGGGCCCGACCGCCTCGGGAGGCGGCGCCTCGACCACCACGACCCGGGGCTGCGACGCCGCGACCACCGCCGCCGTGAAGGCGACCCGCGAGACGATGAGCGCCGGAAGGAGCATCGCCCGGCAGCCCGTGCCGAACGCCAACGTCGCCGCCGAGACCCCGAGACAGATCAACCTGGAACGCATGGGACTCTCCCCGTCTGCCCGGTCCAGTTGCAAGCGCGGTACCCAGCCTGGCGCCCCCGCCGCGCGGCCATCCCGAGCCCCGTTGCCCCGGAGCGCGCCGTCCTGCCCACGGGGACCGGGACCACCTGCGCCGATCGCGCCCGGCAGGGACCCCACCGGGCCCGTGTCATCCGTTCGCGGACGTGAACTTCGCGCACGCCCGGGTGTAATCGGAGCGTTACACCTGACCGGCGGGGGGGAGATGGGGTGCGACTTCTCACCGGGTGGTGGCTCTTGTAGTGGACCCGGCCGGTTCGACCGTCGGCCGATGCAGACCCGCCCCACCGCCTCCTGGAGCCCTCGCATGCCCGTCCCCTCGATGAGAAAGCCCGACCGAACGCTCCTCCGGGCATCCTGCGCGCTCGCGGTGCTGCTCGCGCTCCTCGCCTTCGTGCGCCCGGCCCGCGCCGACCTGCACGCCGACGCGTTCGACGCGCGCATCGCGGCCGAGCTCGAGGCAGAGGACCACGAGGCGGCGACGCTCTTCGCAGCGGCCAACCAGGCGCGCGACCGCAAGGACTACGCGGCGGCCTCCGACCTCTACGAGCGGGTCCGCCTGCGGGTGCCGTCGTTCTACCACGCGACCCGCAGGCGCTGCGGGGTCGAGCTCCTCGCCGGACACCGCGACCAGGGGCTCGCTCTCTGCCGCGAGGCGGTGCTGGCGAAGGAGACCGCCGAGAACGACAGCGCCCTCGCGGCCGCGCTCCTGTCTCCCCCGCGCGGCTCGTCGGACATGACCGAGGCACGGAGGTACGTCGACCGCTCCCTCGGGCTCGGCCCCAGGGAGCCGAGCGTGCTCGCCACCGCCGGCCAGTACGCGCTCCAGCAAGGCGACTTCGATCTCCTCCAGAAGGTCTCGACCAGCCTCGATGAGGTGGCGCCCGACGACACGAGCACCTTCGTCTTCCGCGCGTTCGTGAAGCTCGCCGCCGGCGAGCGCGACGACGCCATGATCGCCCTCGAAGGCGCGCGCGCCCACGGGCTACCCGACGCGGACTACGCCCAGCTGAAGGAGCTGTTCGTCAACGCCCCCACGTCCCTCGGCTACAAGGCGCGCAAGGTCTCGGTGTGGGTCACCCTCTGGGCCGGGCTCTTCGGCCTGCTCGCGCTCCTGGGCTACGCGCTCAGCCGCTTCATGCTGCACGTCGTCTCGGGCCAGGCCCGATCGCGCGGCGGCTCCCCGCCCAGCGTCACGACCGGCCACCCACGCGGCGTCGAGGCGGCGCTCCGGCGGGTCTACCGGAGCGTTCTCTGGCTCTGCTGCGCGTACTACTACCTGTCCATCCCGATCGTCGTGCTCGCGGTCGTGCTCGTCGGCGCCGGGGTCATCTACGGGATGCTGGCGGCGGGGTACGTCGTCATCAAGCTCGTCGCCATCGTGGGCGTCCTCGTGCTCGGTACGATCATCGGCATTGCGAAGGCGCTCTTCACGCGCACCAAGGACGTGGACCCGGGCGAGGCGCTCGTCGTCAAGGACCACCCGCGCTTCGAGGAGCTCCTCGCCGAGGTCGCCGGCGAGATCGGGACGCGCCCCGTCGACAAGGTCTTCCTCACGCCGTGGACGGACGTGGCCGTGTTCGACCGCGGCGGGGTCATGAAGCAGATGCGCGGGCAAGGAGCGCGGTGCCTCGTCCTCGGGGTCGGCGTGCTCGACGGGATGAACGTGCGCGCGCTCAAGTCCGTGCTCGCCCACGAGTACGGCCACTTCCGCAACGAGGACACCGCGGGCGGCTCGTTCGCGCTCTCGGTGCGTCGCTCGCTCCTCCTCTTCGCGGTGCACCTCGCGCGGAGCGGCGTCGCGTCCTGGTACAACCCCGCGTGGTGGTTCGTGAAGGGCTACTGGAAGCTCTTCCTCGTCATCTCGCAGGGGGCCTCGCGCCTGCAAGAGGTGCTCGCCGATCGCTGGGCCGCGCTCGCGTACGGCTCGGAGGACTTCGTGGAGGGCCTGTCCCACGTCATCCACCAGACCGTGCGCTTCGACGCGCACGTGAAGGCGACCCTGAACGAGGTCGTCCCGAAGCGTCTGCCGCTCGCCAACCTCTACGCCTACGCGCCCGCCGTGCCGCCTGCCGTGGAGGACGTCGGCAAGGAAGCCGAGCAGGCGCTCGCCAGGCTCCCCTCTCCTTACGATAGCCACCCGTGCCCGGCGGACCGCATCGCCTGGGCTCGGGCACTCGCCTGCGAGGGAAGGCCTCGGGTACCCGCCGACCTCGAGCCCGCCTGGGGGCTCTTCGAGGACCGCCAGGCCATCGAGGCAAAGATGACCTCGGAGGTTCGCGAGCGCGTGCGTGCCACCAACGGCGTGGAGCTCTCCGCCTAGAGGCGACCCAGGACGGCGGGCACGCTACAGTGCGACGCGCCGCGCATGCCCAAGACAATCCCTACCCGGTCCCTCCACGCCGCCGCTGCACTGCTCGCGCTCACCGGCGTCGCCGTGGCCGGCCCTCCCCCGGTGCAGACGCCCGCGAACGGGCCGACGTCGCTCACGGGCACGCGGCCCGGCGCCGCGCCCGCGCTGATCCCCGTCGCCCACGCGGCGCCGTCACCGGCCGAGGCGCGACGCTGGACGGACGAGGACCCCGACGCGATGATCGCCGATGCGCGCGCACGCGCCCTCGCGCCCACCGCCACGCAAGGGGACGTCGTCGCGGCGATGCTCACGATCACGACGCTCGCCGAGCGCGCCACCTGGCCCGCTGCCGAGAAGGCGCTCCGCGACATCGCCGCGGCCCGCGGCACACACGGCGAGCACGCGAAGGGCGCGGGGCTGCAAGACGACCGCCTCGCCACCGAGGTCATGCTCGCCGCCCGCGGGCTCGCGCCCGACGAGGGCACCGACGCGGGGACCGCGGCCGACGCGAAGCTTGGCGTCCTCACGAACCTCGCGGTCCTGGGACCGTTCCGCGACACGGGCGGCGGCCTGCGCGCGAAGGAGGGCCCCGAGGCTGCGGGCGGCTCGTTCGCCGACATGCGGGCGCGCTACGCGTGGGGCAGCATCGACGTCGCGTGGCGCGCCGTCCCTCCGCACTTCGCCGGCGCGCGGGGCATCCCGCTCGACGTGTTCGTCCACCCGCGCAAGGAGAGCTGCTCGCTCGTGGCGAGCAAGATCACGCTCCTCGCCGCAGGCCCCGTCGCGGTTCACCTCGCGGCGTCGGGCAGCGCGAGGCTCATGTTCGACGGCGTCGAGCTCGCGCGGAGCGAGGACGTCTTCGAGTCCGCCAAGGTCGACCGCCTCGCGGGCCTCGTCAACGCGAAGGCCGGCGAGCACCTCGTCGCCGCGAAGGTATGCACGGGCGCGCTCGACGACGATGGCCGCGTCCGCCTGCGCGTGACGGACGCCTCGGGAGCGCCGCTCCTCGTCACCTCGAGCGCCACGCTGCGCGATCCCCAGAAGTCCAAGGAGCCGCTCTCCCCGCGCAAGGTCACGCTCCCGCTCGACCACACGCTCGCCGCTGCCACGTCGCTCGACGCCCAGCTCGACGCCATCATCGCGCGCATCTCCGGCGGCACCGACGACCTCAAGAGCCCGCGCGCTCCCGGCATGCTCGACGCCTTCACGCGCGCCAAGAACCTCGACGCCGACCGCCTCGCCATGGCCGGCTGGGTCGCGCCCGCGGGCGCCAACCGGAGCGGCTGGCTCAACCTCGCGCGCGCCGGTGCCGCGACCGACACGCGCACCAAGACGTTCGTCGAGCGCAGGCTCGTGGCCGAGCACCTGAACGCGAGGATGCCGGACTGGGCGATGGCAGAGCGCGCCAACGCGAAGCTCGACGCCGGGGACGCGGAGGGCACGCTGCTGCTCGCGCTCGCCGACGAGGGGCTCGGGACCGACGCGCTCCGCGCCCACGCCGTCGAGCTCCTCGCGAAGGTGACGGACGCCGCCCCCGACTCGGCGCCCACCGTCGTCCTCGAGGAGCTCGCGGGGCTCACCGACACGTACGCGCCGGCGCGCGCCCTCGCGACACGGCTCCTCCTCGAGCGGCGCGGCGTGAGCGGCACGGACCTCGTGAACGCCATGTCCGCGCGCGGCGCGAAGGCCGTCGGAGACGCCGCGCTCGCGGCCTTCGAGGGCGGCGCGGTCGACAGCGCCGACGACGGCGTCGCCATCGCCCAGGCTGCGTCGCGCGCGGGCGCGCACGAGGTCGCACGCGCGCTCTTCGCGCGCCTCGTCGAGTGGTCGCCCAACTTGCCCACCGCCTGGGCCGGCCTTGCCGACGAGATCGGCGCCGTACCCGAGGCGCCTCCGCCCGGCCAGAAGGAGGCGATGGCCGCTGCCGTCACGGCGTCCCTGCGTCGCGCGCGCGAGCTCGCCCCCGGCGAGGCTCGCTACCGCGCCGAGCTGTCCCTGCGCCAGGCCGCAGCCGGCGGAGACTCCGGCGACCCAGCGGCGACGCCCGGACCGGAGCCCCGCCCCGGCCAGAAGGACGACGGCAAGACCGCCGGGGAGGCGCGACGCGGGCAGCGTGAGGAGGACGAGCGCTACCTCGTCTCCTCGCAGACGATCCTCGCCAGGCGCCAGGGCGTTCCCACGGGCGCTGCCCCCGACGTCGCCGATCGCGAGCTCTACTGGCTGCGCGCCGTCGTCATGCACCCCGACCGCCGGGTCTCTCAGCTCATTCAGTACGCCCGCGAGATCGTCATCGCGCCGCGTACGCAGGACGAGCTGCTCGAGGACATCCCCGCCGAGGGCCAGCTGACCGAGATCCTGCGCGCCCGCGTCCACAGGAAGGGCGGAGGGACGGCGTTTCCGACCGAGGAGCACAACGAGGGAAGCCGCCCGCGCATCCGCTGGCCCGAGCTCTTGCCGGGCGACACCGTCGAGGTCGCGATCCGCACGTGGACCGGCGGCGCCGTCGGTGGACGCGGGGACCCGCCCTTCTACTTCATGGACTACTCGGGCGCGCCGATGACGCACCCGCTCCTCTACAACGAGGTCGTCGTCGACACCCCGGCTGCCTTCCCGATCCACCTGGATGTCCTCCACGGCGCCCCCGATCGGCGCGAGGAGAGGGACACCGACGGGCGGCACGTGACGCGCCTCATCTGGGACAAGCCGCCGTCGTACGCCGACGAGCCGCTCTCGCCCGCCCTGAGCGAGAACGTGCCCATGACCGTCGGCTCGACGTTCAAGTCCTGGGCCGACTTCCGCGCCTGGTACGCGGAGGCCGTCCGCGACTTCACCGTGCCCGACGCGCAGGTGAAGCGCATGGCCGCCGAGCTCACGCGCGGAAAGACGACGAAGGAGCAGAAGCTCCGCGCGCTCTTCGACTTCGTCGCCGACGACATCCGGTACGTGAACTACGTGAGCGGCGAGTGGTGGCTGCCCAATAGGCCGCAGCAGCTGCTCGCGCGCCGGGAGGGCGACTGCGACGACAAGGCGATCCTCCTCATCACGCTCCTTCGCGCGATCGGGATCGAGGCGCAGGAGGTCATGGTGCAGACGCGGGAGACCGGGCAGCCGTCCGTCGTCAGCGCGAAGAACGCGGCCATCCCGCTCTTCGATCACGGCATCGCGTTCTTGCCTGGGCCCCCTGGAACGCCGGGAGGCGGGACGTACCTGGACGCCACGAGTCCGCAGTCGCGGCTCGGGCCGCTTCCCTCGATGGACGCGCGCGCCGTGGCGCTCAAGCTGGACAGCGGACCGGCAGAGATCGTCCACCTGCCGGCGAGCTCCCCCGAGGACCACGGCTCGGACGTGACGTGGACCCTCGCGCTCCACCCGGACGGCTCGGGAGATCTCACGGGCGAGGAGATGCACTCGGGCGACGGCGCCTTCTGGCTCCGCACCTACTTGACGGAAGAGGGAGGCTCGCGCGCGCAGTACGTCGAGAACAACCTCATCGGCGGGTGGTTCCCCACCGTCGTCGTCGACAAGAAGGTGGACTTCAAGGGTGACCTCGAGAACGGCAAGGCGTGGGTGAAATACCGCGCGCACTCCGAGGGTCTCGCGCGTCACGAGCAGGGCGAGCTCGTCCTGCCGCTCTCGCAGAGCGGCGCGCTCGCGTCGCAGCTCGCGCCGCTCGTGGAGCGCACGCTCCCCGTGTCGTTGCCCTCGCACCTCGCGCCGAGCCACCAGACGCGCACGACGCGCATCGTCGCTCCGCCGGGCTTCACCTGGAGCGCGCTCCCGCCGGGCGGCGACGAGAACGGACACGAGTTCGGCCGCGCCCACCTCGAGGTCACGCGCGACCCGAAGGACCCGCGCGCCGTGCTGGTGAAGCGCACCCTCGTCTTCGACCAGAACCTCATCCCGGTGGACCGGTACAAGCCGTGGCGCGAGTGGCTCCAGCGCGTCGACGCGCTGATGCACAAGACCGTCCGTCTCGTGCCGACCGTGGAAGGAGCTGCCAAGTGAGCCTGATGAGGACCGTGAAATGGAACAGGGAGGGCGGGAGAGCGGGAGAAGGAATTGATCCGGATCTCCCGATCTTCCGATCTCCCTGTTCAATCCTCCGGGGCTTCGTGTCCGTTTCGCTCGCGGCTGTGCTCGCCGCGTGCGGCTCCCCTGCCCCGCACGCCGCGCCTCCGGCTTCGGTCGACCTGACGGCGAGCTTCGTCCAGGCGATGCGGGAGGAGGCCAAGGGCGATCCCGCGCTCGCCAAGAAGCTCTACCTCGGCGCGCTCGAGAAGGCCGCGGCCGCACCCGCGAGCCCGTGGCAGCTCCCCGTCGTCCTCGCGTCGCTCGACGCGCTCGTGTGGCGCGGGATCCCGTCGCTCGACGACGTCACGAGCGACGCCGCGCTGGCCTTCCGCACGACGGGCCCGACGCCGCTCGCTTCGATACGCCCCGATGGGCCCTTCGTCCCGGGGCTCCTCGCACGCGGGATGCTCACCCTGGCCGAGCACGCGGGAGACGCCCGCGAGGCGGCGCGCTGGCGCGAACGCACCGGCTGCGCCCTCGAGGCCACCGTCATCGGGCCGCTGACGTGGACCGTGGTGACGGGCGTGCACGGGGCCGATCCCCTCGAGCCGTTCGACGCCAAGATCGAGAGCGCGTACGCCGCGCCCGGTCCGTTCGGCAAGGGGTTCGCGCCGGTCGTCGTCCGCGGGCGCGGGTGCAGCATCGATCTCACGGCCACGAACGCGAGCCCCGGCGTGCGGGACGTCGTCGTGGACGTCGACGTGAAGACCGCGCAGCGCATCGGCGTCGCGCTCCGAGCCCAGGGCGCCGCCATCCTGAGGGCAGGCGGCAAGACGGTGCTCGAGCGCCCCTACGAGCTCGGCGGCGAGGAGTCCGTGAGCTTCGCGCGCGTCGACGCGCCGGCAGGCAAGCTGCGGCTCGTCGCGCGGGTCGGCCTGGACGAGGACGGGGAGAAGCTCGAGATCGACGCGTGGGACGAGCACGGCTCCCCGCTCCCGATGCACGCGCCGCGCGTCGGCGAGGCCGCGAGCAGCAAGGTCACGTCGTCGGCCGCAATCGTGTTTCCGACACCGAAGACCGACGGCGAGAGGGTCACCCTGGCCGCCGCGGCCCTCGCGGCGGGCGAGGCTCCGGTTGCGGAGCGCCTCGTCGAGCACGAGGGCTCCGCGCCGAACGCGCCGCCCGATCTCGCGCTCGTGTACGCGCGCGCGGTCGAGGTCGCGCGCGACCTGTCCGCGGTCGAGCGGGCCGAGCGGGCGCGGTCGGCATACGAGCGCGTGCTCGACGTGTGGCCCGCAGCCTGGGAGGCCGTCATCGCTCACGCAGGGCTCGCCGGCGTCCGGCGCGGACGGAGCGAGGCGCGCATCGAGACCTTGCGCGATCTCGACGTCTACCGCGCCAAGGCGGGCGCCTCTGCGCTTCCTGTCCTCGACGCGTTCGACGCGGCGGTCAGCGGCCGGGACGATCTGTTCGACAGGGCGAGGGCCGCCTACGAGCGAGCCAAGCCCGCGCTCGATGGGACGGCGCTCCTCGCGTCGGCGGGGCGCTTCGCTTTCACGCGCGTCGGCGCCGAGCGCACTGCGTACGTGTGCGATCCGGGCGCGCCGCTCGATCGGCGCAGCCTCGATTGCTACGAAGCGCGCCGCGCGCAGGGAGACTACGCGAACGCCGCGCGGGAGCTCGAGCGCATACGGAGCCTCCGCGGCGGGCCCGATCTGTACCTCGCGTATTCGCTCCGCGACGCGATGGCGACGGGGGATGGCCCCGGCATCGAGCGCGCCCTGGACGACATGCTGCCCGGCGAGGTGACGCTGTCGGCCATCCACGCGGCGGCCCGGACGCAGCCCGGCAAGGGCATGCGGCCGGACGATGCCGCGGACCACGGCGAGCGGGCGAAGCTTTTGGGGGCCATGCGGACGTCCCGCGATGCCCCCACGAGCCTGCCGCCGCTCCTCCGCGCCCTCCATGACGACCCCACGTCCGCCTTCGAAGGCATCGCGGCCGAGCTGGCCGCGTCCGACCGCGCCCACCCCATTCTCCCGAGCGCGGCCACCGCGATCCTCGCGCACCGGGAGCGGTACGACATCGAGCCGAGCGGCGTGACCCACATGGTCATGTTCGACGTGCGCCGCGTGAGCGGCACGACCGACGTCGAGGAGAACGCCCAGGCCGAGCCTCCCGCCGTCATGGGGCGGACCGCGATGAGGGTCCTCCGCCGGCGTATCTGGAAGCAGGACGGGCGCATCGTCGAGCCCGACCGCGCTCCCCACGCATCACAGAGCCACGCCGACCTCTCGCAGCTCGAGGCCGGCGACATCGTGGAGGCGATCTACGAGGCGTGGTCGATCCCCAACGACGCGGGCAACATCGGCATCGACACACCCGACATGCTTCCCGAACGGAGCGCCGTTCACGACGCGACCATCGAGATTCACATGCCGGCGAGCCTGCGCGGCTCGCTCTGGTCTCACCCCGTCCTCGGCAAGCCGCGCGAGACCTCGAGCGGAGACACGAAGGTCCTCTCGTGGACCATGAAGGACACGCCCGCCCGCAAGCTGGAGGACGGCACGCCGAAGATGGATCGCACGGTGAGCGTGAGCTTCTCGACGGACGAATGGCAGAACGTCGCGCTCGGCCTGCGCGAGGCGCTCGCGTCCCTCGACGACCATGATCCGTGGGTCGCCACCTGGGCGCGGGACGCGGCAGGAGAGGCGAAGGGGAGCACGCGCGCGAAGATCGACGCCGTCACGAAGGCGGCCGGTGAGGCGGTGAAGGAGAGCTCGAGCGCGCTCCTCACGGACATCGGTCTCGGCCACGCCATGGGCCCTCAATCGACGACGAGCCGCACGATCCTCACCAACCACGAGGGCAGCCGGACGTGGCTCGTCGTGCGCGCCCTGCGCGAGCTCGGCATCGACGCCGAGGTCGTCATCGCGGAGACCGAGCCATACAGCGCCGACCCCGCGTTTCCGCCCCACTTCGGTCGCTTCATGCACCCGCTTGCGATCGCCAGGACGCCGGAAGGCCCGGTCTGGATCGACGCGGACGTCCCGGGGCCACCCCTGCCCGCGGGCCGCGTCTCGCCCGAGCTCCGTGGCCGCAATGCCATCCACCCCGACGGCACGATCGTCCCCATCGTGAGCGCGGGAGGCACCGAGGAGCGCGACGAGGTCGACGTGAGGCTCACCGTGGACGCGAAGGGCGACGCAAAGGGGACCTTCACGATCATCCTGCGCGGCCGCGAGGCGCAGGAGATCGCCGAGGCCCTCTTCAAGACCGTTGGCGACGAGCGGCAGCGCGCCCTGCGCGGCGTGGCGCTCGCGTGGGTTCCCTTCGCCAACGTGGACGACGTGGCCCTCTCCTCGAGCGAGGGCAGCTGGCAGATCGCCATCCGCGCGGACCTGTCGATCGGCGCGTACGCGCAAGCCGAAGGGCCCGCCAACGCACGCACCTGGGTCTTGCCGGGAATCGACCCGCTCCACACCGTCTACCCGCGCGCGGCGACCGGCTCGCTCGGAGCGACGTACGTGAGCGAGGGGCAGCGCGAAGCGGCGCTCGCCATCAGCCGCGCCGTCCAGTACCACGCCCATCGCCGCGTCGAGCTTCCCCCCGGCGCGACGCTCGCACGGGTCCCCGGACCCTTCGACGTGAAGACCGCCAACCTGGAGGCCTCCCGGCACATCTCGGTCAGCGGCAACGTCGTGGAGGACGACTTCGTGCTCGGCGTTCCCACGGGCACGGTCCCGGCGAGCGGCTACGGCACGTTCGTCACGAATGCGCACCGCATCGACGACGCCTTCCTCTCGAGCACCCGCGTCCAGCCGCCGAAGTAGCCCAAGGGGCGGCGTGGGCTTAGCCCGTGTCACATCGGGCGGCTAACGCGGCGCCTCTGCTGCCAGGCCGGCGCGCACCGCGTCGCGTTCGCGGGCGGTGTCGAGCTCGACGAGCTGCCGCCGCGCGACCTCCAGGCGCCGGCGCAGCTCGGCGGGTCTCTGTTCGAGCAGAGCTTGCCCAGCGGCTCGATCGGCGACGATCGGCTTGGTCGATCGGAGCCCGTCCTGGAGATCGCCCCAGAGGGCATCGCCTTGCGCGACCACGTTCAAGAGGGTGGTCGTCCCGGTGCACCCGTCGAGGAGGAGGTAGCGCGTCTGTCCCTTGGTGAGGTTCAGCCGCGCAGCCCCCGTCGGCCAGATGGGATTGGACCGCCGGACCCACTGGATGTGATTCCACGCGTAGAAGATCTGCGACCCCGGGCTCACCTCCACGGCTAGCCGCGTGCCCGGCCCCACGTTGCCGACGAACCGTCCCCTCTCGTCGACCACGACCGCGTAGTCGCCCGAGTCGCACGCCTGCGAGGGCCGTACGAGGACGACCGACGCGGAACCCGCCGCGGGCGGCGGCACCGACGCGGCGAGCGTCATCGCGGGAGGTATCCGGAGGCACCCCATTGCGGGGGCAAGCACGGCCACGAGTACCGCGAAGGTGCGCGGCATACGTCGGTTCATTCGAATCCCTCCAGCCGTTCTGGCGAACCGGCAGACGCCGCTCAGCAAACAACGAGCCACCCCGGTTGAGCCCAAGCCTACGCCAAAAAGCGAGGGCCTCTACGAGCTCACTCCTTCGAGGGCGGGACCGACGGTCGCATCGCTCCGGCGCCCGGGTCGCTCTGCGCCCCGGCGGGAAAGGTGCGGAGCCTCCTCGTCCCGCTCTCTCGCCGTTCTCATTCTCTTTCCGCCCAATTCTGGCGTCGTGACGTCCACGAGGCTTGAACGTGGAGCAGAGGCAAACTACGTTGACGCACCATGAGCGGCCATTCGAAGTGGGCCACAATCAAGCACAAGAAGGGCGCGCTGGATGCCAAGCGCGGAAAGCTCTTCACCAAACTCATCAAGGAGCTGACTGTCGCGGCCCGGATGGGCGGGGGCGATCCAGCGGGCAACCCACGCCTGCGCAGCGCGATCGCGGACGCCAAGGGCCAGTCGATGCCCAACGACACCATTCACCGCGCCGTGAAGCGCGGGACCGGTGAGATCGAGGGCGCCACCTACGACGAGGTCCTCTACGAGGGCAGCGGCCCCGGTGGCACGCTCTACCTGGTCGAGGGAATGACCGACAACCGCAACCGCACCGTCGCCGAGATCCGCAAGATCTTCGAGAAGAACAACGGTGTCCTGGGCGGCGGCGGCGCCGCAGGCTGGGCCTTCGAGAAGAAGGGCGTCGTGCTCCTCGCGAAGGACGCCGCGACCGAGGACCAGCTGATGGAGATCGCCGTCGGCGCCGGCGCGGAGGACTATGCCGTCGAGGGGGACGAGTGGCACGTCACGGCCCCCCCCGAGGCGCTCCAATCCGTCCTCGAGGCGCTCGAGAAGGCGAAGCTCACCGTGGCCTCCTCCTCCATCGCCTACCTGCCGAAGGCCAAGAAGCAGCTCGCCGGCCGGGACGCGGAGGTAGCCCTGAACCTCGCCGAGGCGCTCGACGACCACGACGACGTCCAGAACGTCTTCAGCGACTTCGACATCTCGGACGAAGAGATCGCGCGCATCTCCAAGGGTTGATGCACGTGAAAGCCCTGACGTGATCGTCCTCGGCATCGACCCCGGGTCGCGCCGCATGGGATGGGGGGTCGTCGCCCGAGAAGGGACACGCATGCGCCACGTGGCGCACGGCACCATCGTCGCCATCACGGACGAAGCGGCGAGCTTCGCCGAGCGGCTCGTCATCCTCGAGCGCGAGCTCGTCCTCGTGCTGGAGGAGCACCGGCCGACCGAAGCAAGCGTCGAGGGCATCTTTTACGCAAAGGACGCCCAGGCCGCGAGCAAGCTCGGCCACGCCCGGGGGGTCGCCCTCCTCGTGTGCGCCCGCGCGGGCCTTCCGATCGCCGAGTATCCCCCGGCCCGGGTAAAACGGACGGTCGCCGGGGGTGGACGGGCCGAGAAGCACCAGGTCGCACAGATGATCCGGGTCATCCTGAGCCTGGCCGAGCTTCCCGCGCCGGACGCGGCCGACGCCCTCGCCCTCGCCGTGACGCATTTGTCGCAGATGCCGGCGGCCCAGCTACGGGCTCCGCGCGCCGCGGCGCAGCCCCCCGCCCGCCCTGCCCTTCGCCTTCCCGCGCCTTTTGTGGCAGACGTGGCAAAAGGGCCGGCGGCCCGAAGGTTCCATGGTCGGAAGGTTTCGACCGTCTAATACGTCTGGAGCAATGCGGATGATGCGAACAAGCGGGAGAGCTCGGGTCGTGCTTCTTGGGCTTCTCATGGGCTCTGCCGCCCTGGGCGTGAACGCAGCTGGGCGAGCCGAGGCCCAGCAGCCGACGCCCGCCGTGCAGACCGCCCCCGACGTCCAGGTCGCCGTGGACAAGGTCCAGCTATTTTACGACAAGACCGGGACCTTCCAGAGCGACTTCCAGCAGGAGTTCACGGTCAAGGCCTACAACCAGAAGAAGAGCTCCCGCGGCCACGTCGTCTTCTCGAAGCCCGGCAAGATGCACTGGACGTACGACGACCCGGCGGGCAACCACGTCGTGTCGGACGGGAGCACCCTCCGCGTCTACGAGGCCGCCAACAACCAGATGTTCGAGCAGGCGGTCGACAAGTCGCAGTACCCGGCGGCGCTCTCGTTTCTCACGGGCCAGGGCAAGCTCGCGGATGCGTTCACGTTCGAGCTGGCAAGCGGCGAGAAGATGTCGTTCCCGGGCGGCTACGTCCTCATCGGCACGCCGAAGCAGCCGAACCCGGCCTACGCCAAGGTGCTGTTCTACGTGGACACCGCGACCTCGCAGGTCCGTAGCGTCATGATCATCGACGGGCAGGGAAACCGGAACCGCTTCGTCTTCACGACGCCGCGCGTGAACGACCCGGTGAAACCCGACGAGTTCAAGTTCACCCCGCCCCCTGGCACCTCCATCGTCCACCCGTGACGGGACCCGGCGACGCGGGAGCGCCCCCCCGAAAGGCGGGGGCCGCGCGGCAACGTCGCTCGCTCGCGCACGTCGGAGGCGCGATCGACACCGCGGGCGATCCACGCGCCGCGGAGCTGCTCGCCCACGCGCTCGACGTCTCCCCGGCGAAGGGCGGCGAGGCGGCGCCTTCGGCCGACGTCCCCGCCGGGCGTCCGCGCCCGACCGGGCCCGAGGACGACGGGCCGGATCGCGTCCACGTCCACGGCTTTCACGCCTACCCCGCCCGCATGCACCCGGAGACGGCCGCACGTCTCATCCGCGCCTTCTCGCCGGAGCGCGCCACGGTGCTCGACCCGTTCTGCGGCTCCGGAACGGTCCTCGTCGAGGCGATGCTCGCCGGTCGCCGCGCCATCGGGACGGACTTGAACCCGCTCGCCATCAAGCTGGCGACGCTGAAGACGCAGGTGCACGACGCGGCGAGAACCGAGCGCCTCGTCGCCCTGGCTCGCGAGGCGGCCGCCTTCGCCGACGCGCGACGCCTCGCCCGCGCGGGCGCGACCCGCAGGTACCCGCCCGAGGACGTCGCGCTCTTCGACCCCCACGTCCTCCTCGAGCTCGACGGGCTGCGGGCAGGCATCACCCACGCGACGGAGGAGGCCGGCAAGGGCTTCCGGGAGGAGCTCCAGCTCGTCCTCAGCGCGATCCTCGTGAAGGTGAGCAGGAAGCAGGGGGACACCTCCGAGCGCGTCGGCCCGCGACGGCTCGCGGCGGGCTACCCCTCCCGCCTCTTCGTGCGCAAGGCCGAGGAGCTCGCGGCCCGCCTCACGGCGTTCGCGCGTGCTCTCCCCGTACCTTTTCCCGAGGCCCGCGTCTCGCTCGACGACGCGACGCGTTTGACCACCGTCCGCGACGCCACGATCGACGCGATCGTCACCTCGCCGCCCTACGTCGCGACGTACGACTATCTCGCCCACCACGCCGCCCGCCTTCGCTGGCTCGACCTGGACGCGCGCGGCTTCGAGCGAGGCGAGCTCGGCGCGAGGCGTCGCTACGCGGTTCTGGGGCCGCGCGAGGCGATGGACGCCTGGTCGCGCGAGCTCGGGGGGCTCCTTCGCGCCCTCGCCCGCGTGCTCCGGCCCGGCGCCCCGCTCGTGCTGCTCATGGCCGACTCGGCCGTCGGTCGCGACGCGCTCCGCGCCGACGACATCGTCGCGAGCGTGGCACCTGGGGCGCGCTTTCATCCGGTCGCGCGGGCCTCGCAGCACCGTCCTCACTTCCACGGCCCCACCGCCGCGGCCTTCTCCCGCTCGCCCCGGGCCGAGCACGCGCTCCTCCTGGAACGCGCCTGACAGGGCAGCCCGATGACCACGGTGCTCCTCGAGCCGGACGGCGGGACGATGCAGGCGCCGGAGGGAGGCTCGCTCGCGGACCTGTGCGACGCCCACAGGGCCCCCATTGCCTTCTCCTGCCGCGACGCCAACTGCGCCGCGTGCGTGGTCGAGGTGCTCGAGGGGGCCCGGGAGCTCTCCGCGCCGGGCACGGAGGAGCGTGCGACGCTCCATCGGTTCGGGCTGCCTCCCTCGCACCGCCTCGCGTGCCGCGCCGTGCTGCTTCCAGGCCCCTCGATCCTGCGAATCCGAACGGTTACACGCCCTCCGCTGCCCGCGGCTCCGGACCCGCCCCGCTAGCACCATCGCAGCCTAGCTCTGCTGCGAGGCGCGCCTCTTCGTACGCACCGCGCAGGCTATTTCGCGCCTCTTTTTATTGGCCTTCGCATGACGAAGGCGTCACAACGGTCTGGCGCCGCGCATGACCCAGCACCTCTTGGAGCGTGAAACAACCGCCCGGCCGCTCGGTGGCAACCCCACCTGGGTCCGCACGTTTGCGCGCGAGCTGGCGTTCCAGGACTGGTTCATCGCGACCTACTTCGTGATCGTGCTCGCTGCCGTCATGGCCGGCACCGGGGGTACCGCCGCGGGCCACACCGAGTCGGTAAAGCTCGTCGCCTCCGACATGGTCATCCTCGCGGTCGGCCTGGCGCTCACGCGCGGGGGGATCCTCACGCGCGGCACGGCCCTGTCGCAGCTCGTGTACCGCCTGACGTTGCTCGGCACCGTCTTCGCGTCCTACTTCCAGCTCCGGGTCATCTTGCCCGCCGTGAGCTCCAGGACCGTCGACGCGCAGATCTTCGCGTTCGACATGCGCGTCTTCCATTTCGAGCCGTCGGTCGCCTGGGATCGCTTCGTCAACCCGCAGACGACCGAATGGTTTGCGTTCTTCTACTTCGGCTACTTCTTCGTGCTCGCGGCGCACGTCCTGCCCTTCCTCCTCGTCGTCAAGCGGATGGACGCCCTCGCCCGCTTCTCGCTCGGCATCTTCCTGGTCTTCTGCACGGGGCACCTGCTCTACATGGTCGTGCCGGGTTACGGTCCGTACCGGGCGCTGGCCGACCAGTTCGACCACCAGCTCTCGGGCGCGATGTTCTGGGATCTGGTCAAGGAGACGGTCGCGGGCGCCGGTGCGCAGAAGGACATCTTCCCGAGCCTTCACACCGCCGTGCCGACGTTCTTCGCCATCTTCTCGTTCCGCAACCGCAAGGTGATCCCCGCGTTCCGCTACACGTGGCCCGTCATGGCGTTCGTGACGACGCAGATCATCGTGGCGACGATGTTCCTTCGCTGGCACTACCTCATCGACATCTTCGCGGGCCTGACGCTGGCCACGACGGCCGTCCTCGTGTCCGAGCGGGTGGTCGCCTGGGAGACGCGCTACCGGGCGCGTGCGGGGCTCCACCCCACCTGGGTCCCGCTCACGTTTTCGAGCAAATGAGGTTGTAGGGAGCGGCGCCCGCGGGGCGGCACACGTAGCTCCCGTACGTCGCGCAGTCGGCGTCGGTGCAGCAGGGAGCGGTGCATGTGCCGGCGGTCGTGTCGCACGCCCGCGTCGCGCAGTCGGTCGCCTTCGTGCACGTCTGCCCAACCGCCGAGCCTGTCGGCGCGCCGGACGGGTAGGTGCAGCTGTAGACCGAGTCCTGCCCAACCGTCGCGAGCTCACACGCGCCGAAGCCCGCCGTCATGCAGCTCGCGACGCCGCAGCAGGGTGGCCGGCACGTGCCGGAGACGCAGTCCTCGCTCGCGCAGTTGGCCGACACCGAGCACGTCGCGTGGGGTGCGACGCCTGCAGTCGGCAGGCACGCGAACACCTCGTGCCCGTCGATGCCCACGGAGTCGAGCGCGCACGACGTGCCGTTGGAGCAATCCGTGGCCGCGCAGCACAGATCGACGCACACGCCGAGCTCGCAGCTGCCGGAGCGGCAGTCACCGTTATCCTGGCAGATGGCCCCGGGCGCGCTCGTTCCCTGCGTGGCCGGCCTCCCCAGCGCGGTCGCGGCGACGCAGTAGTTCCCCGCGTTGCCCGACCCGTAGCACACGTCTCCCGAAGGGCAGTCCGCCGAAGTGCAGCACGTCTGGGTGCAGAGCGAGCCGTTCGCGGAGGTGAATGTCGTCCCGAGCACGTTGGCGTTACCGCAGATGCCGCCGTTGCAGTCGGAGGCCACGGTGCACGCGCAGCCGAGCCCACCGCACCCGGCCTCGAGCGGCGCATCGAGACGAGCGTCTCCCATCACGTCGGCAGGAGCGTCGGCGATGGCGTCGGCGGATCCATCTGCGACGGCGTCGCCCTGGCCGTCGGCGACGACGTCGCTCGCGACGTCCCCGGCGACGTCGGCGACGTCGGTCGCCGAATCGAGCGACGGCACGTCGGGCGAGCCGTCGCTCGCTGCCTCGGAGGGCGCGCCATCCACCGGGTTACCGTCCGGCCCGCCGTCCTCGCCGACGCAGGCGAGCGTCTCGCAGGGAATGCACGCGCCGGCCGAGCAGAACGAGCCTGCGGGGCACGCGTCCGGGTCGGTGCCCGTGCACGTGTAGGCAGGCAGCCCGCTCCCGACGATCGCCTCGCAGCCGCCCACGACGACCGCGAGCGCCAGGACCACGGCGGACGCGGCGACGACCGCGGATCGGCGTGCGCGACCCACGCGACGCATCAGAGCGTCCCGCCGAGGAGCAGCGTGCCGCCCCCGTGCCCGAGGGAAATGGACACCTTCGCGTCGGCAGCGGGAGGCGCGTCCTGTGCTCGTCCGAAGTACAGGATCGCGAAGACGACCGAGGCCACGACGCCGACTCCGAGGCTGACGTCGGCGGCAATGGCCTCCCCGTGCGCCACGTCGTTCAGGTGCTGAAAGTCCGCGAACGATCCGGACTTGCCCGTCACGAACCCCGTGGGTCGATCCGTCAGCGCCTTGATCCCGAAGGCCGTCCCCACGCCCAGCCCGACCAGCCCAACGCCACCGACGACGACGGATGCGGCGTCGAGCCTGCCGGACGGTGCCGCAACCACGACCTCGGGCGGAGGCTCGGGGCTCGCCGGCGGGTGTGGAGGCGTCAGCGCCTTGCGCGCCCCCTCGAGCCGGTGCTCGTAGCCCTCTGCCTTCTCACGCTCGGAGGGGGAGAGATCCATCTGCTCGTAGAGGCGAAGCTCGCCCAGCGCGTCGTCGAGCTCTCCGAGCTTTTCGTGAAGGACGGCCAGGTTGTAGACGAGCTCCTTGCCTTGCGGGTCGAGGGCGCGCGCCGCTTCGAGCTCCTGTATGGCGTCGCGGTACGCACCCGCCGTGTACAGCGCACGCGCGCGGTCGAAGTGCGAGCGTGCGCGCTCGGCCGAGGCGGAGGGTACGGGCGGCGTCTGGGCAGGGACGGCCGTCGTCACCGTCATCGACGCCGCGACGGCGAAGACTCCCAGTCGCTTTCCTCGGAACGCGCGCCCGCGAAACATCCTGACCGCGCTTAGGCGTGGCCAGGATGAGGCGTCAAGACACCTCGGCAGGCTCCACAGGTGCGACATCGTAGGCAAAATGCTTGTTTGGCGTGCTCGCCCACCATCAGACATAATGATACCCCCACGTGATTGGTCTCACTCTCGCCGGCCGCTTCACCATCGTTGGTCTCGTCGGCGTGGGGTCGATGGGAAAGGTGTATCGCGCCGTCCAGCGCGGCACGGAGCGAAGCGTCGCGCTCAAGGTGCTCCGGCCGGAGCGCGCGCGGGACGCCAAGGCGAAGGCGCGGTTTCTCCGCGAGGCGCGCGCGTGCAGCTCGCTCGCCTCACCGCACACGGTTCGCGTGTTCGATTTCGGGGAGAGCGATGAGGGGGAGCTGTTCCTCGCGATGGAGCTGCTCGAAGGAGAGTCCCTCGCGAAGCGACTGAAGCGAGACACCCGCCTCTCCGTGCTGGCCGCGATCGAGGCGACGCTCGCCGCGCTCAAGTCGCTCGAGGAGGCGCACGCCAAGGGGCTCATCCACCGCGACCTCAAGCCGGCGAACCTCTTCTACGCGCGCGTAGCCACCGGCGGAGGCGGGTTCGACGAGATCCTGAAGGTGCTCGACTTCGGCGGCGCCAAGTTCATCGCGCCCGAGGGCAAGCCGCTCAACGCGATGGACACGCTCGAGGGGTTCGTTGTCGGGACGCCGCGGTACATGTCGCCCGAGCAGGCCGAGGGTAAGCCTCTCGACGGACGCAGCGACATCTACTCGCTTGCCGCGGTGCTCTACCACATGCTCACGGGCCGGGCGCCGTTCATCGACGACGACCCGGAGCTCGTGCTGGCCAAGCAGATACGCACGACGCCGGACCTCCCGTCGGTCGTGTGCCCCGAGGCCGCCATACCTGCCGAGCTCGAAGCGCTCCTGCTCCGCGCGATGTCGAAGAACCGCGACGAGCGGCCGCGCGATGCGACGTGCTTCTCGCAGGAGCTCGCGGCGTTCGTCGACGGGCCCCCGAGCACGCGGATGTCGACCGGTGTGCTCCGGGCGAGCATCCCGCCGCCCGCGTCGGGCCACATGTCTGCCGCCTCGGGTGGCTCGTCGACGTCCTCCGGTCCGTTTGGATCGGGGCGCTCGATAAGAACATCGGTCCCCTCGGTCCCGTCGATCTCGGGGCCCTCCGTGTCTGCGCCTACGGCCTTTGCGCCGATGACGCCGCCGGGGACCTTCCCGGCGGCCTCGCTGCCGGCCGGCCAGTCCGGCTCGGGCCCAGCGGTCAGCGCCCGCTCCCCCGACCAGGCGCCCGAGCTCGGCTCACAGACGAAGGACGTGGCGGCTCCTGCTCCGCCACGGCTCGACACGACGCGCGCGGCGCCGCCGCCTCCTGCGCGCAGGCGCGTCGGCGGCTGGTTCGGAGGCGTGGTGGTGGGGCTGGTCATCCTGGCCGCGTGGTTCAGCTCGGGACAGGGCACGATGCTGACGTCGAGCCCCGCGAGCGCGCCGCCGCCGGCCGCCATCGCGTTGCCGCCGGCAGCCGCGGCCCGGCCCGCCGCCACCGCGTCGCCCTTTGCGTCTCCCGACGCGCAGGTCATCGTGTCCGTCGAGTCGCTCCCGCACGCGCGAACAGACGCCCCTGTACGGCCCTGGACGCGCCACCCTCCGCCGCTCGCGCCGCCGGCCCCCAGCGTCTCGATGAAGGCTCCTCCTCCGCCCGAGACCGCGCCAGCACCAGCGCCCGCCCCGCCGCCATCCGCGACAGCGACCTCGAGCTACCACTACTTCGAGTGACGGCCGAAGGTTCCGTTGGCAGCGGACCAAGTCCTTGCGCGCGACCAGCCCGTGGCACCGGATGTGTTGACTTGTTGGCCGACTCGGTGTTGATCGCTCCGCCGGGTCGCAAGGCGCAAACGCAAACGGAAAGGCATAACGTAATGAAGTTCTCGAAATTGGCTTGTCTAGTGGGGTGCTTCGTCGCCGGAGCGGTCGGGTTCGGAGCAGCGGCGTGTAGCAGCAGCTCGTCCGGCGGCGGGTCTGGCGGGGACAGTGGAACGGCCGCATCGGATACGGGAACAGGCACGACGACGGACACCGGCACGGGCTCCGGCGGCGACACCGGCACCACGACGGGCGGCGGCGACGCCGGCGCGGACGCAGCCTGCGAGACCAAGTCGCTCCACCCGGGCGAGGCAGACGGCGGCATCTACTGCCCCTTCGCGGTTGCGGCGGATGGCGGCGAGGCGACGCTCTACTGCGGCGCGGGCGGTACGGCCACCAAGCTTTGCTGCGTCAGCGGCGAGGTTGGGAGCTCCTATCCCCCGTCGGTCTGCGGGGCGACGTGCGCGTTCGAGGCAGACGCCGGAAACACCACGATCCAGTGCGAGGATCCGGCCACCGACTGCCCGAGCGGCAACGTGTGCTGCGGCGCCGCGACGGGCGGAAAGCTGCCCTTGCCCTACGAGACGTGCGCGTACGACAAGCTCTCGGACTGGTCGTACACCAAGTGCGAGCAGGGCACGGCGTGCACGGGCACGGGCGAGTTCCAGCTCTGCACCGCGACCGCCGAGTGCCCGTCGGGCAAGACCTGCACGGTCTTCACGGCCAAGGGCCTCGACCTCGGCTTCTGCAACTGAGAAGACGCCGCGCCTAGATCAAGCGAAGCCCGCGGCGCCTCGGAGGCGTCTGCGGGCTTCGTGCTTTCTGCCTACGTCGAGCCGATCGGCCGGCTCAGACGTGGGCGAGGACCCACTCGCCCATCGGCTTGGCGATCGTGGGCCACTCGGGCTCGTTCAAGATCTCGTGGAAGAGCCGCTCGCGCCCGTCCCACGTCTTGTCCTCGCTCCCGGCGGCGTCGAAGAAGGCGCGGCCGGCGGACGGGCTCGCCACGGGGTCGGCAGCACCGAACGCCTCGTACAACGGCAGCCGGAGCGTGGGCGCTCGCGCGATGGCGCGTGCCTGGGCCCGCGTTGCCTCGACGAACCAGCGGGCGGTCGCGGCCTTGAAGACCAGGGGATCTGCATCGTACGCCGTCGCCCGCGCCGGATCGTGTGTCAGCGCGGTGCCTTTGATACCTGTGGGCAGCGCCAGAGACGGCCACACACGCGACGCCACCTTGCCCGCAAGAAGCTTCGCCGCCGGCACTTGCATGGACAGGCCGAAGTAGGGCGCGCTCAGCAGGAGCCCGCGCCAAGGGCCGGGCGACTCTGTCGCGCTGGTCGCCGCGACGAGCCCGCCGAAGCTGTGACCGAAGAGGAAACACGCTCCCCCGCGAGCCCGGTCCCGCAGCAGGCGCGCGAGCTCCCCCGCGTCGTCCAGGAACTCTTCGAACCGTGCGCAGTAGCCGCGGGCACCGTTCGCGCGTCCGTGACCGCGCATGTCGAGCGCCACGCATCCGATGCCCTGCTCGGCCCAGGCCTCCATGACGTGCGCGTAGCGCGCCCCATGATCGGCATAGCCATGCAAGAGCCCGATCCACGCCTTCGGCGTCTCCGGCACGACGGACGTGAAGTAAAGGGCCGGACCTGGTACCGCTCGCTGGGTGACGCTTCCTTCGTCGCGCGTCGTCACATCGACCTGCGTATCACGTCGCACGAGAGCTTGCACCCAGGCCGGCTCTCGTCGAGGCTGTGCGCGCGTGTCGTTCAAGTGCCCGCGCCCACTCGGCCTTTTGCTCACCGCCTCCGCCACCTTGCTGGGCTTCGCTTCGGCAGAGGCGCAGGGCAGCGCGGTGCCTTTCCACGTGGACTACCGCGGGCCGCCGGGCTGCGCGCGTGCGGCTACGTTCGTCGACCGGCTGATCGGGCGTAGCCCCCATCTGCGGCAAGCGTCCGCGAACGAGGTAGCGCCGAAGCTCATCGTCCGCATCACGCGGGCGGGGCGATCGGTTCGCGGCCACCTCGTCATCGACGACGTCGACGGCCACGAGTCGGAGCGCGACGTGGAGGGTGACACCTGCGAGAGCGTCCAGGGCGCCCTCGTCCTGGTCTCTCTCCTCGCCATCGATCCGACCGCGGTGGCCCCGGCGTCCACCCAGGCGACGCCGGGCGACGCGGGCGCCGGCGCAAACCCCGCTTCGACGAGTGGCGGACCGGCCGCCCTTGGCCCCGGAGACTCAGGCGAGGTCCCGGCCGCCGAGGCCTCGGCCCCGCACGTCGTCGCAGACGCCGCCCCTGCTCCCTCCAGCGCGCCCACGGCGGCCGAGACCGGTCCCGCCGGGCCACCGCTGGACGTGCGGCCCGGGTGGCACATCGGGGCAGGGGCTGGCGCCCTCGCCGAGTCGGGCGCGGCGCCAGGCTTCATGCTCGGCGTCCCGATCTTCCTGGAGCTCGGGCGCGGCAGCGACTCGCTCCTTTCCCCGAGCCTCCGGGCGGGCTTCGAGTACGCGAACAGCGGCGCGCAAGCCGTTCCGGGTGGAGGTGTTCGCATGGTGCAGAGCCTGGCCGTGCTGGACCTCTGCCCGGTGCGCCTGGCATGGCAGAGCTTACGGCTCATCCCATGCGTTCACGGCGAAGCGGGTGTCGTGAACGCGGCCGGGCTCGACATCACCCCGGCACGTGCCGACTCCCGTCCGTGGATCGCGGTCGGGCCGCTGGCTCGGGCCCGCTACCTCGCCGCTTCCCCATTCTTCTTCGAGCTTTCCGCCGGGCTCAACCTGCCCCTTCAGCGTGACCGCTTCTTTTTCGAGCCCGACAACACAGTCTTCCACGCCCCCGTGGTATCGGGATTTGCCGGGGCAGCGGTCGGTGTGACGATTCTATGATCAAGCAACGACTTCGCGCACATCGCTCCCCAGAACCATGATGTCCACCTGGACGCTCGCCGATTTTGCTTCGACGCATGCGCCCTTCGCTTCCTTCGCCACGTCCGGCGGGTCCGACGGCTTCGTTGGCTCGGCGACGTTTGCGACGTCCGAGATGACGCCAACCGAGCAGCAGCCCAGGCTCTCCACCGAAAGTGCGGCTCGCTTTCGGACCATGGTGGATTCCCATTTCAACTTCGTCTGGCGCTACCTCCGAGGCCTGGGCGTCCCCGAAGCCCACGTGGACGACGCTGCCCAGCAGGTCTTCCTGGTGGCGGCCCAGAAGATCGAGTCGGTCGTCGTCGGCAGCGAGCGCTCGTTCCTCGTGGGAACGGCCCTGGGGGTCGCGGCGAACGCCCGCCGCGCCCACGCGCGCCGGCACGAGGTGTCCGACGTCGAGCTCGCTGCCCGCATGGACGACGCGCCGAGCCCGGAGGAGCGCACGGAGTCGAAGCAGGGGCTCGAGGTGCTCGACCAGTTCCTCGCCTCGCTCCCCGAGGAGCTCCGAGCGGTGTTCATCCTATTCGAGCTCGAGGGGCTGACGATGGCGGCCATCGCAGACACCCTCGGTCTCGCCCCCGGGACGGTCGCCTCGCGGCTCCGACGCGGGCGCGAGGAGTTCCAGGCCATGGCAAGGCGTTTTCAGGCTCGCCACGCGCGGCCAGCAGCACCCCTTCACGTGAAGGACACCACCCCCAAGCCCCCGGTCCGCAATGCATCCGGAGGGAAGGCATCATGAGCGATCCGCAACGCCTCCTCGTTGGTGGAGGGACCGACTTCGAGCGCCAGGTTCTCGGCGCCTGGGAGACCAAGCAAGCGTCCGACGAGGCGCGCACGCGGGTGCTCGCGCTCGTGGGACTCGGCGTCGCCGCCGGCCTGGCCACGGCAAACACCGCAGCGGCCGCAGGCGCTGCAAGCGCCGGGGGAAGCGCGGCCGGCTCGGCCGGTATTGGTGCCTCCCTCGCGCCAAAGGCGGCGGTCGTCTCGACCGCGCTGTTCAAGTGGCTCGCCATCAGCGCCGTCGGAGTGACGGTGGCTGCGGGTGGCGTCGCCTATTCGCTGCAGCGGTCGGTGCCCGACATCGCGAGGCCGGTGGCGGCGCTGCAGGTGGCTCCTGCAGGCGAGCCGACCCCCGTGGCTTCGCAGCCTGCGTCCCCTGCCGCCCCGGTGCCGGAAGCCGCCCCCGAGGCCGTGCCGGCCAACGCCGCGGCCGTGAGACCCGCGGCAGCCACGCAGGCAGCGAGGGCCCCGCGCGCGCAAGCAGCGTCCACGCTCGACGAGGAGGTTGCCTCCCTGGACCGCGCCCGGAAGGCAGTCACGGCCGGGGACGGCGCAGCGGCGCTCGCGCTAGTGGATGGCTACGACGCCCGCTATCCGAACGGCTCGCTCGCCCAGGAGTCGGAGGAGATCCGCGTAGAAGCGCTCCTTCGCCAGGGTGATCGCGCCGCCGCGGAGCGGCGCGCTACACGCTTCCTCGCCGCCCACCCATCGAGCCCGTACGTCCACCGGATTCGCGGCCTTCTTGGGCGGTGAGCGAGTCGCTGGTCGGCCATGACGACCAGAGTTGTGGCTCTCGCCCTGCTCCTGACGACGTCTTGCGGCACGAGCGTCGACCTCGGAGGGAGCGCCGGCCCCGCTGACGGCGCGTCCGACGCCGTGGTTTGCCCCGGCCTCGCGCCCCCGTCGGTCGACTCGACCTGCGAAGCGTGCAATCACGGATCAGACGGCTGCCAGGCCAACGGTTGCTTCAACGGCTTCCTGTGCTTCGTCGCGACGCACGACTGCCGCGCTCCGACGAGCAACTGCGACGCCTCGGCTCCCATGGACGACGCGAAGTCCGACTAGTACGGCCGGCCGGAACTCCGTTCCGGGTTCCGCTCGGCTTCGCCGAGCCCGGCTGTACTAGCCTGTTCACGGGGGCTCTCGCCCCCCTGCTCGCTACGCTCGCATTCCCCCCAGAATCGGCTCCCG
>Ga0302196_10000975_pt1 | contig 27232 bp, 20 predicted proteins | sample II_Bog_N1_3_FD_198794 | JGI IMG/M metagenome (GOLD analysis project Ga0302196, IMG submission 198794) | Peat permafrost microbial communities from Stordalen Mire near Abisko, Sweden - II_Bog_N1_3 | ecosystem: Environmental > Terrestrial > Soil > Wetlands > Peat | place: Sweden: Abisko...
ACGGACCCGGCCGCTGGCCGGGTCCGTCGGGCGGGCTCGTCCGCACCGGGTGGTGCGGGGACGCGCTACTTGTTCGGCTGGGGGGTGACCCGCAGGTACGGCTTGATGGCCGTGAACCCCTTGGGGAACCGCTCCTTGGCCTCCTCGTCGGACAGGGCCGGGACCACGATCACGTTCTCGCCGTCCTTCCAGTTCACCGGGGTGGCGACCTTGTAGTCGGCGGTCAGCTGCAGCGAGTCCAGCACCCGGAGCACCTCGTCGACGTTGCGGCCGGTCGACGCCGGGTAGGTCAGCGTGAGCTTGACCTTCTTGTCCGGGCCGATGATGAACACCGAGCGGACCGTGAGGGTGTCGTTGGCGTTCGGGTGGATCATGTCGTAGAGGTCGGCGACCTTGCGATCCTCGTCGCCGATCAGCGGGAAGTTGAGGGCCGTGCCCTGGGTCTCCTCGATGTCTCCGGCCCACTTGCCGTGGGAGGTGACGTCGTCGACCGACAGGCCGATCAGCTTGGTGTCCCGCTTGTCGAACTCGGCCTTGGCCGCCGAGAAGGCGCCCAGCTCGGTGGTGCACACCGGGGTGAAGTCCTTCGGGTGCGAGAAGAGCACGCCCCAACTGTCCCCGAGGTACTCGTGGAAGTTGATGGTGCCTTCGGTGGTCTCGGCGGTGAAGTCGGGGGCCTCGTCGCCCAGTCGGATGGCCATGTGATGCTCCTTGGTTCTGGTGGTTGCTTGTTCTCGGATCGCCGGACGTCCGCTTCGGGGTCCACGGCGGCAGGTGGGGACCTGCCCGCCGGCGGACCGTCCGGACTCGACGGGATCAGGATAGCCGGGCGACACCCAATTGTCGACTGGATTAATCGGGTATCCGCCCGGGGTGGCCCCCGGTCCCGGGACCGGGGCCGGCCGAGGGGTACTGGCCCCGGCGCCCCCCCTCCGCCATGCTGAGTCCATGAGTGGAACTCTCCGAGTGGACCGCCACGGGCCCGTGACCGTCGTGACCATCGACCGACCGGACCGCCGAAACGCCGTGGACCGGGACACCGCCGACGCCCTCCTCGAGGCCTTCGAGGGGTTCGACGCCGACGACGACGCGGCGGTCGCCGTGCTCACCGGGGCGGGGGGCACCTTCTGTGCCGGGGCGGACCTCCAGGCCATCGCCGAGGGGACGGGGAACCGGGTCACCGAGGACGGGCCGGGGCCCATGGGGCCCACCCGGCTCGCCCTGGGCAAGCCGGTCATCGCCGCCGTCGAGGGGTACGCGGTGGCCGGCGGTCTCGAGCTGGCTGTCTGGTGCGACCTCCGGGTGGCCGCCGCCGACGCCACCTTCGGCGTCTTCTGCCGCCGCTTCGGCGTCCCGCTGGTCGACGGGGGCACGGTGCGTCTGCCGCGCCTGGTGGGCGAGGGCCGCGCCCTCGACCTCATCCTCACCGGTCGGGGCGTGGGGGCCGACGAGGCCCTGTCCATGGGGCTGGTCAACCGGGTCGTCCCCTCCGGGACCGCCCTCGAGACCGCCGTGGCGTGGGCGGACGAGCTGGCCGCGCTCCCCCAGGTGTGCCTGCGCAACGACCGGCGCTCGGCCGTCGACCAGTGGGATCGACCGGTGCCGGACGCACTGCTGCACGAGACACGCCTGGGCCTGGACAGCCTGCGCTCGGGCGAGGCCCTCGACGGTGCCACCCGCTTCCGCTCCGGTGCGGGCCGCGGTGGGACCACCGTGACCCCGGCCGGCTCCTGAGCACCGTCGACCGATGACCGACGTCGCCGCCTTCGACTTCGACGGCACCCTGACCGACGGGGGGAGCGTGTTCGACTTCCTGACCGCGGTCGCCGGGCGCCGGGCCGTCCTGCGGGCCACGGCGGAGCTGGCCCCCCGTCTGGCCCATGCCGCGGTCGCCGGCGGCACGGTGGCCGACGACACCAAGGAGGAGCTGTTCGTGCGGACCCTCGCCGGGCTCGACGCCGACCACCTCCACCGGGTGGCCGAGGAGTTCGCCGTGGGCCACCTGGCCGCCCACGTGCGCCCCGAGGTGCGTCGCCGACTCGACTGGCACCGGGGACGTGGCGACGCCGTCATCGTGGTGTCGGCGTCGCCGGACGCCTATGTGGCCGTGGCGGCGGACCGGCTCGCCGCCGATGCCACCATCGCCACCCTCCTCGAGGTGGACGACGCCGGACGGGTGACCGGCCGCTACCAGGGCGCCAACTGCCGCGGCGAGGAGAAGATCCGGCGCCTGCGGGCGTGGATGTCCGACGCCGACCTCGACGGGGCGACCCTCTGGGCCTACGGGAACAGCCGTGGCGACCTGCGCATGCTGCGGGCGGCCGACACCGGGGTGAACGTGGGACGCCTGGGCCGGTGGGGTCGCCTCCGGGACTTCCCGGACCTGGACCGCACCGGTCCCCGGCGACTCGACCGGTAGCCGGTGCCCCTCCCCGCTAGAGGTACTCCTTCCTGCGCATCCACACCAGGCAGAACCAACCCCAGATGGGCGGCAGGTAGGCGGTGAACAGCCGCTGCACGAACACGGCGGCCACGGCGTCGCTCTCGGGGATACCGGCGGCGGTGAGTCCGATGATCATCCCGGCCTCCACCACGCCCATCCCGCCCGGCACCGGGGAGATCCCGCCGAGCATCGACCCGAGGGTCAGCACGATCAACAGGGCGGCGAGGCTCAGGTGCTGGTCGAAGGCGTGCAGCGAGGCCCCGAGCGCCGTCGCCACCAGGAGCTGACCGAGGATCTCCCCACCGAAGATCTCGACCAGGTTGCGCGGGTGGGTGGACAGGACCTTCAGGTGGCCCCAGACCTCGGACGCCTTCGGGCGGAGTTTCGACGCGGCCAGCCGGCGCCAGCGGGGCACGGCGAGCAGGAGCCCGACGGCGACGCCGACGACCACCACGGCGATGACGATCAGCCAGACCAGCTTGGCGGTGCTGCTGCCCGAGCCACCCCCGGTGTCGCTCGGCGTGGCGAAGTGGAACTGCGAGAAGGCGATCGGGATGGCGAGGAGGAACAGGCCGCCCTTCACGATCCAGCTGGCGGTCGAGACGAGGACGCCCGAGCTGACGGCCAGCGTGGCGTCGTACCCCTGCTGCTGGAAGTAACGGACCCGGGTGGCCAGCGCCCCCATCGATCCCCCGGCCAGCGAGACGAACGTGTTGGCCACCTCGAGTACCGTCGTGCGGCCGTAGGGCATGGTGTCGGTCACCGAGCCCACCGTGGTCAGGGCCAGCGCGGGATACACGGCCTGGGCGAGGACGAAGGCCACCCCGACCCAGCCCCACCGCGCCCCGGTGATGGTGCTCCACGACTTGGTGACGTTCACCAGCACCCCGATGAGCGCCCAGCCACCGATCAGGGTGCCGACGATCAACGCCAGATCCACCCAGCTGATCCGCCTGGGCTCCATCAGCTTCGGGACATCCACCCCGGCGGAGCGGGCACCCTCTTCGCGGAGCCCGGTGAGGATCCCCTTCTTCCCCCGTACCGCCCGGGCCGCCACCGGATTGAGGGCGGCCCGCTGGAGGAAGGGCAGGGCGGCCACCACGGCATCGGTCGGGAGCACCCGGGCGGCGGCGGCCACCGCACGCTCGGGTCCGACCACGGTGGCGACCGTGGTCAGGGCGGCGGCCACGTCCCGGTCGAGCTGTTCGGGGCGCGCCACCGTGGTGGCCGCCCGCATGTCGACCAGCCCACTCTTCCCGTCGTCGGCGACGACGACCGTCTGGGGCGAGACGGCCCCGTGGGCGATGCCGGCGGCCCGCAGCCGCTTCACCTGTACGAAGATGTCGTCGAGGGCGACGTCGGCGAGCACCTCGGCACCGGCCGGCCCGGTGTCGGGCACGGGCACGGCGGTGGCGGTCGTCACCGGAGCCGTCACGGGCGCGGCGACGACGTCCCCCTCTCGCGGTGCATCCCCCTCCCCTCCTGCCTCGTCCGGCTCGACGTCGTCATCCGGTGCCGGCGGCAGCACGTAGGCGGGCAGCTCGGACAGCGACCGCCCCCGGGGGGGCACCGTCACCAGCAGTGCGTCGCGGGCCGGTCCAGAGGGGCCGGCGGCCAGCACCCGGGACACCCGGGCGCCGGCCCGGTCCGCCAGCAGCGTCAGGTAGGCCTCGTGCTCGACCTGTTGACGTCGGGTGAGGGTCAGGGTCGGGCCGGAGTCCCGGTAGAGCAGGAAACGGGCCGTCTTGGCCAGGAGTTGGGCGTCGGAGGCGTCGCGTCCGTAGACGGCGATGTCGATCGGCTGACCTCGCGACGTACCGCTGAACCGCCCCACGCCCCATTCCTGCAGCGGCACCGGGACAACGTCCGACGTGGCGATCCCCAGCCCGTTGACGAGGACGGTGACCTCGGCCGCCGACACCAGCCCCAGCGGCGCACCGAAGATCAGGTGGACGACGGCCGTGGCCATGACCCCGAGGGCCAGGCTGGCCAGGACGGCGACCGGCAGGCCCGACCCCGACACGATGGTGGCCACGGCCAACAGGACGATGACGACCTGGATGGAGCGCTGCAGCCACCGGCTCAGGAAGGGCAGCGCCGCACTGGCCACGGCGACGGTGGCGGCCACCCGAGCCACCGGGAAGGCCAGTGCGAACCCGTGCGGCGCACCCGCCGGCGGCCGACCTCCGTCCGTTCCGAGGGCGACACCGAGCAGCACGCAGAGCAGCCACGCCCCGGCGCCCGACACCAGGCAGTCCCGGATCACCGACCAGCGACGGGACACCAAGGCGAGGACGGCGACGGCGACGATGAGCCCGAACGAGCCGATCCACCAGATCGAGGTGACCAGCCACCGGACGCCGTCGGGTGGAGGGGTCAGTACCTGGATGAGGGCCCGCTCACTGGACGGGTTGACCCGTGTGGCCAGCCAGCACAGCACGACGACCAGGGCGCTGAGCCCGACCCGGAACCCGTCACTGCCGCGCCGCCGGGTCTGTCCGTCCCCGATGGGGGCGAAGAAGATCGACCGCCAAGCCCCTCCTGTCCACCTCCCGGACGGGGGGACGACGATCCTGTCCGGCTCCTCCGTGGAGTCGTCGTCCGGGGGTCCGTCACCGGACCGGGTCGGGTCCGGACCCGTGTCTCCGTTGGTCGGGCCCGTGTCCCCGTCGGTCACCGGGTCCCTGCTCGTGACCGGGCCCCCGCTCGTCACCGGGTCCGTGACGTGGCCGTCGGGTCCGGGCGCCGCTCCGGAGCCGGAGGTCCCGTCGCCGGAACTCCCCCCCGGCCCCGTCGCCGGGGACGGTGTGCCTGTCGGTTCCTGCCGCATCCCCGGTCGACCTTACGGCGTCCGCGGCCCGGCGTCCCGGACCGCCGGTCCCGTGCTTGCCCGCCCAGGCCCCGCGGTCGGTCCGTCACCGGGTCGTTCAGCCCGCCGCCGAGCCGTAGAAGGGCGCGTCGCCGTAGTTGAAGATCCCTCCGTCGGAGGCCACCAGCCAGTACCCGCCACCGTCGGCGGTCCGGGCCATGCCCACGATGGGCTGCACCAACGACAGGCCACCGGCCGACCCGCGGAACAGGGCGTCCCCGAAGGAGAAGATGCCGCCGTCGGCGGCCACCAGCCAGTAGCCCCGGCCGTCGGGGGTGGCCGCCATGCCCACGATGGGCTGGTTGAGGGGGTGACCACCCATGGAGCCCCGGAAGTTGGCGTCGCCGAAGGCGAAGATGCCACCGTCGGCGGCCACCAGCCAGTACCCACCGCCGTCCCGGGTGGCCGCCATGCCCACGATGGGCTGGTTGAGCCGCATGCCCCCGGTGGATCCGTGGAACCCGGCGTCGCCGAAGGCGAAGATGCCGCCGTCGGCGGCCACCAGCCAGTAGCCCCGACCGTCCGGGGTGGGCGCCATGCCCACGATGGGCTGGTTGAGCCGTATCGCCCCGGTCGATCCGTGGAACACGGCGTCGCCGAAGGAGAAGATGCCACCGTCGGAGGCCACCTCCCAGTAGCCGAGCCCGTCGGCGGTGGCGGCCAGTCCGACCATCGGGGCCACCAGGGGCTGCCCGAACATCGAGCCGTGGAACGCGGCCGATCCGAACGCCGCCACCGAACCGTCCGCCCCACTGATCCAGTAGCCCCGGCCGTTGGCCGCGGTCGCCATCGCCACCGCCGAGCTGGGCAGGTCGGTGGTGACCACGAACCAGTTCGACAGGAGGTTGACGTCGGCGGCGAACTGGTCACCGGTGAGGACGACGTCCCGGGACGACCCCACCAGCGTCAGGGAGTCCACCCGCCCGCCCCAGTCGCCGTACCCGTTCCGCGCCGTCACCGAGATCGCCTCGAGGGTGCCGAGCTGGGGGAAGGTCGCCTGGATGGTGGACACCGGGATCGAGGTCTTCCAGGTGTGGTTCGGGTTGCAGGCCCCGGCGACCCCGGGCGGGCACACCGAGTCCCCCCGGTCGGGCACGGCCGGGAACGACGGGAAGTTCGGCTCGGGTGCGGAGTACCCACCGGAGGAGGCCGAGTACTCGGTGGTCAGCGGGACCCCGTTGTTCCCGAATTCCATGACGTAGCCGGAGGTGTCCAGGGTGGCGGTGTCGGTCAGCGGGCTCTCGTTGGCCAGTCCCCGGTAGGTCTGGCACGACAGGTCACAGGTGTCGGCGTACCCGCCGTAGCTCCCCCGGGCGGCCAACATGTAGGACCGGGCGGCCACCGCCTGGGCCTCGAGCTCCTGGAACCCCCACGGCTCCCCCTGGGGCCCGGGCGCACCGAGCGTGCCCCAGTAGGCGGGGGACTCGTTGGGTACGACGCCGGCCACGTAGTCCTCCACCGGGAGCACGTTGACCGTCCGTGCCGATCCCAGCGAGTTGTAGGTGGCCTCGAAGAGTCCACGGACGAACAGGTTCCCCCCGCTGAGGCACAGCTGCATGGCCATGGCGGCCGCAGCCGCCTGGCCGGTCTTCAGCAGGACGGAGTTCTGGTCGGGGACGGCCTCGGGGTTGGACACCGGGGAACCGAAGTCGGCGAAGGAGCCGGTGCAGCTCGACCCCGACCCCAGCTGCCAGAGCCCGTTGCCGACCGGCAGCATGCGCACGTACTGGCCCCCGCCGAACGACCTCCCCGCCACCGAGAACCCGTCGTTCGAGGTGACGACCAGGTCGTTCCCGTCGTTCTCGGTGATGGCCACCCGGGTGGGCGCCGCCTCCTGCTGGGCGGTGGCCGGCGCCGGCGCGCTTCCGGCGTAGTAGTGCTCCACGATCTGCTGCCACGTCGTCCCGGCGTAGGCGTAGCCGAAGGCACCCCACTGGCCCATCCCCCGTCCGTGGCCGTAGCCGTGGCCGCTGAGGGTGACCGTGGCCGCGGGATACGCGTTCGCCGGTCCGGACAGGGTCACGACGCCGGCGGCCGATCCGACCACGACGACACCGGCCACGGCCAGGCTCCGGAGGCGACCCGTGGGCCGACGACCGCGCCGACCACCCTCCACCCTGCTCCTGCCCCGTCGTACCGACACGCCGGACCACGTTAGGACGGCGGTCCCTTCGGTTGGGGGACACCTCGGGGGAGAGGCCCGGCACCGCACCGACGTGCACCCACCCGGCCACCGGGTGCCGGCCGCCGGGTGCCGTTGCGAGCGCACACTCCGGCTCGTCACCGGGGCGACCAGGTCGCGACGGGTCAGTGGTGTACCGGCGACCGGACCCACGCGCACGAGCGGATCCGCCCGACGGTACCCAGGATGGGCTGCTCCACTCGGTAGCCTGGAGCATGTCCATCGTCCGGACCGCCCCCGACGCGGTCGCCGTCCCGGCGACGGACGACACGCGAACCGACCCTGACGAGACCGACCCCGTGCGGACCGGTCCTGGCCGGACCGCCCACGACCTGCTCCCCGTCCCGGCCACGGACGACCCGCGGCCCGTCCCCGTCCGGACCTCCCCCGACACCACCTCCGAGACGTTCCCCGACCCCTTCCCCGACCTGTTCCCCGACCCGCTCCCCGGACGGGTGTCCCGCACCCCACGACCGGGACGGGTCGCGTCGGACCGGGCCGGATCCGTGGGTCGTGACCTGGTGCTCCTGCTGGTGCCGTGGATCTGCGCCGTGGCCACCCTGGCCACCCGGCTCGCCACGGCGGCCGTCGGGCCGACCGATTGGGACTCGGCGCAGTTCGCTGCGGCCGTCGGCCACTTCGACGTGGCCCACGGCCGGCCCCAGCCACCCGGGTACTTCCTCTACGTGGTGACCGCCCGGCTGGTCGACGACATCGGCTCGGGTGTCATCCATTCCCTGGTCCTCGTGGCCGCCCTGGCCTCCGCCGCCGCAGTGGGGCTCACCGTAGTGGCCGGTCGCGACCTCGGGGGCCGCTGGGTCGGACTCGCCGCCGGACTCCTCGTGGCCACGTCGCCGTTCGCCTGGTACAGCGGCTCGATCGTCACCACGTACTCGTTCGACCTGCTCGTGGCCCCGCTCCTGATCATCCTGGCCTGGCGGGCCCGACCGCATTCCTGGCACGGAGCCGCCGCGATCGCCGCACTTGGCCTGCTGGCCGGGTTCCGCCAGTCCGCCGTGCTGGCCTTCGCCCTGCTGGCGCTGCTCGCCGTGCTCGGATCGGTGCGGCGGACCCGCGAGGCGGTGCTCGTGGTCGTAGCTGCGATCACCTCGGTCGCCGTCTGGTTCGTGCCCATGGCCCTGGCGCAGCCCGGAGGCGTGCGCGCCTGGGCCCGGGCCACCGACCTCGAGTCCGCCGGAGCGGCCCACGCCTACTCCGTCATCGACCGTGCCGCAGGGGCGACGGTCAACCTGGGCACCTTTGCCGCCTACACCACGATCGCCCTGGCCCCGCTGGCCGTCCTCGCCCTGCTGTCGGCGTGCGTGCTGGCCGTGCGGGCCCTCGGCCGTCGATTGACCGGCCGCGGGACCCCCCCGCCCGTCGGACCGGCCGCACCGGTGGGGAGCAGGAACGACGCAACGCTCCCGCTCCCGCTCGGGCTCGAGTTCGAACCCCGACCGCAGCGGCTCACCCGATCCGAGCTCCAGTCGCTGATCCGATCCGGGTCCCGGCCGGTTCCCGACCCGTCGACTCCGCCACCGCTGGTGGGCGGCGCCACCGGAGACTGGTCCCGGCCCTGGTACCAGTCCCGCCCGGCCATCCTGGCCGCAGCCGTCGTGCCCCCGGCGGCGGTGGTCGCGCTGATCGAGTTCGCCAAAGGGGGCTACCTCCTGGCGTACCTCCCGGGAGCGGTCATCGCCCTCCTGCTGCTCCCCGGCGCGCTGCTGCGGCGACCGGGGGGCCGTCCGGCGGCACGGCGCACGGCGCTCAGCCGGGTCTGGCTGGTGGTGGCCTCCGTGGGCGTGCTGGCCATCGCCACCCTCGGCGCCCAGCGGTTCCTGGTCGGGACCGGCGTCCTGCCGGTGACACCGACCCGGTCGGTGCACGGGCTCTGGCTCGTCCAGGGCCGCTACCAGGCGCCGTACCCGGACACCCGTCTGGCCATTCGCTCCGCCGATGCCGTCGATGCCGACCTGGCCCGTCTCGGTCCACTGGTCGACCCGTCCCGTGACGTGGTGGTGATCGACTCGCTCGACGGGGGGATCGCCTTCTACCGCAACGCCGGCTGGGAACTACCCCGCGACCGGGTCGCACTGGTGACCCCCGGCACCGCCATCTACAACGAACAGTTCGGCTCGCTGTACTACACGCACGCCAAGACGGTCCCGGTGGGGACGGGCGGAACCGTGTACCTCATCGCCCGACCCAGCCTGCCCGGTCTCTCCCAACTGGTCGCACAGGGGGACGCCGTCCCGGTGGCCCGGTCCCACGCCATCGCCCAGTACCGGGTCTGGAGGATCGCGCCCGGGGCCGGCATCCTCGGGGTCCACGTGGTGGTCGAGCCCGGTCATCGGCCACTCGGCCACGGGTTGGCCTGAGCGCCCGCTCCGACGCCCGCTCCGGCACCCGCTCCGAAGCGCGCTGTGACGCATGCCCCGATCCCGACCTGATCGCGACCGACCGGGGGCGTGCCCGGCGGACACCCACCGGAACCCGCCTCACGACGGTGCCGCAGCCGCCCGTCCCCGGGACCGTCGACCGGAGCGTGCCGCTCGGTCGGACCGTCGTGCCCCCTGGGCCACCACCGACTCCACGAAGCCGGCATAGCGCCCCACCACGTGCGGCCACCGGTAGCGGGCATCGACATAGGCCCGACCCCGCCGACCCAGTGCCTCGCCGAAGGCCACGTCCCCGACCAACCGGTCGACCGCCACCTCGAACTCGCCGTACCCGGAGAAGCTCACACCGCCCCCCGAACGCCGGCAGTGCTCGACCGTGGCCGCACACCCGGCGTTGACCAGTACCGGGGTCCGGGCACTCCACGCCTCGGCCACGACCAGGGAGAACGCCTCCCAGGGGGACGGCGACACGAGCGCACGGGCGTCGGACAGCAGAGCCCACTTCTCGTCCTCGGATACCGGGCCGAGTACCTCGATGTCGGGATGGGGCGGCGGTGCGTCGACCACCGGGCCGGCCAGCACCAGCCGGAGCGGTCCGGGGTGCCGTTCCTTGTAGTGGGCGAAGTAGCCGGCCAGCAGGGTGGTCCCCTTGTGGCCGTCGACCCGTCCGAGACAGACCAGGGTGGGATCGGGGCCGGACGGTCGTGACCCGCCCGCCGGCCCACCGGCGGCATGGGCGTCGGCGTCGGCGTCGGGATCGTCGGGATCGTCGACCCCCAGGCCCACCAGGAGCTGGTGGTGGGAGGCGACGGGGAAGGTCCCCTCCACCAGGTGGCGCTCCGCCTCGGTCTGGAACACCAGGGCGTCGGCCGCCGCGAAGACCCGGGGGAAGATCGGCAGGTGCAGGGCCGGCTCGTCGTGCGCGGCCGGGTGGAGGATGGTCGGCACGGTCACCCGTTCGATGACCCGGACCGTCGGGTAGTAGAGGTAGGGGTAGAAGACGACGGCGTCGGCGTCCCACCCGGCGGCGGCGTCGGCCAGGTCCGGGGTGACCGGGCCCTGTAGGTCCAGCCAGCGTTCGGCGTCCCGGACGGACGCGGCCCCCGGGTCGGCCAGGAGGGCGGCCGACAGGGGGTGGAAGGACGGGTCGCGCCCGGCCGCCGACCGGAAGCGGACCACCCGGACGCCGGCGATCTCCTCCTCACCGTCGGGGTAGACGTCCTCCCAGGTGACGAAGTCCTCGGCGCAGGTGGTGAGCACGTCGACCTGCCAGCCCCGGAGGGCCACCAGGTGCTCCGCCAGCAGGCGGGCGGCGGTCTCCGCCCCACCGATGATGGCCGGGCCGTACCGGGGGAGGACGAAGGCGAGCTTCACGGCCGAGCCCTACCGCCCCGCGGGCCTTGTCCGCTCCCCCGATCCCGCCGGTCCGACAGGCGCCAACGATCCCGCCGACCCCGACCGCCCCACCGAGCACGCCGACCCGACAGGCCCGGCCGCCCCGCGCCGGCGCCGGTCACGCCGCGCAGGCGGCCTCGAGGGCCGCGATGAACCCGTCCTTGACCCGGGGGAGGGCGAACCAGTCGACACGCTCGGCCGCCGCCGAGGCCAGCTCGCCCCGCAGACGGGCGTCCTCGACCACCCGGTGGATGGCGGCCGCCACCCGGGCCGGGTCCTTGTCGGGAAGGATCAGCCCCGCCTGCTGGACCGTCTCGGGCACCGCCGTGCTCCGGTAGGACACGATGGGCAGGCGGTGGTACATCGACTCGAGCAGCGGGACGCAGAACCCCTCGTGATTGGACAGGCAGAGGAAGACGTCACTCGCCTCGTAGTAGGCGATGAGCTCCTCGTGGCTGACCGACCCGGCCATCTCCACGGCGTCAGCCAGTCCCAGCTCGTCGGCGAACCGGAGCACGGCGTCCCGGTACTCCTCGCTGATGGCCCCGCCCACGATGTGGAGCCGGGCCAGGGGGTCGTAGAGCCGGTGGTAGGCGGCGAGCGCCTTGACCAGGTCGTGGGAGCCCTTGTGGGGGGAGACCTTGCCCACGAACAGGAGGTCGGCGCCACCCCGGGACCGCTCCCGGGCCAGGCGGGCGGCCAGCGCCGGGTCGGGTGATCCGGTGAAGTCCCCGGGATCGATCAGCAGGGGCACCGTGGTCGTCGACCGGTAGCCGGCGTCGCGCAGCTCCTGCTCGTTGAACCCCGAGTCGGCGATGGCGAACTCGGTCACCGGGGCCAGGTCGCGGAGCTGGGCCCTCCCCCACCGCACCTCCTCCCCCACGGCCGGGAGCCAGGCCTCCAGGAGGTCGGCCGGGGTGATGTTGTGGTAGTTCACGAACTTGCGCTCCGGACGCTCCCGGAAGATGTCGGCCACCCCGCTGCCGATGGACAGCTGGTAGAGGAGCACCCTCCCCGAGGTCGGCTGGTCGCCGATCCGGCTGATCGGGTAGCCCTCGTCCAACCGGTCGGGCGTAGCCGTGCCGTAGTAGATGTCGGAGCGGTAGCCGCGGGACCGGAGGAGGTCCCGGAGCTGCATCACGTGGCCACCGATGGCGTCCCGGCTGGCCAGGGTGGGGATCACCTGGTCGATCCGGGTGACCGTCACGCGGTGGACTCCTCCCACCCCGGCAGCGACAGCGGCGAGAACTCGGCACCCACCGCCGGGACCTCCCCGGTGGCGTTGGCCGACCGCAGCCGGAAGGTGACGTCGAGGGGTAGGTCCACCCGGCCGGTGGTCCGCTTGGGGTTGGCCACCTCGAACTTGGTCACCTGGTCCTTCCAGTCGAAGATGGCGGTGTCGGTGGCGCTGCGGACCCCCACGCTGACCGAGTAGGTCCCGTCCAGCAGCGGCACCTCGGGGAAGTGGAACCGGACGATGCCCCCGCCCTTGGGGATGTCGACGGCGTAGCTCGGGTCGTCGGGGTCGGAGGCGAAGACCAGCTCGTTCTTGTCGTCGTGGATGGCGATGGTGGCCATGCCGTTGGGCACGTTGGCCAGGCTGTCGACGTCGGCCGTGATGGTCAGCGACTCCCGGGGGTAGAGGTGCAGGCGCTCGCCGCTGCCCCCGTGCTCGGCGTGGACCGAGCCGATGGCGAGGACGTTGCCCACGATGCCCCCGGACTCCGACCCCTCCAGGGTGCCGACCCCCAGGAGGTCGGCCAGGAAGACGCGGATGCTCTCGCCCGGGTCGTCCACGGTGATCACCCGGCCGTGGTTCATCACCATGGCCCTCGAGCAGTTCTGGCGGATCACGTCGGTGGCGTGGCTGACGACCACGATGGTCCGGCCCTCACGTTGGAACCGCTTGACGTGGTCGAGGCACTTGCGCTGGAAGGAGGCGTCACCGACGGCGAGCACCTCGTCGACCAGGAGCACGTCGGGCTCCACGTTGACCGCCACCGCGAACCCGAGCCGCACGTACATGCCCGAGGAGTAGAACTTGACCTGGTTGTCGATGAACTCCTCCAGCTCGGCGAAGGCCACGATGTCGTCGTAGCGCTTCTCGATCTCGGCGTGGGACAGTCCGAGCAGGCTCCCGTTCAGGAAGATGTTGTCCCGACCCGACAGGTCGGGCTGGAAGCCCGCCCCGAGCTCGAGCATGGCCGCCAGGCTGCCCCGGACCCGGATCTCCCCGTCGGTCGGCTTGAGGATGCCGGCGATGCACTTGAGCAGGGTCGACTTCCCGCAGCCGTTGCGCCCCAGGATGCCGAAGGTCTCGCCCTGGTTGATGTCGACGTTGATGTCCTTCAGCGCCCAGAACGGCGTGTAGGGCATCTTCCCGCCCTTGATGACCCGCTCCTTGAGCGAGGTCTGCTTCTCGGCGTAGAGCTTGAACTGCTTGGAGATCCCCCGGACCTCGATGGCCGTGGTCATGGCTCAGAGCTCCTCGGCGAAGTTGCCCTCGAGCCGACCGAAGACGATGAGGGCGAGCAGGAACAGGCCAATGCCCACCACGAGGACGATCCCGAGCAGACCGGCGTACTGGCCTACTCCCCAATTGGGCAGCACGTGGGTGACGGCCTGGCCCGGGTTGTTCTTGGTGGCGATGTAAGACGTCTTGCCGTAGATGGCGCGTTGGAAGGTCATGACCACCGGGGTCACCGGATTGCACAGGTAGAGGTACTTGATCCAGGCGATCGAGGGATGGGTGCTGACGATCTGGGAGATCTGGCCCCAGGTGTAGACGATCGGCGTCCCCCAGAACCAGGCCATCAGCAGCACCTCGGTCAGGTGCTGGGTGTCCCGGAGGTAGACGTTCACCGCGGACAGGAAGATGGACACCGCGCTGGTGAACACGATGAGCGCCAGCAGCGCCAGGGGCAGGAGCGGGAGGTACGACCAGGCCGGGGTCACCTGGAAGGCGACGAGGAACACCACCAGTACCACCAGCTGGATGGTGAACAGCACCATGGCGACCCCGACGGTCGACATGGCCAGGAGCTCGCGGGGGAAGGCCACCTTCTTGATGATGCCGGCCTTGCCCACCACGACGGTGGTCGAGCCCATGGCCGAGTTGTTGAACAGGTTCCAGGCCAGGAGCCCGCAGAACAGCCAGATGGCGAAGTAGGGCTGCTGGGTGCGGGCGATGATCTTGAACACGGCGTAGTAGATGCCGAGCACCAGGGCCGGGTTGAGCATCGACCAGGCGTAGCCGAGCACCGACTCCTTGTACTTGACCTTGAGCTCGGTCCTCGTGAGCAGGATGAGCAGGTCCCGGTTCCGCCACAGGTCGATCAGGCGCTGGCCGAGTTGGACCTTGCCGTTGACGATGGTGATCCGGTCGTTGCTCTGCCCGGGAACGAACCGGGTGCTGCCCCCGATGACCGTCGGTCGCTCGGGCTCGGAGCCGGTCGCCGCCGGCTCGTCGATACCGAGGCTCATCAGGTGGCGGACCCCGAGCCGGCCGCCGGAACCTGCACGGCGTCCTTCTGGATCACCTCGTCGATGAACCCGTACTCACGCGCCTCCTCGGCGGTGAACCAGCGGTCCCGGTCGGAGTCGGCCTCGATGCGCTCCACGTCCTGCCCGGTGTGGAAGGCGATCCGCTCGGCCAGCATCCGCTTGAGGTAGATGATCTGCTCGGCCTGGATGGCGATGTCCGACGCCTGGCCCTGCATGCCCCCGGAGGGCTGGTGCATGAGGATCCGGCTGTGGGGCAGGGCGAACCGCTTGCCCGGGGTCCCGGCGCACAGCAGGAACTGGCCCATCGAGGCGGCCAGGCCCACGCAGATCGTCCGCACGTCGCACCGCACGTACTGCATCGTGTCGTAGATGGCCAGACCGTCGGTGACCGACCCTCCGGGCGAGTTGATGTACACCGAGATGTCACGCTCCTGGTTCTCCGCCTCGAGCAGGATCAGCTGCGAGCAGACCAGGTTGGCCGTGTTCTGGTCGATGGCTGACCCGATGAACACGATGCGCTCCTTCAGCAGGCGCTGGAAGATGTCCGAGCCCGGGCCGACGTCCGCACCGGACTTCATCTCGACCGCCCCGGGGGCGCCTGCGGACAGGGGGGACAGGGGGGACGACGCGACGCTGCGAGGGGATTCCATGAGGCAGGAGCCTAGTGGCTCGGGGGTGCCGCAGGACGCACGCCGGCGCCTCTGGAGGCGGCGGCGGCGGGCCCGCCCGCCCGGGCGCCGACCTCCCGCAACACGGTGACCAGGTCGGTTCCCGCGTGGTCCAGGCCGAGCGCGGCCGGCCGGGCCGAGCCCGCCGCCACCAGTGCCTCCCGGCGGGAGGGGTCCCCCAGCAGGGCGTCCACCTCCCCGGCCACCCGGCGGGGGCCCTTGGTCCCGAGAACCACGCCGCCGTCGCCGACCACCTCCCGGACCGCTCCGGCGTCGTAGGCCACGACGGGCAGTCCCTGGGCCATGGCCTCCACCAGGGGGACGCCGAACCCTTCGTGCTCGGACAGCATGACCAGGACGTCGGCGGTGGCGTACCGGGCGGCCAGGCCGCCGTCGGTCAGACCGGTGACGAACTCGACGGCGCCGGCCAGTCCGAGGTCGGCGGCGTAGCGCCGCAGCGCCCCGGCGTAGTGCGGCTCGCTGGGCGCCCCCACGATGGTCAGGTGGGCGTCCGGCGAAGAGGTGGCCCGGGCCACGAAGAGCGCGGCGATGGTGTCCTGGTGGGCCTTGTTGGGGGCGAGCCGCCCCACCGACAGCCACCAGGGACCCCACCCCTCGGCCACAGCGGCGAGCCGGGCCTGTTCCACCGGATCGGGCGTCGGCGGGGTGGGGCCGACCGTGGCCACCGGGACCACCCGGGTCTGGGGGCACCCGGCGGCCCGCAGCTCCGCGGCGTCGAAAGCGGACACCGCCACGCCGAGCGTCACCTTCGGGGCCAGGTGGGCCAGCTCCGCCTCGGCCGCCTCCTGGAGCCGGGCGATGCCGTTGCTCCACGGGGCGAAGAACCGCGGCGGCGTGATGCTGTGGTAGTTCAGCACCACCGGCTCGGGACGGTTGGCCAGCCATCGGGCGATCTCGGAGCTGGTGGCCACCTGGTACACGAGGACGTCACCGGGTCGGGCGTCGTCCTCGTACTCCCGGTAGGGGCGGGTCTCCTCCACCGTCTCCGGGTCGGGCAGCTCGCTGTAGACCCTCGACGGCACCCCGGACGCCACCAGCTGGTCACGCAGGGTCCGGGTGTGCTCCCCCACCGCGTCCCGGCGGTGCAGCATGGGCACGAAGAGGTGGATCCCCGGGCCGGTCGGGCCGGTCGGTCCGGTCGGGCCGGTCGGGGCCGCCTGGCCGGCGGGGAGGGTGGTGGGCCCGGTGCCGGACGCGTCGGCTCCCGGCGACGGGCCGGACCCCACCGGGACCGTCACCGGGACGTCCTGGCCACGACGGCGTGGACCACCCCGGCTGCCGCGCGATGGACGTCGACCGACGTCGCCCCCCGGTGGCCGAGCAGGAGGGCCCAGGTGGCGGGATCGAAGGGACGGCCGGGCAGGAGGTCCCGGACCTCCGGAACCAGCGCTGCGTCCCAGGCGGCCTGGTCGGTCACCAGGAGCACCAGGGCCCCGCCGGGGGCGAGCACCCGCAGGGCGTCGTCCAGGAGCTCGATGCGCCCGGCCAGGCCGAGCCGGTCGACACCGCCCGACAGGACCACGGCCGACCGGCTCCGCGCCGGAAGACGCCGGAGGTGGTCCCCGACGTCGGCCACCTCCACGGTGAGGCGGCGAGGGTCCGCTCCCCCGTCGGCCCGGTGCCCCCACGCGGCCCACGCCGGGGCACCCCGGGGGTCGACGGCCTCGACCGACGCGCCGCCGGCGGCCACCGCCGTGAGCACGGCCGGAGACCCGAGCTCGCCGACCACGGCCGGCAGGTCACCGGAGCCGGCCAGCCAGCCGGGGATGGCGCCGGCCCAGGCCGTGGCGTCGGCCACCGGGAGGTCCAGCTCCGCCGGGCGGACTCCGGTGGGATCGGTGGCGGCCTCGAGCCGCTCCACCCGGGCGGCCAGGTACCGCAGCGCGTCCCACACTGCCCCGAAGGCCGGTCCGACGTGGTGGTCCCGCGCCCGTTGGGATCCCTCCACGGTCCGCAGGGTGAACTCGGTCAGCTCCTGGGCGACGATGCGGATGACGTCGCCGAGCACCCGCTCGCTGGCCTTGGCCCCGCGGCCCCGGTCCCACAGGTCGGCGGGCAGGCCCGGCCAGGGCTCGATCCCCGAGGGACTGTCGCCCGGCGAGGAGATCCGGCGCATGGCGTCGTCGAAGTTCCAGCGCAGGCTGCCCTGGGGGGCGAGGAGGTCGAACGCCTCGAGCAGCGACCGCTCGTCGGCCGGCATCCCGGCGTACCGGTCGGGTCCGGCCGCGCCGGTCCCGTCGGTGGGTCCGTCGTCCCGCTCGCCGACCTCGTCCTCGTCGGCCCCGTGCTCCTCAGCCACGTCCTCCACCCTCGCGCACATAGGCGGCACCCCCGGACGGCAGGACCAGGCGGGACGTCCGCAACGGCACGTTCCGGCCGCGTCGCACGACGCCGGTGAGGAACGAGGTGTAGCGGTCGATGATCGAGGGCCACAGGAAGTTGTGGGCGGTGTAGCGCCGGCCGGCCTCGCCGAGGGACTCCCGCAGGGCCGGATCCCCGGACAGCCGGTCCACCGTGGCCTCGAAGCTCCGGTAGGAATCGAACCACAGCCCGCCGCCCGACCGGCCGCAGTGCTCCATGGTGGCGGCACAGGCGCCGTTGACCAGGACGGGGACACCGAGGGTCCAGGCCTCCAGTACCACCAGCGAGAACGACTCGTACGCCGACGGGGTGACCATCACCTGGGCTCCGGCCAGGATGTCCCACTTGTCGGCCTCGGACACCGTCCCGGTCACCACGATGTCGGGATGGTCGGGTGCGACGGCCGACACCGGGCCGACGAAGGCCAGGGCCAGGTCACCGGGATGGCGGGCCTTGTACTGGGCGAAGTAGTCGGCCAGCATCCCGCAGCCCTTGTGCTCGTCGACCCGCCCGAGGTAGCAGAGGTAGGGACGGTCGCCGATCCCGAGGATCTCCCCGCCGCGCCGACCCCCGCCGGCCGGCTCGTTCACCCCCAGTCCGAGGACGACCTGGGGTCGCGACCCCACCCGGAAGACGTGCTCCATGAGGTCCCGCTCGGCCCGGGTGTGGTAGACGAAGCCTTCCACGTCGCGGAAGCTCCGGCGGAAGGCGGCCAGGTACAGCGCCGGCTCGTCGTGGGCGGCCGGATGGAGCACCACCGGGGCCGGGGCCGCGGCGATGGCGTCCACCGTGGTGGCGAAGAGGTACGGGTAGCAGGCGATCACGTCGGCGTCCGACCCGGACACCGCCTCGACCAGGCCGGGGCACATCGGCCCGTTCAGCGAGACCCACCGCCGCGACTCGGCCAGCGACGCCGCCTGGGGGGCGACCCGCAGCTTGCCGTCGAGCTCGAAGTAGTCGAGCGTCCGACGCGCCGCGGTCGGGAACCGGCGCACGGTGACCCCGTCGACCACCGTGGTGCCCTCCGGTTCGGTGTTCTCCCAGGTGAGGTGGTCGAGGGCACAGCTGGTCAGGACCTCGACCTCCCACTCCGGCCGCAGGCACAGACGCTCGGCCAGCATCCGCGCCGCCGTCTCGGCCCCACCGATGACCTCGGCGCCGTAGCGGGGGGTCACGAAGGCGAGCTTCACGCCACCACCCGCACGTCGCCGGCGACCCGCCCGAGCACCTCGACGAACCGCTGCCGGGTGGTGGTCGCCGCGAAGTCGCCCAGCCGGCGTCGTCCGGCAGCCACCAGGTGCTCGGTGAGGTGCGGGTCCCGGACCACCCGGTCGACGGCCGCGGCCACCGTGGCCGGCCGGGTCGTGGACAGCAGGATGCCGGCGTCGGCCAGGGTCTCGCCCACCGCTCCGGCGTCGAAGGCCACGATGGGCGTGCCGGCCCGCATGGCCTCGAGCAAGGGGATGCAGAAGCCCTCGTGCCGCGAGAGGCAGACGAACACGTCGGCGTCCCGGTACCAGGCGGCCAGCTGACCGGTGGTCAGGCCCTGCCCGTGGTGGACGGCGTCCCCCAGGCCGAGCTCGTCGGCGTAGGCGAACACCGCGGCGGCGTAGTCGGGGGTGACCGCCGGGCCCACCAGGTGGAGCCGCGCCCGGGGGTCGTAGAGGTGGCGGTACATCCACAGGGCCTCCACCAGCTTCTCGTGTCCCTTGTTGGGCGAGATCCGACCCACGAACAGCAGCACGTCGGCGTCACCGTGGCGCCCGGCCAGTCGGGCCAGCTCCCGCTCGTCCACCTCCGAGCCGGAGTCGACGTCCACCAGGATGGGGACGACGACGGTCTCGGGGCAGCCCAGGGCGGCCAGCTCCCGGGCGTTGAAGGCCGAGTCGGCGATGCCCAGCACGGCCCGGGGGGCCAGGTCGGCAACCTGGTGCCGGGCCAGGGCCACCTTGGCGGCGGTGTGGACCTCCCACCCCTCGTAGAACGACTCGGGGGTCACGTTGTGGTAGTCGAGCACGAGCGGCTCGTGGCGGCCCAGCAGGAACTCGGCCACCGGCGACGAGGTCCCCAGCTGATAGAGCAGCACGTCCCCCGGTCGGGCCCGCTCCGGGTAGCGCTCGAAGTAGGTCGCCTCGTGCCGGAGCTCGTCGTGGGCGGCCTCGACGTAGATGTCGGAGTCCCAGCCGGCGTCCCGGAAGGCGTCACGCAACGCCCGGGTGTGGTCCCCCGTGGCGTCGCGGGGAAGCAGCGCCGGCACGAACTGGTGGACGGCGGTCACCGCTCCCGCGTGGCCACCACGACGTACTCCGTCGGCCCGAGCAGCAGGTCGTTCACCGTGTCGATGGCCGCGTTGACGGCGTCGGCGTCGGCGGCGCCCGTGCCGACCCGCCGGAGCCGCCGGTCGGCCCCACCCCGGGCCGGCTCCCCCACGGCGAAGCCGCGACCCGTCAGCAGGTGGACCCACGTCTCGGCGTGCAGGGGCCGGCCGGGAGCCAGGTCACGGACCACCGGGGACACCGACGCCGCCCAGCCCTCGGGGGTGCTCGAGTGGAGCACCAGGGTGCCCCCGACGGACAGCCGGGTGGCGACCAGGTCGAGCAGGCGCTCCCGCTCGTTGGGACGGAGCCACTGGACCGATCCCGTCAGCACGACACCGCCGAGCGCCTCCCCGGCCACCACCTCGAGGTGGTCGAGCACCCCTTCGGCCCGCACGTCGAGATTCCGGTCGAGGGCGGGCTCGAGGACCAGGTCGGAGGGATCGACGCCGTAGGCGTCGACGCCGGCGTCGACCAGGGTCTCCACCAGGGATCCGTCCCCGCAGTCGCCCACGAGCACCCGGTCGGAGGCGCCGGCCAGGGCGTCCACGGCGGCTGGGGACCACCAGTCGGCGCCCGGGCGGGCGGCGGGGACGACGTCGGCGGGCAGGTCGGGTGACCGTTGGGTCTCGACCACGGCCTCCAGCTCCTCGAGGTGGTCGACCACCACGTGGAACATCCGCGAGACCGACCAGGCGAACTTCACGATCTGGGCGACGACGAAGTTCATGTACCAGCCGAGGCCCTTGCGGATGAGCCGCTTGACGTAGCTGCCCACCGCCTTGTTCGACGCCGTGGGCACGGCGATGTCCACGTAGGCCGAGCTGTCGACCAGGGACAGGGTCTCGCGCAGCCGGGCCTGCCCCTGCAGTCCCACCGGCGAGAATTCGAGGAACAGTTCGTCGAGCTCGGCCTCCAGGCCGGCCGGCAGGTCACCCGAGGCGCGTCGGCGGCGCACCTCGGCGTCGATCTCCGCCATCACCTCGTCGAGGTAGCGGACCCGGTCGGCCACGTCGTCGGCGTGCGGCTCCACGGCGGTCGGGGAGTCGGGGGCCGCGGGCGACGAGGCGGAGGGCGTGGTCGGCACAGGGTGACTATAGCCAGGAGCCTCCCGGGTCCCCGGGGAGGCACCACCGGACCGGCGCCCGCCGTCGGTAGGCTGCTCGGCACGCGGGCGTGGCGGAATCGGCAGACGCGCCGGGTTTAGGTCCCGGTCCCTTCGGGGGTGGAGGTTCGAATCCTCTCGCCCGCACACTCCCACCCGCACGTTCGCGCCCGCCCGCCGGGCTCAGCCCAGGCCCGCACACCCCGACACCCGCTCTTGCGGCCGGGGGGGCTTTCCGGCCATGCTTCCCCGGTTCCGCCACGTCGTGCACGTGGGCGGCCCGGTGATCGACCACTGGTCAGCGGCAGTTCAGATCCACTCAGGCAGTTCAGAACCACTCAGGAGGACACCATGGGAATGCTCGACGGCAAGGTCGCCATCGTCACCGGCGCGGGACGGGGAATCGGACGCGAGGAGGCGCTGCTGCTGGCCTCCGAGGGTGCCAAGGTCATCGTCAACGACGTCGGCGGCTCACTACAGGGTGAGGGGGGCGACAAGCACCCGGCCGAGGAGGTCGTCGAGCTGATCACGGCCGGGGGCAGCGAGGGCGCGGTCAACTCGTCCGACGTCAGCTCCTGGGAGGGGGCCAAGGCCCTGATCGACCAGGCCGTCGACACCTTCGGCCAGCTGGACATCCTGGTCAACAACGCCGGCATCCTGCGGGACAAGATGAGTTTCAACATGGACGAGTCGGACTGGGACGACGTGATCCGGGTCCACCTGAAGGGCCACTTCGCCCCCTCCCACCACGCCGCCGTCTACTGGCGCGGCCGGGCCAAGGCCGGCGAGGACGTGTCGGGCCGCATCATCAACACCTCGTCCGAGGCCGGCCTGTTCGGCAACGCCGGTCAGGCCAACTACTCGGCGGCCAAGGCGGGCATCGCCTCGATGACCTGGGTCCTCGCCCGTGAGCTGGGCCGCTACGGCATCACCGTCAACTCGATCAGCCCCCGGGCCCGGACCCGCATGACCGAGAACCTCTTCGGTGAGATGGGCAAGGTGGAGGGCGGCTTCGACAAGTTCGACCCCCGCAACGTGGCCCAGCTGGTCACCTTCCTGGCCACCGACGAGGCCGCCGACATCAGCGGCCAGAACTTCGTGGTCTACGGCGGCGACATCTGGGCGATGGGCGGCTTCCACCCGGTCGGCGAGCTCCATCGGGAGTCGATGTGGACGCCGTCGGAACTGGCGGCGGCCAAGGGCGAGCTGTTCAAGGACGCCTCGTCCGGGGTCCCGCCCTTCAGCCTGGCCTGACCGGCGGCGCTCCGGTCCCCGGGCCGGGGTCCCGGCCGAGGACGAGGTCTCCCAGCCGTCCCTCCACCCCGGCCACCGGGCCGGCGTAGGCGACGCGCCCCATGGTGAGCACGACCACCTCGCCGGCCAGCTCCAGGGCCCGGTCGACGTGCTGCTCGATGAGCAGCAGCGAGGTCCCCCCCGCCAGGACCCGCTCCAGGGCGCCGTAGACCTCGTCCACCACCACCGGGGCGAGGCCGAAGGAGAGCTCGTCGACCAGGAGGAGCTGCTCACCGAGGACCAGCACCCGGGCGAGGGCCAGCATCCGCTGCTCACCGCCCGACAGGGTCCCCGCCGACTGGGTCCGCCGCTCCCGCAGGAAGGGGAAGGCCTCGTAGGCCTGGTCCAGCGCCTCGGGGACCCCCCGCCGCCCGAGGGCCCGCCGGAACCACAGCGTGAGGTTCTCCTCCACGGACAGGGAGGCGAACACGGCCCGGCCCTCGGTGAGGTGGGCGAGGCCGAGCCGGGCGATCTCGTAGGCCGGCCGGCCGGTGATGTCCCGACCGGCGAACCGGATGGTCCCGCCGGTGGACGGCACGAGCCCGGTGACCACCCGGGCGACCGTCGACTTCCCTGCGCCGTTGGCGCCGACCAGGGCCAGGGCCCGACCGGGACGCAGCCGGAACGACACGTCGAAGAGAGCCTCGTAGGGCCCGTACGCCGCCGACACCCCGTCGAGCTCGAGGAGCGGGTCGGGTGCCGGGACGGGCAGCGGGTCGGGTGCCGGTGACATGCGCCCGGTCGGGCCCTCCGGTGGTCGGCCGGTCACCCGGTGCTCCCCAGGTAGGCCCGCCGGACCTCGGGGTCCCCCATCACCTCGTCGACCGGGCCGGCGGCGAGCACCTTGCCGAAGTTGAGGACGTACAGCCGGTCCACCGCCGCACCGACCAGGGACAGGTCGTGCTCGACCAGGATGACCGCCACACCGGTGGAGCGCCGGGTTTCGTTCAGGATCCCGACCAGGCGCCCGGTGTCCTCGGTGTCGAGACCCGAGGACGGCTCGTCGAGCATCAGCAGCCGGGGTGCGCCCATCATGGCCCGGCCCAGCTCGACCAGTCGGGCGTGGCCGAGGTCGAGGGTGTCGACGGGGCGGGCGGCCAGGTCGGCGAGGCCCAGCAGGTCGAGCACCTCCTCCACGTGGTGGAGCTCCCCCGGCGTCGGGCCCCCGCGGTGGAGGAAGTCCCGCCAGATCCGCACCGTCCCCGACGTCGCCTGCTCGGCCACCAGGAGGTGGTCGGCGACGGTCATCCCCTCGAACAGCTCCATCCGCTGGAAGGTGCGCCCGATGCCCAGGCGGCTCCGGCGCCACACCGGCATCCGGTCGATGCGCCGCCCGCCGAAGGTGACCGAGCCCGCGTCGGGGACCTCCAGTCCGAGGAGGCAGTTGAACAGGGTGGTCTTGCCCGCCCCGTTGGGTCCGACGATGCCGACCGACTCGCCGGCGGCCACGTCGAGCGACACGGAGTCGAGGGCCAGGACGCCCCCGAACCGCTTGGTGATCCCCGAGGCGACCAGGAGCTGGGGCCCGGGGACGGTCACGTCCCGTCACCCACCGGAGCCGACCCGCCCGACGTGGCCGCTCCGGCCAGGCCGGCGACGGCCGCGTCCACCGGTGGGCTCCCCCCGCGGCCGCCGGCCGGCGTCCGCGACCGGCGTCGGGCGACGACCTGCTGGGTCCGGGCCCCGAGGTAGTCGAGGAACCCCTCGGGGTGGCGGGTGTAGCTGAGGGTGGCCAGACCGAAGAGCACGGCCACCAGTCCGGCGAACCGGCCGGGCAGCGTGGTCACCGCCTGCTGCAGGGTGGCGTAGACCACCCCCGACACCACCGCGCCGGCGATCGATCCGAGTCCCACGATCGCCACCACCACCAGCAGCACGGCGGAGATCTGGTAGTTGAAGTCGTCCGGCGACAGTGAGCCCTCGAGCGTCCCGTAGAGCGCGCCGCCCACCCCGGCCAGCGCAGCCGACAGGGCGAACACCAGGATCCGCAGGCGGTAGACGTCGATGCCGACCGCGCTCGAGGCCAGCTCGCTGCCGCGGATGGCCGCCAGGTACCGGCCCATGGTCCCGTCGGCGACCAGTTTCACCACGCCCGCGGAAATCGCCAGGACGACGACGGACAGGAGGAAGAACGGTTTGGGGGCGGCGAAGCTGACCGGCCCCGCGGACGGCCTGGGGACGGTCACCCCTCCGGCCCCGTTCCCGATCCACGAGTTGGGGAACAGGACGTTGTCGGCCAGCAGGGCGAACGCCAGGGTGGCCAGGGCCAGCGGTAGCCCGGCCAGGTGGAGGGTGGGCACGGCCACCACCACCCCGAGGAGGGCGGCCAGGAGGCCACCCGCCACCATGCCGAGTCCCACCGGCAGTCCGAAATTGTTGGCCAGCTGGCCGGCCATGAATCCGCCCAGCCCGGCGAAGCTGGCCTGGCACAGCGAGATCTGGCCGGTCATCCCGGTCAGCAGCGTCAGCGACAGGAAGATGACGGCGAAGGCGATCCCCTGGGTCATGGTCAGGAGCCAGTCCGGGGGGATCCAGGTCACGGCCGACACCCCGGCGATGATCGCCACCGCCCAGGCCAGCGTGGCCGTGGGGCGCCGGGCCAGCAGACCGGGGGCCCGGTCCGGTCCGGTCCTGGCCAGCCGGCCGTGCCACACACCGACGGCGCTCACCCGGCCGGCCGTCGCGGTGAGGGTCGAGGCGGCCCGGTAGCCGGTGGCGGTCCCCTCCAGGGCCGTCGGCGGCGGATCGCAGCCGGCCAGCGGGTCCTCGATCTGCCGCTGGCGCACGAACGGGAGGAAGACCAGGAGGACCACGAACGGCAGTGACGGTCGGAGCCCGTTGGCGATCACCCCGGCCGGCAGGTAGCCGGCGATGACCTCCTGGGCCACGCCGAGGCCCAGGCCTCCGACGAAGGCCAGCGGCAGGCTGGCGAACCGGCCGATCACCGCACCGGCCACGCCCCAGACCAGCAGCACGGTGAAGTTCTGCGGGTCCAGCTGTGAGTAGAGCGGGGCCAGGAGCACCCCGGCCAGGGCGGCCATGACGCTCGACAGGATCCAGGCGAAGGCGCTGACCCGGCCGGAGTTGACCCCGGCCAGCTCGGTCATCCGTGGGCTCTCCACCACGGCACGCATCTCCAGTCCCACCGGTGTGAACCGGAACAGGACGACCAGTCCGAGCACCACGATCACGGTGCTGGCGCTGATCGACAGCTCGAGGCCGCTCAACGGGATCGACCCCAGGTGGACGTAGACGGCCTGGGCGTTGCCCACGATGGCCGGTGGGGGGATGGTCGGTGCCGCCCCGGCGATCATGAGCGCGGCCTGGGGGAGGGCCACCAGCAGGCCGAGCGAGGGGACCAACTTCACCAGGGGGGACGCCGTCCGGATCCGGCGGAACAGCAGACGGTCGAGCAGGACGCCCACCACCGGTCCGATCACCAGTACGGCGATCACCCCGGCCGCCCACCGTGGCCAGCCGTCCTGGATCAACGACACGTAGGCCAGCGCCGAGACGAAGGCCTGCGCCCCGAAGGCGAGGTTGAACACCCCCGACGCCTTGTAGGTCAGCACCAGCCCGACGGCCATCAGGGCGAAGACGCAGCCGAACGGCACGCCGGGCACGGCGTAGTTGAGGAACTGGATCACCGTCCGGGGACCCCGGGCTGGAGGGGCAGGGTGGTGACCGTCGTCGGCGCGGGGCCGGCCGGCGCCAGCTGGTCGTAGCAGGAGTACACGCTCTGCGAGGTGGTGAACACGGGGACGAACCGCAGCCGCCGGGCCTGGACGAAGGTCGTGCAGTCCAGGCCGCTCACCCCGGTGTGGGCGACCCGCCAGTCGGTGGGCGGGTACGCCCCGTCGGCGGTGAACGAGTCGAGTCGGTTGATGGCCCGGACCAGCGCGGTCCGGGTCACGTCGTTGCCGATGGCCCGGAGTCCCTGGGTGAACAGGTCGGCACTCACCCATCCGGCGAGTGCGGTGCCCGACGGCGTGGTCCCGGGGGCGTAGCGGTGGAGCGCGGCGAGGAAGGCGTCGATGCCCGGGTAGACGCCGGGGTCGAGTGTGGCGACCTCGAACGGGGTCTGCTGCAGGAAGAAGTACGCGCCGTCGAGCGCGGACCCGTTGTCACGGAGGATCTGGCTGTCGTAGCCGTCGAGCCAGTACTGGGTGACCGAGCCCATGCCGTGCTGCTGGAGGGTCTGGGACAGCTTGATGTTCCCGGTGGCGTCCATGCAGGTGGCGACGAAGTCCACCCCGTGCTGCTGCATCCGGGTGACGTCGGCGTCCAGGGTGGCCGCACCGTAGGGGATGGAGAAGTCGACCACCGGAGTCGGGATGTGATACTTCGTCAGCGCCGTGACCAGGCTGACACACCCTCCCGAGGACTGGGCCACGTTGTAGGCGAGGACGGCCGCCACCCGACTGTGGGTCTGCTGGGCCACGTAGGCCACCTGGGGCATGGGTCGGGTCGGGTCCGAGTACGACCCACCCGCTCCGAACATGGTCGGGCCCGACCACTGGGCGTTGGTGTTCTCCTGGATGCCGAACGTGGGGACCGCGTGCGACCGGAGGATCGACGAGCCGGTGAAGAACGGTGTGCCCACCCCCACCACGGCGAAGACCTGGGACTGCACCAACCGCTGGGCCGCGGCGGTGTCCCCCGTCGGTGAGGTCCCGT